>Ga0213823_1000145_pt1 | contig 75390 bp, 69 predicted proteins | sample MC6MC0907MG_FD_179887 | JGI IMG/M metagenome (GOLD analysis project Ga0213823, IMG submission 179887) | Enriched soil aggregate microbial communities from Iowa State University, Ames, United States - MC6-MC0907-MG | ecosystem: Environmental > Terrestrial > Soil > Unclassified | place: USA: Iowa... | reverse complement strand
AGCGGCACCGCCGAAGTCACCTGCGACGAGAACGTGTTCCTGCTCACCGAAAACCAGTCCACCTACATCCCGATCGCCTCGGTGCACCGCCTGCGCAACCCGGGCAAGATCCCGCTGGAGATCATCGAAGTGCAATCGGGCAGCTACCTGGGCGAAGACGACATCGAACGCTTCGAAGACATCTACGGCCGCTCCACCCCGGTGGAACGCGGTATCTCGGTGAAAACCATCGCCCAGTAATCACAGCGACAAGTTTCAAGCGACAAGCTGCAAGTAAAAGCAGGGAGTCGTTGCCAGCAAGTCCTTGCCCCCCGTCCGACCGACTGCGTCCCCTATCCGCAGGCGGTTGGGCGGGGGCTTTTTTATGTCCGCGCGCCTGAACGAGGACCTCCTGTAGCCGCTGCCGCAGGCTGCGATAAGGCCGAAGGCCTTCAGCGATCTCATGACCCTGCGCCCGCTTCGCGGTCGATCGCAGCCTGCGGCAGCGGCTACAGTCGTTTCACCAATTCCTACCCGACATTTCGAAAACACCGCAGGGCGTTTCAGATAGCTCTCAACGACTCCATCCATACCGCTCATTAGTGTTTCGCAAGGCTAGAACACACAGCGAAAACAGCGATGGCTGAGCAACCCTCCGGCAACAAATACACCACCGACTCCCGTGGCGAACCGACCCCGATGCCGCGCGTACTGCGCCCGGCCAACCCCAACCCGCCGCTGCCCGGAGCTCGGCCGAAGAGCACCGCGATACTGGGCACGCCTCCAAGTTCTCCTCCCCCTACGGAGCCGGTTCGCCCATCCGCCCCAGCGGCGCCCGGCTTCTACGTCGTGCCCCACAGCATGCCGCTGGCCGAACTGCAACGCCGCCTGTTCGACAGCCCCGCGCACGGTGTCCTGTTCAAATACCTGTCCCTCAATCCGGGCCTGGGCGATACGGTCAAGGCCGGCAGCCTGATCGTGCTCAGCGATCCGGCCAACCACGCCTGCACCTACGAGGAAGCACAACTCATGCAGGCCGCCGAACAGGTTAAGATCGCCCTCGAACCGCTGACGCCCGACGAAGCCGACTTTATGGTCCGCCATCAGGCCGAGATCGCCGGCTTTACCGGCCAGGCCTCGACCTGGCTGGGCATCGGCACCGCGACGATGGGCAAACACCTGGACAAACTGCGCGAGACCCTGCACGACATGGAACGTCTGCATCAAGACAGCTACCGCCAACACGGCCACCTCAAATCCCCCGAGTTCTTCGCCCGGCGCCAGCAATTGCTCAGGCAACTGGACGCTCAACTGCTGAACTCCACCCGCCTGCGCGGCTACACCACCCTGGGCGACCACCCCAAGCTGAAAACCGCCCTCGGCCTCTCCAGCCGCAGCCTGGTCCATCAATGGGACAAGGCCGGTGGGCCCGGGCAGATACCGGGCTATGTCGCCCACGTAAAATCGGTCAGCCGCGCGGCGAAGTACATGCAGATGGGTGGGTATGTGGGGATTGCGCTGGGTGGGGTTTCGTCTGTGTTGAAGGTTCGGGAGGTTTGTCAGGCGGGGGCGGGGGATGAGAGTTGCAGGAAGGTTATGTTTACTGAAACGGGGAAGTTTGCGGGGTCAACCGCTGGAGGAATACTGGGTACTGAAACCGCAATGGCAGGAAGCAGATTTATTTGTGCTGCTCTCGGGGCCTCTACCGCAATTGGCGGAGTGCTATGTGTTGCAACCTTGGTAGGCGTAGGAGCATCCCTGGGAACAGATTCTGGTGATGTGATTGGGGGGAGGATTGGGGAAATCATTTATGAGCGCGCGCAGCCATGGTAGATGAGAAATTCTGGTATTCAGGGATCGCGCTTGTACTGCTCCTCTGTCCAGTTCTGCTAGCTCTTGCAAGTCTTACATTCAGCTACTACCTGAGTCGCCGCCACTTGAAAGAGATGCTGGTAGCCATGCAGGAGAGTTCTTACTTCTATGGATGGCTCGACAAGCTTCCTTATCAGGGATGGTTCGAGCGCATTCTGATGTTTGTCAGCGTTCGAGGAATGATGCTCTTCCCTAACGCCGGAGTTCGTAGAGGCTTTCTTTGTGCAAAGGATGTACGCAATTTCCCTCCACGACTGAAACACCTTCTGACTGTAAAAAATACGTTGGACGGCGTTGTGATCCTATGGACAGCCATTGTGTATACGTTTTTGAAGTTGGATAGCTGATGACCTCTATGGAGCTTTACACGTCTTGTGGGATGAAGGCATCCAAGACAGTTATTCAGGTGATGAACCGGGAAAGAACTGAGGAAGTTATTTACGGGGTACTCCGACCATGATGGCAAAGAGTTTTTGGTATTCATGGTTAGGCCTCGTACTGGTCGCCAGTCCGCTTCTACTGTGCGTAATAAACCTCTCGTTCAGCTACTACCTGAGCCGTCGCTACCTGAGAGAAATGCTGGAGGCCCTGCAACGGAGCCAACACTTTTATCGCTGGGCCGAGAGCCTTCCCTACGAGGGATGGTTCACCAATTTTTTTATGCTGGCCGCCGTTCGAGGATCGATGCTTTGGCCTGGCCCTGCGGTTCGCAGAGGCTTTCTTTCCTCGGAAGACATAGACAACTTCCCTCCCCATCTCCAACGCCTGCTGACCATCAGAAACTGGATGGATGTCGTGCTTCTGGTCTGGGGTTCGATCATGTATGCGCTGTTGAAACTGACTAAGCACTGACGTGGCGCGTAGGTACGGTAGCACTGTCGCAGCACCTTCCAGCTGGCTGTGGTTCCTATCGGCAGCCGGCTGGATGGAGGGATTCTTTTGTGCCCGGGCGAGGCCCGCTGAGCTAGTTCATGAACAGCGGTAAATACCCCAGCTCCACCAACTTGATATCGATCTCTGCAACTCGCTGGACATCAGCCCGTTTGCCCTCATCCATCACCTGTGGGCAACTCACGATCAGCGTGCCGCGTTTTGGAATGTCGATGAGCTGGTCGGCGCTCGGAAAATCCCCGGCCCGCAACACGTGTGGACAAAACCCGACCCAGCCGACGGTCTGCCGGTCCTTGAACACCTTGGTGCGCAAATAGTGATCTTTTGGCGCCAGCACACACCAGTCAAGTTCAGGCCACAGTTCAACAGCCAACTGAATCACCCTGATCACTACCGGTTTCACATCGGGAATGGCTGCCACAAGCGCCCCGCCATCTTCGAAGCGCATGCTGGCGACTGAATCCAGGTCGTGTGCGTTGTAATGAAAGGCCAACCCGCCCTTCAGGGGATCATCCAGGCCATTCCACGCGGAAAACTGCAATTTCGTGGGGAAGTCGTCGTTATGGTTGCTCCGGGCCTCTTCACGCAGAGACTCGAAGTCGTCATTGATCCGCTTGCGCAGCGACTCCTCCCTGGAACCGCCCTGCAGATACCAGTCCCGCAGCAGAGGATGAATCTCGCCAAGGCCTTTGAGAAAGCGCTCGGCCCTTTCCAACTGCGCCTCATGCGAGACCACTGAGATCTTCTGTTTGTCGAAACGCAGAACGAATGAAAATTTTCTGAACAAGCGCTCATCCTCAGTCAGGCTTCACGAACATGGTAGGGATTGTCACGGTAGTACTTCTACAGAAAATGCCATGACTATTGGGATTGCTCTCACAAGAGCTCTCTGAAGTCACTTCGGGCTACACATATCGAGTTGACCACCCACCTGCCGCTCCCTATCCTCGCGCCTGTCACGACTCATTCGTGATCGGGTTTGACGGCTCGGTTGTTTTCTCAGGAACGCAGTTTTTTCAACTCTGTTTTCTTTTGGAGCCTTCCATGACCGACCGCATCGCCCTCACCAGTAACGAATCCTCCACCCCCACCCTGTTCATCGACACCCGCGCGCCCTTGGACGAACTCCATGCCAGCGCCGCCTACCGCATCCTCGCAGTGACCCAGCTGATGGAAAGCCTGAGCCACATGGACACTCGCGACGCCGATGCCACAGACCTCACGCAAATCGCCCATGCCAGCGCCATCTTGCTGCGTGACGGTTGCGACCTGCTGGACGTGCTTGGCCGGCGTATTCGTGGCAGCCAGTACTTGAGCTGACGAGCACTTCAATCCCTGTAGCCGCTGCCGAGCCTGCGAGGCTGCGATAGGACCGAAGGTCCTCCAGCGGTTTCAAGACCCTGCGTCCGCTTCGCGGCCGATCGCAGCCTCGCGGGCTCGGCAGCGGCTACAAAATTTAGCGCCGACCGGTAGGTCGCGCATGGCTTTGGCTTTTGATCTACCCGCCCCATCGGGAGGCCGAGTGGAGGTGTTCATCAGGGGACAGGCGCGCAGCGCCCCTCGACGTAGTCGAGGACATCGTATGGAGGTCGAAGCGAAGCCAACCGGAGTCGATGCCCCCTGATGGACGCCGGAGCGAGGGAACCTGAGCGCAGCGAAGGCCGTACGCAGGGGCAAGCGTTTTTTGGTTACTTTTTGCTGGGCCGGCATTCCGGCGTTTGAAAAAAAGTGACTCGCCGTAAGGGCGGAACCGCCAGCAGTCGTGACCGCAGAAACGGATATGTACTCCGTCCAACATCACCACCGCCATCGCGGGCAATCGAGCGTCGACCGGCCGCTCCTACAGAAGCAGCCGCAGCCCACCACAACCATGGCCAACCCCACCTACGCTTAGGTAGGATGACGGCTCTATTTCCCCCGAGGTTCACCTCATGTTCATCGGCGTTCTGCTGGTTATCACCTGGCTGATCCTGCTGGTCCGCTACCCCGCCAAGGCCTTGCCGGTATCCATGGCCGCCGCTGTCGGGCTGGGCCTGGTGGCGGTATGGGTGGTCTGGCTGGACAACCGCGAAGCCCAGCAACTGGCGCGCCTGGAATTGCGCATCAGCTACGCTCCCGAGCATTGCCCGGCGGATCGCCCGCTGCTGCTGAAGATGAACAACGGCAACGATGTGCCGCTGACCGAACTGCGCTGGCGCGTCGCCGCCTACGCCCCGGGCGACACCGTGAACCTGGCCGACAACCAGTACAGCGCCCCGCGTTATCGCGGCCCCGGCGAGTTACAGGCCGGCGCCAACTGGGAAGACTGCCTGCCCCTGCCGCCGCTGCGTCCCGGCTACCGCCCGCAAACCCTGGAATTTCGCGCCGAGCGCTTGCAGGGCAGTTTCTCCGACTGATTCCCCCCCTCCCTCTTTTTGCACAAGGACCGCGCCATGCCCGTTGCGCTGATCACCGGTTGTTCCAGCGGCATCGGCCGTGCCCTGGCGGATGCTTTCAAGGCCGCCGGCTTCACCGTCCTGCCCACCGCCCGCAGGGCCGAGGATGTGGCCGTGCTGCAAGCGGCAGGTTTTGACCCGGTGCAACTGGACGTCAACGACGGCCCGGCGCTCACCGCCCTGGGCGAACGCATCAACCAGCAATACGGCGGCCTCGACCTGCTGATCAACAACGCCGGTTATGGCGCCATGGGCCCGTTGCTGGATGGCGGTGTCGAGGCCATGCAGCGGCAGTTCGAAACCAATGTGTTCGCCCTGGTCGGCGTGACCCGGGCCATGTTCCCGGTGCTGCGCCGCAGCCGCGGGCTGGTGGTGAATGTCGGCAGTGTTTCGGGCGTCCTGGTGACGCCTTTTGCCGGTGCCTACTGCGCCTCCAAGGCGGCGGTGCATGCCTTGAGCGATGCGCTGCGCATGGAGCTGGCGCCGTTCGGCATCCGCGTGATGGAGGTCCAGCCCGGGGCTATCGCTTCGAGCTTCGCCAAGAATGCCGGGCACGAAGCCGAACAGCTGTTGACCGAACGATCGCCCTGGTGGCCATTGCGCGAAGGCATCCGCGCACGGGCCAGGGCCTCCCAGGACCACCCGACGCCCACCGGCGAATTTGCCGCCAGGCTGCTCAAGGCCGTGCAGCAGGACAAACCGCCACGCCTGGTTCGGATCGGTAATGGCAGCCGGGCGTTGCCCTTGATCGCCAGTCTGTTGCCCAAGGGTCTGCTGGAGAAGGCGCTGATGAAGCGTTTTGGCCTGGGCGCAAAACTGTAACGGCCGATCACCGGCAGCGGAACGTCGCGCGGCCGTTCCCATGGGTTCCAGAAAACGTCTTTTAGTCGCCTAGGTTGTACCCTCTCCCAATCCCAGTAGAATGCGCGCACTCGAGGCTCCCAGGGCCTCGATCAGGCCGCATGGATCGCTGGCGAACCGCTGAAACTTCCCCCTCTCCTTCCATGCTCGCCGTCACTCAATCGTCGATCAGGGAATATCCATTGAAACCTCAACACTTGCTGCCGCTGGTATTGGCCACCGCGCTTATCGGCTGTACGCCATCGCCAGACGAGGAGCTGAACGCCACCCTGCCCCAGCTCAGCCTCAAGGAGCTGTTGCCGCCAGCCGTCGCCAACGAGTACTGCAACCCCAAGCTGGACAGCGATCTGCTGTATGGCATCGGCTACCAGCTGTACAACGACGATAAACCCGAGCAGGCGCGCAGCTGCCTGATCATGGCCGCGCCCACCCACGACCGGGCCCTGTGCTACCTGGCGAGCATCGCGGAACAGGACACTAGCAAGGACAGCGCCGAGCGCGACCGCGAAGCCTTCGGCTACATGGCCTATTCCGCGCTGAAGAACGACTCCTGCGCCGAGTTCGGCATGTTCCAGAACTTCACCTACGGCATGCGCGGGCAGACCCCGGACAGCGACCTGGGCCTGCGCTGGCTGGAGCGTTCCGCGCGCCATGGCGATGCGGACGCGCAACAGACCCTGGTGCGCCTGCACAGCAACAAGAACAACCTGTCGCTGGCCTACACCTGGGCCAGGGTCCTGGATGACAGCGCACAGATCGACGCCTTGAAACAACGGATGAACCCGCAGCAAATCAGCGAAGGCGAGCAAGGTTTCGAGCAACTGGGCAAGCACGTCACCAGCAAGGACGCGGTGCGCAAGGAAGCCCGCGAGGAAAACATCGCGGTGTACTCGGCGAACATCCATATGGAATACCCCGAGACCTTCAAGGGCCTCTCGGTGACCGAGCGTCATGCCCTCATGGAGCAGGCCGTGGCCACGGTGAGCGGCCGTCCCGAGTTCAGCACCCGTGGCCAGCTGTACGCTTATGTGATCATCGCGCGGCAGGCGCAATTGAAGCAGGCTGGCGTCGATGTGCTGCAGAACCCGCAGATCGTGGAACTGCTCAGCGATAAAGAGCTGGAAGTGAGTGAGGCAGTGAAGAAAGCCGACGTGATCCTCGGCCAGGCCGCCCTGTAACAGCGGGAACACCGTCGGCCGCGCCTACAGGGGCCTTATACATGGCCGCTGTCTTGTAGGTGCCAACTCCTACAAGGGGGCGGGGTCAGGGTCAGGTTGTTCACCCAGGCAACCCCAGTAGAATGCGCGACCTTGAGCCCTTGGGGCTGCTGGAAAAGGTGCTGATGAAGCGTTTCGGATTAAGCGCCAGGCTCTGCGCATTCAACGCCGGCCATCACGCGCATGACACCGTTGTATGCCGCGCCGATGCCCGTAGAATGCCCGCACTCCAATCGCAAGGAAGCGGCACCTCAAGCACGGAACGGCTGCACCCCGCCCCTGCTCATGCCCTCTTGGCGTCCTCCCTTTTACGATTGAACCTCAGGGACTCTCCATTGAAATCTCGTAGCCTGCTGCCCTTGGCTATCTTCACTCTGCTGCTGGGCTGCAATGCCTCGTCACCGGACGAAAAACTCAATAATTCCCTGCCGGACTTGAGCCTCGAGCAGATCCTGCCCAAGGTCGAGGCCAACCAGTACTGCACGCCGGAGATGGACAGCGAATTGCTGCTCGGCCTCGGCATCCGACTGATCAATGAGGACGAGGTGCTGTATGGCGCAGGCCGTACCTTGCTGGCGAGCAAGGAAATAAAAATGGCCCGCAGCTGCCTGATCATGGCCGCCCCCCGCTACACCACGAGCTTGTGCATCCTGGGCAGCATTGTCGGCGCCAGGCAAAACGACTATGACAAAAGCGAAGCCTTCAACTATATCGCCTACGCCGCCAAGCACAATGAATCCTGCGCGGAAGCAGGCCTGTACGACATCTACAGCGTTGGCAAGCTGGGCCATCCACCGAACAAGGAATTGGCCATGGGCTGGCTTGAGCGCGCCGCTCGGCACGGCGACCAGGAGTCGCAACAGGACATGGTGCGTTGGAGCAGCGAACAGGACAATTTCCCGGTGGCCTATGCCTGGGCCAGGGTCCTGAATGAGGCAAAAACAATCGAGGCAGTGAAGCGCAAAATGAGCCCTCGGCAAATGGCCGAGGGCGAGCAGCACTACACCCAGCTGCTCAGCCAACTCACCCCCGAAAAGGATATTGAGCAGGCGCTGCGCAAGGACCTCATCGCCCTGAGCTCAGGGGATCTGTACTACAGCCACCCGGAGGTATTCGAGGGCATGTCCCCTATGCAACGGCATGCTTTCGTGGCCCAGTTAGTGGACATGCAGGACCTCTACCCGAAGTTCCACACGCGCGGCCAACTGATGGCCTACGCCTTGGTTTCCCGCCTTGTGCAAAGTACCGGGCCGGCCGTGGACCTGTGGCAGGACCCGGCGCTACATGCCTTGCTGATCGACGATGATCTGAGCGTGGAAGACACCGTGGCCAAGGCCAAAACCATCCTGGCCAAGCGCAAGCAATAGCTTGAGAGGCTGGCGCTACTTCTTTTGAAGCGCCGCCGAGGCGTCGCGTGCGCAAGGCCCAAGAGCCCTTTGCCGTGGCCAAACAGATGCTGCGGTTTCGGTTGTGCCCCCTCGCAATCCCAGTAGAATGCGCGCCTCTTGGGCGCTTGCGCTCAACACAGCATGGAATCGCTGGCATCGACACTGAAAGCATGGAACTGCTCAAGCTCCCCCTCTCCCGTCCTGTCCCTGCTTCATTCCATGCGCCTCTCCATTCAATCGCAGATCAGGGAATATCCATTGAAATTGTTCAACGTGCTGCCACTGGCATTGACCGTGTTGCTGGCCGGCTGTACTACCGCATCCGATAAAACCGCCGATAAAGAATCGTCCCTCAACGACACACTGCCCAAGTTGACCCTGCAAAACGTATTGCCCACTGTGGCCAGCAACGAACAGTGCAATGCACAAATGGACAGCGACATTCTGTTCGGCGTCGGCTTCCTGCTGTACGAAAACCAGGAGCTCGATGCTGCGAAAACCTGCATGGTGCTGGCCGCGCCGAAACACCCTCGCGCGTTCTGCTACCTGTCGATGATTGCCGGTCAGGATGAAAGCAAAACCGATGAACAGCGCAATACCGAAGCCTTCAACTACATGGCTTACTCGGCGCTGCAGAACGACTGGTGCGCCGAATACGGCCTGTACCAGGCCTACAACTACGGCCATACCAGCGCCAAACAGGACACGGCCCTGGCCCTGCGCTGGCTGGAGCGCTCGGCCCGGCACGGCTACCCCGAAGCGCAAAAGGACCTGATCGAAAAGTACGAGGAACAAGGCAACCTGAGCGCCGCCTATGCCTGGACCCGAATCATGGCCAAGGCCGATGACACCAGCGCAGCCGATGCCTTGAAAGCCAGGATGAGCGCCGCACAGATCGCCGACGGTGACCAGCGCTACACCCAACTCACCGGCCAGGTCACCAGCAAACAAGCCCTGTACGCCGAAGCGCGGGAAGAAGACGTCGGCCGTTACTCTGCCGAGATCTATCAGGACTACCCGGACACCTTTAAGGGCCTGTCGTCCACCGAGCGTTACGACTACGTCAAGCAAAGCATGTTCAAGGCCATCGACCTGCCGTTCGTCAAGGGTCGTGGCCATGTCCTGAGCTACATCGTGGTGAATCGCCAGGCTCAACTGAAAAAGCCCGGCGTGGACATCGCGCAGGACAAGAAAATCGTCGCGGTGATGAAAGACGACGAACTGTCCGTCGCCGAAACCATCGAGCAGGCACTGTCGATCGTCAACAAAACCTACCGCTAACCAGGCCTGTGGCGAGGAGCTTGCCTGCTCGCCACAACCCGGCCTTGGCCACAAATACCCCTGTGAGGCGGGCTATTCCCCATCCTCCTTCACCACCACCGTGCAGGTAATCCCCGCCGCCAGCAGCACGCCTTCCGGCACTTCGTCGATATGGACGCGCACCGGCACGCGCTGGGCCAGGCGCACCCAGTTGAAGGTCGGGTTGACGTCGGCGATCAGCTCGCGGCTTTCCGGGTTGTCGCGGTCGTAGATGCCGCGGGAAATACTCTCCACATGGCCCTTGAGCACCTCGCCGCTCATCAGCTGCATCTCGGCCTTATCGCCGACGCGCACATGGGGCAGCTTGGTTTCTTCGAAGAAGCCGTAGACCCAGAACGAATGCCTGTCGACCACCGCCATCTTCGGCTCGCCGATGCGCGCGTAATCGCCGCGGTGCACGTTGAGGTTGGTCACGTAGCCGTCGACCGCGGCGCGCACCTGGGTGCGTTTGAGGTTGAGTTCGGCGGCTTCCAGTTGCGCCTGGGCCTGCTGGTAGTCGGCCAGGGCCGAGTCGGCGATGTTGCTGGCGTCGTCGCGGTTCTCCTTGGAAATCACCAGGTTGTCCAGGTCGGCGCGGCGGTGGGCGTTGACCTTGCGCATCTCCCAGGTGGCCTTTCTCGAAGCCACCAGCGACTGCGCCTGCTTGACCGCGATCTGGTAGTGCTCGGGGTCGATCTGCATCAGCAGGTCGCCCTTTTTCACCAGTTGGTTGTCGCGCACCGGCACGTCCACCACTTCCCCGGTGACGTCGGCGGCGACGTTGATGATGTCGGCGCGCACCCGGCCGTCGCGGGTCCACGGCGTGTTCATGTAATGCACCCACAGGGTGCGGCCGATCCACAGGGCCAGGGCCAGCACCAGCAGGGTCGCGAGCAGGCTGAAAAACTTTTTCATCAAAGGGCTCTCAACGGTAGACAGTCAGCGCCATGGCGCCGAACAGACAACAGAACAGGCTCAGGCGCAGCAGCGCCGGGTGCCAGAAAAAACGATACAGGTCATAACCCGAGATGAAGCGGTCCAGGGCCCAGGCCAGGGCCGCGGCAATGAAGAACATCAGGGTCATGGTCGGCATGTACACGCCGTGGAAGGCGATTTCACGAGGCATGTTCGAGTCCTTGGGTCGGGGCCTGTACGGACGGCGCGGCATAGGCGGCCAGCGGCGATTGCGGGTCGAGCAATGAGCTGCGGATGAAGTGCAGGTAGCTCTTCACCCGGCGCAACACCGAGGTATCGAAGTGCGGGGCGAAGGGTTCGTCGCTGGCCTGGACCCGGCCGATCGCGTGATCGACCGCGACCAGCGCGCGCGCAAGGTTGCTCTGGCCCGGTTGCAGGAACAGCCGCACCAGCGAACGGCCCATGACCCGGATCGCCTGGCGCCACGGCTGGGATTCGGCGTAGGCCGGGTGCACCGGGAGGATCGCCTGCTCCTTGCGCAGCTCGATGATGGCGTGGCCCACCTCCAGCACCACGAACATCCAGCGCAGCAGCTCGCGCTGCACCTGTGGCTGCCCCGCCGCCAGGCCATAGGCCTGATGCAGCAGGTCGCGGGTGCGGCTTTCGAAGCTCGACGCCAGGCCCTTGAGCTTGCCACTGATGGCGTACACCACCTGGCCGCGCAGGTCCTGCTCCAGGCGGCGCCACAACCAGCGGCTGTTGGGCGGCAGGATGATCGCCCCGGCGGCGGCGCAGACCAGCATGCCCATGACCATGGCGATGTAGTCGTTGATGAAGGCGTAGGGGTTGTAGACGGTCAGGTTGTCCGGCACCGAACCGGTGCTGAAGAAGATCAGCAGCCCCAGGCCGACCCCGGCGTACTGCGGGCGTGAAGCGAGGAACGAACCGAGCACGATCACCGGCGCCAGCATCACGCACAGCAGTGGAAAACCGTCGATCCAGGGGAACACGAAGAACATCTCGACGAAGCCGACCACGGCCCCGATCAAGGTGCCGCAGGCCATCTGGAAGGCCATGCGTTTCGGGTTCGGCGTGGCGGCCGAGAGGCCGACGGTGGCCGCCGCGATCAGGGTCATGGTGGCGCCGCTGGGCCAGGCGGTGGCGACCCAGTAGCTGCCGAGCACGATCAGGATGAACGAGGCGCGGATGCCCGAGGCGGCCGAGGCCAGCCAGTTGGTCTGCGGGGTGAAGGGCTCGTCCCAGCGCTCGCGTTCATGGCTGTGCTCGGCCAGGGACGCGTGGGTCTGGGCATAGCTGTGCAGCTCGTCGACGAAGCGATAGAGCAGTTCATAGGCGGTGTGGAAATCCAGCTGCTCGGCATCGCTCGGCTCGTGTTCCTGGAACAGCGCGCGCATGCTGCGCACCTGCGCTGGCAGCTCGGCCTTGTAGCTCGCCAGCTGCTCGGCCAGGCGCGCGGCATCGGGGCTGGTCAGGGCACGGCCGGAGAAACCGTCCAGCAGTTCGGCGAGGTCCTGCAACCCCGGTTTGGTCGCCGCCAGCACATACTCGGCGGCGCTGCTGCGCAAGCGTTCGAGCAACTGGTGCAGGGCGTTGAAACGGGTGGTGATGCCCATGAACTCGCTGTTCAAACGGCTCAGGCGACCGTTGCGCCGACGCATGTGCGGGTCTTCGAAGACGGTGACGCTGCGCAGGCCTTCCAGGCCCACCGCCTCGGCGATGAAACGCACATTGCTGCTCTCGAACGCATCGCGCTGGCTGCGGCCGCGCAAACCGTCGGTGACGAACAGGGCGAACACCCCGAAGCGCTGGTACAAGGCGTTGCGCATCGCCGCGCTGGCGGTCTGCGGCAGGATCGCGGCGCTGACCAGGGTCGAGCAGAGAATCCCCAGGGAGATTTCCAGCACCCGCCATACCGCCGCCATAAAGGCCCCGTCCGGATGGGCCAGGGCCGGCAAGCCGACCATCGCCGCGGTATAGCCGGCCAGCACGAAGCCGTAAGCGCGGAAGTTGCGATAACGCGCGGCGCCGGCCGAGCAGATGCCGACCCAGATCGCCAGCGAACCGAGGAACAGTTCGGTGTTCTGGGCGAACAGGGCGATCAGCGCCACCATCACCGCCGACCCGGCCAGGGTGCCGAGAAACCGATAGAAGCTCTTGGCGAACACCTGGCCGCTCTGCGGCTGCATGACGATGAACACGGTGATCATCGCCGTGCGCGGTTGCGGCAGCTCCAGGCGCATGGCCAGCCACAGGGTGAGGAACGCGGCGGCCAGGACCTTGAAGATATAGACCCAGGTCACGCCGTCGCTGCGTGCCCAGTCGAAGAAACCCCGGCGCCATTCAAGGGAGTACAGCCAGCGCAAGGGAGCAGGCAAGGGAGTCATCGGGTCTTACTCGGTAGTCGGTGCTTGTGTAGTCGGTGCCGAGTGCTCGGCTGTTAATGGTCAAGCAGGGTCAGCGCCGCCGGGGTCTTGCTCGGTTGGATCCGGCTGTCCTCGGGCACATCGCGCCCCGCCTCCAGGCCGCCGCCCAGGGCCGTCACCAGCTCGGCATGGGCGCTCAGGCGCGCGGCCTGGACCTGCTGCTGGATCTGCTGCTGGTGGAACAGCATGCCCTGGGCATTGAGCACATTGAGGTAGTCGGTGAGGCCACGCTGGAAGGCGACCATGGCGATGTCGTAGGTCTTCTGCGCCGACGCCACCGACTCGGCGGCGAACTCGGCCTGCTTGTCCATGGACTCGCGGCGGATCAACTGGTCGGAGATGTTCTTCAGGGCGTTGACCAGGGTCTGGTTGTAATGGGCCACGGCGATGTCATAACCGGCCGCGGCCTCGCCCAGCTCGGCGCGCAGGCGGCCGCCGTCGAAGATCGGCAGGCTGATGGCCGGGCCGACGTTGTAGTTGAGCTTCTTGCCGGTGAGGAACTCCAGCGCCCCGCCACCGGTGGCCATGTAGCCGAGGCTGCCCACCAGGTCGACGTTGGGGTAGAAGCCGGCGTGGGCGACATCGATGCCGCGGGCCTGGGCCGCCACCTGCCAGCGGCTGGCGACCACGTCCGGGCGCTGGCCGAGCAGTTCGGCGGGCAGCGCCGATGGCAGTTTCAGCGGCGCGGCCAGGGACAGGCTCGGCCGTTGCAACTGCGCGCCCGCCCCCGGCCCCTTGCCGGCCAGGGCGGCGATCTGGTTGCGGCCCAGGGCGATTTCTTCGTCCAGGGCGTCCAGCTGGCGATGGGTTTCCGGCAGCGGGGTCTGCGCCTGGCTGACTTCGAAGTGGGTGCCGATGCCGCCGGCCAGACGCTTTTGCGCCAGTTCGAGAATCTGTTCCTGCTGCTTCAGGGTGGCCAGCGCGATATCGCGCTGGGCGTATTGCAGCGACAGCTGGATATAGGCGCGCACGACATTGTTCTGCAGTTCCAGCTGGGCCAGGCGCGCCTCGGCGGCGCTCATGTGCGCCAGGTCCACGGCACGCTCGCTGGCATTGCTTTCCCGGCCCCAGAGGTCGAGGGCGTAGCTGAAGCCGAGCGCGGCGTTGTTGTCCCAGGTGGTGCTGTTGGCCAGTTCGCCCGGGCCATAGAACTGATCGGTGGGCCAGTTGTGGCGCTTGAGGGTGGCGTCGCCCTTGATCTGCAGCGACTCGGCCGACTCGGCGATGCCGGCCATGGCACGCGCCTGGCGCACCCGGGCGGCGGCCATGGCCATGCTCGGGCTGCCCTGCACGGCCAGGCTCACCCAGTGGTTCAGCTGCGCATCGCCATAGGCCTGCCACCATTGGGCGGCGGGCCAGCGGGCGTCACGCGCGGCGCTCTGGATCGCCTCGTCGGTGGCCAGTGTATTGGCCGGTAGTGCCTTGCCCTGTGGGGCAATGCCCCCGGTTCCGATGCAGCCGCTGATTGCTAACGATAAAGCCCAAACACTGAGAGTCTTCAGCTCTCTGCTGATGCGACGCGGCACTGCTGCGAATTCCTGAAATAGGGAGAAGGCGGATCCCTGTAGGAGCGAGCTTGCTCGCGAGACGGTGTCACTGACCCACCGCATTGCACGGGCTCCGGCAGCCGGCCCCTACAGATCGGCGCAATTCTAGGCGGCGGGCTTTACGGCGATAAGCTGGGATTCCTGTGAATCTTTGTTACCGTTCGCGCGATAATCCCTTGGTGCAATAGCCAACAATCTGTTACTTCGTGTCACAATTTGCCATCTCCCCAGAGAGCACCCCATGGACACTTTGCAAAACATGCGTGCCTTCAGCTGTGTCGCCGAAGCCGGCAGCTTCACCGCCGCCGCCGTCCAGCTCGACACCACCACGGCGAATGTCTCGCGCGCGGTCTCCAATCTGGAGGCCCATCTGCAAACCCGCTTGCTCAACCGCACCACTCGCCGCATCGCGCTCACGGAGGCCGGCAAGCGCTACCTGCTGCGCTGCGAGCAGATCCTGGCCTACGTCGAAGAAGCCGAGGCCGAGGCCAGCGATGCCCACGCGCGGCCGTCCGGGCAGTTGAAAGTGCACACCATGACCGGCATCGGCCAGCACTATGTGATCGACGCCATTGCCCGGTACCGTAAGTCGCACCCGGACGTGACCTTCGACCTGACCCTGGCCAACCGCGTGCCGGACCTGCTGGACGAGGGTTACGACGTGTCCATCGTGCTGGCCAGCGAGCTGCCGGACTCGGGTTTCGTCTCCCAGCGCCTGGGCATCACCTACAGCATCGTCTGCGCCTCGCCGGCCTACGTGAAAGCCAATGGCTGCCCGAACAGCCCCAGTGACCTGTCGAACCATGCCTGCCTGCGCCTGGTGAGCCCGGTGATCGCCCTGGACAAGTGGCTGTTCGACGGTCCCGAGGGCCAGGAAGGGGTCACCCTCAACGGCTCGCCGTTCCTGGTGAACTCCGCCGACGCGCTGAAAACCGCGATCACCAGCGGCATGGGCCTGGGCGTGCTGCCGGTGTACGCGGCCATCGAAGGCCTGCGCAACGGCACCCTGGTGCGGGTCATGCCCAAGTACCGCTCCCAGGAGCTGAACCTGTACGCCATCTACCCGTCGCGCCAGTACCTGGACGCCAAGATCAAGACCTGGGTCGAGTACCTGCGCAACACCCTGCCGGAGATTCTCGCCGCCCATCAGGCGGAGCTGACGGCCTATGAACTGAGCGGCGGCCTCAGCGGCGTGCGCCTGGCCCCATGAGCCAAGCCCTTCGGGGCTTTGTCATGCTTCCCCCATCCCTGTAGCCGCTGCCGCAGGCTGCGATAAGGCCGAAGGCCTTCGGCGATCTCAAGAGCACGTCTCCTGCGGAGCCGATCGCAGCCTTCGGCAGCGGCTACATTCCCAGAACCTTCTCGCCCCCACGGCCTGCCGCAGCCGCTACAAAAAGCCCGTGGGGAATGTTAGCTTGCTTGGCATTCTCCTCTGCCTGACGAGCTTTCCCGCGATGAAAAAGACCGTACTTGCCTTCAGCCGCATCACCCCGGACATGATCGAGCGCCTGCGCCAGGACTTCGAGGTGATAGTGCCCACCCCCAAGCTGGGCGATATCGGCGCGCAATTCAACGAAGCCCTGCCCCACGCCCACGGCCTGATCGGCGTCGGTCGCAAGCTGGGCCGTGCGCAGCTGGAAAACGCCAGCCGGCTGGAAGTGGTCTCCAGCGTCTCGGTGGGCTACGACAACTATGACCTGGCCTACTTCAACGAACGCGGGATCATGCTCACCAACACCCCGGACGTGCTCACCGAAAGCACCGCCGACCTGGCCTTCGCCCTGCTGATGAGCAGCGCCCGGCGCGTCGCCGAACTGGACGCCTGGACCAAGGCCGGGCAATGGCAGGCCAGCGTCGGCGCGCCGCTGTTCGGTTGCGATGTGCATGGCAAGACCCTGGGGATTGTCGGCATGGGTAACATCGGCGCGGCCATCGCCCGACGCGGGCGCCTGGGCTTCAATATGCCGGTGATCTACAGCGGCAACAGCCGCAAGGCCGCGCTGGAACAGGAGCTGGGCGCGCAGTTCCGCAGCCTCGAGCAGTTGCTGGCCGAAGCGGATTTCGTCTGCCTGGTGGTGCCGTTGAGCGAAAAGACCCGGCACCTGATCAGCCACCGCGAACTGGCGCTGATGAAGCCAAGCGCGATCCTGGTGAACATCTCCCGCGGCCCGGTGGTAGATGAGCCGGCGCTGATCGAAGCCCTGCAGAACGGCACGATTCGCGGCGCCGGCCTGGACGTCTACGAGAAGGAACCGCTGGCCGAGTCGCCGCTGTTCCAGCTGAAAAACGCCGTGACCCTGCCGCACATCGGCTCGGCCACCCATGAAACCCGCGACGCCATGGCCAACCGCGCCCTGGCCAACCTGCGCAGCGCCCTGCTCGGCGAACGCCCGCAGGACCTGGTCAACCCGCAGGTGTGGAAGGGCTGATACCACTGCCTATCACCGCCTGTGGCCGCCTGTCCCCCCTGTAGCCGCTGCCGAGCCTGCGAGGCTGCGAAAAGGTCCGCAGGACCTTCAGCGATAGACCTGCAGAATCAGGTCGCCTGGTTTTGCGACGGCTGCGCCGCCGTTCGCAGCCTCGCAGGCTCGGCAGCGGCTACAGATTCAGATTCAAATCCGGATGCAGGGGCAGGCACAAGTCTGGGCTTGCGGAACACCAGTACGTTGCCCAGCATCACCAGGACCAGCCCGGCCAGCGCCGGGGCGGTCCACTGGTAACCTTCGGCGAAGGCCGAGACATTCAGCGCCACCACCGGGAATAGCACGGTGCAGTAGGCCGCCCGCTCCGGGCCCATGCGGCCGACCAGGGTCAGGTAGGCGGTGAAGCCGATCACCGACCCCGGGATCACCAGATACAGCAAGGAGCCGATGTAGCGCGCGTTCCACTCCATATCGAAAGGGATGCCCTTGACCAGGCAATAGCCCGCCAGCATCGCCGCGCCATAGGCCATGCCCCAGGCGTTGGTGGTCAGCGGCCTGAGGCCGGCTTTCTGTTGCAGGCTGGACAGCATGTTGCCCGCCGAGAAACACAGGGTGCCCAACAGCGCCAGCCCCAGGCCAAGCAGGGTTTGCGGGCTGGCGCTATGGCCCGCCAGTTCCGGCCAGAACAGCAGGCCCAGCCCCAGCAGCCCCAGCGCCCCGCCCAGCAGTACGTTGCGGGCGATCTTCTGGGCAAAGAACACCCGGGCATTCAGGGCGTTCCACAGGGTCGCCGTGGAAAACACCACCGCCACCAGACCGCTGGGAATCCACTGGCTGGCGTGCAGGAAACACATGAAGTTGATACAGAACAGGCACAGCCCCTGGGCCAGGCAGATCAGGTGCCCGCGGCGGTTCATCGCCTGCAGCTTGCGGCTGAGCAGCAGCATGACGAACAGCACCAGGGCCGCCAGGGCGAAGCGATAGACGATGGACACCGGAATCGCCACCACCCCCAGCTGCCACTTGAGGGCGATCCAGGTGGTGCCCCAGATCAGGACGGTGAGCAGATAAAGCGAAAGGTTCATGGCGCGGGACTCCTGTGCAGGGCAACCCAGTCTCAGGCCATCGCGTGCCCAGGCGCTTGCATAAACTTGCGCTTTTGTCGGTTGCCGGGCTGGCAGCGCGCCACCCACGGAGTAGGATGCAGAACATCGTGTAGCCGCTGCCGACAGGCTGCGATCGGCTCCGCAGGAGACGTGCTCTTGAGATCGCTGAAGGCCTTCGGCCTTATCGCAGCCTATCGGCAGCGGCTACAGAATGCCGTTCAATTTCAGACCTGACCGCCATGCCCGCACTGGAAACCCTGCAAGTCTTTCAAGCCCTGAACCGCTCGCCCAATGCTCGCCTGGAGCACAGCGCCGAGCTCGGTGACGGCCTGGCCGCAGCCTTGTGGAGCAACCATCACGACGCCCAGGACTACGAAGCGCCGAGCCATCACACCCTGTCGTGCTACATCGCCGGCGGCACCGGGACCTTTCGCCGCGGCCAGCCGGGGACCAAGGGCGGTCCGGGCAAGCTGTGCATCCTGCCCGCCGAGCACCAGTCAGCCTGGGTGATCAACGGCGGGATCCGCCTGGCCCACCTGTATTTCAGCCCGGAACAATTCGCCCTGGGCTGCGTGACCCTGCTGGACCGCGAACCCCGCGAGCTGCAATTGCAGGAAACCACCTTCCTCGACGACCCGCAGCAGGCCAGGCGCTTTCGGCAACTGATCCGGATGAACTGGGACGAACCCGGCGAGCGCCTGCTGACCAGCAGCCTGGCCCACGAGATGCTCAGCCACGCCCTGCTGACCCAGGTCGGCCAGCGCCAGGGCCTGCGCCTCAAGGGTGGGCTGGCGGCGCATCAGCGTCGGCAACTGGTGGAATACATCGACAGCCAGTTGGCCGAACCGATCAGCCTGGGGCAACTGGCCGCGCGCTGCGCCTTGTCGGAATACCACTTCGCGCGGATGTTCCGCGCAAGCTTCGGCCTGCCGCCCCATCAATACCTGCTGGCGCGACGCCTGAAGCATGCCCGCGACCTGCTGCGCGGCACCCGCCTGCCCCTGGGCGAGATTGCCCTGGCCTGCGGCTTCGCCAGCGCCAGCCACTTCACCAACCGTTTTCGCCAGGCCCTGGGCGGCACGCCCGGGGAATATCGCCAGGCGTTTCTCGGCTGAGAGCAACCGTCAGTTACACCGCGTCGCCTTTATCGCGAGCAAGCTTCTCCTACAGAAAATGAACGCTGCTTCTGTAGGAGCGAAGCTTGCTCGCGATGGCGATGTGTCAGGCAAACCCGGCCCCAGCCTTATTGCAGCAGCACCTGCGTCACCCGGTCTTCCAGGGCCTTGATCTGCGCGCCGTCGGCGCGGTAGTTGTTCGACAGCATCACCAGCACCAACCGGCGGCCATCGGCCGCGCGCAAGTAACCGGACAGCGACGACACGCCCTGCATCGAGCCGGTCTTGGCGTGCAGGTTATCCACAGCCCCGGTGCCTTGCAGGCGATAACGCAGGGTGCCGCCGGTCATGCGCTGGGCATCGCCGGCCACCGGCAGCGCCGCGTACCAGGTGGCGAACCAGGGCTGCTTGCGCGCCACCAGCAGCAGGTCGCTGAGGCTCTGGCTGGAAATCTGGTTGCGCCGCGACAGCCCGGAACCGTCCACCTGCACCAGCCCTTGCGGGCTCAGGCCCTGACGTCGCAGGAAAGCCTCGATGGCCGCCACCCCGGCAGCGGCGGTGCCGGCATTGGCGGTCTTGCGGCCCATGGCCTTGAGCAGCACTTCGGACATGTTGTTGTTCGACAGCTTGAGCAAGGGTGTGATCAGGCCCGCCAGCGGCATCGACGAGTGGCTGGCCAGCACCCGGGCGACGGGTGCCGTGGGCTGGCCGAGGCGCACCTGGCCCTGCACCGTCACGCCCTGCTCGGCCAGCGCTTGTTGGAACACATCCGCCACCAGCCGGGTCGGCTCCCACACGCTGACCCAGTTACGCCGCGACTGCCCGGGCGGCAAGGCGCCACTGACCAGCAGCAGATTGCTGCCATGCTCACGGCCGACCTGCAGGCTGTCCGCCGCCCCGACCCGGCCCTGATTGCGCAAGCCCATCAGCCGGTTTTCCGGGCTGACGCGCACCGCCAGCGGCGCTCCCGGCACCGTCGGTGCGGTTACCGCAACCAGTACGCTGCCGGCGTCGAAATCGTCGTTGGGAGAAATATTGAGCGCGGAAATCTGCGCCGCGTAATACAGGCTTTCATCGTCGCTGGCCCAGTCGACACCGAGCCGCTGATCATCGAAAGCAGTGTCGTCGAGCACCAGGTCACCCGCGACCTGACGAATGCCGGTACGCGCCACCGCCGCCGCCAGCTCACGGTAGTCCGCGACCTGCATGCTCGGATCGCCGGAGCCGCGCAGGTAGAGATTGCCCTGCAGCCGTTCGCCCTGCTGCGCGCCGTCGCCCAGCACCGCGGTGGCGAAACGGTAGTCGGGGCCGAGGACGTCCAGCGCGGCGGCGGTGGTCAGCAGCTTGAGGCTCGAAGCCGGGATCAGGCGGCTGTCGGGGTTGTGCTGATACAAGGCCGCACCGCTCTCGGCATCGCGCACCGTCAGCGATACCGTGGCGCCCTGGAGCGCCGGGTCGGCCAGGACCTGATCCAGGTTGGCGGCGTACCGGGCGCCGGGATGGCTGGCGCAAGCCGCCAGCGACAAGGCCAGGAACAACCCCAGCCCGCGAGTGTAAAAACGATGTACTGAACCCATGAGAAAGGTACTTCCTTGATGACCTCGAACCCACCGCCGACAGCCTTGCGGCTGTGGCGGGCGCCCAGATAACGATTGGTGAGGGGCGCGTGTCAACGAACAATCGAAGCCGACACCTCAGGCCGGACGTTGCGCAGCGCTCATTGCGCCAACGCGGCCAGCGGACTGACCAGCAACCCCAGCCCGGCCGCCAGCAGCGCCAGGCGTGGTTGATAGGGCAACAACAGCACCAGCGACAAGGCGCTGAGCATCAAGGCCGCGCACCACTGCACCAGGCCGAAAGCCCAACCGGCCGCCGCGATCGCCGCCCACAGCGAGCCGGCCAGCAGCAACCAGCCGCCGAGGCGCAGGCCACTGCGGCGCCGGGCCGTGGGTTTGTAGCCCAGGAGTTCGGCGTGGTGACGGTCCATCGACAAGCACAAGCCGGCAAAACCGGGGTAACACAACAGCAGCGCCAGGAGCATTCAGATCACCTCGGTTTCAAGGACGGCCCGTCGCGAGCGGGCGGCAGCGGAGGGATAGACGGCAGGACGCGACATCTTCCAGGCCGCCCAGGCCAGGAACAGCCCCGCCGCCAGACAGGTCAGGTCGAACCCGGCCCGGACCCAGTCGCCGTGCACCAGGAAACCATCCAGCACATCGGGCACCGTCAGCGCATCGAGCAGCGGCACACTGGCCAGCAGCAACGCCGCCGTGCCCAACTGCTCGACCCAGGCCTTGCGCCCGCGACGCAGCGCGGCGTGCAGCAGGCTCAGGCCCCAGACGATAAAGAAGCTGTTCACTTCCCAGTCCGCCCGCTCGGCAAAGCTCACCGGCAATAGGCGGTTGGCCCAGAAGAAGGCGGCGACAGCCAGCACCAGGCCGGACATGCTGGCGATGTTCAGCACTTCCACCAGCCGCAACTCGAAGGGCGTCACGCCGCTCTTGGCATGCTTGAGCTGGCGCTTGCCGAGCCAGATCACCAGCCCGGTACCGATCATCGCGGTGGCGGCCAGGCCGCAGATAAAGTACAGCCAGCGCAACAGCGGCCCGGCGAAGAGGCCCATGTGCAGCCCATAGAAACCGCCTCGGATAGCAACGATCGGCGACTGCGGCGGGGCAACCTGCAGCAGCTTGCCACTGACGCCGTCGAACGAAACCGCACTGCCAAAATCGCGAACCACCTGGTCGCCACCGTGGCGCATGACATTCACCGAGGCATTGGCATCCCCGGGATTATTCACTGTGATACGCCCCACGCGGCCGCCCGGCCACTGCTCGCGGGCCTGCTGCAACAGCGGTTCGAGCTGCACCAGCGGCGCCGACCGGCCCGCGGCCGGTGCGTTGCTGGTGGCGGGAAACGCCTCATTGAACAGTGCCCGGCTGTCTTCACCGTAGGTGGCCAGGATGCTCGCCGGCATGACCATCGACATGAAGATCACCAGGCTGCTGTAGGTGATCATCAGGTGGAACGGCAATACCAGCACACCCACCGCGTTGTGCCCGTCGAGCCAGGAGCGCTGGCCCTTGCGAGGACGGAAGGTGAAGAAGTCCTTGAAGATTTTCTTGTGGATGATGATGCCGCTGATCAAGGCGACGAACATCAGCATGGCCGCCGCGGTGGACAGCCAGCGGCCCCAGGGATAGGGCATCTGCAACTGGAAATGGAAGCGGTAGAAGAATTCGCCGCCGCGGGTATCGCGGACCTGCAGCTCGGCGCCGGTGGCCGGGTCCAGCAGTTTCTGAGTGAAGGCGCCGCGCTCGCCGGGCTTGCCCGGAAATTGCCACATCACCGACAACACCGGCTCGCGGGCATCGGGCAAGTTGATGAACCAGCGCGAGACGCCTTGGGCGTGCTGCTGCAAGTAGCTCTGGGCGAGGATCACGCTGGTCTCATTGCTGACCGAGCGCGACGGCACTTCGGGCTGCATCCAATGGCTGATTTCATCCTTGAAATAGGCCAGGGTGCCGGTCAGGAAAATCGCCAGCAGCAGCCAGCCGAATACCAGTCCGACCCAAGTGTGCAACCAGGCCATGGACTGGCGAAATCCCTCCTTCATGAGAGATTCATCCAATACGCCAACGCAGAAATCGCCGCCAACACCAGCGCCGGCAGCAGCAACCCGAACCAGGCCTGCCAGGCCGTGCGGCAGGCAAAGCACCAGAGCACCGCCACCAGGTAGAACAGGAAGGACGCCATCATGCCGCCGAATACCGCATCGGCGCGGGACACAGGGAGCAGCAGGGTCAGGCAAATGCTGGACAACGCCGCCAGCAGGTAACCGCCAAACACCGCGGCCAGCACCCGCGAAGTCACGGCCAGACGATAGGAAAAAGGGATCGCAGCAACTTTGCTTTTCATGTTTCGACCTTGAAACCAGGACAGCCCGGCATTGGCAAATACCTCACGCGGGCTCAAGTCGGCGCAATATTAATGATAAATATTCTCATGTGCAAAAAATCACCAATCCACCGAGGGCCCTTCCGTCGGTCCGGGTTGATTGCCCAATGCCATGTCAGGCCACTACAATGCGAACAATTCTTGTTCTCTTAAGCATTTTCATGCTGCCGGAGCGTTCGGCTTGGCTCACTCCTCTACCGTCGAAGTCCTCTATCACGCCCATCACAGCTGGCTGAACGGCTGGTTGCGGCGCCGGCTCGGCTGCCCCGACAGCGCCGCCGATCTGGCCCAGGACACTTTCATGCGGGTGCTCAGCGCCCGGGAAACGCCGTCGATCGTCGAGCCACGGGCGTTCCTCACCACCATCGCCAAACGGGTGCTGTGCAACCACTACCGGCGCCAGGACCTGGAACGGGCCTACCTCGACACGTTGGCGCAGATGCCGGAACTGCTGGCGCCGTCCGAGGAGGACAAGGCGATCATCCTGCAGACCCTGATGGAGCTGGACCAGTTGCTCGACGGTTTGCCACGCCTGGTGAAACGCGCGTTCCTGCTGGCCCAGGTCGATGGCCTGAAACACGGCGAGATCGCCCGCGAACTGGGGATTTCCATCGCCACGGTCAAGCGCCACCTGCACAAGGCAGCCCTGCGCTGCTACTTCGCCCTATGAACGCTGCACTCCCCCGCCCGCCGGACATCGGCGCCCAGGTCGCCGAACAGGCCGTGCACTGGCTGCTCGAAATGCAGGCGGGGCCGCTCAGCCCGCGCCAGCAACTGGCCTGGCAGCAGTGGCACGACGCCCACAGCGAACATCAACGGGCCTGGGAACATATCCAGCGGGTCAATTCGCGGCTGCGCGGCCTGTCTTCGCCCCTGGCCCATGCCGCGCTCAACACGCCGAAATCCTCCAGCCGGCGCCAGGCGCTGAAACTGCTGCTGATCCTCGGCGCCGGTTCCGCCACGGCCTGGGGCTTGCGCGAACACAATCCGCTGACCCCGCTGATGGCCGACTACCGCAGCCCGGTGGGCCAGCGGCGCACGCTGCAACTGAGCGACGGCAGCCAGCTGCAGCTCAATACCGACAGCGCGGTGGACGTGAGTTTCGATGGCCAGCAACGGCTGATCCGGCTGTTGGCCGGGGAGATCCTGCTGACCGTCGCGGCCGATAGCCGGCCGCTGTTGATACAGAGCACCCACGGCCTGCTGCGCCCGCAAGGCGCACGCTTGAACCTGCGCCAGTTCAGCCAGCGCACCCAGCTGGCGGTGTTCGAGGGCAACGTCAGCCTCAGCCCGTCGGATTATTCGGCAGCGCCATTGCAGGTAAGCAAGGGGCAACAATTGAGCTTCACCCGCAGCGCCTGGGACAACCCGCGGCCGCTGGACACCGGCAGCGGTGCCTGGAGCGAGGGCATGCTGGTGGCCGCCCATATGCGCCTGGCGGACTTCCTCGACGAATTGGGCCGTTACCGTCGCGGCCAGCTCAACTGCGATCCACGGGTCGCCGACCTGCTGATCTCCGGCAGTTACCCACTGGACGACAGCGAACGGATCCTCGACCTGCTGGAAATCAGCCTGCCGGTGAAGGTTCGGCGCTTCACCCGTTATTGGGTCACAGTCGAGGCCCGCGCCTGAACCTGTAGCCGCTGCCGCAGGCTGCGATAAGGTCCGAAGGACCTTCGAGGGCCTCAAGAGCACGTCCCCTTCGGGGCCGATCGCAGCCTGCGGCAGCGGCTACAGGCGTCGATTCAAGGTTTTTTCCGACGCGCAGATTTTTTTCATTTTGTGTGAGCCGTTTTCCAGCACTCGCGTGACAGAGAAGGAAAGCCCCCTTGACTGCAACCTTCTCAGGATCGATGTCCATGCCCCAGCGCCCCACTCGCCTTACGCCCCTTGCCCGTACCCTGCGCCAGTTGCTGCTGGGCGCCAGCCTGAGCTTTTCCGCCCTGCCGCTGGCCATCGCCGCCGACGGCCCGACACGCGATTACCACATCGCGGCGGCGTCGCTGGAAAACGCCCTGAACCAATTCGGCCGTGAAGCCGGGGTGCTGATTTCCTTCGGCTCCCAGGTCACCCGCGGCGTGCAAAGCCAAGGCCTGGAAGGCCGCTACACCACCGAAGAAGGTCTGAATGCCCTGCTCAAGGGCACCGGCCTGCAAGCCCGCGCCGAAGGCGGCAATGCCTTCAGCCTGCAACCGGTGAGCGCCGAGGGCGCACCGGCGGCCCTGGAGCTGGGCGCCTCCAGCGTGGTCGGCGACTGGCTGGGCGACGCGGCGCAGAGCAACGTCTTCGAACACCCGGGTGCGCGGGACGTGATCCGCCGCGAAGAATTCGAACGCCAGGGCGCGACCCAGGCCCGCGACGTGCTCAACCGCATCCCCGGGGTCAACGCCCCGGAAAACAACGGCACCGGCAGCCACGACATGGCGCTGAACTTCGGCATTCGCGGGCTCAACCCGCGCTTGGCCTCGCGCTCCACGGTCCTGATGGATGGCATTCCTGTGCCCTTCGCGCCCTATGGCCAGCCGCAGCTGTCCTTCGCCCCGGTCAGCATGGGCAACATGGACGCCGTGGACGTGGTGCGTGGCGGCGGCGCGGTGCGTTACGGGCCGCAGAACGTCGGCGGCATCGTCAACTTCGTGACCCGCGCCATTCCCGATGCACCCACGGTCAAGGGCGGCTTCCAGACCGAGACCAGCCCGTCCTCCAGCCACGACGGTTTCAAGACCACCGGCAACCTGCTGGCCGGCGGCACCGCCGACAACGGCCTGGGCGGCGCCCTGCTGTACTCCGGCAGCCGTGGCGGTGATTGGCGCGAACACAGCGACACGCAAATCGACGACCTGATCCTCAAGGGCCATTACCAGCTCGACGACGCCAACAGCTTCAACGCCATGGCCCAGTACTACGAGGGCGAGGCAGACATGCCCGGCGGCCTGAACGTCGCCGACTACAAGGCCGATCCCTATCAGTCGACCCGCCCGTACGACAAGTTCTGGGGCCGCCGCACGCTGATCAACTTCGGTTATCGCTACCAGGAAGATCGCCGCGAATTCACCGTCAACAGTTTCTTCACCAAGACCCTGCGCAGCGGCTACCTGGACCAGGGCAGCTTCCTGTCGCTGTCGCCACGCGAATACTGGGTGCGCGGCGTCGAAACCCGCTTCGCCCAGGGCTTCGACCTGGGGCCGACCAGCCATGAGCTGGGCATCGGCTACCGCTACGTCAACGAGGCCGGCCACGAGCTGCGCTACCGCACGCCGATCAGTGCCAACCAGCAACTGCCCAGCACCAGCAGCCGCAACGACCGCGATACCCGCGGCGGCACCGAGGCCAACGCATTCTTCGTCGACGACCGCATCGACATCGGCAAGTGGACCCTCACCCCGGGCATCCGCTACGAGATGATCGAGTCCCAGCAGACCAACAACCTGACCAACGTCAAATACAAGGGCGACTACAACACCGCGCTGCCGGCGCTGAATGTGATGTACCACCTGACCGACAGCTGGAACCTCTACGCCAACACCGAGGGTTCGTTCGGCAGCGTGCAGTACAGCCAGATGCCCAACCGCGTGAGCAGCGGCGAAGTGAAACCGGAGAAGGCCCGCACCTGGGAACTGGGCACCCGCTATGACGACGGCGCCCTGCGGGCGGAGATCGGCGCGTTCCTGATCAACTTCGACAACCAGTACGACAGCAACCAGACCAACGACTCGGTGATCGCCCGTGGCGAAACCCGTCACCAGGGCATCGAGACCAGCGTCAATTACGCGCTGGACGGCCTGAGCCCGGCGCTGGCCGGTTTCGATCTGTACGCCACCTACGCCTATGTCGACGCCACCATTCGGGAAGACGGGCCGAACAAGGGCAACCGCGTGCCGTTCTCGTCCAAGCACAAAGGCACCCTCGGCATCGGCTACACCGAAGGCCCGTGGAAGCTGAACTTCGACAGCAGCTACCAGAGCAGCCAGTTCGCCGACAACGCCAACACCTGGGCCGAAAGCGCCGACGGCAGCACCGGGCGGATTCCCGGCTACATGCTGTTCAGCAGCCGCGCCGCCTACGACTTCGGCCCGCAACTGTCGGACCTGAGCGTGGCGGTCGGGGTGAAGAACATCTTCAACCACCAGTACTTCACCCGCTCGTTCGACGACAACAACAAAGGCAAGTACGTGGGCGAACCGCGAACCCTGTACGTACAGACCTCCGTGGCGTTCTGATCCACGGCCACCGCCTGGCAGTAGGAGCGAAGCTTGCTCGCGATAGCGTCCGGCCTGACACACCGCGCCGCCTTCATCGCCGGCAAGTCGGATCGCCGCCCGCTCGCTCCTGCAGAAACGTGGCGCACAAAAAAGGGCCTGCAATTGCAGGCCCTGTCTGTGGAGAAGTCAGCCGTCAGCTATTGAGCGCGGCCTGTTCGTTTTCCAGGAATTCCTCTTCAAGCAAGGCGTCGGCCTGGCCTTCGCGGGCGCTTGGCGCTGCCGCGGCGCGCTTGTTGCGCAACCGGCCGAACAGGTGTTCCAGGGAATTCTCCAGCTTGGTGGCCGCTCCTTCGATGGCCAGTTCCAGGGATTCGGCTTTGTGGGTCACGGAAATCGGTTGATGGCCTTTTGGCCGCGCCTCCAGTTGGCAGCGCAAATCGTGGGGACCGGGCTTGTCGCCGTTCTCGTCCCGCAGGTGAACCTCGACTCGGGTCAGGTCCTCCTCGTAGCGTTCGAGCGTGCTCTCAATGGTAGTACGTACCCACTCCTCCAGTCGGATGCTGCTTTGAATATGGTTATCGCTATTGACCTGGATTTGCATAGTTCTTCCCTTATTTCAGCTAGCTCGCGAGAGGAACCGCGTGCCCCTGAGGGCGTACTTTTTGCGGCCTCTTGGTTACAGAGTTGGGCAGAGCGCGGAACAATTCAAGCCCTTAAAAAAGATAAATATCTATTCGCAAATAAAGCCGGACAAGGAGCAAAAGCGCTGTTAATGTCGGGAGTTGGGTCGCCCCTGTCCCTGGCCCTTTTTACTCATAACTGCCCCTCTCCCAGAGGGTGCTGGCTGCGAAAAATCCCCGCCTCCTCCACCAGCCAGTCGTGCACCGCGCGCACGCCCGGATGGCTCAGCGCACCCGGCGCATACAGCAACACATAACGCTTGTGATTGGGCACCGCGAGGCCGAACGGCACGATCAAGGTGCCGCGCTCCAGCTCGTCGTTGAGCAGGGTACGCCGGGCAATCGCCACCCCCATACCGGCGATCGCCGCCTCGATGGTCAGGTGGTTGCGATTGAAAGTGTGCCCACGCCGCACATCCGCGCCCTCGAAGCCGATGGCATTGAGATAGAACTCCCACTCCGCGTACTCATAGCTGCCGCGCCAGGCGGTGATGTCGTGCAGCAACGGGAAATGCACCAGGTCCGCCGGGCCGTGCAACGGCGGTCGCCCGCGCAACAGGCCCGGGGCACAGACCGGAAAGATCTGTTCATCCAGCAGGGCTGTGGATAACAGCCCCGGATAACTGCCGTCGTTGAGGTCGATAGCCAGGTCGAAATCGCCTTCGTGCAAGGCCACGCTGCTGTCCTCAGCCACCAGCCGCAATTGAATGTCCGGAAACCGCTGCTGCAGCCGGGGCAAACGCGGGGTCAGCCATTTGCCGAGAAACGACGGGATCGAGCGCAGGCGCAAGGTGCCGCTGATCATCCCGGCATCCAGCCGGCGCAATTCGGCGTCGATGCTGCCATAGGCCTCGTTCACCGTGATCGCCAGCCGCTGACCCTCGGCGCTCAGTTCCACCCCACGGGCGCGGCGGTGAAACAGGCGAAAGCCGAGCCGCTCTTCCAGCAGGCGGATCTGCTGGCTGACCGCCCCCGGGGTGATGTGCAGTTCTTCCGCGCAACGGGTGAACGACAAGTGCCGCGCGGCACAGGAAAACACATGCAGCCAGACGTAGGTCTGGGCATGAAACTGACGACTCATCGTTTAGTCCTGCTAAAGGCTGTCTTAGGAAAATTCGTTGGTCAGTCTTGACCGAGCTAGGCAGTATCGCCGACCTGACGCTCGGCCTACAAAAAATGGCAGCGATTTCTCTTCCATTGCTTGTAAGGCTTTAGCATGGCTATCAGTGTTTTCGATCTCTTCAAAGTCGGTATCGGTCCATCCAGCTCCCACACTGTCGGCCCGATGCGCGCCGCCGCGACCTTCGCCCAGGGGCTGTTTGAGCAAGGGTTGCAGGAGCAGGTGCAGCGGGTGGAAATCCGTCTGTACGGCTCGCTGTCCGCCACCGGCGTTGGCCATGCCACCGACCGTGCCTGCGTCATGGGCCTGATGGGCGAATGGCCCGACAGCATCGACCCGCGCAGCATCGGCCCGCGCATCCAGCAACTGCGCGAAAGCGGCGAGCTGAGCCTCGGCGGCCGCTCGACCATCGCCTTCGACTGGCAGCGCGACCTGCTGCTGCTCGACGAGAGCCTGCCCTACCACCCCAATGCCATGTCGCTGTCGGCCTTCGCTGCGGACGGCCTGCTGTGGCGGCAGACCTACTACTCGGTGGGCGGCGGTTTTATCGTCGAGGAGGCCGAAGTCGCCGAAGGCGCCCCGGCGGCCAACGGCGTCGAACTGCCCTACGACTTCAACAGCGCGGTGGAGCTCCTGGCCCTGTGCCAACGGCACCAGCTGCGGGTCTCGGAACTGATGATGGCCAACGAACGGGCCTGGCGCAGCGACGCCGAAATCCGCAGCGGCCTGCTGCACATCTGGTCGGTGATGCGCGAATGCGTCGAGCAGGGCCTGCGCCACGAAGGCACCCTGCCCGGCGGCCTGGATGTGCCGCGCCGCGCGGCCAAGCTGCATCGCAACCTGCTGGAAATCGGCAAGCCCAACGTCATCAGCTCGACCCTGTCGGCCATGGAGTGGGTCAACCTGTTCGCCCTGGCGGTGAACGAGGAAAACGCCGCCGGCGGGCGCATGGTCACCGCACCGACCAACGGCGCGGCGGGGATCATCCCGGCGGTGCTGCATTACTACATGAAGTTCAACCCCGAAGCGTCGGACGACGACGTGGTCGACTTCTTCCTAGGCGCCGCCGCGGTGGGCATCCTCTGCAAGAAAAACGCCTCGATCTCCGGCGCCGAAGTCGGCTGCCAGGGCGAGGTGGGCTCCGCCTGCGCCATGGCCGCCGCCGGCCTGGCCGAGGTGCTTGGGGCCACCCCGGAGCAACTGGAAAACGCCGCCGAAATCGGCCTGGAACATAACCTCGGCCTGACCTGCGACCCGGTCGGCGGCCTGGTGCAGGTGCCTTGCATCGAGCGCAACGCAATTGCCGCGGTGAAGGCGATCAACGCCACCCAGATGGCCCTGCGCGGCGACGGTAAACACTTCATTTCCCTGGACCGGGTGATCCGCACCATGCGCGATACCGGCGCCGACATGCACGACAAATACAAAGAAACTTCACGGGGCGGCCTGGCCGTGAGCTGGGTGGAGTGCTGAGGAGCGCTCCCTGACTGTCCGCCCCACGTGAGCCCGAGCAAAAATAATAACGAGGCGATACCGATGACCGATGTACGAACACCCGCTGCCGAAAACCCTGCCGTAGAAACTGCCCGCGACACCACGACCGCCAGCCAGGGCTGGAGCAAGCACGACACCACCTGGATGCTCGGCCTGTACGGCACCGCCATCGGCGCCGGCACCCTGTTCCTGCCGATCAACGCCGGGGTCGGCGGCTTCTGGCCGCTGATCGTGCTGGCGCTGCTGGCCTTCCCGATGACCTTCTTCGCCCACCGCGGGCTGACCCGCTTCGTGCTGTCCGGGCGTTCCGGCGACATCACCGAAGTGGTGGAAGAGCACTTCGGCATCGGCGCCGGCAAGCTGATCACCCTGCTCTACTTCTTCGCCATCTTCCCGATCCTGCTGGTGTACAGCGTGGCGCTGACCAACACCCTGGGCAGCTTCATGGAGCACCAGCTGCACATGACCCCGCCGCCACGGGCGATCCTGTCGCTGGTGCTGATCCTCGGCCTGATGGCCATCGTGCGCTGCGGCCAGGGCGTGATCGTGCGGGCCATGAGCGTGCTGGTCTATCCCTTTGTCGCCGCGCTGTTGCTGCTGGCCCTCAGCCTGATCCCGAACTGGAACGGCGCCTTCTTCGCCTCGGCCAATGACGGCATGTCCATGCCGCTGTTCCTCAAGACCCTGTGGCTGGCGATCCCGGTGATGGTGTTCTCGTTCAACCATTCGCCGATCATCTCGGCCTTTGCCGTCGACCAGAAGCGCCACTACGGCGCCCAGGCCGAAGGCAAGAGCAGCGGCATCCTCGCCGTGGCCCACGGCATGATGGTGCTGACGGTGATGTTCTTCTGCTTCAGCTGCGTGCTGGCCCTGTCGCCGGCCGACCTGGCCGCGGCCAAGGCGCAGAACATCTCGATCCTGTCGTACCTGGCCAACCACTTCCAGACGCCGGTGATCGCCTATGCGGCGCCGCTGATCGCGCTGGTGGCCATCACCAAATCCTTCCTCGGCCACTACATCGGCGCCAGCGAAGGTTTCCAGGGGCTGATCGTGAAAAGCCTGCGCAGCCGCGGCCGGAGCCTGTCGTCGCGCTGGCTGGAGCGTTGCACCGCGCTGTTCATGGTCCTCACCTGCTGGGCCGTGGCCACCTTCAACCCGAGCATCCTCGGCATGATCGAAACCCTGGGCGGACCGGTGATCGCCTGCCTGCTGTTCCTGATGCCGATGTACGCGATCCGGCGGGTGCCATCGCTGCGCCAGTATTCGGGCCAGCTGTCGAATCTGTTCGTGGTGCTGATCGGTCTGATCGCACTGTCAGCGATCATTTATTCGTTCATGCCCTGAAACGGGTAGCCAAAGAAAAACGGACCTTTTGGTCCGTTTTTTTTCGCCCCCGGGTTTATTGGTCGGCGCTTTTCCCGGCATGCCCTTTGCTTTGCAAGACCTGAGGAATACGGACGTTAATAAACCTCAGCGAACGGCCTGCCAGTGGTCTGGAAATGCGAACTAATCCCGATCCCGGCCGGTCAATGACTGCACGATACAATCAGGCGGTGACGCACATGGATAACCCCTTTCAGCTGATTACCGATGCCTTCGCCCCGGAATACCGGGTCAACCTGAGCATCCAGGGCCTGGACGGCAGCATCATGCTGACCCTGTCCAAGGCCGGCCGGGTCGTGGCCAAACGAATGATCAGCGCCGAGCAGCGCAACGATCCGCAGCGGCTCAAGCGCCTGGTGCAAAGCATTCAGTTCGGCATCGCCATCGAGCAGGGCCACAGCGCCGTGGCCATCCTCGAAGCCATGACCAACAGCGACAGCTTCAAGCTGCCGCTGCCGGCCGCCAAGGGCCGGCCGCCCCTGAGCGTGGCGATTTAAAGCTCGCCCTTCTCGACTTCCGGGTGCTCGCTGGAACCCGCACCGACTTTGCGTTGCGGGTGTTCGATCTTCACCGAGGGGAACTGCGACGAGGCATAGCGCACCACCAGGATCGAGAACGCCAGCAGCAGGATACCGCCGCACAGGTAGATGATCCCCAGGTCCGGCGGGTTGTGGTGCGACACGTTGGAGATCAGCAGGCGGGTCAGCGCGGTGATCGCCACGTAGATCAGGAAGCGCACCGGCATATGGTTGGTCTTGAAGTAGATGCCGACCATGGCGCCCAGTTCGAGGTAGATGAACAGCAGGAGAATGTCATCGATCTTGATATGACCTTCTTCGAGCATCCCGAGAAACTCCATCACCGCCGCCCAGGCCGTCACCGCGCCGATGGCGAACAGCGCCAGGTAGTGAAAGGTCTCGACGAACAGGTTGCCCAGGGACTCGGCCAGCTGATGGACGTTCTGCCGCAGTTTCTCGGCCCAATTGATTTTCACGATGGTTTTTCCTTAGGTCGACTCGACCGGATGATGCGGGTTGGACGTGACGGTTGTTCTGCATGCAGAAAAAAGGCCAGCGTCGGGGGTGAGATGGTGGCTGATGCAGACAAGGCACGTTCAGGCCGGCGGCAATCTGTAGCAGCGAGCTTGCTGGCGATAGCGTCTGTTCAGACAAGGTGCTGAATGGCCGCTGCGCGGATAGCGGGCAAGCTCGCTCCTACAGGGGGAAGGCTGACAAACCCGGAAACCCGACTAGATTAAAAAGCCACTATTCAAAGCAGAAGGATTCGCTTATTCTTCGCGCCTGTATATAAATACAGTAGTAGCAAATACCCATTATCGTGAAGGCATGTGAGGTGGTGAATGGCCGTCGAAGTGGTATACCGCAGCAGCCGAGATCTGGAGCGCTTGTTCATGGATAAAGCCGAAGCTGACCGTCATGACAAAATGCTCGAACTGGCTGAATTGCTGGCGCAAGTGTTGCAAAAAGCCGTGCCGTCCCTGAGCGAACAGCAGGTGGAAGAAGCCGGGATCTACATGGCGAAGAACCGCGATGTGTTCGCCAAGGCCTTCAAGAGCCAGCCGGACGCCCTGTCCGAACTGCTCAGCGCGCCGGTTGCGGCGACCGAGCCAGAAGCTCCGCTGGCAGCGCCGGAAGCCGCTGAACCCGCAGCACCGGCCAAGCCCGCCAAGGCGAGCAAAGCCGCCAAGTAAGCAGGCTCGAATTGAACAGGCCCTGGGTTTGCGCCCAGGGCCTTTTTCATGCCTGTGGAAAACTAAGGGTCCGTACGAAAAGTCGGCGAGCGAAGGTCAGGCAAGGCAAAAATAGGCGAGGAACGGCCGGGGTCGCGTTCGACTGTAGGGACCTACATGAGCATTCCGATCGGACTCGCGCACGAGCCTGTTTCTGCGTAACGCCGCAGGCGTCTAGCGCGCAGCATGGCCCGCGTAGCGCCGAAGGCGCCCAGCGCGCAGCCACTTTTCGTACAGACCCTAGGGTTGCTCCAGCGCCTCTACCAGCGCCTTGAAGAAGCGCGCCGCCTCGCCGCCGGTCACCACCCGATGATCGAAGGTCAGGGACAGCGGCAGCAGCGGATGCACCACTACCGCGCCGTTCAGGGCCACCGGTTCGTCGCGGATCACCCCGGCGGCGAGGATCGCCACTTGCGGCGGCACCACCACCGGGTTGGCGTAACGGCCGAACAGGGTGCCGAAGTTGGACAGGGTCAGGGTCGCGCCCATCATCTCCTGGGGCGGAATCGAGCGTGCCTGCACGTCGGCGCGCAGGCGCGTCACCCCGGCCTTGAGGTCCGCCGCGTCGCGCTGGCCGACATTGCGCAGCACCGGCACGAACAGGCCATCGGGGGTGTCCACGGCAATGCCCAGGTCGAGGTGCTGGTGCTGCTTGATCGACAGGCTCTTGCCATCGAACGCGCTGTTGAGCACCGGTTCCACCGCGCAGGCCGCCGCCAGCGCCTTGGCCAGGCGGATCAGCGGATCGCGGGCCTGGCCCCAGCGGTGCAGGTCGGCATCGCCGTAAATCGTCACCGGCACCACCTCGGCGTGGGAGCGGGCCATATTCAGCGCCATGCTCCGGCGTACCCCGCGCAGCCGGTCGCCGCCGAACCGCTCGCGCGCCTGCTGCGCGGCGTTTTCCACATCGCCGCGGCTGATCAGCCCGTCCTTGGCCGAACCGCTCAAGGCATTCACGTCCACGCCCAGCTGCCGGGCCAGTTGGCGCACCGCCGGCGTGGCGCGGACCGCCATATGCTCGCGGGTCGAGGGCGCGGCGCCGACAAAAAACCGGTCTTCCTGGCTGGCCCCGCCACCTTCGAGGCGCCCGACCACGGTGCCGGCATCCGCCTCGCCTTCGTAGCCGAGCAAGGGTTCGCCGACATGCAGGATGTCGCCCGGCGCGCCATAGGTTTTCGCCACCACGCCGTCATAGGGCGCGGGAATGTCCACCAGGGCCTTGGCGGTTTCCACCGACACCAGCAACTGATCGGCCTTGACCGCATCGCCGGCCCTGACGTGCCATTCGACAATCTCCGCTTCCTGCAGGCCTTCGCCCAGATCGGGCAGTTTGAAATATTTCATCGCAGCCTCCTCAGGCGAAGTTCAGGGTGCTGTCGCAGGCGTGAAGAATGTCTTCGACGCCGGGGATGTACAGCGACTCCAGGCGATACAGCGGCGGTGGAATGTCCGGCGCGGTGACCCGCAGGATTGGCGCCTGCAACTCCAGCAACACCCGCTCGTAGAGGCTGGCGGCGATTTCCGCGCCGACGCCGCAGGTGCGTGGCGCCTCGTGCACGATCACGCAGCGCCCGGTCTTGCGCACCGAGGCTTCCAGGGTGTCGAGGTCCAGCGGCTTGATGCTGGCGACGTCGATTACCTCCGCCGACACGCCCTGCTCGGCCAGCGCACTGGCGGCCTGCAAGGTCTCGACGATGCTCGCGCCCCAGCTGACCAGGGTGATGTCGCTGCCTTCGCGCAGGGTGAAGCAACTGTCCAGCGGCAAGCGCTTGCCGTCGTCCACCAGCGGTTGCGGGTTCATGCGGTAGAGGCGGGTCGGCTCGAGGAACAGCACCGGGTCGGGATCGTCGATGGCCGCCAGCAGCAGGCCGTAGGCCCGCGCCGGCGAGGACGGCACCAGCACCCGCAGCCCCGGAATATGGGCGAACAGCGCTTCGGTGCTTTCACTGTGATGCTCCGGTGCGCGAATGCCCGCGCCCATGGGCGTGCGCAACACCATCGGGCAGGTGATGCGTCCGCGGGTGCGGTTGCGCATGCGGCTGGCATGGGACACCAGATGCTCCATGGTCGCGTAGATAAAACCCATGAACTGGATTTCCACCACCGGCTTCAGGCCTTGGGCGGCCATGCCCACTACCAGTCCGCCAAGCATGGTTTCCGCCAGCGGCGAGTCGATCACCCGCTTGAAACCGAAACTGTCGCGCAGCCCCAGGGTGGCGCGGAACACCCCGCCGTTCACGCCGACGTCCTCACCCAGGACAATCACGTTCTCGTCCTCGGCCATGGCCCGGTGCAGCGCCAGGTTCACCGCTTCCAGCAGGCTGAATGTGCCGTTACTCATGGTCCGCACCTCCCGCACGCCGCGCCAGCCGTTCGAGGAATACCTCGCGCTGTTCGGCCAGGGCCGCCGGCCACTGTGCGTAGACGTAGTCCAGTACCGACTCGGGGGCCTGGGTGCCCGCCGCCTCGAAGTTATCCACAGCACGCTGCACCAGCGCCTGGCATTCCACCATCAGCGCCTGCTCGCGGTTTCCGTCCCAGACGCCCTGCCCGACCATGAAGCGTTGCAAGCGCTTGACCGGCTCTTCCAGCCAGGCCTGCTTGACCTCATCCGCGGCCCGATAGCGCGTGGCATCGTCGGCGGTGGTGTGGTCGCCCAGGCGATAGCTCAGGCATTCCAGCAGCACCGGTCCCTTGCCATGCCGGGCACGCTCCAGGGCCGCCTGCACCCGGTCGTACACCGCAAGCATGTCGTTGCCATCGACCTGCTCGCCGTGGAAACCGGCGCCGATGGCCTTCTGCGCCAGGGTCGGCGCGCCGCACTGGATACGTCGCGGCACCGAGATCGCCCATTGGTTGTTGTTGACCACGAACACCACCGGCAACTGCCAGGTGCCTGCCACGTTGAGGGCTTCGAGGAAGTCGCCCTTGCTGGTGGCGCCGTCGCCACAGGTGGTCACCACCACCCGGTGCTCGCCACGGATCTTGAATGCGCTGGCCACGCCGCAGGCATGCAGAGCCTGGGTGGCGATCGGCACGCAGATGGGGAAATCCTCGGCCACCGCCGGGTCAGCGAAATCGCTGCCGCGCTCGTCGCCGCCCCAGTACAGCAGGATCTCCTCCATGCGCACCCCGCGCATCAATTGCACGGCAGTGTCGCGGTAATAGGGCACCAGCACGTCTTCGGGCCGCATCAGGCTGCCGATGGCCACGCCAATGGCTTCCTGGCCGAGGGTCGGCGCATAGGTGCCGATGCGTCCGGTGCGTTGCAGGGCCACGGCTTTCTGGTCGAACAGGCGGGTCAGGACCATCTGCCGGTAGAGCCGGGTCAGCAGATTGAAGTCGTCGGCCCAGGCCGGCAGGTCGCCGAGCAACTGGCCGTCCGGGGACAAATAGCGGGTATAGGGAAGTGCAACCTTGTGCGGCATCACATGGCTCCTGGCACGCCAGGTCAGCGTGCAGTTGTTGCGCCCCGTGCTTGTGGCGCGGGGCCTACAGGGCGAAATGCCGGGTAAGGCCTTCGCGCCTAGCGGTACAGCACGCGCTCCGCCAAGTCGTCGGCCACCCGCGCCGGGGAGCGCTTTTCAGCCTGGGCGTGGGCGAAGACTTCGGTGAGCCGCTGGCTGATCTTCGACAGGTGGGCGGTGATGGTCGCCAGGTCTTCACCGCGATGCTTGAGCGAAACGTAGATCAGCCCGCCGGCGTTGATCACGTAGTCCGGCGCGTAGAGGATGCCGCGGTTTTCCAGCTGGTCGGCGACCTGCAGGTTGGTCAGCTGGTTGTTGGCCGAGCCGGCGACCGCCGAGCAGCGCAGTTGCGCCACGCTGTGGCTGTTGAGCACGCCGCCCAGCCCGCAGGGCGCGAGGATGTCGCACGGGGTGCTGAGCAAGGCTTCGTTGGCGATCGGATGAGCGCCCAGTTGCTCCATGGCCAGTTGCACCTTGCCGGAATCGATATCGCTGACCAGCAGTTCGGCACCCGCGGCATGCAGCTGTTCGGCGAGGGCGAAGCCAACATTGCCCAGACCCTGGATCGCCACCCGCAAGCCTTCGAGGTTGTCGCTGCCCAGGCGGGCCATGGCGGTGGCGCGGATGCCGGCGAACACCCCCATGGCGGCATGCGGCGCCGGGTCGCCGGAGGCGGTGGTGCTGGTGACGTGCTGGGTGGTTTGGGCGATGCAGTCCATGTCGGCGACCGAGGTGCCGCTGTCGATGGCGGTGATGTAGCGGCCATCGAGTTGCTCGACGCAGCGCCCGAAGGCTTCGAACAAGGCGGCGCGGCTTTCGACGTGTGGCGGACGGATGATTACCGCCTTGCCGCCACCATGGGGCAAGCCGGCCAGGGCGGCCTTGTAGCTCATGCCCTGGGCCAGGCGCACGGCATCGACCACGGCACTTTCGTCGTCGGGGTAGGCAAGGTAACGACAGCCTCCCAAGGCAGGCCCCAGGCGGCTGCTATGAATGGCAATCACCGCCTTCAACCCGGTGGCCGGGTCGACGCTCAGGTGCAGCGATTCAAGGCGAGTGCTTTGCATGAGAGCGAACATCGTCGGGCTCCCGAATCACTTCTTGTAGTCGCCAGTATAGGCTTGTGCATGAAAATTGCTGGAGCGCGCGGGAATAAGCCCGGTGCCTTTCCGGGCTTTAGGAAATAACCTGCTACGGCATGTGTGCGGCACTGGACGAACGCCCGCGACGGGGCTAAAACGAGGCATTCGCCGGAGATTTCGATGAACCCGCGTCAAGCTTTTTTCGCCTGCCTGCAACAGTCCCCGCCCGCCCTTTTCGAGGCGGCGCTGTGGATCGCCGCCGAGCACGACAAAGAGGTGGCGCCCGAGCAGCTGCTGCAGGACTTCAAGGAGCTGCAACAACGGGTCAGCACAGGCTTGCCGCTGCTGCCAGTCAGCGAACTGGGCCAGCCGCTGCTGCGGCGCATGAACGACCTGGGGTTCCAGCAGGACGAGTTCTTGCCGCTGCGCCCGCAGGCGGCGCTGCTGGACAAGGTGCTGCACACCCGGCGCGGGCAACCGCTGGCGCTGGGGCTGATCGCCCTGGAGCTGGCGCGGCGCCTGGAAATCCCCATGGTCGGGGTCAACTTCCCCGGGCACTTTCTATTGCGCGTGCCCGGTGCCGATCACCTGCTCGACCCTTGCGGCGGGCGCCGCCTGTACCCCAACGACTGCCGTGAGCTGCTGGAGCGCCAGTACGGGCCGAACATCAAGCTGGCCGCCGAGCACCTGGCCACGGCCAGCCCGCAGCAGATGCTCCAGCGCCTGTCGCGCAACCTGCGCCAGTTGCACCTGAGCCACGACGACCACCTCAATGCGCTGATCGATGCCGAGCGGGTCCTGGAACTGGGCAATGGCAGCGCCTCCGACTACCTGGCCCGCGCCAGCCTCTACCAGCACCTGGACTGCCCCAACGCCGAGCGCTTCGACCTGGAGCACGCCCTGCTGCTCAGCGAAGACCCGATCCAGCGCCTGCGCCTGACCGAACGCCTGGGGCACCTGCCGCCCAATACCATCGTGCACTGATGGGGCGCTCTGCCTCCCATGCCACAATGCCCGGCGACAATCCTCCGTTTGCTTCAAGGATGAACAGCATGAACAGCGCCGAACGCTTTCTTCAGGACTTTCACCAACGTCGCCCCGGCACCACGCCGCCGGCTTTTTCCGGGTTGAGCCTGCCGGGGCGCGGTTCATCCTACGAGATGCTGGCAGCCACGCTCGCCACCGCTCAGCCCGGCGCCCGGGTGCTGGACCTGGGCTGCGGCGACGGTTTCCTGCTGGATCTGCTGGCCAGGAAGTATCCCGATGCCCGGTTGACCGGCGTGGACATGAGCGCAACCGAACTGCAGGCGGCCCGCACCCGCCTCGCGGAGCGCAGCGTGCTGCTCAATGAGCGGGCCCAGTGCCTGTCGATTGCCACCGGCAGCATCGATGCAGTGGTCTCGCACCTGGCCCTGATGCTGATGAGCGATATCGAACAGGTGCTGGGGGAAATCCATCGGGTCCTGGCCAAGGGCGGGCAACTCTCGGCCATCGTCGGCCGGGCCTTTCTGTTGGGCGAACCGGGCCAGCACTACGTGCAGACCTTTCGCGCCGCCGCCCGACGCGACCAGCTCCGTCCCCTGCCCCTGGTGGATCCCCGTACTCAGTCACAGCGTGGATGGCGGGAGCTGTTGGACCACAGCTTCACCTCGCTGCACTTCGAGGAACTGGACCTTGAGTGGACGCCTACCTTCGAGGAACTCTGGGACTCGTTGGCAGAAACCTACGACCTGGATCGCCTGACACCCGCCAATCGCGCGTTGATGAAGAGCGAACTGCGCACGGCCACACAACCCTTGCTGCGGGCGGACGGCACGCTGCTGACCGGCTGGGGGCTGCTGCTGATCCAGGCCAGGGCGGCATGACAGCCCCGCCCGGGCTCTGGCAGGATGCTCGGCTCACACCAGGGAATGGGCACAGCATGCTGATCAGAAAAGCTCATGGCGACGACGCGCCACGCGTCTTCGTCATTCGCAACCAAGCCATCAACCACCAGTGCAGCGGCCACTACCCCGCCGCCGACCTGCAGGTCTGGACCGCCGGCAGCCTGGGGGACTACTTCATCGAAGTCCTGGAAAAGACCGGGCACGTAGCCGTCATCGACGACCAGATCGCCGCCAGCGGCATGCTCGACCTGGAGTCGGGGCAGGTCGATGCGGTGTTTGTCGATCCGGCGTACATGGGCCGCGGGATCGGCCGGCAGATGATGGACTACCTCGAACAGCTGGCACTGCAGGCCGGCCTGCCGCACCTGATCCTGGACTCGACCCTGAACGCCGCAGACTTCTATCGCCACTGTGGCTTCGTCGGCGAGCAGGTTGCCCAGTACCATTCGCCCCGAGGCCTGACCCTGGCCTGCGTGCCGATGATCAAGCATCTGGCACGCTGAGCCCGCGCTCGTTCAGGGTTTGAGCGGCGCCTGCAGTTCTGGGGCAGGCCCCGCGCCTGCCGAAGACGCCTCGGACGGCGAGCGCACCTGGATGATCAGCAGCGCCGCAATCACCGCCGGAATCGCGCAGAAGAAAAAGATCTGCTGCACCGGGATGTGCATCGCCAGCAGCAGGCTGCCGAACAGCGGGCCGAGGATCGAGCCGAAGCGGCCGACGCCCAGGGCCCAGCCGGTGCCGGTGGCGCGGACATGGGCCGGGTAGAAGTTGCTGGCGAAGGCGTTGAGGGTCAGTTGGCCGCCGATGATGCAGAAGCCGGCAGCGAAGACGAAGGCCACCAGGTAACGCGGGTTGTCGTGGTTCAGGCCCAACAGCAGGGTGCACAGCGCCGCCCCGGCCAGCACCGCCGACAGCAGCCGTACCTTGCGTTGCAGGCGGTCGGCGAACCAGGCCATGCAGATCGCCCCCAGGGTGCCGGCGAACAGGAACATCGAGGTCACTAGGTTCGCCTCGTTCAGGCCCAGGCCACTTTCCAGCAGCAGCGACGGCAACCAGCTGATCATGAAATACAGCAGGATCAGGCTGACGAAAAAGGTCGACCAGATCAGCAGCGTCGGGCGCGCATACCCGTGGCGGAACAGCTCGATCACCGTGAGTTTGCTGCCCTGCCCGGCTTGGTTCTGCGCGGCCGAGGCGGCCGGTGGCTGCCAGTCCGGCAACATGCGCGCGGTAACCTTGCGCAGGCGCGCATAAGGCGGCTGATCGCGCAGCAGGCGCGGCAACGATTCGGGGAGGAACCAGGCCAGGAAGGGAAACAGCAGCAACGGAGTGACACCGCCGGCAAGGAACACCGCCTGCCAGCCGAAGCGGTCGATGAAGCCCGCAGCGACAAAGCCGCCGGCCGCACCACCGAAGGAGAAACCGCAGGCGGCCAGGGTCACCATCAGGGTGCGCAGGCGCGGCGGCGAATATTCCGACATCAGCGCCATGGCGCTGGGCATCGCCCCGCCCATGCCGATGCCGCAGATAAAACGCGCGACCATCAGGCTGTTCAGCGAATCGGCGAACACCATCATCACCGTGAGGCTGGCGTAGACCAGCACGCAGGCCAGCAGGATCCGCCGCACGCCAAAACGGTCCGCCAGCGGCGTCACCGCCAGCGAGCCCAGGGTCAGGCCCAGCAGGTTGGCGCTGAACACCGGGCCGAACGCGGCTTTCTCCAGGCCCCAGTCCTGGGCCAGGGCCGGCACCACATAACCCAGTACCTGGGCGTCGTAGCCGTCGGTGACCAGCAACAGGGCCAGGAGCAGAAGAAGCAACCACTGATAACGCGACACCGGACGGGCGTCGAGGGCCGCCCGAAAGCTGGCAATCTGATTGTGCATCGCAAGGTACCTGCTGTTTTTTATGGTTATGGAAGCCGGCGACCGTCATTGCTCTTGGGCGGCAATGATCGGTCTTGTGTACGTCTTCAGGCGCGGGAGCAAACTGCTCCCGCGGACCTGTCTCCTGTAGCCGCTGCCGCAAGCTGCGATGGTCCGAGCCACGCTGGTCGCGGGACCGCCAGCGCCCTCAGGAGCGGCGCCCGCTGCGCGGTCGTGCGCAGCCTCGCGTTGCTCGGCAGCGGCTACAGGAGTAAACCCACGCAACGCGATCGATGTAGCCGCTGCCGCAGGCTGCGATCGCCTCAAAGAGGCGTGGATCTTCAGACCGCTGAAGGCCTTCGGCCTTATCGCAGCCTGCGGCAGCGGCTACACAGATCAGGCGGGCGTATCGGGCTGGTTGGCCGGATGGGCCTTCTGGAACGCCGGATGTTCGGCGGCCAGGGCGGCGACCCGGCGAATCCGCGGGTAGGCATCCAATGGCACCTTGAAGCGCTCGGCCGCGTACAGCTGGGGAATCAGGAAGGTGTCGGCCAGCCCCGGTTGCTCGCCAAAGCAATAGCCCTGCTCGCCGATCAACTGCTCGACCGCCGCCAGGCCGTTGCTGATCCAGTGGCCGATCCACTCCAATACCCGCGCCTCGTCGTAGCCCCACTGGCGCAGCAGGTTCTGCGTGCTGGAGTTGTGCAGCGGATGGATATCGCAGCCGATCAGCAACGCCACCGCCCGTTCGTGGGCGCGGGCCGCCAGCTCCTGGGAGAGCAGCGGCACCTGTGGATAACGTTCTTCCAGGTATTCGACGATGGCCAGCGACTGGATCAGCAGCTCGCCGTCGTCGGTGCGCAAGGCCGGCACGCGGCCTTGCGGGTTGATCTGCAGGTATTGCGGCTGGCGGTTCGCACCGCCGCCGGCCGCCAGCAGGTTGACCGGCAGCGCCTGGTAGTCCAGGCCCTTGAGCGCCAGCGCGATACGCACCCGGTAGGAGGCGGTCGAGCGGTAGTAGGTATAGAGCTCCATGACGCGCACCTCTTCTTAACGGGCAGGCAGGATTTTGCCGCGGCATTCGCCGAAACCGATGGACGCGAAACCCTCGCGGCGGCAGCGGCCGCGCAGGATGATTTCATCACCGTCCTCAAGAAATTTACGCACTTCGCCGGACGCCAGTTCGATCGGTTTCTTACCGCCTTCGGTGATTTCCAGCAGGCTGCCAAATTGGTTGCTTTGCGGGCCCGACAGGGTGCCCGAACCGAACAGGTCGCCGGCCTGCAACTGGCAGCCGTTGACGCTGTGGTGGGCGACCATCTGCGCCACGGTCCAGTACATGTACTGGGTGTTGCTCAGGGTCAGGCGGTGGGCCGGCAGGCCTTGCTCGCGCATCGCTTCAGTGAGCAGCAGCACTTCCAGCTCGATGTCGAAACCACCAGCGGCCTGGTCGCGCTTGTCCAGCAGGTACGGCAGCGGCTGCGGGTCGCCTTCGGGACGTGGCGTCTGGGCACGGCGGAACGGCTCCAGGGCTTCGGCCGTCACCACCCAGGGCGAGATGCTGGTGATGAAGCTTTTCGACAGGAACGGGCCCAGCGGCTGGTATTCCCAGGCCTGGATATCCCGCGCCGACCAGTCGTTGAGCAGGCAGAAGCCGGCGATGTGCTCGGCGGCGTCGCCAATGGCGATCGGCTCGCCCAGCTCATTGCCCTGGCCGATCCAGATGCCCAGCTCCAGTTCGTAGTCCAGCCGCGCGCATGGGCCGAAGGTCGGCTCGCTCTGACCGGCGGGCAGGGTCTGGCCCTTGGGCCGGCGTACGTCGGCACCGGAGGTACGGATGGTGGAAGCGCGGCCGTGGTAACCGATCGGCACGTATTTGTAGTTCGGCAGCAGCGGGTTGTCCGGGCGGAACAGCTTGCCGACGTTCTGCGCATGCTCGATGCCGACATAAAAGTCGGTGTAGTCATTGATCCTTGCCGGCAGGTGCATCTGGCAATCGGCGGCCAGGGGCAGCAGTTTCGCGCCCTGGGCCTCGACCTTGCCACGCAGGCTGCTGCCTTCGCCGAGCAATTCCAGCAGGCGCTCGCGCAGGGTCACGCGGGCCGGGCGGCCAAGTTCGAAAAAGGCATTCAACTGGCCGCCACGGGTGGCTTGCACCGCGGCCTTGGCCGGGCCCTCGAACAGCCCGGCGTCGAGCGCCGCTTCCAGGTCGAAGATGTGCTCGCCGATGGCCACGCCGCTGCGTGGCGCCGAACCCTTGTGGCTGAACACCCCCAGCGGCAGGTTCTGCAACGGGAAGTCGGCGTGATCGTTGGCGGAGGCAACCCAGCTGCGGGTGATGGTTGGCTGATTCATGGGTTATTTCCGATTCGGGTTGAAGGTGGCGGGCAGCGAGGCCCAGCAAGCATCGTAGTCGTTCTGCAATTGCGGGCACTGCAGGGCGAACTGGCTCGGACGCAGCACCTGGCTGGTCTCGAACATGAAGGCCATGGTGTTGTCGATCTTGGCTGGTTTCAGCTCGGCGTTGATGGCCTTGGTGCAGCTTTCGCCATCCGGGCCGTGGGCGCTCATGCAGCTGTGCAGCGAAGCGCCGCCGGGCACGAAGCCTTCGGCCTTGGCATCGTAGGCGCCCTGGATCAGGCCCATGTATTCGTTCATCAGGTTGCGGTGGAACCAAGGCGGACGGAAGGTGTTCTCGGCCACCATCCAGCGCGGCGGGAAGATCACGAAGTCGAGGTTGGCCAGGCCGTGCACGCTGGTGGGCGAGGTCAGCACGGTAAAAATCGACGGGTCCGGATGGTCGAAGCTGACGGTGCCAATGGTGTTGAAACGGCGCAGGTCATATTTGTACGGCACGTTGTTGCCGTGCCAGGCCACCACGTTCAGCGGCGAATGATCCAGCTCGCAGCCCCACAGCTCGCCGAGGAATTTCTGCATCAACGTAGTGGGCTGCTTGAGGTCTTCGTAACAGGCGACCGGGGTCAGGAAGTCCCGCGGGTTGGCCAGGCCGTTGCTGCCGATCGGCCCCAGGTCGGGCAGGCGCAGGGGCGCACCGTGGTTTTCGGCTATATAACCGCGCGCCTGCGGGTCGAGCAGTTCAACGCGGAACTTCAGGCCGCGGGGCAATACCGCGATCTCCAGCGGCTCGACCTCCAGCACCCCAAGCTCGGTGGCGATGCGCAGGCGGCCCTGTTCGGGCACCAGCAGCAACTCACCGTCGGCGTTGAAGAACACCCGCTCCATGGAGCGGTTGGCGCGGTAGGTGTAGATGCTGATCCCGGCCGGTTTCTGCGCTGCCGAGTTGGCGACCATGTTCACCAGGCCGTCGATGAAGTCGGTCGGCTCACTGGGGATCTCCAGCGGGTTCCAGCGCAGCCGGTTGGGCGTGATCTCGCCCAGCGGCCCGCCCGCCAGCTGGCGATCCAGCTTGACGAAGGCCGGGTGGTTGGCCGATGGCTGGATGCGGTACATCCAGGTGCGCCGCGCTTCGCTGCGGGCCATGGTGAAGGCCGTGCCGGAGAAGAGTTCGGTGTAGAGGCCGTAAGGGGCTTTTTGCGGGGAGTTCTGGCCGACGGGCAAGGCGCCTGGCAGGGCCTCGCTGGAAAACTGGTTGCCGAAGCCCGACTGGTACGCAAGCCCGGACGCCGTGGAATCGAGGTTCATGGAGCCTCCTGGAAGTGGAGTTGGCAGCGGCCTGCGACTCCATGGGGAGAGTTCTCGGCACGCCAGCGTTATTTTTATCGTAATCCAATTACGGATAACGTAATTTGATTGGTATTGACCGTCAAGCTATAAAGACGCCCATTCGTCCCGGGATCACACCGCCTCCATGGAAAAGCCGCGCAGCACCAGCGACAGCAACGGTAAACAGAAAGTCCGCTCGGCCGAGGTCGGCACCGACATCCTCAAGGCCCTGGCCGAGCTGTCGCCGGCGACCTCGCTGTCGCGCCTGGCCGAACACGTGCAGATGCCGGCGAGCAAGGTCCACCGTTACCTGCAGGCGCTGATCGCCAGCGGCTTCGCCGAGCAGAACACCGCCACCAACCACTATGGCCTGGGCCGCGAGGCCTTGCGGGTCGGCATGGCCGCGCTGGGCAGCATGGACGTGTTGAAGGTCGCCGCCCTGCCCCTGGCCGAGCTGCGCGATGAATTGAACGAAACCTGCTTCCTCGCGGTATGGGGCAACCAGGGCGCGACCGTGGTGCATATCGAACCGGCCGTGCGCGCGGTGACGGTGGTGACCCAACTGGGTTCGGTGCTGCCCTTGCTCAGCTCGTCCACCGGGCTGGTGTTCGGCGCCTACCTGCCGAATCGCGAAACCGTCGATTTGCGCGAGCAGGAACTCAAGGCCCACGCGCCCCATGCGCTGGCGGACGAGCAGGCCTATGCCGCCCTGTGCGAGCAGATCCGCCAGCGCGGCCTGCACCATGTGCACGGCCTGCTGATGCCCGGCGTGGATGCCTTGTCGGCACCGGTGTTCGACGCCACCGGCAAGGTCGCCGCCGTGCTGACGGTGGTCGGCCCGACCTCGCTGTTCCACGCCGACGAAAACGGCCCGGCGGCGCAGCGCCTGCTGGCCGCGTCCCAGGCGGTGAGCTGGCGCATGGGTTACCAGCCCTAGACGCGAATACACCAAGTCGTCAGGTTGGCGGCCGCTGCGCGCCCGATCGCAGGCTGCGCCAGCGGCTACAAAACCCTGTAGCCGCTGCCGAAGGCTGCGATCGGCGGCGTAGCCGTCGTAAAAAGACCCACGCCATTTAATGAAACACCGCGTCGCCAGGGGTTGCGGCCGCTGCGCGACCGATCGCAGGCTGCGCCAGCGGCTACAAACCCTGTAGCCGCTGCCGTCGTCAAAGCGGGCTGCGCGGTTTGGCGGGAGGCCGCGTTGTCAGGTTGGCGGCCCTGATATTTGTTCGACCACTACATCAATCCCAACGCCTTGGCCTTGGCCACGGCCTGGGTGCGGCGCTCCACCCCGAGCTTGCTGTGAATGCGCCGCGCATGGGTCTTCACCGTGTGCAGGGAAATGAACAATTGCTCGGCGATCTGCTGGTTGGAGCTGCCCAGGGCGATCAGTTGCAGCACCTCCAGCTCCCGCTGGCTCAGCGGGCTCTCCCCTGTCACCGGCAGCGGCATGGGCGCTTCCGGTTCGGCCACCGGCTGGACGTCAAACATCCGCGGCTGACGCAGACGCAATTCATGCAGTGCCTGGTGCAGGTTGCACCGGGCACCGAGCTCCAGCCCCTCCTGCAAGGCACGGGCGGACAACGCCCGATCCCCCAGCAGGAAAGCAACCTCGGCCAGGGCCAGGTGCAACTCGGTCTGCAGGCACAGCATGCCCCGTTGCCGGGCCTGTTCGAGCAGGCGCTGCAAGCTTGCCACCGGTGCCTCGGCGCGCTGCAGGTACACCTCCGCCAGTACCAGCAGGTACTCGATACGCGGAATCAGTTCGAGGCTGGCCGGTGGCGCCTGGCGCGCCTGGGGCCCGCGGTAGTGACGCAGCACCCGGCTCAAGGCCTCCCGGGCCAGTTCCGGCCGCCCCTGTTGCAACCAGAACACGCTGCTGACCTGCAGCAGCACGGCGCGGTACACCGTGTCCGGGATCTGCCGTTGCTGCATCAGCCGCTCGGCATCGCGCAGGCGTACAAACGCGTGGGCATAGTCGCCCTGGTTGGCGGCCAGGAACGCCTGGCCGAGAAATCCGTACAAGGCACGTTTGTCATGGCTGAGCAGACAGCGTTCGAGCCCGTCCTGGAAATGCCCGGCGGCCTGTTCCGCCTGGCCCTGGCGCAAGGCCAGGCGCCCGCGACGCAAGGCGATACGACCAAGCAGCGGGCCGACCCGATAAGCCTGGCGACTCAACAATTGCTGCACATCGTCCAGCAGGCTCTGCGCCCTGTGGGGCGCCCCACGCTGCTCCAGCAGTTGGGCATGGTCCAGTTCCAGCAGCGCTTCGAACAGCAATGAATCCTGGGCCCTGGCCAGGCACAGCGCCTCGCGGTTGAGCATTTGCGCCACGTCCAGTTCGCCCCGGAGCAAGGCCTGCTGGGTCAGGCCCGAAAGGCACAATAGGCGGGTCGGCCAGACATGGGCCGGCAGTTCGCTCAGCGCCTCGAGAAAATGCATTCGCGCCGGTTCCATCAACCCTTGCAGATGCAGCAGCCAGCCCTGCTGCGCCTGCCAGTGCGCCACCAGTTGCCGCTGCCCGGAGGCCGTCGGCTGCGGCGTAAAACGCGCCATCTGCGCCACGCAGTGTTGCGCCTGGTCGAAACGCCCGGCGAACAGCAAGGCCGCCGTCAACAGCCCGACCAACTGCGGGCTGCCGAGCAGCAGTTCCTCGCCCTGCTGCTCATGCAGGCGCAACAGCAACACCACATTCTGCTGCTCGAACAGGTGCTCGAAACTGAAGTGCTGCAACAGGCTGACCGCCACTTCGTATTCCTGCGCCAGCAACGCCTGCTCGAACGCCGCCTGCCAGTCCTCCTGCGCGGCGAACCACTGGCAGGCGCGACGATGCCAGGAGCGTCCCGCCGGCCAGGGCTCGTCGCACATCAGCCGGGCCAGGGGCGCGAACACTTGCAGCCACTCCGGCGCAGCCTCCCAGGGTTCGATGAAGCAGCCCAGTTCCTGCAATGTCCGCAGGTACCGGGCGCCCTCCCCGGCGCCGAACAGGTGCTCGCACAACGCGGCATTGAAGCGCGGCAGGTGCGCCAGCACATGCCAGACCTCGGACAGCTCCGCCGGCAACACGCTGAACAGTTCGTGCTCCAGGTATTCCAGCAGGGTATTGGGCCGCCCTTGCCGGCACGGCGTGGCCACCAGCTCGCTGCCTTCGAGCAGGGCGATGCGCACCCCGGCGCACCAGCCGGCACTGCACTGGAAAATCCGGCTGGCGGTGTGGATCGACAAAGGCTGCGGCAATTGTTGCAGCAGTCGCTCGATGTCCTCCTGGGTGAACGCCAGCTCGGGCCCCGTGCATTCGTAGAGCTGGTCGTCGAGCAGCAACCGCGGCCAGTTGCATTGCGGCCGGCGGCGCCCGCCCAGCCACCAGGTCAGCGCCGGGTTGCTAATCGCCAGCAGGCGGTCGAGCAGCAGGTCCAGCGGCGGCGCGGCGACCCGGCAGTAATCATCGAGGAACAGCCAGGTCGGAGTCTGCACCTGCGCCAGATGGTCCAGCACGGCGGCTTCGTCCGATGCGGCCAGGCCCAGCGCCCGCGCCAGCTCGCCGCACAATTGCAGCGGTGTCTGCGCCGCCCCGGCCTGGGGCAACCAGCACACCCGACACCCGGCCGGCGCCTGCAACAGGCATTCGGCGAGCAGGGCCGTCTTGCCGCTGCCGGCCGGCGCACAAAGCAGTTTCACCCGGGCGGGCGATGCCAGGAGCGGGGCACTCAGACGGCTGCGGGACAGGTGATGGGACGACAAACGGGGCAGGAATCCAGGACAAGGGGTCATGGCGGTCATGGCGGCGTGCCTTTTTATAGTTTTAGCCTGCGTGCCCCCACCCTAGCCTTGTCGCCGGTGCTTGTTGAGAAGTATTCAGCACGCTGATCCGCGCCCATAAAAAAGGCGACCGATCGGTCGCCTTTTGCCATCGTTTGTATCCCGGGCCTTACCGGACGCCGGTTGCGCGCAGGGCGGCCGGGGTGTAGTCGGCGGCCTTGGCAGCAAAACCGAACTCGAAGCTATGCTTCTCTTCGTTCTTCATCCCCAGGGCGAGGTAGCGCCCGGCGATGATGTCGTACAGCGCTTCGAGGGTGTAGGCCGGCACCTGGGCGTTGTAATAGAACTGCGCATGCCCTTCGGCCACCCGCCACAGCTGGCCACGCCCGTCGTAGTGGTCCACCAGCGCCACCTGCCAGCTGTCCTCGTCGATGTACATGTGGCGCTTGGCGTAGATATGCCGCTCGCTCGGCTTGAGCGTGCCGACCACTTCCCAGACCCGGTGCAGCTCGTAGCGGGTCAGGTCCTGGTTGATATGCCCGGCCTTGATGATGTCGTCGTACTTGAGGCTCGGCGAATCCAGCTTGTAGCTGTTGTAGGGGATGTACATCTCCTTCTTGCCCACCAGCTTCCAGTCGTAGCGGTCCGGCGCGCCGGAGAACATGTCGAAGTTGTCCGAGGTGCGCAGGCCGTCGGCGGCGGTACCCGGCCCGTCGTAGGCCACTTGCGGGGCGCGACGCACACGGCGCTGGCCGGCGTTGTAGATCCACGCCAGGCGCGGTTCCTTCACCTGGTCGAGGGTTTCGTGCACCAGCAGCACATTACCGGCCAAGCGCGCTGGAGCGGTCACCGCCTGCTTGAAGAAGGTCAGCACGTTGGCGCCTTTCTCCGAGTCCAGGTCGGGGATCTGCTGCGGCACCGCCACCTCTTCCTCGAAGCGGATCGGCGTATAGCTGCCGTTGGTCTGCGGCGTGGCCTGGGTGATGATCCGGCGCAGGTTGCCGCCGTGATAACGGGTGACGTGGTTCCACAGCACTTCCACGCCGGCCTTCGGAATCGGGAAGGCGTAGTAGCGGTTGCCGGTGAAATTGGCCAGGCCGTTGCCTTCGTTGATCGAGGTGACGGTCAGCGCGCTGCGCTTGGCCGACTCGTAGATGTCCGCCGGCAGGCCGACCGTGCGGTGGGTCGGGTAGACCGGGATCTTGTAGGTTTGCGGGTAGCGCTTGAACATCGCCACCTGGCCGTCGGACAGCTTGTCCTTGTACTTGTCGACCGTGGCTGCGGTGATAGTGAACAGCGGCTTCTCGCTGGCGAACGGGTCGGCGAGGAAGCCCTTGGCATCCACGGCCCCGGCGTTCTTGCCGATACCGCCGGTCCAGGCCGGGATCGAGCCGTCGGCATTGCCGGCCTTTTCCGCGCCGAGCGGGGTCAGGCTGGTGCCGAGCTTGTCCGCTTCCTGCGGGGTGACCGCCGCCATCACGTTGGCCGCCAACAGGGTCAAGGCCAGGGCACCGCATTGCAAAATCGTCTTGCGCATAAAGTTGTCCTTCTTGAGGCCGGGTCAGAAGTTCACGCCAAAGCTCAACGCGAGGAAGTCGCGGTCTTTGAGGGTGTTGTAGTCACCGCCGAAAAAGTCGGTGTAACTGAGGCTGGCGGTGTAGGTGTTGCGGTAGTCGGCATCGACCCCGAGGCTCACCGCCTTGGCGCCTTCGTTGAACAGGCCGTTGGGCCCGTAGCCGTTGACGTCGTGGGACCAGGACAGGTTGGGCTTGAGGTTGATCCCGGCGATCAGGTTGTTGTAGTCGAGGATCGCCCGGGCGCGATAACCCCAGGACGTGGCGGTGACAAAACCGTCGGTATCGCCGCCGAAACCGTACTGGCCGTAGACCGAATCGCGGCCGTAGCGCAGCTCGCTTTTCGACTCCAGGCCACCGACATGCACGATCGCCGCCTCGCCCACCAGGGTCAGGCGGTCGGCGCCCAGCACCTGGTCGAAGAACTGGGTCAGGGTGCTCTGGACCTGGGTGATTTCCTTACGCCGGTAACCGGTGTTGTCGGCGCCCGCCGAGGTCCGCACCGGCGACGCCAGACCGCCGGCGATAGGGTTGACCAGGGCCAGGGTCAGGTCGTTGGTGTTGATCTGCACCGGGGCGTTGGGCCGGTAGCTGATCTCGCCGGTCCAGGCGGTGCCGGTGGGCAGCGTGGTGGAGAAGCTGGCGCCGTACAGGCGAATGTCTTCCGGGTACTCGAGGTAGTACTGGCCGCGACCGAGCATCACGCTCTGGGCCAGGGCCGAACCGGTGCCCGGGGCGATGCGGTTGGCGGTGCTGACGATCCCCGGAATGCTCGCCAGGGTGCTGCTCCCGGCGGTGATGGTGCCAACCGTCGGGGTGCGCGCATGGTAGTTCATGAAGTACAGGCCGTACTCGGTGTCGTCGCCCAGCCAGCGCAGGGCGGTGCCCCACTGCCCGGAGTCGCGGGCATCGCGGTCGCCGGCGCGGCCGATCACCACGCCTTCGGGGGCCACGGTGAAGCCCTGGCCGAACGCCGCGGCAATCGGTTGCAGCGGGCGGATCGCCGGGCTGCCGACGGTGTAGCCAGTGGTGCAGCCGTCCGCCACCACGTCGTTGCCGAAGAAGGTGCCGCAGTTGTCGACCACGGTTTGGTCCCACTCCAGCTGATAGAAACCTTCCACAGTCAATTGGTCGGTCAGGCCCTGGGAAGCGAACAGCATGTTCACCGGGATCAGGCCTTCCTTGATCTCGGCACCCGGGCGGCGAAACGCCGAGACGTCGATCGGGTTGATGCTGTTGATCGAGTTGCCGATGAAGGTGCTTTCGCCCCAGCTGACCACCTGCTTGCCGGCGCGCACGGTGCCCGGCAGGTCGGCAATGGAATAGTTGTGATAGATGAAGGCGTCGAGGATCTGCCCGCCGGACGACTTGGCGCCCTCCTTGCGGTTGTGGTCGCTGATGGGCTTGAACTCGCGGTCTTCGTCCTTGAGTTCGAAGTCGTACCAGTATTTGCCACGGACGAAGACGCCGGTGTCGCCGTACTTCAGTTCAAGGTCATGGATGCCCTTGAAGATCTTCGAAAAGGTCTCGCCCTTCTTGAAATTCAGACGCCCGTCGTCGCCAGTGGAGGACTGCCCGCGACCACCGTTGGACACACCCACCAGGTCCTTGTCGGCATCGCGCATGCCCCAGCTGGCGCCGATGGACAGCGAAGAATCGAACTGCCCCTCGATCTCCCCGATGTTGAATGAAACGGCCTGCGCCTGGGCGCAGCCCCCCAAGGCCACCGCGACGGCCAGCGCCCGCGGTGTGAAGATGGCGCGCATTGTTGTTTTTGTCATGCGTCTTCCCCGGTGAGTGACAGAAGGCCTCACCCTACTGCCGGCGCACAGGAGCGATAAGCGCACCAAGGAGGTATTCGCGTTGTCGCTCGAAAGGATGAATGCCCCCTCCAGCCGGGCCTTTGCGCGATGCATCGACGGGCTGGATGGACGGGTATCAGGTGGATGGATTGCGCCTTTGCAGAGCATGCCCGGGCGGCTTGCACCACTGTTGCCCAGGCTGTAACAGTCCTTGTCCACAATCGCTATTTTTCATTGAGCAGCCAGCCCTTATTCTGGCCTCGCTCTCACGGCAAACAGCCACGCAGAGTCGCCCAGAGGTGTGATCACACCACCTTGGGGGCAAGAGGATTCAGAAGGTTTGAAGCAACGATATTCAGATCTTCACCGGGTGTTCACTGACGTTGATTTGTTGCTCCTTGATCTAACGTCTTCCTTCGGCCGCTGCCTTGCAGCGGCCTTTTTTATGCCCGGTAGAAAGCCAGGTCGATGCTCAAGGTGTCTGCTCGCCGTGACAATGGAAACGCTGCAACAGGCGATGGAGTAACGGCGCCAGGATCAGGCCGAAGGCAGTGACGAAGGCATAAGGCAAACAGCCGCGTAGGCCGCGGCTGTTCGGGTTGGCGGGCGCGGCTTCAGATCGCGTATTTCTGCAGGTTCTGCATCATCTCTTTCAAGGCTTCGATGTTGTCCTTGGGGTGCGCCGCGCCTTCGAAGTCGCAGATCTGCTGCCAGTGGGCGGCGACATCTTCCGGGGAAAAACCTTCACGCGGATCGAAGCCCAGGCCCAGGCTGCGCTCCCAGCGCACCTTGCCCATCCAGCCGCCGCCGACTTCGAACAGGCCCGATGTCTCCTGGCAGTTCTCGCTGCCCAGGTACACCACCAGCGGGCTGACCAGCTCCGGCTTGAGTTGCTCGAACACCTGGGGCGGGATCAGCCCTTCGGTCATCCGCGTGCCGCCGGTTGGCGCGATGGCGTTGACCAGGATGTTGTTCTTGCGGCCTTCGATGGCCAGGGTGCGGGTCAGGCCGTAAAGGCCGAGCTTGGCCATGCCGTAGTTGGACTGGCCGAAGTTGCCGTAGATGCCGGAGGTGGACGCGGTGAAGATCACCCGGCCATAACCCTGCTCGCGCATGTGCGGCCAGGCGGCGCGGGTCACCTTGTAGGCTCCTTCGACATGGACGCGGTACACCAGGTCCCAATCGGCGTCTTCCATCTTGTGGAAGGTCTTGTCGCGCAGGATGCCGGCGTTGTTCACCAGCACATCCACCCGGCCGAAGGCATCCAGGGCGTTCTGTACGATCTTGTCGCCGTCGGTCACTGAATCGTGGTTGGCCTCGGCGATGCCGCCGGCTTCGCGAATCTGCGCCACCACCCGGTCGGCCGCCGAGGCATTGGCGCCCTCGCCCTGGGTCGAACCGCCCAGGTCGTTGACCAGGACCTTCGCCCCGTGCCGGGCGAACAGCAATGCATGAGCCTGCCCCAAACCACCGCCGGCACCGGTGACGATCACGACTTTATTCTCGAAGCGCACAGACTCACTCATACCGAACTCCCACAGGCCAGATGGACAACAGACGGACAATGGCTTCGAGTGTCAGGCACGCGGCTGGCGGTCACAATAAACACGGCTGAAGCTGAATGGTGCGCAATAAGGCAGGGGGATGATCGAGGGGTAACGACGGCGCGGGGCGCATCGGCGCCTGGCGTGCACAGGCCAAGTTCGCAGCATCGCGATAGCCGCGGACAGCGGGTGTCTCAGGAGCAGGCCAGTTTGCGCGGTGGAAACTCCAGGCTGTCGCGGAAGGCCAGATAGTGCTTGAACACCTGGCCCGGGGCCTCAATCTGCGGGTAGTGACCGATCCCGGCCAGCAGCACGGTATCCGGTGCAGGGATCAGCTGGCAGTAACGCTCGACCATGTGCGCCCCGGAAATCGGGTCCACCGCGCCGTCGATCACCCGTAGCGGCACCTCGCCGCGCTGCATCGCACTCACCCAGCGGTCGCGCTGCACCCGGCGCTCGGGAATGTAGCCGATCAACTTGTGCAGGATCCGCGGGCCGTTATTGGCCTCCACCAGGCTCCAGAAGTCATCCAGCACGCTTTCGCTGGGCCGGGTCTGCGGGCCGAAAATCTGGCTGAAACTCTTGGCCAGGCCCTCACGGCTGAAGACGCGGCCGAGCATCCAGCCCAGCGGGCTGAGCAGCAGCTTCTGCGTCAGCACCGGGCGATGGGTTTCCGGGAACAGGCCGCCGTTGAGGAACACACAGCTGGCCATGTTGCAACGCTCTTCGTAGTGCCGGGCGAGCATTTCCTGGGCGACGCTGTCGCCATAGTCGTGGGCCAGCAGATGCACGGGGCCATCGACCCCCAGGTGCTCGAGCAAGGCCTGCTGCAGGTCCGCCTGTTCCAGCAGGCTGTACTCGTGGTCCCGCGGCTTGGCCGAATCGCCAAACCCCAGCATGTCGCAGGCGATCACTCGATAGCGCTGCGCCAGGGGTTGCCACAGGTAGTGCCAGTCCCAGGCGGCGGTGGGAAAACCATGGATCAGCAGCAGTGGCTCGCCCTGCCCCGCGGTCCAGTAGCGAATGGCATGGCCGCGAAACGCGAAGCTATGTCCGCGCTTGCGCCACACACACAGAGGAATCTCGGCCATAGGCATCAGAGTTTATAACCCGCGTCTTGTTTATCGAGTTTGCGCAGCAGTGCCGGCCATGCCAGCGCGCCGCCCATGCCTTGAGCGCTTTTGGTGACCCCGGCGATCATCGCCTTGGCCCCGGCCAGAATCTGCGGCTCGATGGCGATCAGTTGCGCCGCCCCGTTCTGCGCCAGCACCTGGATCTCGCAAGCGCGCTGGAAGGTGAACATCATCAGGAAGGTGTCGGCGATGGTGCCGCCACAGGTCAGCAGGCCGTGGTTGCGCAGCATCAGGAAATTGCTGTCGCCCAGGTCGGCCTGCAGCCGGGCCTTTTCCTCGTGGTTCAGGGCCACGCCCTCATAGGCGTGATAGGCCAGGCTCGACAGCACGAACAGCGACTGCTGGCTGATGGGCAACACTCCCTGCTGCTGCGCGGACACCGCGACCCCGGCCGCGGTGTGGGTGTGCAGCACGCAGGCCACATCGTGCCGCACTTCGTGCACGGCGCTGTGGATGGTGTAGCCGGCGGGGTTGATCTCGTAGGGGCTGTCCATCAGCTTGTTGCCGGCCTGGTCGACCTTCACCAGGCTGGAGGCGGTGATCTCATGGAACATCAGGCCGAACGGGTTGATCAGGAAATCTTCGGTGCCAGGGACCTTGGCGGAGATGTGGGTGAAGATCAGATCGTCCCAGCCATGCATCGCCACCAGGCGGTAGCAGGCGGCCAGGTCGACGCGGGTCTGCCATTCGGCGGCGCTGACCTGGTCTTTCACACTCGATGTCGATTGAACGGAGGATAGGCTCACGGCAAGGACCTCAGTGACGGCAGTTTTTTATTATTTTTTGGACGTGGGGATCAGTCTAGTCAGCCCCTCGGGTTCAGGTAGTTGCCTTGGCAGCCAGCTTACTGACCGAGCGGGTCAGTGGTCATTTTAGTTGCAGCCAGCACAGGTCAAACGTCAAAGCAACGACGCCAATAAAGGGGCGGCGAACAGGTTCAGCAGGCCCGTGAGAACCATCACCAACCCAGCCACCGAGCCCTCTTCGCCACCGACTTCATGGGCGCGGCTGACCCCGGCGCCGTGGGCGCCGACCCCGAACAAAGCACCGCGAGCCAGGGCACTGCGCAGCGGCAGCCACTTGAGCAGGACACCGCCGAGCATGGCGCCGAACACCCCGGTGAACATCACGAACACCGCCGTCAGTTCGGGCACGCCGCCCAGGTCATGGGCCAGCGGCATGGCGAAGGGCGTGGTGATCGAACGCGGCACCAGCGACATAGTCACCGAGCTGTCCAGGGCCAGCACCCGCGCCAGTCCGAAGGAGCTGGCGATAGACGCCGCGCTGCCCGCCAGCATGCCCAGGAGCAACGCCGACCAATGCCGCACCAACAGCTGCCGCTGCTGCCAGATCGGCACTGCGAAAGCCACGGTGACCGGCCCCAGCACCAGCATCAGCCAATGGGTATTGGCGGCGTATTCGGCATAGGCGGTGTGCAGCGGCACGGCGATCGCCAGCAACAGGGCCGGCACCAGGATCAGCGGCGACAGCAGGTAGCGCCCGGTGCGCCGGTAGATCCAGCGGCTGAACAGATAGGCCGCGAGCGTCAGCAACAGCCAGAACACCGGCATGGGCTCAAGCGTCATGGCGCATTCTCCAGCGGCACACCCATTCCACCGTGAACGCGGTGACCAGCATCACCATCAGCGTACTGACGCCAATCACCAACAGGATCCGCCAGCCGTCCTGGCGCAGCAGACCGCCGTAGTCCAGCAGGCTCATCAGGGCCGGAATGAAGAACAGCAGCATCTCGGCCATCAGCAGGCCCGCGCCCATCTGCAACGCCGCCGGCTTGACCCAGCCCAGGGCGAACGCCAACAGCAGCAAGGCCAGGCCGATCACCCCGCCAGGAATCGGCCACGCCAGCCACCCGGCCAGCTGGCAGCCGAACAGATAAATAGCCAGCAACACCGCCAGTTCGGATAACAGGCGACCCAGGTGTTTCAAGGTGGAAGCGTTCATGGAATTCGGTCCTCGCAGGCCTGCATTTTAGGCAAGTGCCTGCCATCACCGAAGCGAATTGTTAGACTGGAAGCCATTCCAGAATGGAATTCAGAGCATGGACCCAAAACATGGATTTCAAACAGCTGCGCAGCTTTGTCGAAGTGATTCACCAGGGCGGCTTCACCCAGGCCGCCAAGACCCTGCACATCAGCCAGTCGGCGGTGAGCAAGCAGATCGCCCAGTTGGAACAGAGCCTGGGTACGCCATTGCTGGATCGCCAGGGCTCGCACATTCATCTCACCGCCGCCGGCACTGTGGTGCTGCAACGCGCCGAAGGCATGCTGCGCCTGCGCAATGAGCTGCTCAGCGAGCTGGACGACCTGAGCCTGTTGGCTCGTGGGGAATTGCGCCTGGGCCTGCCCCTGCTGGGCAGCGACGCACTGTTCGCCGGCCTGTTCGCCGAGTACCGCCGGCGCTACCCGAACATCAGCGTGCAGTTGCTTGAAGGCGGCAGCCTGAATATCGAGCAGGCGGTGCTCAACGGTGAACTGGAGATCGGCGGCAGCCTGACGCCCAAGGATCCGACCTTCGCCTACCAGCCTTTCTGCGACGAACCGCTGGATGCCTTGCTACCGGCCGATCATCCACTGGCGATCAAGGCCCAGGTGCGCCTGGAGGAACTGGCGGACACGCCGTTCCTGCTTTATCAGCGCAGTTTCGTGCTCAACGACCGGCTGCTGCAGGCCTGTCAGCAGGTGGGGTTCACCCCGAAGGAAGGTGGGCGCAGCGGCCAGGCGGACTTTCTCGCCGCCCTGGTGGCCGCCGGGCAAGGCGTGGTGCTGTTGCCCAGCGTGGTGGCGCGCGGCCTGGTGCGGCCTGGCGTGGTACGCCTGACGCTGCAAGCGCCCGACTACCTGCGTTGGGACATCGCCTTCATCTGGCGCCAGGGCGCCTATCTGTCCAAGGCCGCGCAAGCCTGGCTGGCGCTTTTGCGCGAGCGTCCGGTCAGCCGCGCAGAGCGCTGATCAACTCGGCCAGCCAAGGCTCGGCGTCGGTTTCCGGGGTCACGCTTTCACTGGCGTCCAGGCGCAGCATTGCCAGCACTTCACGCACGCCCAGCTCGGCGAACAGCTCGCGCATCTGCTCGCCACCGCCACAGAAGGTGTCGCCATAGCTCGAATCGCCCAGGCCGATCACCGCGCCGGGCAAACCGCGCCAGGCCGCCGGCAGTTGGTCGCGAATGGCCAAATACAGCGGCAGCAGGTTGTCCGGCAACTCGCCCATGCCGGTGGTCGAGGTCACGGCCAGGAACGCGTCGGGGCCGAACGCCTGGACATCCGCCAGGGTCGCGCGCGGGTTGTGCCAGGCCTCGAAACCTGCGGCATTGAGGAGCTTGGCGGCGTGCCGGGCGACTTCTTCAGCCGTGCCGTACACCGAGCCGGAAAGGATGGCGACTTTCATCAATCTGATCCTGAAGCTGAGTAAAAGACTGGGATATTAACAGTTGCGCGAAAAAATCCAGCCTTGTAGCGCGATTTACCCATCATGGCCAGTGGACAGCTTCGCGCCATGTCTTAGAATTGCCGCCACCTGCCGATCGACTGCGGAAAGCCTCCGATGATCAACGCCCATCTGCTGCAATTGGTGATCAACGCCTCCAACGACGGGATTGTCGTGGCCGAACAGGAAGGCGAAGACAACATCATCATCTACGTCAACCCGGCGTTCGAACGGCTCACCGGCTACAGCGCCGACGAGGTGCTGTATCAGGATTGCCGCTTTCTCCAGTCGGGCGACCGTGACCAACCGGGAATCCCGCTGATTCGCCAGGCCTTGGATAGCGGCCAGCCCTGCCGCCAGGTGCTGCGCAACTACCGCAAGGACGGCAGTCACTTCTGGAACGAACTGTCGATCACCCCGGTGTTCAACGAAAGCGACCAGTTGACCTATTTTGTCGGGGTGCAGAAAGATGTGACGGTCCAGGTCAAGGCCCAGCAACGGCTGGCGCAGGTGGAAAAGGAGCTCGCCGAAACCCGCGCGGAACTCGCCGCTTTCCAGGCGACGAATGGCGCTAACAAGATGTCGAATTAGTTGTCAGTACGCTTAATCACCAATGATTTTGTCACCTTCTCCTTCGAGCAACATCATGCGCCGTGACGCTCTCCTCACCCAGGATGAACTGGACTTCATTCAGACCATGCAGCACAACCCGCAACTCAACGTGCGGGATGCGAACTCGAGCCTGCTGGTGAATGGGGGCTCACAGATCCGCGACCTGCTCACCCGCCTGGCGGCCAATGAGCAAGTGACCATTCAGGCGCATTTTGAAAACCAGCAGATGAGCTTTCCCCTGCACCTGGTGGAAGACGAGTTCCACGCGCTGCATCTGCGCCTGGGCGTGCCGAGCATCTTCGAGGACGGGCCGAGGGTCCGCCCCTGGCGCCTGACGCTGGCGGAGCCGGTGGCCTTGGAAAACGCCAAGGGGCAGCCCACTGCGCTGTGGGTGCATGAGGTGTCGTTCAACAGCGTGTTGCTGGAAATCCGCAACCGGGCCAAAGCGCCAAAGCAGTTCGCCCAGTGGTTCAGCCCGTCGGGTTACGAGCGCATCGCCCTGCGCGGCCGCCTCGAACGCCAGACCGACGCCGGCTTCTATGCCTATCGGTTGAACCAGAGCGACACGGATGAAACCGAGCGCCTGCGCCAGTTCATCCTGCAACAGCACCGCCTGGCACACCCCAACCTGCATATCTGAAATCGTAGCTTTTGGCTGCCTGGGTATGAGCTCAGGTATCGAGCGTACCGCTGAGAAACTGCCGCAGGCGCTGCATCATCAAACGCCCGTCACTCCCCAGGCAGCCCACTGGCGAAGCGCTCAGGCTGTCCTGGGCCAGCTCGGCGACATCTCCCGCCAGCATCAGCGGACACTCCAGGGTCAACGCCAGGCGGTTCAAGCGTCGAGGCAGCTCCGGCGCCGGCGCGTGATTGGAAAACAGCACCAGCGCCTGGGGTTTGATCTTCTCGCAGACCAGGGTCAGCTCGTCGAACGGCTGCCCCAGCGCCAGCACCCGGACTTCCAACTCGGCACTGCCCAGCATCAGCGCCGCCACCAGCAATTCCAGTTCCCGGCATTGCCCGGCAAGCGCCGCCAGCAGCACCGGGCGCAGCGGTTGGCCGCGCTGTAACAACAGGCGCTGGGAGACCCGCGAACGCAGGAAGTGATCGAAGAACAGCCATTCGCTGGTGTGGCCGTAAGGTTCCTGGTGCTGCGCCAGCTGCCGCCAGAACGGCATCAGGATGTCCTGGAACACCACCGACAATGAATAGCTGGCGAAGATCTGGCCGTACAGCCGCTCCAGGTGCGGCTCGTCGAAGCCGCCGACCGCCCGCTTGAGTTGCCCCTGCCACTGCCGGTAATCGCCCGATGCGCTATCGCCCGGCATAGCTTGCGGCGCCTCGCGGGCGGCCCGGGTCTTGGCGAGGATCTTGCCGACCTTGCTGACCGCGACACCTCGATCGATCCAGCCGAGGATCTCGCGGACCGTCTCGACATCGTGCATCGAATACAAACGGTGCCCACTCTCGGTGCGCGTCGGCTGGATCAATCCATAACGACGCTCCCAGGCCCGCAGGGTCACCGGGTTGATCCCCGTGAGCCGTGAAACTTCCCGGATTGGAAACAGATCGTCCTGCGAGGGTTGGTCGAGGGGCTGTGTCGGGCGGGAAAGTTCAGTAATAACGGGCATCTGGGCAGAAAACACCGATGGATAAAGTGACGGCCATTCTACTCCCCATCGGTGACAGTTCTTCAACACAGGGCAAAGCGACCGCTGCCTCTGGTGTATTTGTCACAATCAGGAATAATCCTTGCTTGCTTTCAAGACGCAGCCCAACACCCCGGTGCTGCGTCCGGCGTACGGCCTTACCCAGGCAGCGCATTGGTTTTACGGAGATACATAATGTCTACCTCACCCGTCACCCTGATGGTCGCCCGGCGTGTCGCCGATGGCCGTTACCAGGACCTGATCGCCTGGCTGCGCGAAGGCGAACAATTGGCCACCGACTTCCCCGGTTATCTCGGCTCCGGCGTGCTCGCTCCGCCGCCCGACGATGACGAATTCCAAATCATCTTCCGCTTCGCCGACGAGCAGACCCTGCACGTCTGGGAGCACTCCGCCTCGCGCACCGCCTGGCTGGCCCGTGGCAGCGACCTGTTCGCACATCCCCATGAACACCGGGTCAGCGGCATCGACGGCTGGTTCGGCGCGGCCGGCCAGCGCCCTCCGCGCTGGAAGCAGGCGGTGGCCATCTGGCTGGCGTTCTTCCCGGTGTCGCTGATTTTCAACTTCATCCTCAGCCCGTTGCTGGGCGAACTCAGCCTGGCGCCGCGCGTGCTCGTCAGCACCCTGGCCCTGACGCCGCTGATGGTCTACTGGTTCATTCCGCTGTCCACCCGCCTGCTGTCCGGGTGGCTGAACAGCACGCCAGCCCGTCCGCTGCCGACAGCACCCTCCCCGCAGAGCCACCGGTAGGAATCGGCTCGCCGGCGATGAACGATAACGCGGTCTGCCAGACAGACCGCGGCGCCATCATCGCGGGCAAGTCGGATTGCCGCCCGCACGCTCCTGCAGCGGCTTGGGCGAACCCCGCCCCGCGCTGGTATAGTTTTGCTCTACCTGCGACGCGAGCCGTTCATGACTACTTCCCCTGCCCCGATCCTGATCACCGGCGCCGGCCAGCGTGTCGGCCTGCATTGCGCATTGCGCCTGCTGGAAGACGGTCACCGGGTGATCATCAGCTATCGCACCGAACGCCCCGGCGTGCAGGCCTTGCGTGAGCGTGGCGCGATTGCCCTGTTCGCTGACTTCTCCAGCGAAGCCGGGATCCAGGCCTTCATCAGCCAATTGCACGAGCATACCGACAGCCTGCGGGCGATCGTGCACAACGCCTCGCAATGGCTGGAGGAAACGCCCGGCCAGGAAAGCGCGGCCTTCGCCGACATGTTCAGCGTGCACATGCTCGCGCCCTACCTGATCAACCTGCATTGCGCCGACCTGCTGCGGCGCTCCAGCCCCGCCGACATCGTGCACATCGGCGACGACGTCACGCGCCGCGGCAGCAGCAAGCACATTGCCTATTGCGCCACCAAGGCCGGCCTCGACAGCCTGACCCTGTCCTTCGCGGCGAAATATGCCCCGACGATCAAGGTCAACGGCATCGCCCCGGCTCTGTTAATGTTCAATCCCGACGACGACGCGGCGTACCGCGCCAAGGCCCTGGCCAAGTCCGCCCTGGGCATCGAACCCGGTTGCGAGGTGGTCTACCAGAGCCTGCGTTATCTGCTCGACAACCCTTATGTCACCGGCACGACCCTGACCGTCAACGGCGGGCGGCACCTCAAGTAAGGCTTCCCGCGAGGACGTTGCATGACGCTTTCCCTGCCCCAGCACTACCGCGAGATCCTCAAGGGTCTCGGCGAAGACCCCGAGCGCGAAGGCCTGCTCGACACCCCGCAACGCGCGGCCAAGGCCATGCAGTACCTGTGTCATGGCTACAGCCAGTCGGTGGACGAGGTGGTCAATGGCGCGCTGTTCGCCTCCGACAACGATGAAATGGTCATAGTCGCCGACATCGAACTCTATTCCCTGTGCGAACATCACCTGCTGCCCTTCATCGGCAAGGCCCATGTGGCTTATATTCCCACCGGCAAGGTGCTGGGCCTGTCGAAGATCGCCCGGATCGTCGACATGTTCGCCCGCCGCCTGCAGATCCAGGAAAACCTCACGCGGGAAATCGCCGACGCGGTGCAGCGGGTAACCCAGGCCGCCGGCGTCGCGGTGGTCGTCGAAGCCCAGCACATGTGCATGATGATGCGCGGCGTCGAGAAGCAGAACTCGACCATGCACACTTCGGTGATGCTCGGCGCCTTTCGCGATTCGAGCACCACGCGCCAGGAATTCCTGCAATTGATCGGACGGAGCAAGTAGCAATGCCACAACTTCAGCCAGGAATGGCTCGCATCCGGGTCAAGGACCTGTGCCTGCGGACCTTCATCGGAATCAACGAGGACGAGATCCTCAACAAGCAGGATGTGCTGATCAACCTGACCATCCTGTATGCCGCGCAAGAAGCCGTGCGCGACAACGACATCGACCATGCGCTGAACTACCGCACCATCACCAAGGCGATCATCGCCCACGTGGAGGGCAACCGCTTTGCCCTGCTCGAGCGCCTGACCCAGGAAATCCTCGATCTGATCATGGCCAACGAATCGGTGCTGTACGCCGAGGTCGAAGTCGACAAACCCCACGCCCTGCGTTTTGCCGAGTCGGTGTCGATCACCCTCGCGGCCAGCCGCTGATATCATCCGCGCCACATTTGATCGCACAGAGCCGAACATGACCGAGCAACAACGCCTGGAACTCGAAGCCGCCGCCTTCCGCCGCCTGGTCGCGCACCTGGACAGCCGCAAGGACGTGCAGAACATCGACCTGATGAACCTTGCCGGCTTCTGCCGCAACTGCCTGTCCAAGTGGTACAAGGCCGAGGCCGACGAGCGCCAGATCGAGGTCAGCCTCGATGACGCCCGTGAAGTGGTGTACGGCATGCCCTACGCCGAGTGGAAGAACCTCTACCAGAAAGAAGCCAGCGCCGAGCAGCAAGCGGCGTTCGCCAAAGGAAAACCCAATGACTGACCTGAACACCCTGCGCGCCAGCCTCAAGAGCGGCGAGCATGTCTTCGCCGACACCCTGGCCTTTATCGCCGCGGGCTACGACTACCAGCCGCAGGCCTTCAACAACGGTGGCGTGGAAAACGCCGCCGGGCAGAACGAAGGTTCGTGCAAGACCCTGGGCCTGGCCCTGCTGGAAGGCTTGAGCGACGAAGAAGCGCTGCTGGCGTTCGGCGAACATTACCGCTCGGTACTGGCCACCCCTGAAGGCAGCGACCACGGCAATATCCGCGCGCTGATCGCCCATGGCCTGGCGGGTGTGAAGTTTGCGCAGCAGCCACTCAAGCGCCGCTGACCCGCTCGCTCCTACAGAAGAAGCAGATACAAAAAAACCGGCCTAGGCCGGTTTTTTCATTGCAACGGTCTGAGAATCAAGCGTTCTGCAGGCCATCCAGGTAACGCTCGGTGTCCAGGGCGGCCATGCAACCGGCGCCGGCCGAGGTAATGGCCTGGCGGTACACATGGTCGGCCACGTCGCCGGCGGCGAAGATGCCCGCGATGCTGGTGGCGGTGGCATTGCCTTCACGGCCGCCCTGCACGACCAGATAGCCGTCCTTCAGCTCCAGCTGGCCTTCGAACAGCGAAGTGTTCGGGGTGTGGCCGATGGCGATGAACACGCCGTCGACCTTGATTTCGTCGAAGCTGCCGTCGTTGTTCTTCAGGCGCGCGCCGGTGACACCCATGTTGTCGCCCAGCACTTCGTCCAGGTTGGCGTTCAGCTTGAGCTCAATCTTGCCTTCGGCAACCCGGGCATTGAGCTTGTCGATCAGGATCTTCTCGGCGCGGAAGGTATCGCGACGGTGGATCAGGGTGACCTTGCTGGCGATGTTGGCCAGGTACAGGGCTTCTTCGACAGCGGTGTTGCCGCCACCGACCACGGCCACTGGCTTGTTGCGATAGAAGAAACCGTCGCAGGTCGCGCAGGCCGACACGCCCTTGCCCATGAACGCTTCTTCCGAAGGCAGGCCCAGGTAACGGGCGCTGGCGCCGGTGGCGATGATCAGGGCGTCGCAGGTGTAGGTCGCGCTGTCGCCGGTCAGGGTGTATGGCTTGGCGGCGAAGTCCACGGCATTGATGTGATCGAAGACGATTTCGGTCTCGAAACGCTCGGCGTGTTCACGCATGCGCTCCATCAGCGCCGGGCCGGTCAGGCCGTGGACGTCGCCCGGCCAGTTGTCGACTTCGGTGGTGGTGGTCAGCTGACCGCCGGCCTGCATGCCGGTAATCAGCAGCGGCTTCAGGTTGGCGCGGGCGGCATAGACCGCGGCGCTGTAACCGGCAGGGCCGGAACCGAGAATAATCACACGCGAATGACGTACATCAGACATGACTCACTCCTATCGACCGGCCCGGATCACTGGCGCGGAACGCCGGATTGCCGGCTGGAATAAAAAAGGACGGCGAAAGCACTTGGGGAAGGCTTCAGGTTCGCCCGTCCGAAAAATAATGGGTGCAGCGTATAGAGGGGGCGAAGATTAAGGAAATACGGTTTAACAATCCAGCTCATAGGAGGTCTCTATCCGGTATCGGTGTATTTACCGGCGCCTTTGTTACAGTTGATGTCGACCTAACGACTGCGCTTTCGCCGGTGGGGCAAAGCCGGTAAGGTCGGCGCGTTTTCCCCTTGCACGGAGCTCCTTATGCCCGCCCCCGTTCTCTCCGGCCCGCAATACCTGCGCGAAGGCCTCAAGCTGGTGCTCAGCCCCGGCTTGCGTCTGTTCGTCCTTTTGCCCCTGGCCATCAACCTGGTGCTGTTCGTCGGATTGATCTATTTCGCCGGCCACCAGTTCAGCCTGTGGGTCGACACCCTGATGCCTTCCCTGCCGGACTGGCTGAGCTTTCTCAGCTACATCCTCTGGCCGCTGTTCGTGGTGCTGGTGCTGCTGATGGTGTTTTTCACCTTCACCATGCTGGCCAACGTGATTGCCGCGCCCTTCAACGGGTTTCTCGCGGAGAAAGTCGAAGTGGTGGTCCGTGGCACCGATGATTTCCCGCCCTTCAGCTGGGCCGAACTGCTGGCCATGATCCCGCGCACCCTGGCCCGGGAAATGCGCAAGCTGGGTTATTTCCTGCCACGGGCCATCGGCCTGTTCATCCTGTCCTTCATTCCAGTAGTGAACCTGGTGGCCGCGCCGCTGTGGCTGCTGTTCGGCGTGTGGATGATGGCGATCCAGTACATCGACTACCCGGCGGACAACCACAAGCTGGGCTGGAACGAAATGCTCGCCTGGCTGCGGGAAAAGCGCTGGCAGAGCATGAGCTTTGGCGGGATCGTCTATCTGGTGCTGCTGATCCCGGTGGTCAACATCCTGATGATGCCGGCGGCGGTGGCCGGGGCGACGCTGTTCTGGGTGCGTGAGCGCGGCGCGGAAAACCTGATGACCCAGCAACGCTGAGCAGGTCACAAATCCATCATCGCAACGTCACAATGACGACATGGCCTCGGCTGACACTGAGGCCATGACGACAGCTCTGCATATCACTCTGATCACCGAAACCTTCCCACCGGAAATCAATGGCGTGGCCAATACCCTTGGCCGCCTGTGCGATGGATTGCGCGCCCGTGGACACCAGGTGGAATTGATCCGCCCGCGCCAGGGCAGCGATCAGAGCCGGATCAGCGACGACGGCCTGCTGCTGTGCCGCGGCTGGCCACTGCCGGGTTATCCGGGGCTGCAATGGGGCCAGTCGTCGATGCACAAGCTGCTGCGGCGCTGGAAACGTCATCGCCCGGATGTGCTATACATCGCCACCGAGGGCCCGCTGGGCCTGTCCGCGCTGCGGGCGGCGCGGCGCCTGGGGATCTCCGTGGTCAGCGGTTTCCACACTAACTTCCAGCAGTACTCCAGCCAGTACGGCCTGGGTTTGCTGACGCGCCTGCTGACTCACTACCTGCGCTGGTTCCACAACCGCTCCAAGCTGACCCTGGTGCCCAGCGCCAGCCAGCGCCTGGAGCTGGAGCGGCGCAACTTCGAACGCCTGGCGCTGCTGTCGCGCGGGGTCGACAGCCAGCTGTTCCACCCGGCCAAGCGCCTCAACGAACTGCGCCAAGGCTGGGGCCTGGGCAACGACGATATCGCGGTGATTCACGTTGGCCGCCTGGCGCCGGAGAAAAACCTGGGCCTGCTCAAACGCTGCTTCGCCCAGCTACAGAACACTTATCCACAGCAGTCAATGAAATTGATCGTGGTGGGTGATGGTCCGCAACGCGCGGTCCTGCAGAAGGAGTTGCCGGACGCCGTGTTCTGCGGCTCGCAACGCGGCGAAGCGCTGGCCAGTCACTACGCGTCGGGGGATCTGTTCCTGTTCCCGAGCCTGACCGAAACCTTCGGCAATGTGGTGCTCGAGGCCCTGGCCTCGGGGCTGGCCGTGGTGGCTTACGACCAGGCCGCGGCGGCCCAGCATATTCGCCATGGCTACAACGGTGTGCTGGCGATGCCCGGGGACGAATGTGCGTTCTGCGATGCCGCCAGCTGGCTGCTGGAAGATCCCGAGACCTTGCGCCGGGTGCGCCTCAATGCCCGCCAGCACGCCAGCCGCCAGGGCTGGGCGGCGATCATCGAGCAGTTTGAAACCCAGCTGCGCGGCGCTTGCACGGAAGAAGTGGTGGTGCCTGAGGGGCGGTTGTTGCCCTGAAAACATCGCGAGCAAGCTCGCTCCTACCTAGACAGTGCCCGTTGTAGGAGTGAGCTTGCCCGCGACGGCGTTTCCGGGGCCGCGCTCAGACCAGCGTCATCAACGCCTCACGGCTGAACGGCAGGATGTCCTGCTCGCGACCGTCCCGCACCTTCTGCGCCCAGTCCGGGTCCACCAGCAACGCGCGCCCTACCGCTACCAGGTCGAACTCATCGTTGTTCAAGCGCTCCAGGAGCTTTTCCAGGCTCGCCGGCTGCGCCACCTTGTCGGTGTTGACCATGAACTGCAGGAACTCGCCGTCGAGGCCGACGCTACCCACGGTGATGGTCGGCTTGCCGGTGAGCTGACGGGTCCAGCCGGCCAGGTTCAGCTCGGAACCCTCGAACTCCGGCTCCCAGAAACGCCGGGTGGAGCAGTGGAAGATATCCACGCCAGCGTCCGCCAGCGGCTTGAGGAACTCGCCCAGGGCTTCGGGGGTTTGGACCAGGCGGGCGCTGTAGTCCTGCTGCTTCCACTGCGAAAAACGGAAGATGATCGGGAAGCCAGGGCCCACCGCGGCGCGCACGGCCTGGATCAGCTCGATGGCAAACCGCGAGCGCTGGGCCAGGTCGCCACCGTACTCGTCGGTACGCTGGTTGCTGCCCTCCCAGAAGAACTGGTCGACCAGGTAACCGTGGGCGCCGTGGATCTCCACGCCGTCCATACCGATGTCCTGGGCATCCTTGGCGGCCTGGGCGAAAGCAGCGATCACTTCGTCGATGTCGTCCTGGGTCATGCCGTGGACCACCACCTGGCCGTCCTTGAGTTTTTCCGACGGGCCGTAACCCGGCACGCTGGCGTCCGGCTCGGTGCCCAGGCGGCGCACATTGCCCACATGCCACAGCTGCGGAACGATCTTGCCGCCTTCGGCGTGCACCGCGTCCACCACCTTCTTCCAGCCGGCCAGGGCCGCTTCGCCATAAAAGCGCGGAACGTTCGGATAGCCGTTGGAGGCCTTGTGCCCGACCGTGGTGCCTTCGGTGATGATCAGGCCGACCCCGGCCGCGGCGCGACGACGGTAATACTCGATGACTTTCGAGTTCGGCACGCCACCTGGGGAAAACGAACGGGTCATCGGCGCCATCACCACCCGGGTCGACAGCTCCAGGGCACCCAGCTGAAAGGGTTTGAACAAGGCTTGAACGGGCATGCGGTACTCCAGGGCTGACGGTCTTAATCGCGGAAAATGGCAAGTCGGGCGGGTACACCGACGGCCTTATGATGGCGATAATATTCCGTGCTCCCGGCAACGCCCAGCACTATTGATCGGGGTGATTAAGGTGCCAAAGCGGAGGAAAGCGAAGGTGCGCGAACGCGCGGTAAAACCGGCCGGGCAGCAGGGCCCGGCGTGCAGATTCAGCTCAAGGCTTTTTCGATGGCCTGGATGACCGTCGAATCGTCGGGCGCGGTGCGTGGCGAGAAACGCGCCAGGACGCGGCCGTCCTTGCCCAGCAGGAATTTCTCGAAATTCCAGGTGATGTCGCCCGGGAACTCCGCCCCTTCGCCCGCCAGCAGACGGTACAACTGATGGCGCTCCGGACCGTTGACATCCAGCTTGCTGCTCAATGGAAAGGTCACCCCGTAGTTGAGGCTGCAGAATTCCTGGATCTCCTGCTCGGAGCCCGGCTCCTGCCCGGCGAACTGATTACACGGCAGGCCCAGCACGCTGAACCCCTGGCCTTTGTATTGCTGGTAGAGGTTCTCCAGCGCCGCGTATTGTGGTGTCAGACCACACTTGGAGGCGACGTTGACCACCAGCACGACGTGCCCCTTGAAAGGCGCGAGCGGTAGCTCCTGACCATCCAGGGCTTTCAATTTAAGGTCGTGAAAAGCACTCATGACGAACTCCAAATTCCCGTGTTCTTGCAGAAAACAGCCACTCGACAGTACCGCTTGTTGCCCGGCGATAAAAGCCGCCGACTAAAAAGGCGCCCTCGGGCGCCTCTCCAGTCAGATTTGAGCTTAGCGCAGAAATCAGTGGTGATGGCCACCTTCGCCATGGACGTGACCATGGGCGATTTCTTCCTGGCTGGCATCACGGATGTCGACAACCTTGACCTTGAAGTTCAGGCGCTGGCCGGCCAGCGGGTGGTTGCCGTCGACAGTCACGTCGTCGCCGTCCAGGTCGCGGATGGTGACGATCTGCATCTGGCCGTCCGGAGCGGAAGCGTGGAACTGCATGCCCACTTCCAGTTCGTCGACGCCTTCGAACATGCTGCGGCTCAGGGTGCTGACCAGTTCGGCGGCGTATTCGCCGTAGGCATCTTCCGGCTCAACGGCAACGCTCAGCTCGTCGCCGACGTTCTTGCCTTCCAGGGCCTTTTCCAGGCCTGGAATAATGTTCCCTGCGCCATGCAGGTAGACCAGCGGTGCGCCGCCGGCGGAGCTGTCGATGACCTCACCAGCGTCGTTGGTGAGGGTATAGTCGATGGAGACAGCCTTGTTGGCGGCGATCAGCATGGGGCGAGACCTTTTGCATAAGAATGAAGAACGTCCAAGTTTAGCGAAGCAATCGCCCGAAAGCGAACGGAACCCGGACAAACGGAACCTGACGCCTGGCTCGACGATCGTCGGCTTTCATCAGGATGAAGACGGCCACTGGGTCGTCGAGCTGTCCTGCGGCCATACCCAGCACCTGCGCCACCAGCCGCCCTGGCAATCCCGGGCCTGGATCCTGGATCCGCTCAAGCGTGCGGAAAAAATAGGCCAGCCCTTTACCTGCGGTTGGTGCGCACAAGGCTCGGTTAGCGCTAACCTTGGCGCCTGAATTTCCGGTAGAGCAGTAAACATAAGCGACTCACCGTGGCCATGCACCCGTCGAGAATCCGCATGCAAACTTTTTTTATCGCGCCCACCGATTTTGGTGTGGGTCTGACCTCCATCAGCCTCGGGCTGGTGCGTACCCTGGAACGGGCCGGCCTCAAGGTCGGCTTCTTCAAACCCATTGCCCAGCCTCACCCAGGCGATACCGGCCCTGAACGCTCGACCGAGCTGGTGGCCCGCACCCATGGCCTGAAACCGCCGCAGCCGCTGGGCCTGGCCCATGTCGAACGGATGCTCGGCGACGGCCAGCTGGACGAACTGCTGGAAGAAATCATCACCCTGTACCAGCAGGCGGCCGTCGGCAAGGACGTGCTGGTGGTCGAAGGCATGGTGCCGACCCGCAGCGCCAGCTATGCCGCGCGGGTCAACCTGCACCTGGCGAAAAGCCTGGATGCCGAGGTAATCCTGGTGTCCGCCCCGGAAAACGAAGTGCTCACCGAGCTGTCCGGGCGCGTGGAGTTGCAGGCGCAGCTGTTCGGCGGCCCGCGCGATCCGAAAGTGCTGGGGGTGATCCTCAACAAGGTGCGGACCGACGAAAGCATGGAGGCCTTTTCCGCTCGTCTGAAAGAGCATTCGCCCCTGCTGCGCAGCGGCGACTTCCGCCTGCTCGGCTGCATCCCCTTCCAACCGGAACTGAACGCGCCGCGCACCCGCGACGTCGCCGACCTGATGGGCGCCCAGGTGCTCAACGCCGGCGATTACGAAAGCCGGCGCATGACCAAGATCATCATCTGCGCGCGCACCATGCGTAACACCGTGGAGCTGCTCAAGCCCGGCGTATTGGTAGTGACGCCCGGCGATCGCGACGACATCATCCTCGCCGTGAGCCTGGCGGCGATCAACGGCGTGCCCCTGGCCGGGCTGCTGCTGACCAGCGACACCCTGCCCGACCCACGGATCATGGAGCTGTGCCGCGGCGCCTTGAATGCCGGCCTGCCGGTGCTGTCGGTGAGCACCGGCTCCTACGACACCGCCAACCAGTTGAACGGCCTGAACAAGGAAATCCCCATCGACGACCGCGAGCGCGCGGAGATCATCACCGACTTCGTCGCCAGCCACCTGGACGCCAAGTGGCTGCACCAGCGCTGCGGCACGCCGCGGGAAATGCGCCTGTCGCCGGCGGTGTTCCGCTACCAGTTGATCCAGCGCGCCCAGGAAGCCAACAAGCGCATCGTCCTGCCCGAAGGCAGCGAGCCGCTGACCGTGCAGGCCGCGGCGATCTGCCAGGCGCGCGGCATCGCCCGTTGCGTGCTGCTGGCCAAGCCGGCGGATGTCGAGGCGGTCGCCCGGGCCCAGGGCATCGAGCTGCCGCCTGGCCTGGAAGTCATCGACCCGGACCAGATCCGCGAGCGTTACGTCGAACCGATGGTGGCGCTGCGCAAGAGCAAGAGCCTCAACGCGCCGATGGCCGAACAGCAACTGGAAGACCCGGTGGTGATCGGCACCATGATGCTGGCCCTGGACGAAGTCGATGGCCTGGTGTCCGGCCTGATCCACTCCACCGCCAATACCATCCGCCCGGCCCTGCAGTTGATCAAGACCGCGCCGGGCTGCACCCTGGTGTCGTCGGTATTTTTCATGCTGTTCCCCGAGCAGGTGCTGGTCTACGGCGACTGTGTGATGAACCCGCACCCGAGCGCCAGCGAGTTGGCCGAGATCGCCCTGCAAAGCGCCGACTCCGCGGCCGCGTTCGGCATCACCCCACGGGTGGCGATGATCAGCTATTCCAGCGGCGAATCGGCCAGTGGCGAAGAAGTGGAGAAAGTCCGCGAAGCCACCTTGCTGGCCCATGAAGCCCAGAGCTCGCTGCTGATCGACGGCCCGTTGCAATACGATGCCGCGGCCAACGAGGCCGTGGCCCAGCAACTGGCGCCCAACAGCCTGGTCGCGGGCAAGGCCACGGTCTTCGTGTTCCCCGACCTGAACACCGGCAACACCACCCACAAGGCCGTGCAGCGCAGCGCCGACTGCGTCAGCCTCGGGCCGATGCTGCAAGGCCTGCGCAAGCCGGTGAACGACCTGCCGCGCGGCGCCCAGGTCGACGACATCGTCTACACCATCGCCCTGACCGCGATTCAAGCCGCCAACCGCCCCCTGGATGTGTAAATTGGATTTTCTACCTGCACCGCTGCGGGGCGTGATCGCCTCGCTGTTGTTGGCGCTCAACACCATCGTCTGCTGCACCCCGCTGTTCGTGGTGGCGATCTTCAAGTTGCTGCTGCCCTTCCCGGCGGCCCAGCGCTTCACCGACTGGCTGATGAGCCACATCCATGAAGCCTGGATCAGCAACAACAAGGCCTGGATGAGCCTGCTCGGGCACACCCGCTGGCACCTCAGCGGGCTCGACAGCCTGGACTACCGGCACTCGTACCTGATCACCAGCAACCACCAGAGCTGGGTCGACATCATGGTCCTGCAGTACGTGCTCAACCGCCGCATCCGCCCGCTGAAGTTCTTCCTCAAGCAGGAGCTGATCTGGGTCCCGGTGATCGGCCTGGCCTGGTGGGCCCTGGGCTTCCCGTTCATGAAGCGCTACTCCAAGGCCTACCTGGAAAAACACCCGGAGAAAAAGGGCAAGGACCTGGAGACCACCCGCAAGACCTGCGCGAAATTCCGCGACAACCCGGTGGGCATCTTCAACTTCGTCGAGGGCACACGCTTCACCCAGGCCAAGCACGCGCAACAGGCCTCGCCGTTCCGCTACCTGCTCAAGCCCAAGGCCGGCGGCATCGCCTTCGTGCTGGACGCCATGGGCGAGCAACTGGAGTCCATCGTCAACGTCACCATTCATTATCCGGCGGGCCAGCCGGGTTACTGGGACCTGCTGTGCGGCAAGGTCAACGAGGTGGTGGTGCATTTCGAGGAGTTGCCGATCCCGCCGCAGTTCATCGGCAAGAACTACGACCAGGATGGCGTGTACCGCCTGGAGTTCCAGGGCTGGATCAACCAGCTGTGGCAGAACAAGGATGCACTGCTGGAACAGATGCATCGGGAATATCCGGGCAAATAACGGAACGCTCGCGATAGCTTTTCAAGGCCACAAAAAAGCCCGCCGTCGATCACTCGACGGCGGGCTTTTTTATCGGCCGCTAAAGCTTAGATCGCGCCACGCTTGCGCAGCAGTTCCAGCACTTGCTTGACGCCCTCTTCCAGCGACACGGACTGGGTATCGATCACCAGATCGGCATCCAGCGGCACGTCGTACGGGAAGGACTCGCCCGGAATGTTATCCCCGCCCGCGGCGTACAAGCCCTGCGGATCACGCTCGGCGCAGGCCGCCGGCGAAGCCTGGACGTAGACCGTCAGCAGACGTTCCTTGCCGATCAGGTCCCTGGCTTGTTCACGACCCTCCGCACTCGGCGCAACGAACGCCGCCAGGGTCAGCAGACCGGCTTCGTTGAACTGGCGCGCCACATGCGCGGCACGCCGCCAGTTCTCGGTACGCCCGGCGCGATCCTGGGGCAGGCCCTTGTTCAGGTCGTGACGCAGGTTCTGGCCGTCGAGGACGAACACCGCGCGGCCCAGGTCGAACAGCTTGCGCTCGACCGCGTAGGCCAGGGTGCTCTTGCCGGCGCCGGACAGGCCGCTGAACAGCACGGTGGCCGGTTGCTGGCCGAAGCGCTGGGCACGCTCCTCAGTGGCGACATGGGCCAGCTTGCCATGGTGCGTGGCACTGCCATGCACTACGGGCTGGGCGACGATCATGCCGGCGCCGACAGTGCCGTTGGTCAAGCGGTCAATGACGATGAAGGCACCGGTGGTGCGGTTGCTGTCGTAACCGTCGAGGGCAATCGGCGCGTCGAGAGCGATCTTGACCTTGCCGATCTCGTTCAGTTGCAGGGCGCTGGCCGGACCTTCTTCAAGGGTGTTCACGTCGACCCTGTTGACGATGCTGGCGATGGAGCCCGGCACGTAGCTGGTGGCGCGCTTGATGTCGTATTTCTTGCCCGGCAGCATCGGCTCTTCGGCCATCCAGACCAGCATGGCTTCGAAGCTGTCGGTCACCGGCGGTACGTTGTCGGCATGCACCAGCAGGTCGCCACGGGAGATGTCGATCTCGTCTTCCATGGTCAGGGTCACGGCCTGGCCCGGGCCGGCATGCTCCAGCTCGCCTTCGAAGGTGACGATGGATTTCACCCGGCTGCTCTTGCCCGACGGCAGCACCACGACTTCGTCGCCCTTGTGCACGATGCCGCTGGCCAGGGTCCCGGCGAAACCACGGAAGTTCAGGTTCGGACGGTTCACGTACTGCACCGGGAAGCGCAGGTCGCTGAAGTTGCGGTCGCCCGCCACTTCCACGGTCTCGAGGATTTCCATCAGCGACTGGCCGGTGTACCACGGCGAGC
>Ga0213823_1000142_pt1 | contig 75839 bp, 93 predicted proteins | sample MC6MC0907MG_FD_179887 | JGI IMG/M metagenome (GOLD analysis project Ga0213823, IMG submission 179887) | Enriched soil aggregate microbial communities from Iowa State University, Ames, United States - MC6-MC0907-MG | ecosystem: Environmental > Terrestrial > Soil > Unclassified | place: USA: Iowa... | reverse complement strand
ATCAGACCTACACGTTTCATCGCAACTACACCTATACAAAAGTGGGCCACCGTCTGAGCGGTGGGCCCGAAAGATTACAGATTCCGCAGCGCGGCGACTACTGCATCGCCCATTTCCTGCGTACCCACCTTGGTGCAACCGGCCGACCAGATGTCGCCGGTGCGCAATCCCTGGTCCAGTACCAGGCTCACGGCCTGCTCGATGGCATCCGCCGCGTCGTTCAGGTTGAAGCTGTAACGCAACATCATCGACACCGACAGAATGGTCGCCAGCGGGTTGGCGATGCCCTGCCCGGCGATGTCCGGCGCCGAACCGTGGCATGGCTCGTACATGCCCTTGTTGTTGGCATCCAGCGACGCCGACGGCAGCATGCCAATGGAACCGGTGAGCATCGACGCTTCGTCGGAAAGGATGTCGCCAAACATGTTGTCGGTGACCATCACGTCGAACTGCTTCGGCGCACGCACCAACTGCATGGCGGCGTTGTCGACGTACATGTGGCTCAGTTCGACATCCGGGTAATCCTTGGCCACCTGCTCGACCACTTCGCGCCACAACTGGCTGGACGCCAGGACGTTGGCCTTGTCCACCGAGCAGAGCTTCTTGCCGCGCACACGGGCCATGTCGAAGCCGACCCGGGCGATGCGACGGATTTCACTCTCGCTGTACGGCAGGGTGTCGTAGGACTGACGCTCACCGTTTTCCAGCTCGCGGGTGCCACGTGGCGCGCCGAAGTAGATGCCGCCGGTCAGCTCGCGAACGATGAGGATGTCCAGGCCGGAGACGATTTCCGGCTTGAGGCTGGAAGCATCGGCCAGTTGCGGATAAAGGATCGCCGGACGCAGGTTGCCGAACAGGCCCAACTGCGCGCGAATTTTCAGCAGGCCGCGCTCAGGGCGGATATCACGCTCGATCTTGTCCCATTTCGGGCCGCCCACGGCGCCCAGCAGGACCGCATCGGCAGCCCGCGCACGATCCAGGGTCTCGTCGGCCAGCGGCACGCCGTGCTTGTCGATGGCCGCGCCACCGATCACGTCATGGCTCAGTTCGAAGCCCAGGCTGTACTTGTCGTTGGCCAGCTCCAGCACCTTGACCGCCTCGGCCATGATTTCCGGGCCGATGCCATCACCTGGGAGAATCAGAATCTGCTTGCTCATGCTTTCCTCATTTGCTCTGTCGGTGTGCTGGTTGGCACGCCCGGAAAAATGCTGTTGCCTGGCCTGCGGCGTCCGTTCACCCGTAGAGAACGAAGCGCTGGCCCGAATATCAAGCCGCCATGGCTTTTTTTGGCGGTTGCGGCGAGCAAAAAGCTCGCTCCTACAGGTTTTGTGTCCTCTCCTGCCGGAGCGAGCTGGCTCGCCATCAATGGATCACTTTAACGCCGATCAGGCGTCGCGAAACAACCACGGCTGGCTGGCACGATGCTTGGCCTCGAAGGCGGCAATCGCGTCACCGTCCTGCAAGGTCAGGCCGATATCGTCCAGACCGTTGAGCAGGCAATGCTTGCGGAACGCATCGATCTCGAATTTCAACACCTTGCCATCGGGACGGGTCACGGTCTGGGCCTGCAGATCGATCTGCAACTGGTAGCCCGGATTGGCCTCGACCTGCTGGAACAATTCATCGACTTCAGCATCGCTGAGGATGATCGGCAGCAAGCCGTTCTTGAAGCTGTTGTTGAAGAAGATGTCAGCGTAGCTCGGCGCAATGATGCTGCGAAAACCATATTCTTCCAACGCCCAAGGCGCGTGCTCGCGGCTGGAGCCGCAGCCGAAGTTTTCCCGGGCCAGCAATACACTGGCGCCCTGGTAGCGCTCGGCGTTGAGCACGAAATCCTTGTTCAACGGACGCTTGGAGTTGTCCTGGTACGGCTGGCCGACATCCAGGTAGCGCCACTCGTCGAACAGGTTCGGGCCGAAGCCGGTGCGCTTGATCGACTTGAGGAACTGCTTGGGAATGATCTGATCGGTGTCGACGTTGGCACGATCCAAAGGCGCGACAAGACCGGTGTGCTGGGTGAAAGCTTTCATGCTGCGCTCCTTAGATCAATTCACGGACGTCGACGAAACGACCGTTGACGGCGGCGGCCGCGGCCATGGCCGGGCTGACCAGGTGAGTACGGCCACCGGCGCCCTGGCGACCTTCGAAGTTGCGGTTCGAGGTCGAAGCGCAATGCTCGCCGGACTCCAAGCGGTCCGGGTTCATCGCCAGGCACATCGAGCAACCCGGCTCGCGCCATTCGAAGCCCGCTTCGAGGAAGATCTTGTCCAGGCCTTCCGACTCCGCCTGGGCCTTCACCAGGCCCGAACCCGGGACCACGATCGCCTGCTTGATGGTCGAGGCCACCTTGCGGCCCTTGGCGATGACCGCCGCGGCGCGCAGGTCTTCGATCCGCGAGTTGGTGCAGGAACCGATGAATACCCGGTCCAGCTGGATGTCGGTGATCGCCTGGTTGGCGGTCAAACCCATGTATTTCAAGGCACGGACGATGGAATCGCGCTTGACCAGGTCCATTTCCTTGGCCGGGTCCGGCACGTTCTGATCGACGGCCAGGACCATCTCGGGCGAAGTGCCCCAGCTGACTTGCGGCTTGATCTGCGCGGCGTCCAGTTCGACCACGGTGTCGAACTTGGCGTCGGCGTCGGACACCAGGTCTTTCCAGGCTTCGACGGCGAGGTCCCATTCCGCGCCCTTGGGGGCGAATGGACGGCCCTTGACGTATTCCACGGTCTTTTCGTCCGCGGCCACCAGGCCCACACGGGCGCCGGCTTCGATGGACATGTTGCAGATGGTCATGCGGCCTTCGACGGACAGATCGCGAATCGCGCTGCCGGCGAACTCGATGGCATGGCCGTTACCGCCAGCGGTGCCGATCTTGCCGATCACGGCCAGGACGATGTCCTTGGCGGTCACGCCAAATGGCAACTTGCCCTCGACCCGCACCAGCATGTTTTTCATTTTCTTGGCGACCAGGCACTGGGTGGCGAGCACGTGCTCGACCTCGGAGGTGCCGATACCGTGCGCCAGGGCGCCAAAGGCACCGTGGGTCGAGGTGTGGGAGTCGCCGCAGACCACGGTCATGCCGGGCAAGGTGGCACCCTGCTCCGGGCCGATGACGTGAACGATGCCCTGACGCACGTCGTTCATCTTGAATTCGACGATGCCGTATTCGTCACAGTTGTCGTCGAGGGTCTGAACCTGCAAACGCGAGACCTGGTCGGCGATGGCGCTGATGCCGCCCTTGCGCTCCGGCGTGGTCGGTACGTTGTGATCCGGGGTCGCGATGTTGGCATCGATGCGCCAAGGCTTGCGCCCGGCCAGACGCAGGCCTTCGAAGGCTTGCGGCGAGGTCACTTCGTGGATGATGTGACGATCGATATAAATCAGCGCCGAGCCATCGTCGCGCTGCTTGACCAAATGCGAATCCCAGAGCTTGTCGTAGAGCGTTTTGCCGGCCATCAGACGGTTCCTCATCATTTTCTATGCCGCGGGTCTCCGACACCGGTCAATAACCCCTTGGCTTGTGAGGCTGATGCTATGGCGTTACATTAAATAACTCAAATTCATATTTTTTATACTTTGGATAACCGACTGGAATACGACCATGGACCTGGCCAACCTCAATGCCTTTATCGCGATTGCTGAAACCGGCAGCTTCTCCGGAGCCGGCGAGCGCCTGCACCTGACCCAGCCGGCCATCAGCAAGCGCATCGCCGGCCTTGAGCAACAGCTCAATGTCCGGCTGTTCGATCGCCTGGGCCGCGAAGTGGGTCTGACCGAGGCCGGACGCGCCCTGCTGCCGCGGGCTTATCAGATCCTCAACGTGCTGGACGACACCCGCCGGGCGCTGACCAACCTGACCGGCGAAGTCAGCGGCCGCCTGACCCTGGCGACCAGCCACCATATCGGCCTGCACCGCCTGCCGCCCCTGCTGCGCGCCTTTACCCGCCGATACCCGGAAGTGGCCCTGGACATCCAGTTTCTCGACTCGGAAGTGGCCTATGAAGAGATTCTCCATGGTCGCGCCGAGCTGGCGGTGATCACCCTGGCCCCCGAGCCCCATACACTGGTCAAGGCCACGCCGGTGTGGAACGACCCACTGGACTTCGTCGCCGCCCCCGAGCACCCGCTGGTGAGCAACGGCACGGTCAGCCTGGCCGATATCGCCCTGCATCCGGCGGTATTTCCCGGCGGCAACACCTTCACTCACCATATTGTCCAGCGCCTGTTCGAGGCCCAGGGCCTGACCCCGAACATCGCCATGAGCACTAACTATCTGGAAACCATCAAGATGATGGTGTCCATCGGCCTGGCCTGGAGCGTCTTGCCGCGCACCATGCTCGACGAACAGGTGGCGCGCATTCCTTTACCGGGCATACAGCTCACTCGCCAGCTAGGCTATATCCTGCATACCGAACGGACGCTGTCGAATGCTGCGCGGGCTTTCATGGCCTTACTGGATGCACAAGTCGATTGGCCAGGGACCCAGGCGTAAGCGTCCCGGCATGACTTATGCCACCTCTTTGCTTGCCTGAACCTGCGCCTAACGCTCTTTTCAGCCCAGGGCTCGCTGCTCATGCCAAAACCCGCTGACCGTCTACCGCCCATGCCGCGCATTCACGCGCTCGACCCGAAACAGTCGGAGCAAAGCTGGGAGAGCGCCCCGCAGTTGCTTGCCGCACTCAATGGCGCACGGCTGGGCGCCTGGTACTGGGACATCGAAAGCGGGCAAATCAGCTGGTCGCGGGGCACCCAGGCGCTGTTTGGCTTCGATCCTCGCCAGCCGCTGCCCAAAGACCTGGAATACCTCGACCTGCTGCCCGAGGAAGACCGCGCCAAAACCATTCGCGCCTTCCATTCGGTGCTGGCCGGCGCGCCGCTGGAACAGGCGATGCATCACCGCATCCGCTGGCCCGACGGCAGCCTGCACTGGCTGGAAATCAATGGCAGCGTGCTGCCGGACAAACATGGCAAGCCCCGAATGATTGGGGTGATTCGCGAAATCACTCACCAACGCCAGCGGGAACAAGCCCTCAGCAGCTCGGAAAAACGCTTTGCCACGCTGTTTCACCTGTGCCCGAACATGGTGCTGCTGACCCGCCTGGAAGATGGCCTGATCAGCGAAGCCAACCAGTACTTCGAAAGCCTCTTCGGCTGGCCGGTGCAGCACGTCATCGGCCGCACCACCCTCGAACTGGGCCTGTGGGTCGACCCCGAACAACGCGCGCAAATGGTCAAGGCGGTACAAAAGCGCGGCCAGGCGGCCACCCTCGAGGTGCAACTGCGCGCCAGCAACGGGCAGATTCACGACGGCATTCTCAGCGCCCAGAAAGTCGAGCTGGAAGGCCAGGCCTACCTGCTCAGCACCTTTCTCGACACCAGCGAACGCAAGCTCGCCGAACAGGCCCTCAAGGACAGCCAGGAGCGCCTCGACCTGGCGCTGGACTCGGCCCAGCTCGGCACCTGGGACTGGCACATTCCCAGCGGCATGCTCTACGGCTCGGCCCGCGCCGCGCAGTTGCACGGCCTGGAGCCGATGCCGTTCCATGAGTCCTTCGATGCATTTTTCGAGGGCGTGCCCGACGAAGAGCGCGACAGCATGCGCGATGCCTACCGCAGCCTGCGCGAAGGCCCGGCCGGCAATTATCAACTGACCTACCGCGTACAACTGGCCGATGGCTCGTCACGCTTTCTGGAAAGCCGCGCCCGCCTCTACCGCGATGAGCAGGGCCATCCGCTGCGCATGGCCGGGACCTTGCTGGACATTACCGAACAGGTCGAGCGCGAGCAGCGCCTGGTGACGTCCGAGGAGAAGTTCGCCAGCCTGTTCCAGGTCAGCCCGGACCCGATCTGCGTCACGCTCCAGGAAACCGGGCAGCTCATCGAGATCAACTCCAGCTTCACCCAGACCTTCGGCTGGACCGCCGACGAAGTGCTCAATCGCAGCGCCGACGAAATCGGCCTGTGGGACGACTCCGCCCAGCGCCTGCAACGGGTCGAACAGGTAATCCGCGAACAGGCGCTGAACAACGTCGCGGTGGTGGTCCGGCACAAGGACGGGCAACCCCTGACCTGCATCATTTCCAGCCGGCAGATCACCGTCGACAAACAGCCGTGCATTGTCACCACGCTGCGCGACATCACCCAGCAACAACGCTCCGAAGCCGCGCTCAAGGCCAGCGAAGAGAAGTTCGCCAAGGCGTTCCACTCCAGCCCCGACGCCATCACCATCACCGAACGCGACACCGGGCGTTACCTGGAGGTCAACGACGGCTTCTGCCGGCTGACCGGCTACCGTGCCGAAGAAGTGATCGGCCGCACCGTGTATCAGGTCGGTATCTGGGCCGAGGAAAAACAGCGCTCGATCCTGCTCGCCGAGCTGCAGCTCAAAGGTCGGGTCAATCATCTGGAAATGCTCGGCCGCAACAAGCGTGGCGATATCCTGACAGTCGAGGTCTCGATCGAACCCATTACCCTCAATGAAACCCCCTGCCTGCTGCTCACCGCGCGAGACGTCAGCCTGCTGAAAAACGCCCAGGCGCAGATTCGCCACCTGGCCTACCACGACCCGCTGACCAACCTGCCCAACCGCGCGCTGTTGATGGACCGCCTGAGCCAGCAGATCGCCCTGCTCAAGCGCCACAACCTGCGCGGCGCCCTGCTGTTTCTCGACCTGGACCATTTCAAGCACATCAACGATTCCCTCGGCCATCCGGTGGGCGACACCGTGCTGAAGATCGTCACCGCGCGGCTCGAAGCCAGCGTGCGCATGGAGGACACCGTGGCGCGCCTGGGCGGCGACGAGTTCGTGGTCCTGCTCAGCGGCCTGGAAGGCAGCCGCAGCGAAGTCAGCGAGCAGGTGCGTGAACTGGCCGATACCCTGCGCGAGCTGCTGTCCGAACCGATGTTCCTCGACGGCCAGCGCCTGCAGGTGACCCCGAGCATCGGCGTGGCGCTGATTCCCGATCATGGCTCGACCCCCACCGACCTGCTCAAGCGCGCCGACATCGCGCTGTACCGGGCCAAGGACTCCGGGCGCAACACCACCCAGATGTTCCACAACACCATGCAGAAAGCCGCCAGCGAGCGCATGCGCATGGAGACCGACCTGCGCCTGGCGCTGTCCCGGGGCGAGTTCAGCCTGCACTTCCAGCCCCAGGTCGATGCCCGCGACAACCGCATCGTCGGCGCCGAGGCCCTGGTGCGCTGGCACCACCCCGAACTGGGGGCGCAATCGCCCACCGAGTTCATCAAGGTCCTGGAAGACAGCGGCCTGATCCTCGAGGTCGGCACCTGGATTCTCGACGAAGCCTGCCAGGCCTTCAGCCAACTGATCGCCGAAGGCCTGGTGGACCCGCTCGACTTCAGCCTGTGCGTGAACATCAGCCCGCGACAGTTCCGCCAGAACGACTTCGTCGAGCGTATAGAGAACAGCCTGAGCCATTACCAGCTGCCGCCTTCGCTGCTGAAGCTGGAGATCACCGAAGGCATCGTGATCCAGAACCTGGAAGACACCATTGGCAAGATGCGTCGCCTGAAAAAGCTCGGCGTGAGTTTCGCCATGGACGACTTCGGCACCGGTTATTCGTCGCTGACCTACCTCAAGCGCTTGCCGGTGGATGCGCTGAAGATCGATCAGTCCTTCGTCCGCGATGCGACCCACGACCCCAACGACGCGGAGATCGTGCGCGCCATCGTCGCCATGGCCCGCAGCCTGGACCTGAAGGTGATCGCCGAAGGCGTGGAAACCGCGGAGCAGCTCGAGTTCCTGCAAGGCCTGGGCTGCCATTTGTATCAGGGTTACCTGCACAGCCGACCGCTGCCGCTGGAGGGTTTGAAAGCCCTGCTGGTCTGAGCGGACGACATGCAATCGCCGGCCTGACAGATCAACGGGGCAGTAATTGCCAGTGTTTGGCACAACCTGTAGGGTCGCGTTTTTTGTGACGCCCACGAGATCGATCATGCAGGATGCAACCCTCCCCCGCCCGGCCCTGCTGGGCATTGACCTTGGCACCACCAACAGCCTGATCGCCGTCTGGCACGACGGCCGCGCCCAGTTGATCCCCAACGCCCTCGGCGATGTCCTGACCCCGTCGGTGGTCAGCCTCGATGAAGACGACAGCATCCTGGTGGGCAAGGCCGCTCGGGCCCGCCTGACAACCCACCCGGAACGCACGGTCGCGGCCTTCAAGCGCTTCATGGGTAGCGACAAGCGCCTCGAACTGGGCGGCCGGCCGTTCAGCCCGGAAGAACTCTCGGCGCTGGTGATCGGCTCGCTGAAACAGGATGCCGAAGCCTTTCTCGGCCATCCGGTGCAGGAAGCGGTGATTTCGGTGCCCGCCTACTTCAGCGACGAACAACGCAAGCGCACGCTGTTCGCCGCCGAACTGGCGGGCCTGACGGTGTCGCGGCTGATCAACGAACCGACGGCCGCCGCCATGGCCTACGGACTGCACGAACAGAAGTTCGAACGCACGCTGATCTTCGACCTGGGCGGCGGCACCTTCGACGTCACGGTGCTGGAATACGCGCTGCCGCTGATTGAGGTGCATGCCTCCACCGGCGACAACTTCCTGGGCGGCGAGGACTTTACCGAGGCCTTGTTGCAGGCCTGCCTCAAGGACTGGCAACTCACCCCGGCGCAGATCGACGCCCAGGGCATGGCCAGCCTGGGCGACGCCCTGGAGCAGCTCAAGTGCACACTCGCCGAAGGCACTCAGTCACTGAACTGGCGCCATGGGGACACCTCGTATGAATGGATGCTGGACGAAGCGCTGGCACTGAAGATCTGGGAACCGCTGCTGGCCCGCTTGCGGGCGCCCATCGAACAGGCCCTGCGCGATGCCCGCCTCAAGCCTCGCGACCTCGACAGCCTGGTGCTGGTAGGTGGCGCCACCCGGATGCCGGCGGTGCAGCAAATGGTCGCCACCCTGTTCGGCCGCCTGCCTTACCGCCATCTCGACCCGGATACGATCGTCGCGCTGGGCGCCGCCACCCAGGCCGCCTGCAAGGCCCGGGACGGGGCCATCGAAGAACTGATCCTGACTGATGTCTGCCCCTACACCCTGGGGATTTCCACCCGTCGCGGCGAACAGGTCAGCGGGGCCTTTTCGCCGATCATCGAACGCAACACAGTGATCCCGACCTCACGGGTGCAGCAGTTCTACACCACACATCCGCATCAGGCGTTTATCCGCATCGAGGTGTACCAGGGCGAGCGGCCCTGGGTACGGGACAATATTTTCATCGACGCCTTCGACGTGCCCCTGACGCCCAGCGAACAGATCCAGTCCCTGGACGTGCGCTTCAGCTATGACATCAATGGCCTGCTCGAAGTCGACGTCACCCTGCTGGCCAGCGGCGAACGCCATAGCCACAGCATCGACCGCAGCCCCACCGGGCTCGATGCGCAATCCCGGCAGGCCAGCCATGAGCGGCTGACCGCGCTGAAAATCCACCCCCGCGACGCCCTGCCCAACCGCACCCTGCTGGCACGCCTGGAACGGGCGTGGGCGCAAAGCCTGGGCGACGAGCGCGAACAGATCGCCGACTGGCTGGGCACCTTCACCGCCGTGCTCGGCGGCCAGCAACCAGCGCAAATCGCCAGCCTTCGAACCCAGCTGAACAAGGCGCTGGACCAACTGCGTCTCTAGCCGTTGAGCCGCCGTAAACAGGCCTGCAAACCACCGGGCAGCGCGTCTTCACCCGCGCTGTCCGGCGGTACGCCATAGCGGTTGGGCAGCTTGTCGCCGGGAAAGGCGAACAGGATCAGCGACAGAAATGGAAAGAACACCGACAGACCGCCCAGCACCAGCAAGGTCGGGATACCACGCCCCATGTCATGCAGGCGGCGCAGAATCACCCCGAGCAAAAACAGGCTGCCCAGCAATGACACAACGATCGCGGACAGCGACGTGCCGCTGAACAACGCGGCCAGCGGGGTGACCAGCACAGCGCCCAGCACCTGCCAGAAAAACGCCCCGCGTCCCAGCCGTGTGCCCAGACGCCAGAAAGCCGTGGCGGGCGTCGGACGGCTGTCGCCCTTGGCCAGCAGCAGACGCTCGCTCCAGGACAGCAGCGCACTGAAGGCAAACCGCAGGCCGAGTCCGTGTTCCGGATTGTCCTTGGCCCGCTGCATGCGCAGCAGCACTTTCTGCCGAGGCACACCGGCACTGCCGTAACGCACCAGCCCCTTGAGCACATCGAGGGCCAGGTAAAAGGCCTCGCTGTCGATCCCTTCGTCTTCGACCAGCGTCTGCTGTGGCGGCCGTGGCGGCTCGCCCTTGATCAAGCCGTGGCGGAAGCCGTCGAACCAGTCCTGGGGATTGGTGATTTCGGTAATCCGGTCGAGCAGGTATCGACGCTGCTGCGCATCGATCACCGGGTCGTGATACAGCACACCGCTCAAGAGCATGCGCCCGAGCAAATCGTCCGCGAAGGCGTGCAGGTCGCTGCGCAGGCATGCGAACAAGCGCTCATTGCTCAACAACCGCGCACTGTCGAGCGCTTCCTGGACGCCAAGCAATTGCCGGTCGAGCAAGGCATGCAGCGGATCGTCCAATTGCAGCCAGCCGAGCAAAGCGCTCGGGTCGCCCTGTTCGCGCTGTAACTGGGCAAGCTGCGGCTGCAGCCGGCTGAGCGGATGGGACGGATTGAGCGCCAGGCGCTCCAGGCACCGCGAGTCGATCAATTGCCACCAGCGTTCCGGCTGCTGCAGCAAGGCCATCAGGAACAGCGTATGGGCGTACCAGTGCCAGACCGCCTCTCCCGCCCCTGGCGGCGGCAACACTACGCCATGCTGGCTCAGTTGCAGCAGCAGGTTCAGTTCCGACAAATCGCTAGCGGCATCCGTATCGTTCAATTCGAAAGACTCGGCGATACGCTCCAGGGCAGCGTGACCGTAAGGGCGCAATCGGCGCAGCCACACACGGCAGATCTTATGCGGCTCACCGGTTGTCAGCGCACCGGCCAGTTCTACCGAAGCCGCGCCCTCATCAATGAAGGCATTCATCGCCAACGGAATCGGCGCCTGGCTCAACCAGCGCAAGTGCTGCCCGGCCTGGTCCTTGAACCCGCTCAGCACCAGGCCTTCGAGGGCATCCAGTGGCTGCGGTTCGTCCAGCACCTGTTGCAACAGATCTGCTGCGCCACGGTGCAAGGCCCAGGCATGCCGGTACAGGCGCAACAACCGGGTGTCGGTGTTCTGGCCCAGCAACTGCGCCAGCAAGGGCAACTCGTCGCCGGTCATTCGCCAGTCGATAAAGGCCTGCGCCAATCCCTGCAGCTCGAGCCGGCCAACGCCGAGCCAGCGGATCAGCGTCTCGGGACGTTGTGAAGGGCTGCCGTATTCCTGAGTGACATGGGCGAGATCGGTGGACCAGCCGCTGAAGTTCTCCAGACGATCAAACGCCTGGATCAGCAGCGGCAAAAAGTCCGGCTGACGTTTGGCGCACAACGCCAGCAATTGGCTCTCGGCCTTGGGATGACGATGCTCCTGCCAAAGCCGGACCCAGCAAGGCAACGCCTGATCGTCCAGCCCCAGCAGGCTGTTCTGGCACGCCAGCAGGTAAAGCCAGTCCATATCATCCGGTGCTTCGCGCTGCTGCTCGATGCACAGCTGCAACAGCCCCTGGCCACCGATGCCGGCCTGGGTGAATTGCACCAGCAAGCGCTTGATGAAGAGCGCATCGTTCGGCAACGGCAGGCAGGTGTGTTGGCTGGCGAAGCCTTCGTACTCGTGGAGCGGTCGCCGGTCGAAGATGAAGTCGAGACTGCGCGCGTACCACAGGCTTTCGGTCTGCGCTGGTTCCGACCAATTCCCCATCAGCGCCGTATCGAATGGATCCGGGGTCTTGATCCGCTCCAGATAGTCCTCGACATGCCGGGCCTGATCGAACCCCAGCTCCAGCACCTGATGCTCCCAGCCCATGCGCTGGGCCAGCAGGCCCGCGCAACGATGGGACAGCGGTCCGGCATTGGCCGTCCGCCCGAACAACTCCCAGCGCAGGTCATCGAGCATGCCGAGCGGCAGTTGATCCAGGGTCTTGATAAAGGCTTGCCAGGCCTCAGGATTGAAGCGTCGCGCCGGATCACTCAGCAGCGCATCAAAATCGAGGATGGCCTGCGCAGGCTCAGGCTCGCTCTCCTGCGCCGCTTCAAGTTCCTGCTCCTTGTCACGCACCAGCCGCAGGGCACTCTCATAGGCCTGGCGCAGTGCCTGGAACCCTTCGGGATCGGTCTCCGGGTGATGCTCCGGCAGACGGGCACGATAGGCATTGCGAATCAGCGTTTCATCGGTGGTAGGGTCGATACCCAGCTTTATCCAGCAACTCATGACCAGTCGAACTCCTCAAGCGACGCCGGACGTTGCGGCAAATCGAGATCCAGGTGCCAGGGCAAGTCCGCCAGGCAGTCCGCCATGTTTTGCGCAAGCCCCTGGGCGATCATCAGGCTGTTGGGGTTCTCCCCCTGTCGATCCAGCTCGTAAGCCAATTCGTCGTCGCTATTGCCCAGGCAACCCCAGAACGCGCGGCCAGCCAGGAAGCCATTGAAATAGGCGAACCAGCTGCCGTAGTGGTATTGCGCCCTGACCGCCAGCCGGCCGTGCAGCCACAGGCTCTCGGCCAGATCGATCCACTGGTTGCGCACGCCGCAACGCAAGAGAAAACCCATGCGCCCGTAATCCCAGGCCAGGATCCCGCCCGGGCCGCAAGCACCAAAGGTACGGCTGGCGAACTCATGCAGGATGCGTTCACGGGGCTCGAGGGTCTCGAGCAGGGCCTGCCACTCGCTCGGCAGGCAGCGCTGCCACGCGCGATAGGCGTCGTCGAGGCGGGCGGCGTGACCGTGGTCAGTCATCTTTTCCAGCATGTCCAGCAACTGCCGTCGGTCACCGATGCCCCAACTGCCTTGCAGGTCGATGGATTCCGGGCTGGGGTAGAACGCGGGGTTGTCGTATTCGGCGCGAGGGTTGAGCGCAACCATCGGCGCAGAGAGGCTCCACAGCCAGCGCTGGTGTATCTCGTCCATGAAAAAGGCTCCAGGCCGACCGGTAAGGAGGGGGGTCGGCAAAACTGCGGCGGATTGTAGAGAAACCATCGCGGGCAGCAAAGGTGAACGATGATTCTGCCGGGCATAAAAAAGGCCCCGACAAGTCGGGGCCTTCATTTGGCGACTCAGCGCTCGATCAAGCGCCTGCATTGCTGCGCATGGATCAATGCTGCAGAGCCGCTTGCTGCGTCCCGTTGATTGGGATGCGCTTGGCTTTCGCCTCTTCCGGGATCACTCGCAGCAGGTCGATGCTCAACAGACCGTTGCTCAGGCCGGCGGCCTTGATCTCGATGTGATCGGCCAGGCGGAAGGACAGCTTGAACGCACGCTGGGCGATGCCCTGGTGCAGGAAGGTGACGCCTTCGTTCGCGTCACGCTTGCCGCCACTGATGGTCAGCACGCCCTTCTCGACTTGCAGCTCCAGGTCTTCTTCCTGGAACCCGGCGGCGGCCACGACGATGCGGTATTGGTCGTCGCCGTGCTTTTCGACGTTGTAGGGCGGATAGGTGCTGCCTGGCTCATTGCGCAGGGCGGTTTCGAACAGGTCGTTGAAACGGTCGAAACCCACCGAGGAACGGAACAGTGGCGCGAGGGAAAATGCAGTACTCATGGTTCAAATCTCCTGAAAACAATCAGCAAGTTTTTTTGTCTCCGCGACCCGAATTCGGCATCGCGTAACCCTTAGATAGGGACCGCCAATTGCATTTCAAGAGACTTTTCGCAGATTTTTTTCAGGCCGCCTCGGCCACCGGCAAGCCCAGCAAACGCGAGACTTGATCCGGCTCGGTTTCGCGACGCAGGACGGTGAACAGCGCCACCGCCTCGGGATAATTGCGGGTCAGCATCGCCAACCACTGCTTCAGGCGACCCGGCGATTGGCGAGCCGTCATCTGCGCCTTGGCTTGCAGCCAGAAGTCCTGGATCAGCGGCATCAGCTCGGCCCAGGTCATCTCGACCACCTCTTCCCCGACCCGCGCGGCGGCGATTTGCCGGGCCAGATCCGGACGCGACACCAGGCCACGGCCGAGCATGATGTCTTCCACCCCGCTGATTTCGCGGCAACGGCGCCAGTCTTCGACACTCCAGATATCGCCGTTGGCGAACACCGGCACCTTGACCACGTCCTGCACTCGCGGAATCCACTCCCAGTGCGCCGGCGGCTTGTAGCCGTCGACCTTGGTCCGTGCATGCACCACGATATGTTCCGCGCCGCCTTCGGCCAGCGCCGTGGCGCACACCAGCGAGCCATCCGGGCTGTCGAAGCCGAGGCGCATCTTGGCGGTCACCGGGATGTGCGCAGGCACGGCACGCCGCACCTGCTCGACGATCTGGTTGAGCAGCTCCGGCTCCTTGAGCAGCACCGCACCGCCACGGGATTTGTTGACGGTCTTGGCCGGGCAGCCGAAGTTCAGGTCGATGACTTCGGAACCGAGTTCACAGGCCAGGGCTGCGTTTTCCGCCAGGCACACCGGATCGGAACCCAGCAGTTGCACCCGCAGCGGCACGCCGGACGCGGTCCGGGCGCCATTCAACAACTCGGGGCCGAACTTGTGGAAATAGGCCGGTGTGAGCAACTGGTCGTTGACCCGGATGAACTCGGTCACGCACCAGTCGATACCACCGACCCGGGTCAGCACATCCCGCAGGATGTCATCGACCAACCCCTCCATGGGCGCCAAAGCAATTTGCATGAATCACACTCAACGTAAAACGCGGTAAAAAACGTGCGGCAGTTTACTGGGTTTCGCTGGGAAGCAGGTATTTCAACGGGTGGATGGTCGCGGGCGGGTTCAGCTCGCCCCTTGCAACGCCGGCCCATAACCCTCGAGAAACTCCGCCGGCATGCGCTTGGGCTTGCCGCTGGACAGCTCGATGCAGACAAAGGTGGTCTGGGCCCGCAGCAAGGTGCTGCCATCGCTCGGACGCACCAGCTGGAAGCGCCGCGACATCTTCAGGCGCTGGTCCCAGTCGACGATCCAGGTCGCCAACTGCAGCTCGTCGCCTTCATAGGCCGCCGCCAGGTAGTCGATCTCGTGGCGTACCACCGCCATGGCCCGATCCAGGCGGCGGTACTCACTCAGGTCCAGGCCCAGGCGCTGGGAATGACGCCAGGCGCAACGCTCCAGCCAAGTGACGTACACCGCGTTGTTGGCGTGCCCCAAGCCGTCGATGTCTTCGGCGCCTACCTGCAGATCGATGATAAACGGCGTTGCCAGATCCCAGCCCATGCCCCACTCCCGGTCAGATTATTCGACCGGGGCAGTGTAACGGATTGCTCAGGCGGATTGGCGCGCTTGCAGGCTGCGGCCGGCCAACAGCGTCAGCACACCCTCGATCAGCCGCGGATCGGCCAATACGCGCTGATGCCCGCCTTCCTTCAGGCGCAACAAGCGACTGTCGAACCAGGCGTCGTGGATCAGTTCGGACTCCTTGACCGGGACAAAGCAATCGTCTTCGGCATGCACGATCAGCCCGGGCATATCCAGCTGGTAGTGCGCGACATCCAGGGCTGCGGCGCGCATGCCGACATCCTGCTCCACCTGGCGGATAAAGGCCGAGCGTGCCTTGGGCGGCAGGCGCACATAACGGGCGAAGCCGCGCAACACGCCGAGTATCCGCGCCGGAGCGGCGATGCTGACCAGGGTCTCGGTACGCAAGCCCAGCTGCACCGCCAGCATGGCGCTGGCGCCACCCATGGAGTGGCCGATGACCGCGCGCAGCGGCGGCAACTCCGCGGCGGCTTCGAGCATGGCCCGGGCAAACAGCATCACATTGGCCTCACGACCGGGAGAACGCCCGTGGGCGGGACCGTCCAGCGCCACGACGCTGTAGCCGGCGTCCACCAGCGCATCGATCAGGCTGGCGAACTGCGTGGGACGACCTTCCCAACCGTGCATCAGCAGCACCGCCGGCCCCTGGCCCCAGCGCAATGCCGAGAGCCCGAAGCGCAGGGTGATACGCTCCGAACGCGCCAGCAGCGGCAACTCCCAGTCACGCGGCAGCCGCTCGCGCGGCGTCATGAAGGCCAGCCGCATCTTGCTGGCGACCAGCTTCGGTGCAACCCAGCCCAAGGTGCCGTTAACGCCACGAACCCAACTTAACGTGCTCATCGCTTCTCTCCTCAGGCCAGCGCCTCAGGTCATAGCACCGCCGACTTGGCAGCGCGCAGTAAACGGTCCGACAGCTCACCGGCTCCCAGCGCCCGGGCCAGGGACAAGCCGCCCACCATCAGGGCCAGATCGGCCAGGGCCTTGTCGGTGTCTTCGGGGGTGGTCGCCAACTGAGCCAGCATCAGCTCGATGTGTTCATTCAGGACTTTGCGGAAATCGTCCGGCAAGCGCCCCATCTCACCGACCGACGCGGGGATCGGGCAGGCCTGCTCGGTGGAATCGCGGTGCTTGCGCGACAGATAGAACGCCGCCACCAGCGCTCTCCGCTCCTCGCCGGTCAACGATGCGTCCATATCGGCGATCAGGCCCCGGCGCTGGGCCAGCAATTGACTGAACGCTTCCAGCATCAGGGCGTCCTTGCTTTCAAAATGCGCGTAGAAGCCACCGACCGTCAGGCCCGCGGCACCCATCACTTCGCCCACGCTCGGCTCGGCCGGGCCACGCTGCACCAGCGCAGTGCTGGCGGCCTGGAGAATGCGCTCGCGGGTTTGAGCTTTTTTATCGTTCATCGTTGCCTCCGAATATTACGATCAAAATATTATTCCCATAATAAATTTTCGCAAGTCGTTAGTGTGACCGTCGGTCAGGAGAACAGTGTGGGGAGAAAGGGAGAATTGGCCAAACGCCAGACAAACAAAAGGGCCATTCAATAATTGAATGACCCTTATAAATCCCGCAGAGCGGGTAAACGTGGCGTCCCCTAGGGGACTCGAACCCCTGTTACCGCCGTGAAAGGGCGGTGTCCTAGGCCACTAGACGAAGGGGACACAAACCCTTCTATACAACTGATCAGTGCTGAGAGCTGATCGATTCAAGGCCGGTGTGGCCAGACCTTGAACTGTAAAATTGGTGGAGCTAGACGGGATCGAACCGTCGACCTCTTGCATGCCATGCAAGCGCTCTCCCAGCTGAGCTATAGCCCCAGATTTTTCGCCTCGCGGCGGAGCGACATCTTGCAACATCGCTTCTGTAAAACTGGCGTCCCCTAGGGGACTCGAACCCCTGTTACCGCCGTGAAAGGGCGGTGTCCTAGGCCACTAGACGAAGGGGACGCAAACCCTTCTAACAACTGATCAGCGCTGAGAACTGATCGATTCAAGGCCGGTGTGGCCAGACCTTGAACTGTAAATTGGTGGAGCTAGACGGGATCGAACCGTCGACCTCTTGCATGCCATGCAAGCGCTCTCCCAGCTGAGCTATAGCCCCTCGTCGGTGAGGACGGGGCGAATCTTAAGGGCGTATCGGAAGGCTGTCAAATTTTTTTTCAGCTTTTTTTAAAAAAATTTGCCGGCATAACAATCACTTACCGCCCTCCCCCGTAAATCCGGGGCTTTTGCCGACCGTTGTACCCTCCACCAACGGTCGCAACTTCACTTCTTGCGCAGGTCCGCGGGAGCCAGCATGCCGGCTCCCGCGAATCAGCAGGCTGAATCAGGCGATCGCGCCCAGCAGCTTTTCCCACTCTTTGTTTTCTTTCTTCGACACGCCACCCAGCAGGTCGATGGCCTGGCGCAGGCGGAAACGGGTCAGGTCCGGGCCCAGAATTTCCATGGCATCGAGCACCGAGACCGAGCTGGCCTGACCGGTGATCGCAGCAAACATCAGCGGCATGGCATCGCGCAGCTTCAGCTCCAGGGATTCGACCACGGCCTGGATGGTCGCGGTGATGCTGTCCTTCTCCCACTGGCGCAGGCTTTCCAGCTTCCACAGGATCAGTTGCATCAGTTGCCGCACCTGATCGCCCGAAAGCTTCTTCGATTCGAACAGCTTGGCATCCGGGGTCACGCCACCGGCGAAGAAGAACCCGGCCAACGGTGCGATCTGGCTGAAAGTTTCCACCCGGCCCTGCACGTGCGGCGCGATCTTCATCAGGTATTCGGGGTTCAGCGCCCAGGTCTGCACGCGGCTGGCGAACTCTTCCACCGGCAGGTCGCGCAACCACTGGCCATTGAGCCAGGACAGTTTCTCGATATCGAAAATCGGCCCACCCAGGGAGACCCGCGACAGGTCGAAGTTGTCGACCATTTCCTGCAGCGAGAACTTCTCGCGCTCGTCCGGCATCGACCAGCCCATGCGACCCAGGTAATTGAGCATGGCTTCCGGCATGAAGCCCATGCGCTCGTAGAAGGTCACGGAGGTCGGGTTCTTGCGCTTGGACAGCTTGCTCTTGTCCGGGTTGCGCAGCAGCGGCATGTAGCACAGCTGCGGCTGCTCCCAGCCGAAATACTCGTAGAGCAGAATCAGTTTCGGCGCCGAAGGCAGCCATTCTTCGCCACGCAATACGTGGGTGATGCCCATCAAGTGGTCGTCGACCACGTTGGCCAGGAAGTAGGTCGGCAGGCCGTCGGTCTTCATCAGCACTTGCATGTCCATGCGATCCCACGGGATCTCGACATCGCCACGCAGCATGTCCGGCACCACGCAGACGCCTTCGCTCGGCACCTTCATGCGGATCACGTGCGGCTCGCCAGCGGCCAGGCGCCGCGCGACCTCTTCCTTGGACAGCAGCAGCGCGCGACCGTCGTAGCGCGGCGTCTCGCCACGGGCTATCTGCTCGGCGCGCATCTGGTCCAGTTCTTCGGCGGTGCAGAAGCACGGGAAAGCATGGCCCATGTCGACCAACTGCTGGGTGTACTTCTGGTAGATCTCGCTACGTTCGCTCTGCCGGTAAGGGCCGTGCGGGCCGCCCACGTCCGGGCCTTCGCTCCAGTTGATGCCCAACCAGCGCAAGGCGTCGAAAATCTGCTGCTCGGACTCGCGGGTCGAACGCAGTTGATCGGTGTCTTCGATGCGCAGGATGAACTCACCGCCATGCTGCTTGGCGAAGCAGTAGTTGAACAAGGCGATGTAAGCGGTACCTACGTGGGGATCCCCGGTAGGCGATGGCGCGATGCGCGTGCGGACGGTGGTCATGGCATGTCTCGGAAAGAATATGAAAAGCGAAGATCAAACAAGAGGCGAATGGTAACAGGCGATGCCGGCCCCGCTCCAGTGAGCAGGGCATTTAAGCCAAGGTTGAGGCTACTCGAGTCGCCCGGGCCGCCGAACCGTCGATTGTCCGCCCGTGGCATTTACCACTGGTCGGCCGTATGCCAGATTCGCCCTCTGACAAATTTCCTTACATTTACCTGACCGCAGCCTGCCGCCCCATGCCAGTTCAACTCAAGCGTCGCCTGTTTATTTTCCTGTTCCTGGTCCTGCTGATTGCCCTGGGCTTTCTGGCGCAGTGGTTTTTCCATGGACGCTTTTATAAAAGCACCGATAACGCCTATGTCCAGGGTGAAATCACCCGCGTTTCCAGCCAGCTCGGCGCGCGTATCGACGAGGTGCTGGTGCAGGACAACCAGCACGTCGAAAAAGGCCAGTTGCTGATCAGGCTCGAAGGCGATGATTTCCACCTCGCCGTGGATCGCGCCAACGCCACCCTGGCCACCCGCGAGGCCGAACGCCTGCAAGCCCAGAGCAGACTCACGCAACAGGCCAGCCTGATCGCCGCCGGCGAGGCCCAGGTGGCCTCCAGCCAGGCCAGCCTCGGGCGCTCGCAGATCGACCTGTCCCGCGCGCAAACCCTACGCAAGCCGGGTTATGTCTCCGAAGAGCGGGTCACCACCCTGTCCGCCGACAACCATATCGCCCGCTCGCAAGTGGCCAAGGCCCAGGCCGACCTGCAAGGCCAGCGCCAGCAGGTCAATGCCCTGAGTGCCGAGATCAAGCGCCTCGACGCGCAGATCGCCAATGCCCGCACCGACCTGGCCCAGGCCGAGCTGAACCTGACCCGCAGCGAAATCCACGCCCCCATCAGCGGCCTGATCGGCCAGCGCGCGGCGCGTAACGGCCAGTACGTGCAGGCTGGGGCCTATCTGCTGTCGATCGTGCCGGACCAGGACATCTGGGTTCAGGCCAACTTCAAGGAAACCCAGATCGGCCATATGCAACCGGGACAAAAGGCCGAGCTGCTGTTCGACGCCTACGGCGACACGCCGATCGAAGCCCGCGTCGACAGCCTGTTCGCCGCCTCGGGCGCGCAGTTCAGCCTGCTGCCGCCGGACAACGCCACCGGCAACTTCACCAAGGTGGTGCAGCGCATTCCGGTGAAACTGACCTTTGCCGCCGACAACCCGCTGCACGGCAAGATCCGCCCGGGCATGTCAGTCACCGTCAAAGTGAATATCCAGCCCCTGAACCCAGAACCCTCGAACGATGGCCGGTGACCAACTGTTGCGCCCAGTCGGCGAACCGACCCGGCGCGACTGGATCGCAGTGATGAGCGTGATGCTCGGCGCCTTCATGGCAGTGCTGGACATCCAGATCACCAACGCCTCGCTCAAGGACATCCAGGGCGCGCTGTCGGCGACCCTCGAAGAAGGCTCGTGGATCTCCACTTCCTACCTGGTGGCGGAGATCATCATGATCCCCCTCACCGCCTGGCTGGTGCAGCTGCTGTCGGCGCGGCGCCTGGCGGTCTGGGTGTCGGCGGGTTTCCTGATCGCCTCCCTGCTCTGCTCCATGGCCTGGAGCCTGGAAAGCATGATCGTGTTCCGCGCCCTGCAGGGTTTTACCGGCGGCGCGCTGATCCCGCTGGCGTTCACCCTGACCCTGATCAAACTCCCCGAGCACCATCGCGCCAAGGGCATGGCCATGTTCGCCATGACCGCCACCTTCGCTCCGTCCATCGGCCCGACCCTGGGTGGCTGGCTCACGGAGCACTGGGGCTGGGAATACATCTTCTATATCAACATCCCGCCCGGCCTGATCATGATCGCCGGCCTGCTCTATGGCCTGGAGAAGAAGGAAGCCCATTGGGAGCTGCTGAAAAGCACCGACTATGCCGGCATTCTCACCCTGGGTGTCGGCCTCGGTTGCCTGCAGGTGTTTCTCGAGGAAGGTCACCGCAAGGACTGGCTGGAATCGAACCTGATCGTCAGCCTGGGCAGCATCGCCCTGCTGAGCCTGATCACCTTTGTCATTGTCCAGGTGTCCAAGCCCAACCCGCTGATCAACCTGGACATCCTGCGCAACCGCAACTTCGGCCTGTCGAGCATTTCCAGCCTGGGCATGGGCGTCGGGCTGTACGGTTCCATCTATCTGTTGCCGCTGTACCTGGCGCAGATCCAGAACTACAACGCCTTGCAGATCGGCGAAGTGATCATGTGGATGGGGGTGCCGCAGCTGTTCCTGATTCCGCTGGTGCCGAAGCTGATGCAGTTCATCTCGCCCAAATGGCTATGCACCCTGGGCTTTGGCTTGTTCGGCCTGGCGAGTTTTTCTTCGGGGGTGCTCAACCCGGACTTCGCCGGGCCGCAGTTCAACCAGATCCAGATCATCCGCGCCCTGGGGCAGCCGTTGATCATGGTCACCATTTCTTTGATCGCCACCGCCTACATCCTGCCCCAGGACGCCGGCTCGGCCTCCAGCCTGTTCAACATCCTGCGCAACCTCGGCGGCGCCATCGGCATCGCCCTGCTCGCGACCCTGCTCGATGCGCGGACCAAGACTTACTTCGACTACCTGCGCGAATCCATAGTGCCGAGCAACCCGCAAGTGGCCGAACACCTGGCGACCCTGGCCGAGAAGTTCGGCAGCGATACCGCCGCCCTCGGCAAACTCAGCGAAATCACCCACCAGCAGGCGCTGATCATGGCCTACAACGACGCCTTCCATTTTGTCGGGATCGCCCTGGGCGTCAGCATGCTGGCGATTCTGCTGACCAAGGCGCTGCCGGCCGGGATCAAGGCCGGGGAAGCGCACTGACTTGCCAGGGTAACCGCCGTAGTCGCTGCCGCAGGCTGCGATAGGTCCGAAGGACCTTCAGCGGTAGTGATACCGCCACGGCCGTACCGGCCGATCGCAGCCTGCGGCAGCGGCTACAGGTGAGGCTCAAACCGTCAGCAAACGCTCACGCAGCTTGCCGATTTCGTCGCGCATCTGCGCCGCGGCTTCGAACTCCAGGTCGCGGGCCAACTGGTACATCTTCTCTTCGAGCTGGCGAATGCGCTTGGTGATCTCGCTGGGCGAGCGCAGTTCGTTTTCGTAGCGGGCATTTTCCTCGGCGGCCTTGGCCATGCCTTTGCGCTTCTTGCTGCGCGAACCGGGCACGGTGGCGCCTTCCATGATGTCGGCGACGTCCTTGAACACGCCTTTGGGGGTGATGCCATTGGCCAGGTTGAAGGCGATCTGCTTGTCGCGACGGCGCTCGGTCTCGCCGATCGCCCGCTCCATGGAACCGGTGATGCGGTCGGCGTAGAGAATCGCCCGGCCGTTGAGGTTACGCGCGGCACGGCCAATGGTCTGGATCAGCGAGCGCTCGGAGCGCAGGAAACCTTCCTTGTCCGCATCGAGAATCGCCACCAGCGACACTTCCGGCATGTCCAGGCCTTCGCGCAGCAGGTTGATCCCCACCAGCACATCGAAGGTGCCCAGGCGCAGGTCGCGGATGATCTCGACCCGCTCCACGGTATCGATGTCCGAGTGCAGATAACGCACCCGCACACCGTGATCGGCGAGGTAATCGGTCAGGTCCTCGGCCATGCGCTTGGTCAGGGTGGTCACCAGGACCCGCTCTTCCACGGCCACGCGCTTGGTGATTTCCGACAGCAGGTCATCGACCTGGGTCAGCGCCGGACGCACTTCCACCTGCGGGTCGACCAGGCCGGTCGGGCGCACCACCTGCTCGACCACGCGGCCGGCATGCTCGGCTTCATAGTTGCCCGGTGTGGCCGAGACGAAGATGGTCTGCGGGCTGACCCCTTCCCACTCGTCAAAGCGCATCGGCCGGTTGTCCAGCGCCGAGGGCAGGCGGAAACCGTATTCCACCAGGGTTTCCTTGCGCGAACGGTCGCCTTTGTACATGGCGCCGACCTGCGGCACGCTGACGTGTGACTCGTCGATCACCAGCAAGGCGTCCGCCGGCAAATAGTCATACAGGGTTGGCGGCGCCGCCCCGGCAGGCCGCCCGGACAGGTAGCGCGAGTAGTTTTCGATGCCGTTGCAGTAGCCCAGCTCGAGGATCATCTCCAGGTCGAAACGGGTGCGCTGCTCCAGGCGCTGGGCTTCCACCAGCTTGTTGTTGCTGCGCAGGTATTCCAGGCGCTCCTGCAACTCGACCTTGATCCCCTCGATGGCATCCAGCAGGGTTTCCCGCGGCGTCACGTAGTGGCTCTTGGGGTAGAAGGTGAAACGCGGCAGCTTGCGGATCACTTCGCCGGTCAGCGGGTCGAAGGCGGAGATGCTTTCCACCTCGTCATCGAACAGCTCGATGCGGATCGCTTCCAGGTCGGATTCCGCCGGGTAGATATCGATCACGTCGCCGCGCACGCGAAAGGTGGCGCGGGCAAAATCCATGTCGTTGCGGGTGTACTGCAGGTCGGCCAGGCGGCGCAGCAAGGCGCGCTGGTCGAGCTTGTCGCCGCGATCGACGTGCAACACCATCTTCAGATAGGTTTCCGGGCTGCCCAAGCCATAGATGCACGACACCGTGGTGACGATGATCGCGTCCTTGCGCTCCAGCAGCGCCTTGGTCGCCGACAGGCGCATCTGCTCGATATGGTCGTTGATCGAGGCATCTTTCTCGATAAAGGTGTCGGACGAAGGTACATAGGCTTCCGGCTGGTAGTAGTCGTAGTAGGAAACGAAGTACTCCACCGCGTTGTTCGGGAAGAACGCCTTGAACTCGCCGTACAACTGCGCGGCCAGGGTCTTGTTCGGCGCCAGCACCAGGGTCGGACGCTGTACCTGGGCGATCACGTTGGCGATGCTGAAGGTCTTGCCCGAGCCGGTCACACCGAGCAGCGTCTGGTGCGCCAGCCCGGCCTCGATGCCCTCGACCATCAGGCGGATGGCCTCCGGCTGGTCGCCGGCGGGCTGGAAGCGGGTGACTAGCTGGAATTCAGACATAACGTACCTCTGGGTTCACTCCAGCACGACGCCGCCGCACAGGAACGAGAAAGACCACAAACGACGAGCGTCGCCGGGAAAATACTGGATTGTGCTGGATGTGGAGGCAAATTCCACAGCTTTCAAGGCAAAGGTCCCAGGACCCTGTACGACTTTGACGTTGCAATAAGACTAACGGTCGAAAAATAAACCGAAAAACTTGCCGGAAAAGCCCTTTCAGCTGTCGCCGCGCGCAGTGATGTGCCTCTATACTAGCTCCCCGTTTGTGCACCGCTCTAGTGCATTCGGCTGGAGCGCGACACGTCCCTCCACACTCCATTCAGAGCCGCCGTAATAATGAGCCTGTTCTCCGCTGTCGAAATGGCACCACGCGATCCTATCCTGGGCCTCAACGAAGCATTCAACGCCGATACCCGTACCAACAAGGTCAACCTGGGGGTCGGTGTTTACTGCAACGAGGAGGGGCGAATTCCACTCCTGCGCGCCGTTGTCGAAGCCGAGACGATCCGCGCCGCTCAACATGCCTCCCGTGGCTACCTGCCGATTGACGGTATCGCCGCCTACGACCAGGCCGTGCAGAAGCTGCTGTTCGGCAACGACTCGCCGCTGCTGGCCGCCGGTCGCGTGGTCACCACCCAGGCCGTCGGCGGTACCGGCGCACTGAAGATCGGCGCCGACTTCCTCAAGCAGTTGCTGCCTGACGCGGTCGTGGCCATCAGCGACCCAAGCTGGGAGAACCACCGCGCGCTGTTCGAAACCGCCGGTTTCCCGGTGCAGAACTACCGCTACTACGACGCCGCCACCCACGACGTGAACCGCGTCGGCCTGCTGGAAGACCTGAATGCCCTGCCAGCCCAGTCGATCGTGGTCCTGCACGCCTGCTGCCACAACCCGACCGGCGTCGACCTGAGCCCGGAAGACTGGAAAAACGTGCTGCAGGTGATCAAGGCGAAAAACCTGGTGCCGTTCCTCGACATGGCCTACCAGGGCTTCGGTGACGGCATCGCCGAAGACGCCGCCGCCGTGCGCCTGTTCGCCGAATCGGGCCTGACCTTCTTTGTCTCCAGCTCGTTCTCCAAGTCGTTCTCGCTGTACGGCGAGCGCGTTGGCGCCCTGTCGATCGTCAGCGAATCGAAAGAAGAAAGCGCGCGCGTGCTGTCGCAGGTCAAGCGCGTGATCCGCACCAACTACTCCAACCCGCCGACCCATGGTGCAAGCATCGTCGCCGCCGTGCTCAACAGCCCGGAACTGCGCGCCCAATGGGAAGCCGAACTGGCCGAAATGCGCCTGCGCATCCGCGGCATGCGCCTGCAGATGGTCGACCTGCTGGCCAAGGGCGCGCCACAGCGCGACTTCAGCTTCGTGGCCCGTCAGCGTGGCATGTTCTCCTACTCCGGCCTGACCGTCGAACAAGTGACGCGCCTGCGCAACGAGTTCGGCATCTACGCCCTGGACACCGGCCGCATCTGCGTGGCCGCGCTGAACCAGAACAACATCGACGTCGTGACCAAGGCCATCATCCAGGTGATCTGAGCCACGCGCGGTGAGTGAAAAGGGGGGAAGCCTGAGGGCTTCCCCCCTTTTTTGTGGGCCGCCCTCGCCAGCCCGATGCCCACTAGACTGAATCCAGCTTTCCTTCTTCCCCATCGCTTCCCTATCGAGAATCCCCATGAGACACGACGACCTGCGAGCCGACCGCGACGAACTGGACCACTTCCCCCGCCCGCAGAAACGCGAAAAGAACCTGGTCCTGCAAATTGCCCTGGGGGTATTTTTCGGCGGCCTGGCGCTATGGCTGGTGCAACTGGCCGCCACCTCGCTGGCCGCGAAGTTGATGCTGGGCACCTTCACTTTCGGCGGTTGAGAACGCTCAACCGGCCAGTTCAGCGCTGCGCAGGCTGGCGGCATCATCGAAGGCCACGTACAGCGACTCGGCGACCTGGCTCTTGATGGCCTTGGCGCTTTCCAGCCCGAGGACAAAACCTTCGGCCTTGCCACCCGCGCGGTTCAGTTCAGCGGCCGATCCGGCCTGGGTAATGGCATCCCACAGTTTCATGGCCTGGGGACCGACACCTTTGGGCAGGCTGATCTGCTCGATGCTCATAAAACCTCCTCAGGCAGAGGCGACAGGGCAAGCAGTGTGATGGGTAAAAACTTGAACAGGGTCATAAGCGTTACCTTTTCGGCTGGAAGCCGGGAGCGCGTGAAACCACTGCCGGGGCGCCATGGTAGACCTGTGCCGCGATTCCGGTAACCGCCAACGGCCAAATAGCCGCGGATTGGCATAATGGCCAGGGTCGACCAGGCTCACTCAAGCGAAAAAATATTTGGAGAGGCTTGACTTCTCCTTCTTAATCAGTAAGATACGCCGCATTCCGCGATAGCTCAGTTGGTAGAGCAAGTGACTGTTAATCACTGGGTCCCTGGTTCGAGTCCAGGTCGTGGAGCCATCTTCCTACACTGATTGGCCAGCAACATTTCAAGGAGCGCCCTGCTCCTGCGGCGAATCAGTTCAGCGTCACCCTCCCCAAGATCGATTCAGCGCATGCCAGACCGGCATGCGGATACGCGTTTGCGCTGCGCCCGATTCCAGCCTGTCTCCGATTGCCTGGCGCCAGCGCCTGAAGTAGGCTGTGCCCCTTCTCACGCCAACCATCACGACTCATGTTTTTCCCCGCACAGCTCCATCACAGCTTTCTCTCGATGAGCCCATCGCAGACCTTCGCGGTGTCGCAATCCGACTGCGCGATCAATCGACGCCGCCGCAGCGTGCTGTTCGCCTTCACCTTCTCCCCTCACGCCTGACCTCCACCGTTGCGCCTGAAGCCGGCGCGGACCTGATACAGCCGCAGCGCTTGTTCGCCGCGCACTGACCCATCCGCCGCTTTGCACCGCAGACCCCCGGCCCGACCTACGCCCGCGTATGCCGAATCGCACCCCTGCCCGAGCAAAAGCGCCGCGCCACAACAAACCGTCTTTAAGCACCCGACCCATCGGGTGCAGGTGTCTTCCATGAATAAAACCCTGCTGGCCGCGCTGATCCTCGGCATCTCGATTGTCGGCCTGAGCATCGGCTCCACCGTGCCAGTCATTGCCTTGCGCCTGTACCAGGCCGGTGCCTCGAACACCCAGATCGGCATCATGTCGGCCCTTCCCGCCGCCGGCATGATGCTGTCGGCGTTCCTGGTGAACGGCCTGTGCCGGAAACTCAGCCGCCGGCAGATCTACCTGCTGTGTTTCAGCCTGTGCGCCCTCAGCATCGGCGCCCTGGAACTCCCCGGGATCAGCCTGACCGGCCTGGGGCTGGCGCGGATCGTCATGGGCTTCGGCGCCGGGCTGATCATCATTCTGGGGGAAACCTGGGTCAACGAGATGGCTGCGGACGCCGTGCGCGGACGAGTGATCGCGGTCTACACCACCTGTTTCACCGTGTTCCAGATGATCGGCCCCGGCCTGGTGGCCCTGCTCGGCACCGAGGGGCCGGCGGTGATCGCCACCGTCAGCACCGGTTACCTGCTGGCCATTGCGGTGATCTGGCTGACCCTGCCACGCCAGCGTCCCGTTGCCGGACATGCCGAAAACCAGAACTTCTCAGTGCTGGGCTTTATCCGGGTGGCGCCGGCGCTGTGCGTGGGCATCCTGTTCTTCGCCTTCTTCGATACGGTGATTCTCTCGCTGTTTCCGGTCTACGCCGCGACTCACGGCTACGCCATCAAGCTCGCGGCGCTGATGGTCAGCATCATTCTGCTGGGGGATGCGGCGTTCCAGTTTCCTCTGGGCTGGCTATCGGACAAGGCCGGGCGCGCCGCCATCTACCTGGGCTGTGGCGTGGTGTCGTTGCTGATCGGCCTGGGGCTGCCACTGCTGATGAACTACCCGGCCCTGCTCTGGCCGAGCCTGGTGATACTCGGCGCGGCGGCCGGCGGGGTGTATACCCTGGCGATCATCCTGATCGGCCAGGAGTTCAGCGGCCCCGACCTGGTCACGGCCAACGCCAGCGCGGGCTTGTTGTGGGGGATCGGCAGCCTGCTGGGCCCCTTGCTCAGCGGCGCAGCCATGAGCGGTGGCGCCCACGGCCTGCCCTTGACGCTGTCGGCGGCAGCCGCCGTGGTGGTGCTGTTCGCCTTGGCGCTGGTCCGCCAAAGGCTGCCAGACCGAGTCGCAGAGTAGCTAGCCGGCCAGGCCTGGACTGATTGCCTCCAGCCTGGCGATTCGGCCGGCCCTAGACCTTGCTGGTTTCGACCGCGCCCGAGGCATGGGACGACGCCTGATGAGCAGCCGGAGCATGCTCGCCATGGGACGTATCCATCACCGGGATCTCGTTGCCCTCGGCATCGTGCAGCTTGCCGCCGCTGAAATAATCGCCCTCACGCAACGCTGCCAGGTCCTGATAGCGCAGGGTGCGCTCGGACGCCACGGCGAACACCGATTGCTGGTCCGAGTTGCCCAGGGTGAAGTGGTTGAAGGTGAGGTTCAGCACAATGGCCATGATCGCCGAGGAGCTGATGCCGGAATGGAAGATGGTGGCGAACCAGCTCGGGAAATGGTCGTAGAAGTTCGGCGCGGCGATGGGAATCATGCCGAAGCCGATCGAGGTGGCAACGATGATCAGGTTGACGTTGTTGCGGTAGTCGACCTTGGACAGGGTGCGGATACCGCTGGCCGCCACGGTGCCGAACAGCACGATACCGGCCCCGCCGAGCACCGAGGTCGGCACGGCGGCGATCACCCGCCCCATGAACGGCAGCAGGCCGAGGATCACCAGGAACACCCCGCCGGTGGCCACCACATAACGGCTCTTGATCCCGGTCACCGCCACCAGCCCGACGTTCTGCGCGAAGGCGCTCTGGGTGAAGGAGCCGAAGATCGGCGCGATCATGCTCGACAGCATGTCGGCGCGCAGGCCGTTGCCCAGGCGCTTTGAGTCGACCTTGGTGTCAATGATCTCACCCACCGCGAGGATGTCGGCCGAGGTTTCCACCAGGGTCACCATGACCACGATGCACATCGACAGGATGGCGGCGAAATGGAAAGTCGGCATGCCGAAATGAAAGGGCGTCGGGAAGCCGAACATCGGCCCCTGGGCGACCATGGAGAAATCGGCCATACCCAGGAACACCGCGATGATCGTGCCCACCACCATGGCCAGCAGGATCGACAGCCGGGAGATGGTCGCGCTACCGATCTTGCTCAGCAGCAACACCAAGACCAGGGTGATCGCCGCCAGGCCGATATTGGCCATGCTGCCGAAGTTTTCCGCATGGCTGTTGCCCCCCATGGCCCAGCGCGCCGCCACTGGCATCAGGGTCAGGCCGATGGTGGTGATCACGATGCCCGTGACCAGCGGTGGAAAGAACTTGGTGATGCGCGAAAACACCGGAGTGATCAGCAGGCCGATCAGCGAGGCGGCGATCACCGCCCCGAGAATCGACTGGAAGCCCCCTTCGCCACCGCTGCTGACAATCGCCACCATGGTCGCCACGCCCGAGAAGGACACGCCCTGGACCAGCGGCAGCTGACAGCCGAAAAACGGCAGGCCGAGGGTTTGCAGGAGAGTCGCCAGACCGCCGGCGAACAACGACGCCGCGATCAGCAGACCGATGTCCGCCGGCGCCAGGCCGGCGGCCTGGCCAACGATCAAAGGCACCGCAACGATACCGCCGTACATGGTCAGGACATGTTGCAGGCCGTAAGCCATATTCGCGCCAAGACCCAGGTTTTCATCTTCAGGCCGTTGCAGTGAAACAGAGGGCGTTTTCATGGTTGGGGGGTTCCCTGGTTTTTGTTATGGGGCACACTGTATTCAACAGTCGGGACAAATGTCTATAGAGTTGTATACACTTTATTCGACGCCACCCAACCTCATAAACCAGCAAAACCTGATAGTCAGCCTCCGCCTTTTTCCCGCCGACCCCCGCCCCAGACAGCCACCCTGATAGAATCCCAGCCCCCGCGGCGCCCACACAGGTGACGCCCTCCGCCCGCGCATGGAAGCGATCGAATGAATCATCTCCGAAATAGCTTCAACCTCGCCTATGGCAGCTTCCGCACGGTCGTGGCCTTGCAGGGTTTTGTCCTGGCCATGTATAGCGCCAGCTTCACCGACAGCCTGTGGCAAGGGTTCTGGGCTGGCCTGGGGACCTTTGCCCTATTCGTCGCCGGCGGCGCGATATTCGGCTTTCTGCCCATGGCGCTGGTGTTTACCCCGTTGTACGCCCTGCTCTGCGCCAAAGGCCTCGCCAATTGGCTCAGCAGCCTGCTGCTGGGGCTGTCGATCGCCGGTGTACTTTGCCTTCACCCGGCCTTGCGCCTGCTGATGCCGCTCTGGCTGCTGGACAGTGCGTTGATTGCGCTGCTGACTCACTGGACGTATCGCCGGCAGCTGAAGGATGGTTATGAGCAGACGCCTTTATGGCATTGACCCTGAGCCGCCTCTTTGACACCGAGGAGCCCTGAAGCCGAACCGATCAGGCCGGTTGCGGCAGCGCGAGCAATTCGCCAAGAACCTCTCGCAACCGCGGATGCTGCGGCACCCGAATGGCGAACTCGTTCTGCAACAGGGCAATCAGCTCGTCGGGGTCGCTGATCTGCCGCCGCTCGCTGTCCTGGCCCAGGCGATGCACGGCGTAGCTGCCGTTATTCAGGCTCCGGCGCAGGCCTTCGCCCATCAGCGCGACTTTCAACTGACCGAGAAACGGCGAGTCCTTGTGGGTCGAAACGAACCAGTTGCCCATCTCGTAATCCGCCGCTTCCTGCCGCTGCAGGTCGAACACATAAATCGCCCGCCATTCACCCGCGACCTTGGCGCGCAGGGTGTAGCAGCCGTCACGCTCGGTGATGCGATAGGGCTCGTGGGGCGTGGGCTGCTCATCCTCGGTATCGAGCAGCAGCGGCGCGGTGGGCACCATGCCGCCAAAGCCGACATCCGAGACATAGCGCACGCCATCCAGGGTCAGCAGTACCAGGCGATGAGTACGCGCCGGCCAGGCATCTTCCGGCCCGCCCATCACCACTCGCCCGGTAATGCCGCGTGCCTCGTAGCCCAGGTACTGCAACAGCACCTGGTACATCTGGTTGAGCTCGTAGCAGTAGCCGCCACGGCCCTCCTGCAGGACCTTGCGTTCCACCGAAGCCAGGTCGATCGGCACCGGCACGCGCAACAGGGTCGACAGGCTTTCGAAGGCAAAGGTGCTGGTGTGGCGCAACTGCAGCTCGCGCAAGGTCGCCAGGGTCGGCGGCGGCGCGCTGTCGTAGCCGAGCCGTTGCAGGTAAAGCGCGAAGTTCATCAGGTGGGGCTGACTCATGGGGTTGTCCTTATGCATGAGGTGTCGCGTATCGGCGCTATGTATAAGCCATTAAAACCCCGAATCGACAATTGATTTGGCCAATACCCCTGCTCGAAACAGCCTACCAATGGACCCTGCCAGAGCTCCGGCGATTATCTGGAATAGCTGGACGATGCTACGCCCTGTCTTGATCCGACGGTATGCGGGCGCGGTTCCTGGTGGCGCGCGGAAATAGCTGCAGGTCAGCGATCCGAACGGGCCAAGGGCTCGCTGACGCTCTCGATCGCCACCTGATTGCGCCCGGATTTCTTGGCCTGGTACAGCGCGGCATCGGCATGTTCGAGGAACGCTTCGATGCTGTCGTGCCCGTTCGGCACGAAGCAGTAGCAACCCAGGCTGAGGGTGACTCGCCCAAAGGGCGAGCCGGTATGCGGGATATTTTTCTCCATGACACCGCAGCGAATCTGCTCGGCCATGGCCAGCGCCCCGTGCATCTCGGTATCGGGCAACAGGACCACGAATTCCTCCCCGCCATAACGCACCGCCAGGTCGGCCTTGCGCTGACAGCAATCCCTCAGCACCTGCGCCACCTCGGCCAGGCACTGATCCCCGGCGACATGGCCGTAGGTGTCGTTGTAGCGCTTGAAGAAATCGATATCGAGCATGATCAGGCTCAGCGGACTCGCCTGCCGCCCGCCGCGCCCGAACTCGGTCTCCAGCGCCCGCTCGAGCAGCCGGCGATTGGCCAGGCCGGTCAGGCTGTCATGGGTCGCGATCACCTCCAGCGCCGCCTGCGCGGTCCGCAGGTCGGCTTCGATGCGTTCGCCGTTGCGCACCTGATGCACAAACACCCAGCCGAACAGGCCGATCCCCAGAACCACCAGGGCGACAATGGCGCTGGACTGGTAGGCGCTGGCGTACCAGTCCTTGAGGACCGCATCCTTCGAGCTGGCCGCGCCCACCACCAGCGGGTAAGCCTCCAGCTGCCGATAGCCGTAGAGTCGCATCTTCCTGTCGACCAGCGAACGAATCATCGCAGTACCCGAAGAAGACTCAGGCAAGTACTTGCTGAAGATCTCCCCGCGCGCCAGGGATGCGCCGATCTGCCGCTCCTCCAGCGGACGCCGCGCCAGCAAAGTGCCGTCGGACAGGGCGAGGAACATGCTGCCGTTGTCATCGATGTCGAAGCCTTTGAAGAACCGGTCGAAATAGGCCAGCCGGATGCCGGCCAGCAGCACGCCTTCGAAATTGCCCTGCTTGTCGTTCAGGCGCCGCGTCAGCGGAATGATCCACTCGCCGTTTTCCCGACTGCGGATCGCAGGCCCGACGTGGGCCAGCAAGGAAGCGTTCTGCTGATGAAAGCGAAAGTAGTCGCGATGGGCCACGCCTTCGCTGCGTGGCAAGCGCTCGAAGGAGGTGACCACCCATTGCCCCGTCCGGTCGAACAGGAACAGGCCATGCATCTGTTTGAGCGCTTGCGCCCTCTGCGCAAAGATCTTCTGCAGGAAAGGCTTCTGCTCAGGGCCATAACCATCCTTCTGAATCCAGTCGGCCAGGCTGGCCAGCACCAGGTCGGCCTCGATGAAGGTGTCCTCGGCCTGTTGCGCCATGGCCCGGGTCAGGTTCGACGAGGCGACCTGCGCCCGCGCCATATCGTAGTGATAGGACTGCGCCAGCTGCAGATAAAGCAGGCCGCACAGGCACAGGCAAACCATCGAAATGAATACCACCGCAGCCTTGAGCAGCGGAAGCCGTTTCAAGGTTCGATCGGAGGCATGGTGAGGGTCGTGAATCGGGATAGGCAAAGCATCATCCTGGCAGGGTAAGGCATCCAATGCAGCCGGGCCGGCCAATCCTAAGAGGTAATAGCGGACAATTCAGGGTGGCGCCGTCTGAAAATGTAGAGCATTTTTCTGATGCTCATCAGGGATATATAAAAAACACCCTGTCACAATACAAACATCGGCATCCAGCAGAGGGTCATGAATCGCTGGCCACCCTCCGCCAAGGTAAAGTACCTTCCGAAACTACACTTACCCTCACATCACGATAGGAAGTCGGAATGAGTAAGGTCGATGAACTCGCCGCAAGGCTGAAACAAAAACAGGACAGCTGGGCCAAGGAAGACATCTCGGCAGACAAGGCCATCGAGCTGTGGCCTGCACAGGTCTATGAGATGTACCACCAGGTCGAGACCTGGCTGACTCCACTTTCAGAGGTCGGGCTGAATATCCGGCGCGTCCCCACTCGCGTGTTCGAGAGCCACCCCTCTGGCGCCACCTTCAACTATGCCATCGATCAACTGCTGATCGAGGGCAACCACCAGAGCATCCTCCTCGACCCCATCGCCCGCTTCACCACGGGTGGCGCCGGGCGTGTCGAAATCCACGGCAAAGGCCCTGAACGCTACCTGCTGCGCAACGGCAGCGAACATGGAGAGGGGCACTGGCTGATCCAGACGGTTCCCGGCTCCGGTAAATCCAGGCCGGACCCGCTCGAACTCAATGAAGACACCTTGTTGTCCGTGATCCAGGAAGGCCTGGACCTCTGAACTCCGCTCAAGCGACTGCCCCTCGGGCAGTCGCGCCCCTGAAGCCGACGGCTAGAGCCGCCGCGCCGCACAATACGCCACTATCACCTGGGACAACGCAGCCACTATGCCCTGATCGGCATCCTTGGCCGTGAACAGCCGAAACTCCGCGTCAGGCAGTACCGGCAAACCATGCTCCACCCCCAATACCGCAAGCCCTTGCCCCAGCTGGCTGGTGGCTATCGGCGCCACCGCGAACCCGGACAGGGCCGCCGTGCGCAACGCCGCGGTGCTCGAGCAAAGCATTGCCGTGCGCTGGGCGATTCCCGCTTGCGCCAGATGCTGCAGGGCTACCGCCCGATAAGGGCATGGCTCGGGAAACAGCGCCAGCGGCAGCGGAGTCGGCAAGCGGCCGACCAGGTACGCGGAACTGGCCCATACCAACGGCTCCTGCCACAACAGCAGGCCCGGCTCACGGGTTTCACACAGCGAACCTATGACCACCTCAAGGCCGCCCTGCTGCATACGCTCGAGCAGCGTGCCGGGAATATTCACCTGTATATCGATTTCCATGCCCGGGTACTGCGCCGCGAACTCCTGCAAAAGGCGCAGCAGGCGGGGCTCGACAAAATCCTCGGACATGCCGATCCGCACCCGGCCGTGAAACGGCGAACGCGTCAGCTCGGCCCAGGCATCGCGGTTCAAGGCGAGGATGGCTCGCGCATAGGCCATCAGGCGCTCGCCATCGGCGGTCAAGTGCTGGGAACGCGTGGTACGGGTCAGCAGCGGCTTGCCGACCTGCTCTTCCAGGCGTCGCAGATGCCCGCTGACCGCCGACTGCGTCAGGTGCAACCGTTCGGCGGCACGGCTGAAGCCTTCCTCGTCCACCACTGTTACAAAGGTCTTGAGTAACAGAACATCGAACATATAAAGATACGTGATCAATCAGCCATTTATTTACAATTTATATTCCGTAAATTGCTATGTTGCAATGTCGGCATTCCTCATCCGAGATGCCGTCATGACCCGCCTGCTGCATATCCAATGCTCCCCCCGCAAAGAGCGCTCCGCCTCGCAACAAATCGCCCGCGGTTTTATCGACCGCTATCAGACCCACCATCCACACACCGAAGTCAGCACCCTGGACCTGTGGAGCCTGGACCTGCCGGAATTCGACCAGCACGCCATGGACGCCAAGTACGCCGGCCTGCAAGGCATGGCCCTGTCCCCTGACCAGCAAGGCGCCTGGAACACCCTCGAAACCCTCGCCGCCCACCTGCACCACGCCGATCTGCTGGTACTTTCCGTCCCTCTGTGGAACTACAGCATCCCCTACAAGCTCAAGCACTTCATCGACCTGGTCACGCAGAAAGACATCCTCTTCAGCTTCACCGCCGAACACGGCCTGCGCGGCCTGCTGCACAACAAAACCGCGGTCGTCGCCTACGCCCGCGGCCTCGACTTCTCGCCGCTATCCGACACGCCTGCGGAACGCTTTGACTTCCAGAAGCCCTATGTCGAGGCCTGGTTGAAGTTCGTCGGCGTCACCCAGGTCCACGCGCTGATCGTGGAAAAGACCATCCTGGGGCATGAGGTGGATCAGGTGGCGCGGCAAGAGGCCGGGAATCGGGCCAGGGAGCTGGCGGACAGCTTCAAGTGATTCAAATGCAGCGAACATTCGCCTCGCCATGCGGCTATCGAATCACACACAAAAGCGGGCGACCTTAAGATCGCCCGCTTTTTATTAGCCTGCCCTGTTCATACAACCGATCGGAATATAGGAACCGAAGACCCTTCATCTTCCTGGTACGCGCGCCCTTCCAACCCCGGAACTCCATTCCTGATAAACTTCCCCTCCTTCGCCTCACCCATCCAGATCGCCCAATGCTCTTATCTCCTGCTCCAACTGCCTCGCCAGCCCTCTCCCGCCGCTTCTCCGTGGCGCCGATGATGGACCGGAACCACTGAACAAAAAAACCCTTATAAATCAGTGGCTTGATGACGCTTTAATTCTTGCTTTAGCAAAATTTAAGCAGAGAGGCGGGAAAACCGTTCGAAACGGTTAATTTTCATACAAGGTCTGTCCAATCCATTGCAGGCCAGATCGGCACCCCAGGCGGTGCCGCGCTGGCCATGTCGATCGATCAATGGCAAGCCGATACGCTAGCCAGCAACTGCCGTTCGTACCCGATCCGCTGCCGGCGTTCGGCCAGCAGCGCCCGCACCTTCAGCTCCAAACCGTCGGACTTCTTCAGGTCGGAGGCCGCCCAGGGTGGCACCGCCACCTCTTGCGTGCGGCATGGCACCTGCACAGGCACCTCCACCCGCACAGTGCGCACCTCCGGCTCTCGGCCAGCGCACCCCGCCAGCAGCAGGCCGAGCAGCAGCACCTGCCCTTTTTTCCAGGTCCTGCACTTTTCTACCAGACCAGCAGGCCCACCCTGGTGGCCGGGCCCAAGGCTAGAGGATATGCAGCTTTCAGCGGTTTTTGCGCCTGCTTGGTGGCCGGGCAGGTCCGCCCAGAGAATGGTCATAGGCCCAGCTCCTTGTCGATGATCGAGGTTGCAGCTACACACTGGTCGCCACCGGTTCGCTCCTGCAGCAGCCTGTTCGCTTCAGCGTTGTCGACCCGTGACAGTTCCCGGGCGTCGGCCTGGGCCTGGGCGGCGCGCTGCTCACGCTCCCGACCGGCCAGCACCAGGTCGCCGAGCTTCCTGCCCTGCTCGCCCGCCAGCTCTTCCAGGTGGTCGCGACCAGCCTTGGTTGTAGCCAGATCGTCCTGGGCAGCGTCGAGCAATGGTCGGTAGTGGCCCGCGGCGAGCCAGGCCCCCAGGCCGGTACCGGCGGCGATCAGCAGGGCAGCCAGCATCAGGGTGCCGAGCAACTTCTGCGCCGGAGTCATTACGGCACGTCCTTGAAGAATACGTGCTGCCCGATACGCACCGTTTGCTTGGCCTTCGCAGCCCAGGCTGGGGCCTTGGGCATGGTGGTCGCGTAGTAGTGCGTGGCGCCGCCGGTGGGATCGGGCACGGTACCGGCGATCACCTGATCAGTCGCACGCTGGGCCTGGGCGAACTGGCCGGACGGGATCGGCTTGGCGCCGCTTAGGAACGGGTAGTTCGGGTCGTTCTTGTTCCAGCAGCTGAACTGGTACGGCGCCTGGCACACTCCGGCATAGCCTTCTCCCCACCAGGACTTGGTCCGGCCATCGTTTACGCGGTTGCGGATGGTCCAGGCCACGGCAATCTGGCCGGCCAGCCCTTCCCCGCGGGCCTCGCCCCACAGCGTGCGCGCGAGGATGTCGCGGTCTTTCTCGTTTACCGTCATCACTTTTCTCCAGGCGAAAAAAAGCCCGCTCGAGGCGGGCCGATAGCTACTGATTAAATCCTTATGAGGTTTCGACACTCTTAGTTGAGCGCTTATAAGCGTTTACAAGATAATTTTTAGCAGGAGACTCAAAAAAATGAAAACTAATGGAGGACGCAATTAAAGTTAACACAAAGGAACATAAAAAATACGCCAAAATTCCATAATCTTGAACCATAGGGTAAAGCGCGATACCAATTAGAAAATGATAAAGATAAAACCCATAACTAATCCTTCCGAGATACTTAAGGCATTTAAAGTCAGTAACCAACGAAAGCGCTCTAGATCCATTAACAGCAGAATAAATAAAACAAATACCTATCAGCGCAATACCTGTATTTGCAGCATAAAGCACGCTAAACCTAGAACCCATAAAACAGCTTGCAATAATCAAAAAGCCAACAACCCCGGCGAAATATGAAAACAACATAGATGATCTGTCGCTAACAGCAAGCAATCTCGATGCAAACAAACCAGCCAAAAAAAGATCAATTGAGCTTACAACTGAATACCTTATCAACTGAATATTTTCATCAGAAAAATATCCAAGCAGCAACCTCACAAAAATCCACAACAGCAATACAATGAACGCAATATACTTTGATCTAACCCTCCATGCTATTGCGGCGATAATAGGAAAAATAAAGTAGAATTGCTGTTCAACGCCTAGTGACCACAAGTGAGCCGGAAACAACGGAGATCTATGTATGATAGATGCAACATCTGAAAGGAATAAAATATTCCAAATCGGAGATACCTCATACATATCAAAGAAAAAGAACACTGATAGAAAGACCACCAGAAAATATGCAGGCCATATTCTTGCAATCCTTCGCCAGATGAAGCTGAAGTAATTGCCACCACCTGGCCTTCTCCAGCTCAAGCCATTAACAAAACCGCTTAACACAAAGAATAAACTGACGCCAGCATGCCCGATATTGTAAGAGAAGCCTGTTGGTATCCAGTGACTTATCGCGACAATAATTACAGCGTAAGCGCGAAGGGAGTCGAGCGCTGAGATATAAGAATCAGAGGTGGCGTGATGCACTGTAGAACCCATGTAACCCATGCCTTTTCGATTGAGCGACAAGGGTAATGCTTTACGTCCACCTTTGATAGCACATCGCGAAGGTCACTGTGTCAGCCACACAGGTCCTTTTGGGCGGCGATCGACATCTGGAAACTCAGGCATATCTGGCCAGTTTCTCAGGTTTTTGCGGTATCGCTGAAGTTCCTGGTACTGCGAATCAGTAAGCGTTGTTTTCTCGCCACCCTCTACCTCATCCCGGTGTCGCGCCACAAAGCTATCCGTCTCCAGCAGTGCGTCTCCCCTCCAGATTTTCTCTGAGGCGACCAGTTCTTCTCGAGTTGGCTCTGGCCGAACCCGAAGCGCTGGCTTTCCAGATTCTTTGTCGAAGTAAATTTCCAGGCCCGAGCACTGACCCGACATTAGGCCATCATATTCATCCTTGCTAAGAGAGACTGCATCGTCAGGAATTTTCCCAGCATGAATTTCATTGTCATAAAAACCGCCAGTACTTTCTGAATAAAACATGATTCACCCAATTAGTTGCAAACAATAAAAATCCTAGCGCCGGCAGCGCCACCGTTTGTTGCAGACCAAGAGATCCTGATCGTGCTGTTGGTGTTCTCTATGACATTAACGGAAAATGTATCAGATTGAGAAACCGAGCAGTTAGATCCAAAAGCACATAGAACACCATTTGGAGCTGCGATCGGCAGTGTTATTGTCTGAAATACATTTGGCGTTACCCCTGTCGAGCTAACCCGAACCCATTGCAAAATCTTTCCATTTGCGGATAGCTCGTACCCACTTGTTCCAAGCTGCGCAATACCAGCGCCATTTGTCACCAAAATGGTTGAGCTGGAAATATAAATGAAATCTTGAGCAACGCCAGGGCGCACAGTTATAGATGTCGGGTTTCCGCTGGCATTTGGAGCGCCAAATGACATTCCTGCTGGAGCATTTACAGTGATAGCCCCAGAGCTAGCGCCGCATTGGATGTAGAATCTTGCTCCGGCATAAAGGCTTGAGAAGGCAGGCAGATTTATTACCCCTCCAGAGGCAATATTTGCGACTACCACATGCCCAACATCTGCAGCAGTTAGGCTGACGCCAGCGCTTAAAACCCTAACGCCTGCCATGCTTCCAAGTGAGCTCCTAACAAACTCAGTAGTCGCAAGTTTTGTTGTGTTATCAAACTGCGGAGCAGTCACGCCGGCCTTATTGAGCCCCTGCTTAAAGCTATTAAGCAAGGTTGTGATTGTCCCATCGTCGATTGCGTCCGTTCCATTATTATCGACAATAAACTGGCCGATCATTGCCGCCATGATTGAGGCCTGACGCCATACTTTATTTAGCTGGATTGATGCGGCCGTACCAGCGGAGAATCCATTTGACCTTGCTGTAAGTTCTGCATAGTCCGCCTGGGACAAGACATTAGCACCCACGGCAGAGCCGAACGGCAAAAAGTCATTCGTTGGCATAGATACTCCGATTTTTTAGTAGATTTTTCCCCAGCTTCCTTGGTCGAAGCCGGAGATGTATTGGTTGGTTGAGTCAAACCCGAAGAGAGGACCCTCTTCTGTTGAAACGATGTAGTAATCAACGCCAACGCTTTGAGGCTTGATGGGGATGTACCCGCCAGTAAGTAGCGCTAGCTCGAGAGCAGATGGAGAGGTTCCGGCAACGCAGACGGTCATGGTCATATCTTGGTTGTCTTGGATGAAAGCAAGGGTTCCATCAGCAAACACCAGGTCCAAGATTTCCTTAGACTGCACCATTGTTCCGTCCCAGCGATTTGCACCGATCCTTGCCCTGAGCAGCAGTCGATACGTGTCGTCGTCCAGTCTAGTTACACCGCTATCAGGATCGAATGGACCTTGCCATACACCCTGGTCAAACCCTAGCCCGTCGACGTCAAGAGAGAAGTACACGCCTGTGAGCGGAGTTCTAACATTCCTAGATATGCCGACCCATAGGCCGATATCATCGAGCTGCACACCCACCGCATCATCTAAATCGAATATCGATGGAAGGCTACTGGCAACAATATTTGCGTCTAAAAAACACTGCGATATAGCCTCAACCATCGCCATGTACTTCGGTTTGTCGGAGTGCTCGCTGGTGATTTTCCCGGTGTAATCCTTGATGTTTGCCATATCAGGTCACCGTAAGGACAACGGAAGCCGGTGTACATGAGGCGGCCTGGTTAAATGCAAGCGGTACATCTGGAGCGCCTGGCCCGCCAGGACCAGATATGGTCAAGGCCGTAAGCTTGAACGTTGCGCTGCCAGGGATACTATTTGCGGCAGTCAGGGCATCAGCCCATTCCACGGTTCCGCTTGGACCACCGCCTATTGCCACCTGATTTACATAATCTGACACGGCCTGTTGAAGCGCCGCGCCAATTGCCGTGGTGTAACCGGATAGTGCCTTTAATGAGGCTGCAGCCGTAATTGGTTGGTTGGTTGGCCGGAAGAACTTTATGGTGACAGGCATGCCGTAAACGTTGGTGGTGGAAATTGAGGTAGTACCAAAGGTTCCGCCGCCAGGGCCTTTTTTTGCCGCTATTGCTGATGCGATCTCATTCGCGTCACCACCCTCGACAACCATGGCCAGGCTATTTCCTGGTATTCCATTTGAGTCTGTTACTTTCGTGTCGTTATCGACTGCCGAGTACCTAGTAACGCCTGTAACGTTAGCGACAGCACCAATCGTTCCCTCAAGAACAGTTCTTGAGGGAAGGGCAGTCGATGTCTTCTGCTTTGCGCGAAGCTTTGGGTCGGTTTCTACCGGCGCTCCAGGTGCTGCATCCGAAAGATTCGTGACGCTTTGCCAGCCCCTGGTAACTGTTGAGATTTTGTTGATTTGCCCAGCGGTTGCGGTGATCGCGCCTACTGTCACGCAAGTCGCAGTCTCGACGACCTCACCCGACGGAGGAATAACCACTGAAGCAGGGAGCGCCCACTTGTTTCCGTTTACATCCTCGGCAAAACCATTCGTGATGGTGGTGCCGGCCTGTCCGATGATCGTCAGGTCGGACTGAGAGTTGGTCGCCACGGCGCGGGCGATACCGTTGATCTTAACATTGCTGGAGAGCGCAGCGTTCTGTGCAGTCGCCGGCGAAAACGAGAGATAGGCGGCAATCGTGGCGGCGTTGGCGTCACCGATGGCCAATGCCTGTACCGCCAGAAATTGGCCGTCCTGCGAATCAGCCTCAAGGTAAACGTCATCTCCGTAGATCGATCGATACTTCGCCTTCAGGTAATCGAGGATCTCGGCATAAGTCGGAGCCGTGATCCCGGTTGCGGTAATAGTCGGTGCGGTTGGAGAGGCCATTTAGGAAGTCCCGTTGATAATCGTCTGGCCGTAGACCGTGGTGACTTCGGCTGTTGGTGTGAACTTGCGCGTATCCGGATCGAAGCCGCTGTTATAGCTATCGAGCTGGACGACCCCTTGTGTGCCAAGGATTCGCTTCTGAACGGCGGAATCACGAGTGGCGATGGTCCGCTCGCCCAGAACTTCCGTCTTCCACGGCATCCCTTCTGTTTTGTCCAGAAACCATTCGCCCTGATCGAGCTTCAGCCTGGTGCCGATGGCCTGGGCTACCGCTTCCGGGGAGTCACGTAGGAAGTCGGCCTGCTGGTGTCCAAAGGTGTAATCGCCATTGGCATCGAGCTTTCTGTATCTCATGGCACCGGCACTCCGCTCGTTCCGCCGCCAGCGGTAACCCCGCTGGTTCTATGGGTCATCAGGCTGATGGTTCCGGCCTTCACGTCACCAGTCGTATCGACTCGGCCGTTTACCTTCACATCGCCATTGATTGTCACCAGTGGCGCGCTCATGGTGATGTTGCCCTGGGCGCTAACTGTCGCGGCGCCGCTGGTTGTTGCGTTGATAGCGTGCGTACTCGAGTCGACCTCGACGAATGCTGCGCCGTCATCCGTGCGCAGCTGTGCCGCGGTGCTGCTGATATTTCCGATCACCCGTGGCTGCGAGCGGAAGCCCAGCAGAGCGAACCCATCTGACATGTCGTGCATGCGCAGATCCGCTTGTGCTTGGACTCCGCCTGACTGCCACCACGAATCTATGCAACGGGACGAGAACACCACCAGGCATTCGTCACCTTTTTTTACGGGGAAGGTCAGCGTGCAACCGCCACCTGACGGAAACTGCACAGGGCAGTCAACCAACATTGGTAAATCAACATCTTGAACAGCCCCAGTTTCATCGCGAATCTGTCCTTTTATCGCGGGCTGAACGCTGCAAGTCATAGCATCACGATCAAACGATTCAATAATCCCGGGGCTAGCTGTCTGCAGCTTCGACTGCCAGCCACCAAGCGCGACCGACATTGCTACAATCGGGTCGTTCATCCGCTCGCGTGCATCCATGGAGAGTCACCATGAGAAAGTTTTTATTGATAGGCGCCCTGCTTGCGCCAGCACTGGCCAGCGCAGAAACAGTCTATGTCCAGACAGCCAAAGGGCATCAGTGCGTTGGAGATCAATTCCAGATCGGCGCGGCTCAGGAAGTTCTGTATCGAGAGCGAGCCTGTGAGCTTCCACTGGCTCATGCCAAGGACCTACGTGCCTACTCATTCAAGAGCGGCGCGGGTCCGGCTTTAGAGCTTAAAGGCTGCTGGGGAAATCGATTGGACGGTTCGTTTATCATTGTCCGACAGGATGGCAGCCATTCCTACGCCCCACCAAACGCTTACGTTTCGGCCAGACTGAATGGCACTTCTGCGATCGTTACCGACTCACCAAATCAGGGGTCTCGATACGCGAAAGCTGTAGGCATGTGCAACTAACCGTAGGGCTTAACAGGACCTACCGGCCCCACGCCGCCTGTTTGTGGCAAAAGCCCAAGCGGCACGGTAGCATCGATCGCCAGACAAATCGTGTCCGTGTACCAGTCGTTCCCTCGGTTATCACCGTAGTGATCGACCACGAAAGCCTTGTAGAATCCGTCATCCGAAATTTTTGCTTGCTGAGCGACGAAGCTGTTGGACGTTCCGGCAGTAACACCCAATCCGAACCGATAGCGTTGGATGCTGCTGTTGTCGATTTTAAGCTGCTTACCGATGCGGATGCCTGGGTTGAGCAGAGTCCTGACGTTGATTCCATTCTGGGTTTGCTCAGGAAGCCCAACCATGCCCGTAGCCGAAGTAACCACAACGGCCTCACCTGGCAGATAGGCATTGTTCGGAATTAAGGTCAGCTTTCCATCCTGAATGCTCCAACTCACATTTTGGGTTTTACCCAATATGTCGAGAAAGTCCCGGGTCATGCCGTAGAAAACTTTACCGCGGGGCAGCTTGTTGATCGACAGGGCCGGGGTCTCGCCAATCGATATACCCCTTGACGCCATGGACTGGAGAGCAAGTTCAAGGTGTTCATTCGCCGTTGAGCCGGCTGCCAGAGTCACATTCATGACGGCGAAGTTGTAAGCGCTGTCGCCATCTGCCGCGGTGATGTCTATGTAGGTATCCGTCTGGCTTTCTCTTCCCCTCCGAACCTGCTTGATGGTTCCGTCGAAAATTATTCCGAAGTTTCCCGCGTACCCAGCCTGCAGGACGATCCGGGTAAACTCCTTTTCGATCCTCTGGATTGTCGCTTCTGCAAGGTTGTAGATGCGCAGATCAGCAGAGTTTGGGGTTTTGAAGTCGCCACGCCTTACTGCGAATCGAATTCGCATCTCCGAAAGGTCGAGCGCGTCATCCGCATCACCAACCTTTAGGCTGATCTGCCGGAGGTATTGAGGAACGCTCATTGATCACTCCGTGAACCAGTAAAGGTGCGAGCCGATACCGAGATTGTCGAAGGTCGGCACAGCGTCGGGATCCGCAGTGGTTTGAACCCAGAGCACCCCGGTGAAACCTAGGTAGTCGTACTGCTCAAGAAGGTTCACGCCGGTCACCAGTGGTATACCCTCAATGATCGGGCTCCCGCCGCTATCAGCGATGTCGAGTATCCAGCCGGCGCCCTCAGCGTTCCGCCACTGCACGGTTAATCGGTAGTCGGTGCCAGACAGCGATATAGTGAAGGTCTGCGGGCTTGGGCTCAGCGGAATTTCAAAGTTGGCCATGGGTTATCCGTCTGGTGGTTGCCATCCGCCCGGTGCGGGAACTCCGACCACTGCCTGCTTGACCCCCGCATCGGTCGTTTCAGCGGTTGACTCAGGCTCGGCTTGATCGTCGCGCGGCGGCAGCGTTGTAGCCTGCGTCAGGACAATGAGGACCTGCTTGAAAACAGCGGTCACCATCAGCGTGTATTCGCTTTTCTCATCGGTGGTGACGCCCAGGCTACGCATCAGCATGTTGGTGTAGAGGCGCTTTCCGGTGGTCACGTCGAAAGGAATTCGCGATTCCTGCAATGCCAGGAGCTGGTTGTAGATCCCTGAAACGTAGTCAGAGCCAAATGCGTCGCCGCCCTGCAGGGCAGTGATTAGCCCTTTCACACCAGAAACCACGCCGGCGAGACTGGCATTGCTCCAGCCGCACCGGACGATCAGCTCCGCTGGCTTCTTGAAGGCGTGGTCTGTGATATTCGCGCCGAGTTCTACCGGGTGCTCCGTGATCTGCAGTTCATCGGTGCCCACTTCTTCAATAGTGACGTGGGCAACGATGCTGCCAATCGAACGCTTGGGGTCGATGGTAATGAAACCAGCAAAATTGGGCATATCAATTCACCGCCGAGTTCATATTCCGAGTGATTTCCTGGTTCACCCGAGTCTGTGCGCCGCTGACGGCTGTCGCGGTGGCGTTCGGGTCGGTCGCGCCGTGGACGGTGATGTGGGTGGTTTGGCTCAACTGGGCTGCCATTTGCCCGCGCGTCGCCGCTTCCCGCTCGGTTTCCTTAGGCCGCTCGTAGTAGCGCGACACTACAGCGCCGGCGTCTTCGGCGTTGTTGGTGGCTCGGAGCAGATTTCCGGCCTTCTTTTCGGCGCCCTCGGTCAGTTCGTGGTGCACAAACTCCAGCTGCTTGACCAAGTCTGCGCGATCGTCGCGAATGTTGAATCCTGCCCACTTTTCAAACTCATCCTGTCGATCCCTGTGCCACTGAGCCACTCCTCGCGCTTCCGGTCCGGCGATCCCCCAGTCGCCTTTTGCCTTGGGGTCAAAGTTGCTTTCGGCGGCAAGGTTTGCCGTGATGCCGGCTGCCTGCTCCTTCGTCCACCCCATGTTCTCGAAGAAATCAGAGACGAAGTTCGATTGGTCCTTGTCGACGTCCTGGCTCTTGCGCCAGGCATCAGCCATCGCGCGTTCGCGGGCAGCCTGCTTTGGCGTCTGACCTTCAAAGGTGGGCGAGCCGTCCTCCGAAATTCCCTTACGAGGTGGAAGCCCCTGCTTTTCCCTGATTTTTTCGATTATTTCGTCTTCGCCATCATTCAGCGTCGGCGAGTACAACAATGCTACCGCGCCCGCCAGCGGGGTGATGATTGCAGCGGCACCAGACAACCCGGTAATTGCGCTTCCGAGTGACAGGAAGGCTCCAGCGAGACGAGTGACGCCACTGATCAATGACAAGGCGCCGAGGGCGTTCAGCAGGCCCAGAAGCACAATGATTCGAGTGCTCCACCCATCCGTTGCTTCATCAAGCTTGACGAAGAAGTCCCATATTTTTTGAAGGTACGGGCCAGACTTCTCCACGAAGTCAATGATCTTGACCGCGATGTCCGCGACCCGGTTAGCGATCATTGGTCCATTCTGCTGGAACCACTCAGCGAAACGCTTCAGGTCTGGCCCAAGCTTGCCCATAAGGGCGGCCTGCACCTGGACCGAGAACGTCTCGAACTGAAGACCGACGCTTCGCAGCGCATCCATGAACGCGTGGGCGTCCTTGGTGGCCTGATCAAGTCCACTATCCCTGAGCTTTTTCCGGTTCTGCTCCAGCTTCGCGCCGAACTTGTCATCCTGAATGGCACGCAAGGTGCGCTCATCAATCCCCAGCACGCCAGCGTACTGGTTGGCTTGGTACCACGGCATTGCCTTCAGCTTCTGGCCGATGTTGACCAGCATATCGGCAGTGTCGCGAAGATTTCCGTTTGCATCTCGGGTCTGAACGCCGATCCCTTTCAGGAAATCTTCGCCGCCTGGGTTGTCACGCAGGAACTTGGCGATCCCCTCGATCGATCCGCGCGCCTCATCAGCCGATGCACCCAGGTCGCGAGCAGCATATTCAGCAGACTTGAGGCTTTCTGCCGAAGATCCGACGCGCTGGGATGCGAAATACAGCCCTTCAAGATTGGATGCGAACGCAGACACGCCAGCAGCAACGGTCAGCGATGCGCCAGCGATCACAGTCACCAGCTTAACGACGCTTTTGGTCGCAGTGTCGATGCCTTTGGTGAAGTCCTTCGCACCCTTCTGGTCGACTTTGAAACCGAGGCCGACCAAAAACTCCTTGATGACGTCTTGATCAGCCATTTGAATCCCCTAATGCCTCGCGCATACGCGCCTTGTTCTCGGCGCGCACCAGCAGCGAGTCGTTCATTTTTGCGATATCGGAAAGGTCGAGCGTCCCGTCTTTCAGGGACTCATACCGACACATGCCTTCATGCACGGGGATCAGCAGCCAGTCCTCACCGCCGGGGAGCTTCTCCAGTTCGACCGTCAGCCCTTTGGAGTGCCCTGGCCGGTAAGCATCCCGCGTAAAAAAGGGCCAAGCGAATCCACAATCACCCGAAAACAGAGCTTCATCATCAAGCCCAGGTCGATGTCGTCGAACATGCAGACGCTCTGACTGGTGTTCCAAACCGGAAACCACGACGCACCTTGCTTGCGCTGCACAACGCCCAGGCAGGTCGAGATGATGAACTCTGCCGTCTCGTCGGGCATGCCGGCGATGCCATCAGCGAATGGCTGTAGCAGCTCACCAAGAGCGCCAAGGTCTCCGCTCAGAGGCTTCGGTGCATCTGGGTTGCCAGCGGAATCGGCATCACTCGAGAGAGATGCCAAATACGCGCGCGTCGTCTTTTCCGACTCTTTCAGCTTCAGGAACACCGGGATCAGCGTCGGGATCATCGGCGCGACCTTGCGGGACAGGTGGAACTGCTGGAAGGCGTTGAGCTTTCCGATACGGAAGGTGTCGGCGCCGAGTTCGAATTCGCTCATCAGTAGGTACCCAGGATGGCGTCGATTTTGATCGAGTCAAAAACCCACTCGACGATATCGCCGTCTTTTTTGTAGTTCAGATCCGGACGTTTCTTGAATGCGCAGCTTCGGCACCCGATGGCATCCCCGCTGGCGCTGTTGGTGATGGTAATGACGTTCTGCCCCCACAGCGACGAGCTGAGGCCTTGTGCGTCATACAGCGCCATCAGCTTGGCATTCTGCGGGGATGTCTTCAGCAGGCGCACCGTCACCGTGCCGGACTTGCCGGCATGCAACGAATGCATGCCTTCGCCATCAGCACCAATCAGCATGGTGTTCTTGTCGTCAACCATCGCGGTGGTGATCCCTTCTTCGGCGTTGGCCGATCCGGCGCCCAGATCGATGACCGCACCGGCGCCAACCAGAGTGGCGTTTACATCGAGAAAGCTATAAGTAGGCATTGATCATCTCCGATCAGCGGTTGACGTTGACGATGACGTCGACAAAATGGACGGCGCCGGCCAGCTTCACGGCAATCTGGATGACTGGAGCCTTGCGGGCTTCTCGGTCGGCTTGTGATTGCGACTCAATCGGCGCCGCGTAGATGTAGTAGCCCTTGGTGAGGAATTGTCCGGTAGTGATCGCCCCAAAAGCTGGGCCATTCCATTGGCCCGGCGCTACAAGCCCATTTACTACAGCTTGATCCATGCGGGACTCCAGAGTGGTAACGATCCGGTTGATGCCCGGATTGGTCTGGGGAACCTTGGTGGTGTCGGTGTAGAGCAGGTTCCAGACAGCGGTCTGTAGATCGTTTTGCAGCCAGTCCAGGCCGTGCACTTCATCGAAGAAGTACCCGTTGCACATCACGCCTTCCTGAATGATCGCCGTGTCGTTGTTGTAGTTGACGAACACGTTGCAGTTCTTGTCCCGCAACGCAGTTGCCTGTCCCTTGGTCAGGCTTTCGGCGGTAATGCCGGGTTCCTGTTTGAACTTCAGGGTGATAGTGGTGTTATTGCCTTGGAAGTTCACCGTGAACGCACGACCAAACACCGATGCAGCGGCATACGGTGTAGCGCTGGAGAACTGGGTAAATGTTCGCTTGTAGTTCGCGGCCTTCAGCTTGCTTGCGATATCGGTTGTGCTGATCGGATCGAGCGCCAGCGCGTTCTGGGTGGTGTAACCGAAGATCCGGCTTTGACCTGCCCCCTCAATGAATGCAGCGGTCGCCAGCACATCGGCTTCGGCCAGGGCAGAATCCGCCACCAGCAAGCCGTACCAGTCATTCGACATGCCAGCCAGGCGGGCCACAGCGTCGACCAGCGATTCAGCGACCACGCCGTTTACTGGCGCCGAGGCCTGACCGGTCTGCAGTCCGAGCAGAGCCGAGACATCCACACCGCTGGCCGGAGCCTCAGCATAGGTGATAGTCGAGGTGGCGCCTGTAGTGGAGCTGGTGACTTCAAAGCGGCCCTGGGTCGCGTTCCACACGCAAGTGCCAGCGGAGGCGAGCTTAGTGGTGATCGCCGCGGCGACTCCGTTCAGGTTGGTAACCGCTGACAGATCAATCGCACTCAGTGTCTTCAGCGTTCCATCGATGGTGATCTTCATGCCGCCAGCAGTTACCGCCGTGAAGTTGGCGATGTCCTGCTGGGCAGCAGAAAGAACGGCACCCTTGAGGATCGCCGATGTGGCCGTCTTCGCCCACCGGCCGACGTAAACGATCGACGGCTGCGGGGATTGGCTGAAGAAATAGTTGCTCGCCAGATACTCTGGCGCCGAGGTGCCGAAATCAGCCTCTACGCCGCCAGGTGCGTAAGGCCTTAGACCTTCGCTTACATCGATAACAGGCGACGAACCGAGGACCAGCAGCGCGCCAAAATCACGCACAGCAGCTGCCTTCGGAGACATGACGATCTGGACGTTAATGACGTCCGAAATGGCAAGAGTCTGCATTGCTTTCTCCGGGTTGGATCAGCCGGCGACGATCAGCGGATCGGCCGACAGGATGTTGAGAACTGGATAGACGCGTACCACTTGGCGCCGCATCTGAATGAAAAGGTCGTAGCGACGCACCCATTGCTGGTTGACCAGCTCAGGCACGGGGCGGATATCGGAGGCACCGTAGAACGCCATCCGCTGGGCCTTGATCGCTTCGCTGTTCTGCGTGATGAAGATTCCGTCGCGCAGGATCGACGCGTAGGCCTGGGCCTGTGGCCCGTAGAACGTGCACAGGACCTGCAACTCTTCGTGCATCTGGTACTGGTCATGACCGTCGCCCGATCCGTCATGGTCGATGGCCGGGTTGGCGACGGTCTTGGTTTCGTGCACGCCGATTGCGCACCAGTTCACGTTCGGCTCTGGCTGCTTCGGCGGGTTTGGCTGCCAGCGTGGCCGGACCATTGGCCCGGGCAGTCCACTGATGCCGACCACCATGGCCTGCAGGATATCTTCGAGCTGATCATCTTCCGATGGCGCAGGCGTCCCCGCCGGCGTGAGATAACCGCCGGTTGCTGAGGTGTTCGCCATGGGTTATCCCTTCAGTGGAAGAAGATCACAGGTGGCACAAACGAAGCCGCGCCCAAAGTGCTTGTAGTCGTTGACGTTTGAGACCGTGTACTGCTTGCCCCGCCAAGTCACGACGTCAGCGGTGGTATCGCCTTCGCCAGCCGTCAGCCGGAAAATCGTGTGGATGGTGATAGAGCCTTTCTTGCGCTCAGCACCTGCCAGACGCTCCAGAATGTCGCCCTTGTCGCTTGTGACGACGCCAGCGAACGTGATGTTGGTGTCGGCCGTAGTGGTCCGCCCGTTGCCCCCGACGGTTTGCACCGCCCTTGTACAGATCAGGCCTAGATCCATGAAGTCAGGGTCAAGAAGAATTTCTGATACATCGAGCTGAGCCATGATCAGTCCTTCTCGCGGATTACGTAGGTAATGGCGTTTCGCAGTTGGCCGGTGTCGATCAACGGCTTTGTGCCAGTCCGGCCGCGCTTCCTTCGGGCTGCCAGAGTTCGTTCGGACAGCGGCGCAAGGTCACCATTGTTGATTTCATACCTGGCGCCAGCCTGAGCCACCAACCCGGTGGCGTTCAGCTCGACATCAACCTTTTCCTCGTTTCCATCCATGGCCGCTTTCGCAGCTTTTTTCAGGTGGTCGTTGATGTTTTCCTGCGCCCGCGCAACACCCGGAATCAGGAATGGCCGCGCTGGGATGTTTGAAGCCGGCGCTCCGTATTCGTGGATGTAACCGAGCTGGGCATTGTTGATCGGCTCGGTATCACCATCTTCGCGAGTCGCCTTCGAAGCGGGGATGCCAACCATGACCTGCTTGCCGGCAAGCCCCTGAATGGTTGCCAACACCTTGGCCACATTGTCGGTGGTGATCTTCATGCTCAAAGCTGAATCCCCCCAGTCCCGACCATGCGGGCCAATTGCAGGTACCGGATGCCGTAGGTGCTCAAGTTGAAGAATCCGCCGTCTTGAAGCGCGACGGCGCCTGTGTCGTAGCCGGCGCTGACCTTGTCCACCGACTTTGACGTCAGCGGCCCCTTAACCTGGCCGGCAGTGCCGCCTACCATTTCGGTCAATTGGTTGCCAGCGGCGATGGCCAGGTTGTGGGCAATGAACAACTCAAGACCCAGGTCCAGATAGTCGCACCAGCGATCAGGCGCAAGCGTCTTCTCGCCCAGACTCAGCCATAGGTTCACGGCTGAGTCTGGGTATTTGGTGGTATCGCTGAACTCGGGGAAGTCAGTGCGGAACTGGGCGGCGTCCATGATCAGGCCTTTGCGTCGTCATCACTGGTATCGCCATGCAAGGCCTTGGCCTGCTTGGCGGTCAGTGGCTCGGAGTTAGCGGCCACGTACCAGTGATCCGCAATCTCGTCTTCGACCTCATGAAGGCCAGCTTCGAAATCGCGGATTACGCCTTCGGCCAGGTTGAGCTTGAAGCTCTTGAGCACATTGAGGAATTTCATTGCGCTCTCCTTAGATGCCGTCGCGGTAGCCGACAGTTTCCGGGTAAACCACTTCAACCACGCCCAGGCGGCCGTAGTAAGTGGTGATCTGACGAATCCCGCGATATTCCAGCGGGGTGCGCTGCAACGGTACCAGCGGGAAGCGAACGCGATCCTTCTCGTTGGTATACGCCATCATGCGGTTGGTGCTGGAAGCACCACGACCGGTTAGCCATTTCAGCGGCTGGATGTTCAGCGGACGGCCATTGATCGAGTTCGACAGGCTGTTGACCTTCAGGTACTCGATGATCGAGATGTTGCCCGCGGTCGACACGATGCGGCTGACCAGCTTGCTGTAGCTGACCGGATCCAGGCGCAATTCGCTCGGGCAGATGGCGAAAGCAGACGCCGCCCACACGCTGTTCAACAGGTCGTTGACGTCGGCCAGGATCTGGTCCGGAGTCGCAGTGGTCCAGTTGCCGGTGATGGCGTTGCTGACGTTGGTAACAACGCTGGAGTTCACCAGGCCGGTCTCGCCCAGCTCGGTATCGCCAATGTAGACCTGCTCGTCGATGTCCATGTTGTGCTTGAGCTGCATGCCCGAGAACTTCTGGCTATCCACCGGGCGGCCGAGTTGCTGGGCTGATGCGAGCTCAGGCAGCGTCCACGACAGCTCCATGCCCCACAGGCTCAGCGGCTTGGCGGTCTTGCCAATGTCCAGACCAAGACTTGCAATGGCGCTGGAGTCCTTGCCGATCCAGGCTTTGCCGTTCGGGCTGGTGCCACCGACGGCGGCAAAGGTGCTGTTGGTGAAGCTGGACAGTTCGTCCGCAATGCTCACGTCTTCACGCAGCTGGATATCGCGAGACCAGGTAACCGAGGCTAGTGGGCCGTGCAGGTTCTGGTCCAGACGCTCCAGCTCACCGATTAGAAAGACGCCAGTCGAGTCGATGGTTTGCGCATCGAACGTCATCAGGCCGTCGCGGGTGTGGGCGCGCTTGATCGAGCGCGGCAGAATCAAATTGCTCATCGAGCGTTCCCCTTAGATGTTGTAAGCGATTTCGACGTTGCCAGAGGCATCGGCGGCGCCCATGAAAGTCGCGGTGGTCATCGCGACGGTGTTGGTGCTATCAGCGGCGGCTTCAATGCCACCGATGGGCTTGCCGGCCGCGGCTGCGGCAACTCGAACGTAGACCTGGCCGTCTTTTGCGGCGGTACCAGCGTTCAACTTCACGCTCATGTAACCGCGACGCAGGACATCTGCGACGCCTTTGGTCGGTGGGGTGGCGGTGCCGAGCGGATCGGAGCCAGAACCACCAGTGATCGGGTATGGACGAGCGAACAGGCCGTACTCAGCACCAGCGGCATCGCCTGCACCGAATGGCACGAACTTGCCGCCCACGATCTTGCCGAACAGGCCATAGCCTGCGAAAGGCGAAGCCGAATCCAGGAACACCGGCTCGATGGTCGATTGACTGGCGCGAGTGACGTCGCCTGGAATGCCCGCAGGCATGCGATACAGAAATGCGTTACCCATGGGGGATATCCTCAGTTACGGCCCGAGCCGTTCCAAAATTCGCGGTTGCGTTGGTTGATGTCCGCGACGCTCATAGGAGCGCGGCCGAAATCCTTGGTGGTGATGGAGGCGCGCGCGCCGGTTGCGTTGTTCTGCAGCTTGGCGAACTCGGTAACGCCAACGAATGTCGCTGCCACCTGATCGGCAGTCATCGTCGACAGGTCTCGGCCAGCCAGAAACGGCTCAACCAGCATTTTGCCATCGCCGGTTTGCATGGCCTTGGTGAGTGCCAGGCGCTGGCAGGTGCAGACGTGGTCGGCGGTCTTGGTCTTGGCATCACGCGTATGGAAGGTGATACCCGGGGCGATGATCTCTGACCGAGAGCGCAGGTCGGTCATGACCTCGGCGTCACCGGTGTAGGTCTTGCCGGATGCTTCAGCGTTTTTCGCCGCAGCTTCAGCTTCGAGGATGTCATCTTTGGTCTTCGACGCATCGCCGTCGTCCGGGTCTTCGTCCTCGGTGATCTTCTTCACCTCGGCCTCCATGTCGGCCATGCGCTTGTCCATGGACTTCATGGTTTTGAGGATCGATGCGAGAGCAGCGGAATCTCCGGTCTTGGTTTTCCCGCTTTCATCCTTGTCGTCGTCTTCGTCCTCGTCGTCGGTCTTGGCGCCTTCCAGCGCCTCTTCCAGCGCGGCTTCGTCCTTAGCCTTGAATGCCGTGCGGACACGATCCATCCAGGTGCGTTTCGTTTTTGTATCAGTCGTCTTGGCCACTTCGGCGTCTCCAATTGCACATCGCGGGCCACAGCGGCCACGCTCTACCAGGGCTACGTGGTTTCCCACGATGTTCATCTGGCGGCCGCGACCGACTGCCAGTTGTTCGTAATCGGCGTTATAGCCGCAGGACACCTGACGCAAGCCGCTGCGAACCTCCTCGATCGCTGTTGCATCGGTGATCAACAGGTCGGCCAGCATCAAATCGCTTTCAACCCCATCACCCTGGCGAACGTTCTGGGTAATACCCCTCGACAGTTCGCGCCAGTTTTCGGGGGTTACGAAATCGTCGGGGTGCGCCATGGTCACCGGCTTCCCTTCGAAGCTGGCGATGGTCTCGGCGCGGAACACCTCGTCTGGGTTCCGCTCGATAGTCACGATGCCGCCGGCGCCGCCCTGGACGATCGGGCCGTCCTCGTTGACCAGCTCGCTTTCGTCGTAGACCAGGGTCCCCGTGCGAGCGATGGGTACCGCCTCACACAGCAGGAAGCCTTCAGGCGTCATCCGCTGCCGAGCGCTCAGGCGTTCAGGCGCAAACCAGCGCCCAGCCTCGTCTTGGGTTCTAACGTGCATAGGGGTTCACTCGGGGATAACTGGTTCTGGGTAGCAGCGGCAGTTGGGCAGGCAGCCGGCGTGACCGGTGAGCTTGTCCAGGGTGGGCGGTGAATCCCAGCGAACAAACTTGCCGTTCATTTCCTTGTGGGAGTGGCGGACGTCGCTGTCACCAGAGGTTCGCCAGATGTAGCCCTCGCTGCCCACGGCCTTGGCGCGAGCCTCGGTCAGGGTTGCAGCTGTCCGGGATACCTCGGTGCGGGCGATCAGCTTGGCTTTGCTCTCGGACACTTCGCCTGATCGCATGATTTCCTTCGCGATCTCGCTGGCCCTGGTGCCATCTTCAATGCCCTGCAGCGTCAGTTCGTGCACGCGCTTGGCGGCGTCGAGAGGGATGCTCTTGATCAGCGTGACCTGTTCGGCCAGCAATCCCTGCATGGCGGCGCCGGTTGGCGCCGTGCGGATCTCTTGGCGCAGCGCCTGAGCCATTTGCTCAGTGAGCATTGCCCAGGCCTTGCGGTCCTGCTGATTGACCTCGGCAATCATCTTGCTCGCCGTCGAGACGGCCCAGTCGTTCAACAGTTCTGCATACCGGTTCAGCATGTGCGAGATGGTAGGCTCGACCGATGGATCGCCAGGCGGAAAGCCGTTGATGATGCTTCCCACCTGGCGCGCTACCTGCGACAGCGAGGACTGGTATTGCCGTTCGGCTCTACTCGTCCTTACCGGATTCCGGCTTCGCTTCTTGTCCCGGGTTTTCAGGCGCATCGATCAGGTCCTTTTCGCCAGGGACTGGTGGTGGTTCTTCTTCGGCCGCCTTGATTTCGTCGTCCGTGATGTTCGACCACAGCCCGGTGGTATTGCTGGACTGGCGCAGCTCTTTGAGCGCGGTACCACGGTCGACAATGCCGGAATCGAACGCCGACACCACTGAAATGGTGTCCTTGCTTCCGATCTCTGCCTTTTCGGTATCGCTGAGCTGCCAAAGCGGCACGAAGTCGAACGCGAAGCCATCAGGTAGCGGCTTGCCCATCTCAGACCGGCAGATCACGTCACAAAGCGTCGTAACGCCCGGGCGCAATGCCGAATCTTGGTCTGCCTTCACGCCGTCGTAGTAGATCCTGATCTCTTCCTCTGAGCTGCCATTGAGGCCGCCAGGGGATTGCCCAAAGAGAATTGCCGCCGGAGTTTCAAGCGCACCACATACCTGCTCTCCGAACTTGTCGATGACGGCATCCAGACCACTGAAGTTGTACTGATGCGCCTCAAACTTGTCCGTCGAATCCATGAGGGTCATCCCCTCGTTGCTCTGGAACTGGCGGATCATGTCGATCTGCTTCAGAAGCGCCTCATAGGATCGGCCACCTGTAGCGATCAACTCTCGCAGCTTCTCGACTGAATAGGTCCGCAGGTGGGCCTTGTAGACCAGCTGTGCGGTGCCTTGGGTGACGCTGTCGAACGCGACAAGCCGATCCCATAGACGCTCCAGCACCGACTGACCCCATCCGTTCTCAGCGATGCGCTGCCAGTACGGCAGCTCGACGCCTTCCCGGCGAATCACGCGGCTGTAGTGAATCTTCTGGTTGATCAGCGCCTGAGCATCGGCCACCACGGTGTAATACTTCGGCTTTCCGAGGTCGGGACCGTATTCAGTGACCAGGTTCTCCAGCGACGGCTGAACGAGCCAGCGGTCAAGCACCAGCAATCCTTTGAACTGGCCGGGGCCGATCGTATCCAGGCGCAGCGGTGTTTCAGGGCGCTGGCCATCGATCAGCATCACGGCGATCGAGCCACCGTAGAGGCGCGACCATTTCTCGTTGTCACACAGGCCTTTCCAGATTTGCAGCCGCTCAAAGGCGCGAGACAGCTTGTCCTTCTCATCCGGCGGCATGATCGAGTTGAATTCAATGCCTTCCCGCGTCATGTCTTTGGCGCGAACGTCGACAGCGCGCCCAGCCAACCAGCTGGACCGATAGACAGCCTCCATCTGGATGCGGTTGCGGCTGACAAAGCTGAATCCGTAACCACTCGCGCTGTTCTGGTTGGCGGTTCCCAACCCAACGCGCGCCGTGAAGTTTTGGAAGCTGTCGTTCGTCATGAACGACTTTCTGGCGGCGTCGGTCTGCTGGTTGACCTTCGCAGCTCGAGCGCTCATCTGATGCTTTCTGCTCATTCTGCGAGTCTCTTCCAGATATCGATGGACCTGGCCGCCGGCTGATAACAAATCATCACGGAGTCAGCGAGGTTTGGTGATTTAGTGCCCTCGGGTGCCTTGTCGATGACGACCTTGCCCACGGCGTTGATTGTGTAAGTGGGCTGCGAGAGCTCCATGGTCAGGAGCGGCAGCTCAGCCAAGTCCGGCGATATCGAAATCAACTCGTCCGGATCGAACGCCATTCCTTCAACCACGGCCCGGTAGGTTGCCTGGAACCGCATGCGAAGCGCCCACCAGGCCTGAGCCTTGGCGTTTGCGAAGAAGTCCTTGTTCAGGCGCTCCTTGACCATCTGTCCTTCGGGGTCATGCACGCCACCGGAACCGCGAAACGGCTGGTCGTTGATCTGCTGGATACCCTGCTCATGACGTAGCTCGTTGATCACCCGAGCATCACCGCGCACTCCGGCGCCCAGGCCGTCGGCATCGTAGTCGAATGTCTCATACCGGCGCTCATCGCAGATTGAGAACGCCTTGACCACGGTGGCGTAGATATCGCCGCCCTTTCCTGACCAGGACTCAAGAAAGTCCAGCAGGAAGCCATGGCGGCCAGCGAAGGCGTTCTTGTCGATGCCCTCGTCCGCGACGTCGAGACCACCGCGGCGCATACCTGTCGGCTCAATGCCAAGCTTCAGGTGCGCGCCTATGGCTGCCTGCACCCAGGCCGATGGGATGACAACTCCCTCAACCGAAGCCGCGTAGTTGATGTCGATCTCTTGGGCTACGGTGACGGGGTCAAGGTCGTTGACCTGCTTCTCGTACCAGGCATCATCCTTGCGCGGATCATCGCGCCAGTGAAACGTGAACACCTTGATCTTGCCGCTGTGCCGGCGCTGGGCGAACGAGTTGCCCATGCCGTTTGGCGTACTGATGTCCTGCCGGCAGTTAGTGGTTGCCGACAATGAGGCATCGACCAACTGAGGACGCTCAAGGAATGCCGACTCGTCCACGATGTAGAAGCTGGTCCGGTCGCCACGGCCAATGCCGTCACCTGACTCGCCAGTGATCACCGAGCCGGTATCAGGGAACAGGATGCGCATGTGCGGCGCGTGCTTTCGATCGTCCCAGGTGCCTCGGAACTCCCTGGGCAGCAGGCGCATGAATGTGCGCGCCTTGTCGAACAGAGATTTTGGCGAACCGATTTTGTCGACGTATTCCTCCTTGCGGGAGCCAAACCCAACCACAAAGCCGCTATTGAACATGCATACCGTCGATGCCAGGCCGATAGTCAGCCATGACATACCCATGTCGCGGGTCTTCTCGGTGATGCCGGGCTCTTGGTTGCGCCAGCGCTCCATGAACCACTCAATCCATTCTTCCTGCTTCGGGAACAATAGGAACGGAATCGATGCAGGCAGGCCGCGCTCAACGTTGCGCGGGTCGGCCGTCATGCCCCAGTCGATAATGAACTGGGCTGGATTTTCACGGTAGAACTCTCTCAGCGCCGGAAGCACCGAAGGGTTACGGCGAATTCGCTCTAGCCGCTCAGTGCGCCACTCGAAAACCTGAATGTAGTCCGGTTTTTTGAAGTCAAACGCAAATGGTATTGGCACTTTATTCGCCCGACATCAGGTCGTGATAGATCCGCGAAGCTTCTACGGGATCTGAGGTAACCGTTGAAATAGATTGGACTGGGCCGCCGCCTGGGCCGCTGTGCTCAAGCTTGTGCTTGTTGCTGTAAGCGCTACCCATTTCTTTCGCGGCTTGCTCCAGGATCTGCAACGCAAGACCGATATTCTTGGTCGTTTCTGCCCTCTCCACAAAGCGATTCAAGGCTCGCAACCGGAACGCACGGTTGGCGATCGGGATCTCCGCTGTCTCTTCGCGAAACCGCTTGCGGGTGTCGTGGAAAAGGATTTGCCACTTGGCTGCCAGGCCTTTGCCTGATGTCTTGGTCGGGTCGTGAGTCTCCACCTGTTGGCGGGTCACCGTGATCCCATATTCCTTTTGGACGGCTTCAACAACCTGTGAAGGCGTGTCAAAGCACGCCAGGGCCTGAACGATAAAGGCCTTCACGTCGTTTTGAAGGGCTGCCATAGATTTTCATCCGTCCAGAGCCTGTCCAGAATCAGGCCGACTTGAGCAGACAGGTTCCGCAGGCCCTCGATATGTTCAATTTCCCCACCTCGGCAGGATTGTTTGCAGCGTCCACCAGCGCCTGGACATCAGGGCTCGCACCGTAGCGCCGGACCACGCCGACAAACTCCTCGACATCGTGGCCACGCATCTCGATCTTGGGTGCGCCTTCCTTGGTGAATGCTGGCTGACCGTATTTGTCTTTGGCGTGGGCCAGGTGGTAAAGCTCATGCTCCACCAGGGCGCAGAACTCTTCATCGCTGCACTGGGCGCAGTAGTCAGCAGCCAAGGTGATGATGAAAGCCGGCACCTCGCCGAACCAGTCACGCATCTGCTGTTCCATCCGGGCTTTCTGCCAACCGCCGGCGCGGAACGCTACCTGCTCGGCTTGGCCCAAGACTGTGCGACCCTGCTTGTTGAAGCTCGACGACGCCCACATGACCCGGATGTCTGCATCCAGCAGGTGAGCGTGGTCTTCGTTGTGGATGCTGCCGGTGTCGGCGAGGATCTCGGCTTGGAGCCACCCCCACACTTCGGGAGCGGGAGTCAGGCGTATTCCGAAATCAAATAACTCGGAAAGCTCGAGCAATGACGCAGGAGGCATTGGCCTATCCATTCCCCCTCCGTGTCGCGACACAATTTGCTGATTCTCGAAAAGTGTCGCGCCTTACTTGACTTCGAACACATGCCCGCGGCGAGCCCACGCGTAAGCCACCATTCCGGCGTGAAGCATCGCTCCGAACGGGCTTACCCACTGACCTTGCATCGAGGTGACGAAAGATCCGAACGACCCAATGGCGACCAGATAGAAGGCAACGCTCAGTAGTGGCTGGTCGATTGGGCGGATACGGCGCAGGTAATCACACGCAGCCAGCGCGACGACGATGCATAGGGCTGCATCAACCAAGCCCAGCACGGATACAAGAATGCTGTTCATGTCAGGCACCTCGCGCCGTTACGAATGCGCCCATTGCGGCCTTCATGGCTGGGATGATGTTCATCGCTGTCAGTCCGAGCACGAATGCCACGCCGCACAGCAAGTCATCATTCACAGCCAGGTCGAGCTTGGGGGCAAGCCATAACGTCACTGGTTGCGTCAGGTAGACCGAAAAGCCGAAGCCAGTAGCTACAGCGGTTGCCGCCTGGCCCCGGGTAAGGTCTTTCAGAAAACCAAGGGACAGGATCGAACCGATAAAAGCAGCCATGACCACGCCGTACTTGACCAGCAATACGCTGGCGGCAGTGCTCGTTGGTTCTGCCATTGGTTTCTCCGTGGAATAAAAAGGGCCGGGGTATTCAGCCAAACGCTGGGGAGCAGCGGCGAATAGGTCAGCCCCGACGGCACTCCCAGCTCGGAGCAATGGGTGTGGCGGAGCTGAAAACGACAAAACCCGGCGCGGCGGCCGGGTTTTGTCGTTCTAACTTTATCAGCGAGAGCTGGCTATCTTTTGCAGTTTTACAAGGACCGCTTTCAACTTCTCATCCTCGAGGCCCAACTTCTTAAGGGTTTCATCGGGATCAGATGTCAGCGGAGAGAGCGTCTTAATGTCCGCAAAGGACACTGTTGCGGCTGGCTCGCCCTGCTCATCAAAGAATTCCATCATATCGACTCCTTGCGATTGGTATTGAGACGTACCGGTTACGCCCACCGCTATCGTAAAGGAGTCGACAATAAAAAACCCGGCGCGCTGGCCGGGTTCGAATTTCCGAGTAAGTTGCCGAAGGCAAAACTCTAACAGTGGCGAAATCATGCCATGAGCCGCACGGGAACGCAATAGGCCCTCAAGCGGCCTCGCGCATTTCGTAAATTACCGCTGCGACCGGGCTCAGTGCACGCCGATCCAAATCCTCGCAGCACTCGAAAATCAGCTGCAACATGCCCCCCCAATCCCGCTCCCAGTTGCACGACTCAAGGCGCACCTCGTAGACCTGCCACATCCAGGCGCGGAACTTCTCGGCATTGGCCAGCGGATCCTCATTGGCTGACTGGCCGCCTTGGTGCATGTACCGGTACCGGCTCATTACCCCCTTCACCACATACTCCAGTTTCTCCCGCTTAGCTGCGGTCATCCGTGGCGACCTGCCCTGCACCACCAGGAACACCACCTCTTCCGCCGCCTCGCGGATGTCGTCGCTTTGCTCGGCGGCATACATGTAGTCGCCAAACACGCGAACCTGTGGATGCAGCCTGGCGATCGCCGACTGAATATGCCCCGCCAGGGCGCCATGGACTGCATGGCTAGCCGTTGGCCCCCGTTCCGTGCCCTGCACCACCACGCCCAACTGCGCGATGTCAGAGGACTGGCCAGGGGCCGGGTTGTACTTGCAGTCATGCCAAGCCTGGCGCGCTGAGTTGATTTTCATGATGCAAGCCTCCCCTTCAGCTCTCTGGCCTTTGCTCTGTACTCGGCAGTCATCGCCTTCAGTTGCTCGATGGTGTATTTCTTCGGTAAGTGGGGACCTTCCAGCCACTCCACCTGGTCGGCACCGATCCGCTTCACCAGCTCGATGCGGTAGTTCACGATGTCGCCGGATTTGTGGTTGTTGCACGGCGCACACTGCTTGTGGACGTTGAGCGGCTCAAATCGCAGCTCCGGGCTCGCTGCCACGGTCCGGTAGTGCCCGGCGTGGTACTGGCCTTCGTGGTGACGGCCGCAGCTCACACACGGCAACTCGGCATCGCGCAGGCGCACCCATTCGTTGAACGCTTGCTGCGTATCGCAAGCATGATCCGCCCTACTCTTCAGATTCTCCTTGCGGACCTTGATCTCGCGGCGCTCGACCTGGGCGAGAGACCTGCGCGCCCTATCACGGTTCGAGTCGACGGTGGCCAGCGCGCATTTCGGACTGCATACGGCCTGCCCAAGGCGCTGCGGGACGAATGAGGCCCTGCATTCTGGGTTCTTGCAGGTCTTGGGCTTTGGCTGTTTAGAGGCGATCACCATTTCAGATCCTTGATCGACCCAAAGTCGAAGTTGGGCAGGGTGGAGGTTCCGCTCAGGTAGTCGGTCATGATCTGCACGTCCTCCTGTGTGCAAGACCCTGGTCCGGACTGCCAAAGGCTCATGGGGTCTACGCTGTACATCGCGCCGCGGCAGGAAACCCCATACCTGCAGTACATACCGTCCTCAACCACCCCGACCCGAGCTTTGCCCTTGTCGAAGTAGACGATGTGATGCTTGCCGTCCTCAGTTCGAACCAGCTTCGCTGCCTTGCGATTGCTGCGCTTGATCCACTTCTGGATGTCTTCGCCGTATTCGCTCATGCTGCGGCCTCCCAAGTCTCAGGCATCTGCCCCTTCGGCTCACTCCAAACGACACCCTTGTCGGCACCGAAGGCGTACATGCATTCGATCACGTCGCCCAGCTCGGCCACAGTCATGCGCTTGGTGCTCTCGCCCAGCATGACTACGCCGCCGTTGATGCCCTGGGCCATGCGGATCTCTTGGCGGGCTGCCGCGGTCATTAGCGCCTTCCAGTCCTCGCTGTCGAGCTTCTGCATCACTCCGTTGACTGGCCAATCCACCTGGCGGGAGATATCGCCCAGCATTGCCCACAGCTTGGCGTTCTGCTCCAGGGTGCGGCGGGACTTCACCGGGCGGACGATGATCTCCACGGCGCCCGCGGTCGCAAGCTCAGTGGCGAACAGGTAGGCCAGGCGGAATACTTCGCGGATTCGGTTAGAGCCGGCTGACCAGAAGTGGCGAGGCTTGTGGATGATATTGGTCATGGCTGCACCTCCGTCACTGCTGTGTCATCCACGCGGTAGCAGTCGCACCAGAGCCGGGTTATGGATTTCCATGTGGATCGAGCGTTACGCCCTGTCCAGTACGGACGGATATAGACGCGACCCGCTTCAACAACCGCAATCTGGTACATGGTCCCACTGCGCTTGTTGCGAACGATCATCCCAACCTTTGGCTTTGCGAGATTTTCGGTCATGGCTGCTCTCCCTTGCCTAGGGCGGCGTCGACCGACCAGTCTTTGTGCTTGGCTCGAAGCCGACTCAGCTCGCCAGCCAACTTTGCTTGACTCGATTCCAGCGTCTCGTTCTCGGCCTTCAACTCAGCATTCACTTGGTTCTGCGCTTCGAAGCCAGTGCACAGGCCGGAGAGTTCGGCCTTGAGCTGGTCGCTCTCAGCGATCAGGGAAAGGACTGCGGCGGGGTTGGCGGCGGCGACGTAGCGAAGACATGCGTCCTTCTCCGAATCAATGCTCTGGTACTCGAGCAGCGTTCCGAGATCCACGTCAAACACGTAGCTTGTGCCCGGCGCGTACTCCGGCCCAAACCATGGCCCTTCTGGTGCAGCCTCGGCCAGCCGCTTCAGTTCGGTGTAATCGGTCATGTCAGAATCCCTCCTTGCCACGTTGCGATTCCCACTCGAACGGAATGACGATCACCCCGCCTTCCCGAAGCCTGTCTGCACAGCGATCACCGATTGCCGCGGCCAATGCCTTGGCGTCGAGGTTTGAAACGATCACGGTGGGTCGCAGCTCCTCGTACCGGCCGTTGATGATCGAGAACAGCGTCGTCAGCTCGAAGTCGCTTGGCTTCTCCTTGCTCACGCCGATCTCGTCTAGGATCAGAAGCGACGGGCTGATCAGGCTCGACAGGATCTGGCTTTCGCTTTTCTCGCTGGAGTTATCGTATGTGGCTCGGATGGCCTGGAGCACAGCGCCGACCGTGCGGTACACGGCTGTCGCGGTGGTGGTCGCCATGATTTCGTTGGCGATGGCCACGGCAAGATGCGTCTTGCCTGTGCCTGGCTTACCCAGCAGCAGCAGGCACCGGCCAGTCTCGGCAATGTCCGCGAACTCGGCAGCGTACCGACGGCAGGTGTTCAAGGCTTTGCGCTGTTCGGCGGTCTTTGCAACGTACTGATCGAAGGTCTTGCCCATGAAGCGCTTAGGAATCAGGGAGGAGCCGAGCTTTTCGGCCATACGCATGCGGAGCAGTTGGGACTCCTGGGTCTGCCTGCGGGCTTCCTCCTCCTCGGCGCGAATGCGGCTGCACTCCGGGCAACCGCTCTTCAGGTCACGACCCAGCACCGAATAGACCTTCTGCTGGTACTCGCCGTGGATTTCGCAGATGGCCGGCTGGATTCTGGTGCCTGGCGGATAGGCCGCCGCCGGGATGGCAACAACGTTTTCAGAAGGCATAGGTACCGTCCTCACGCTGGATCAGCCCAGCTTGGTAGTCACGGTCAGCGAAGCCGGTGTGGCGGGATGCGGGGAACTGGTGGACGTTGCCCTTGGATTTCTCCGGGAATATCCCGATCCAGCCATTGGCGATCGAGATGGCGAGCACCTGGTCCGGGGCGGCATGACCCTCAAGCGACTTGGCCTGCTGCTCACAGCTCTTGGCAGTCAGCGGCTTGCGGATTTCTTTGCGGTGCTGGCACCAGTCGGCCCAGGCCTTGTCGGACACGTTGGCAGGCTTGGCAGTCAGGGGATCGAACTTTCCAGACTTCGCCGGCGCGTCAGCGCCTTGCTCTTGATCTTGTTTCTTCTCTTCTCTTCTCTTCTCTTCTCTGGTCCGCAAACTGTCCGCATCCGAAGCGGACAAATTGCGGACAGTTTTTTTGCGTTCGTTGCGCTTGCGCTCGGAGTCGTTGGCGCGGCGCTTGGCGCTGGCCCCGTTGTGCTCGTCAAAGCGAGGCATTACAAGGCTTCCACCGTCATTCACGGAGGCCCATTCGACGTCGATCATGGCCTGGGTAAAGCCGGGCCAGCCAACTACAGCGTCCATCGCATCAACGGTGTAGCCCACCAAAACACCGTCACTTGAGTGGGTGTCGAAGATGCTCCAGGCGACATGCAGTCCGCCGATAATCCGCAACCTGTCCGCTTGCAATGCGGACACCATGCGGAACACTTTCGGATGCGTCTGAAGGTCGATTCGCATTTTTATCCAGTCTCCGGCCATTACTTGCTGCCTTTGCCGACCAAGCCGGCAAGCTCAAGGAAACGATCGACGTACCAATGAGGTGCCGTCTCGCGGGGGTTGTTTGGGCTGGTCAGGTTCTTGCCGTAGCGAAGGCCCTTATCAGTCACAGACCAGAAGTCGACGACTCCGCGCTTAGCGCTGTTGCGCTGGCACTTCTTGATGAAGCCATTGGATGCAAGCAACCTGTTAAAGGCCGGTGCCGTGCTGGCTATTCCGTTTTCTTTGATGAGGTCGGTGACGGCTTTGGTTTCCATTGAAGAGCCGCCGATGGCATCCGGCGCGGCATCTACGGCGTAGCCTGGAAGGAATTTGGCATCGAGGCCGTTGTTGGTGGCGATCTGGGCGAGCATCATCACTTGACTGGACGGTGCAGGCTTCAGGAGGCGGGTGAAGCACTCCAGGATGGCGAGTTCCCCGACGACCTTAGTGCCGTTGAGCAAGACCTGATTGCGCGCGCCCTGCTGCTGCTCCAGCTCACGCCAGCGGCGAATAACCTTCATGCGCATGGGCGCGCTGTAACCAGTGAGCAAACAGTCGGTGTGTTCTCGGTCGAGCAGGTACTGGACCTGCTCACGATTCCGGCCGTCCAGGTAAATGTCCTCAAAGCTGAGGGCATCGGATTTCAACTCTTTCAGCATCGCCAGAATGTCGCGCTTCACGTTGTCGTGGCGCTTTCCGGTGATGCTGGCGATCTCGCGGGACGACATTGTTGTACGCGACACGTTTTGCAAATCTTGAAACTGTGTCGCGGACTTTTTCAGGGCCTGTACATCAGGAATCGAGGCGTGCATAATCAGCTCCACGTTGATGTAGTTTTTGCAAGCGCTGTAAAAGAGCCGGGATCGCACCCCGGCTTTTTTGTGCCTGCGATTTGGTGTTACCTATCGAGGTCTTCATCAGCCCCTCCTTTTTCAGGCCCTATTCCGGGCTTCGGCGGGTCGCGCCTTGTTGTTGGCAAATGCCGGATTTTTCCGGCGCCTCTTGGCCTGGTCTTTTCGAAAAAACGCTCCGCTCCAAGCTTTGCGGCGTATTCGTCAGGCGTCATGCCTGCTGCTTTCGCCAGTCGTTCAAGCTTTTCGTAGAGGCGCCCATCGATCCCGTGGCTGATCGTGGTTTCGGGCACATAGCCTCCTTCAGGGCCTTCAGGCCTGCATGTGTTTACCGTTAGCATCCAGCTCGACGATGCTCTCCAGCTTTTCCTCAACGCACATGCGCACAAATACGGCGAGCTGGAGCTTGTGCAGGCGGGCCACAGCCTTCAGGGCCTCATAGGTTTCATCGTCGTAACGGGACTTAATCTCCCGGTCTTTCAGGTGGCGCGTGTCGTCATATGCCATTGGTGAGGCTCCTTGGTTGTTCGAAAGGGTTAAGCAGCCTTTGGGTGCTGCAGGAAATAGTTGGTCAGCGCCTGCACGGAGCTGATGCGCGGATCCTTGGTGGAGCCGTTGGAAATCTTGCTCATGGTGAAATACGGGACCTGGGCGGCCTCGCTGATCTCCCGCCATTCACCGCGGCGGCTGAGAAGCTCGCCCTTGATGAAGCCGAGCAAGTCGTTTTGAAAATTGGCTACTGGCATGGTGGAAACCTTTTATGAGTCGTTCACGCATACTTTAGCCGTATACGAATAATCCTGTAAAGCCGCAAACGACTAATGCTTAATGCGATGCTTAGCCAGATACGAATCAGGTGCTACGACGATGCTTTCGATCAGGCAGATATTGGCCAACAACTTAAAATTCTTGATGGCTGGCAATCCGAACCTGGACACGCAGCAGAAGCTTGCGTCTAAATCTGGGGTTGGTCAGCCGACTATTGGCCGGACGCTGCGAGAGGAGTCAGATCCAGGGATTTCGACCGTGTCGAGTCTCGCCAAGGCTTTTAAGTTGGACGCGCAAGATTTGCTGGACGGAGGTCTAATTGACCGCATAAAAGGTAAGGATTCCAATATCAGCGCTGGGCATGGACTATATGACCCAGTTCCTCTGATTTCATGGGTAACCGCCGGGATGCTCGATGACTCTATTGATCTACTAATAACAAACGACGCCGAGGAATGGCTCCAGTGCCCTTATGCACACAGTGCCAGCTCCTTCTGTCTTCAAATAAACGGATTAAGCATGTGGCCGGAGTATAGGGATGGTGAAATCATTCTCGTTGACCCAGAAATAGAAGCGCGGCACAACAGCGATATCGTCGTCAGGACGCCAGATCCCGACAAGAAGACGACTTTTAAGCGATTGCAGATCACGGAAGAAGGCACATTTCTGCTCGCGCTCAACCCAGATTTCCCTAATCGCATTCTGGAAATGCCCGAGGGCACAAAGATCTGCGGCGTGGTAACCGGTTCCTGGCTAAGGCGCCGGTAAGCAACAACACTCAAGGAAGCCCGCCTAGCGCGGGCTTTTTGTCGCCCACAAAAAACCGCATGCGAATATTTTTTAAAAAATAGTCGAATACGGCTTGACGAGCTATTCGTATACGCATACTTTTATAGCCATGAACGGCTAACAACGAGTTCACAGGGCCTCAAGAGACCCGCCGCTCTTTAGCGACACCCCTTAGCTTCAAAGGCAGCGATGAACCGGCCTAAACGGTTCAGAGGGTTGGCAACTGACCCGGGCGTGCAGCGTAAAGCGCCAAGAACAGTTATCCGGCGGACAGGGTCGCGGCTGGAGTCAACAAACTGAATGGCCCGTACCGCGCCAGTAGCGCCGAAGGGCAAGGAGATGAGCCCTGCCTGATTCAGGGCTCATCTGGTTTCACAAATGCCTCTCCTACCCCGGGAGGCATTCGGAAGCCACGAACGGAGCAAGACGAAATGACACGCGAAGAATTCGAAGCCAAAGAAGCCAAGATCATTGCCTCCTACCGTAAGCATCCAAATGCAGTTAGCGCGTTTAAAGGCCCTCAAGCCGTTTGCCGCGACTTTGATGACGCAGTAGTGGCCGCAGGGGAAAACGCAGGTCAAGACCTGAATCCGATCACGCAGCCCGCTGAGTTTCTGGAAGTTTTCGAAAGCAGCCTTGAAGGCATTTTGACCGCCTAACCAACCCCGCCGGCTACTGGAGCAAGACCATGACCAGAGAAGAAGCCTACGCCCACATCGGGAAGCTGGCAGAAGAGCACGCGTTGATCCTGCAGGCCTTCGGCGGCGTGATGACGATCGTTCACCCGGATACGCAGCGCGAGTACGGCGTTGAAGAGAAATGCTTGTACATGGCTGGCCAGGGTCCTTGGCCAGAGGAAAAGCAGCCTGAGTCGAAACCTATTCAGCCGGGCCAGCAAGAGCTGTTCGTGGCATGACGGACCTTTTCACTTCTGCCACCGCATCGGTGGCAGCGGGAAAACAACCGCCTGGAGGGCAACGCCATGTTCTCTCTCTTCATCTTCTTCCGCTTCATGCTTCGAGACAGTAAGCCAACCGCTTTCAAGCCGATGTACGTGCAGACCTGGCCCGATGAAGTGCCGGGCTACCCAATTCAATAGGACTTCCCGATGAACGCACAACAGCAGCTCACCCCGCCGGCCATCGGCGAAGTTTGGCCAGGACAAGGCGGTATCTACGGCGGCCTTCGCCAGTACCCTGAAGGTCTTTGCCACATCATCTTTGCCGCCGAGGATGTCGGCCGCCACGCCTACGGCGATTACGGGGTTTCGGTTGAGGCGGTGAGTCGCACAGATGGCCGCGCCAACACTGCAGTACTGATCGACCGCGAAGGCAAGCATCCTGCTGCTATTGCTGCCAGCGGCTACAACGCCGACGGGCACAAGGACTTCTACCTCCCCTCCATCGGCGAGCTGCATCATGGCTGGCAGTACGCTCCAGAGTCGTTCAGCGAAGAGTGGTACTACCTGTCGTCCACGCAGTACTCAGCCGACGACGCCTACTACATGGGCTTTGAAGATGGCTGGCTCGTCAGCCACGGCAAGGACAGCGAGCGCGTGGTGCGCCCTGTCCGCAGATTCCTTCAGTAATTCATTCCTTCAATTCGATATCCCTGACTGCCGGGAAAGTCCGGCCCGATCCTCTCCAATGAGAGCGCATCGGAGGTGACCTTCAGTCTCGAAAGGGTCTAAGGGCGTCGAGCTGAAAGGTCATGCCCTGCGAGCCGAAAGGCTGACACATGCGGCGGGGTTCCGAGCCCTTAAATGGGAGTTCATAGGAAAGGCGGACCTGGCCTCAGCACTGAAGATCACCTCCGATGCGGACGAAACTGCGGCCTATAACCGCCCACCTGCATCAACAGATAGTCGACGCCGAGCGGTGAAATCCCGACTGACTCGATCGTGGGTCCGCGCCGACCATCTGCATCACAACCCAACCGGAGAGCACCATGCTCCAGATCATCCTGATCGGCGCAGCGCTGAGTCATGTGCGGCCAGAACTGCCTATCCCAGCCGGCCTGCCAACCGATCCACTGCGCTTTCACCATGAGCACTGGCGATGTACTGAGGGTCGGTGGTCGTTCTGGCGATCCCTGCCCCGCCCAAAATTCTGACTCTGAGATCACTGCACTGTAGAGCTACACCGAAAGCCCCGACGTCCAACGGGGCTTTCGTCTTTCTCGCCTCTACCCGTCAGCACTCTCCCCCGCGCCCATCGGCAACCAGCGGTCGGCATGAGTGCTGACGAATACAGGTGAACCAAATCCACGGAGTAATCCATGAGCGAGCAACGAAAGCCGTATCCACGGTCGGCGGACAACGCCGACCAGATGAACCTGCCCGAAGGCAAAACCTGCGGCGACTGTGTGCATTGCCACCGCTGCATGCTGATGTTCGGCCACATCCCTGCTGACGAATCGTGCGACTGGAGCCCATCGCGCTTTCGTGAAGCTGTTCCGGTCGCAGTTTCCGCCTAACCCCAAACACTGGAGGTCGCCATGCATAGCTGTACCGACACCCAAGCAGTTTGCCGAGGATGCGGCCTCAAGCTGCGCGGCTCCCCGTCGTGGAAAGCCGGCTTCGCCTATCACCCTGATCCTGATGGTGAGATTCAACGCTGCCACTACGGCGGATGGGTTTGCTCCAGGAGTTGCGACATCCGCGCCTGCGTCGAGCTGGAAGGCACCATGCCTGGATGCGGCTCGGTAAACAGCTACGAGCGCTTGTCGCCATACGCGAAAGAGAGCATTGAGCGCCACTGGCCGGAGGCAGCATGAGCGATTGGATCAAGTGCAGCGACAGGCTTCCGGAGTGCCCGCATGAGTGCACGACGGATCACACCATGGTTTCGCATTCGCTCCTGCTTACCAGCATTCACGACCCGCAAAGCCTTGCTATGGGCCACATGCGCCAGGATGGGAGCTGGAAGTTGTACGGCGGCGATTACGACTTCATGGATTTGGAAACCATAACTCATTGGCAGCTGTTTCCCGCCCCGCCCACCGAGTAACCCGCCACCCTGGAGGCGACCATGTCTACCAGTTACGCAGACAGCGCCCAGGCCCGGGAGTGGGACAGGCGCTTTGATGAGTTCGGGCGACCGCGGCCCACGCGTGCTGACTTCTGTCACGACTACACGACCGCAGACCTTTCAGCCCGCAGGGATCAACAACTGGCGGAGCGCAAGGCTCTGGCCATTCGTATCAACGCAGCCGTAGACCAGATCGCTGAGTTCTACGGGATGAAGGAGAGGACCTGATGAGTACTGGATATCAGCGCTCGATCGCGATGGTAGAGATCGAGCTGCGCCGAATTGGTAAATCGCGCTACCCAAGCTCCGAGCTTTGCGAAGGCATGATCCAGGCGAATTTGGCCCACGGCTTCATTAATCAATCTGAATCGCTTGAACTCACCCAGCGCGCATATGACGTTGTTGCGACCCGACGGCAGGAGCTACACCGGGAAAGCATTTCACGGCGTATGGCGGACATGAACAAGCTGTATGGGAGGGCATCATGAATACCATGACCCTGGCCTTTACCCACAAGTCCTGGCTCGGCGCCCTATCTCTGGCCTACGACGCTGGAATTGAGAACGTTCACGCCTGGTCTAGCAGGATTTGCCTGTGTGGTGAATGGACTATCGCGTATCAGGTGAAGGCATGACCAGATTTCAAGCAGAAAGACGCGCTGCTCACCGGCGAGGCTCCGCAGTCGCACTTCTATTTTGCATCTTCCTGATGGTGATGATCGCCCTCGCCGATCGCATCACCTGGTAACCACCATGAACATATCTCCACGACTGGCCGCCCAGCTCGACTGGATGCAAGTCGGTGCTTTCACGCCCGACCGATTCAACGGTGAGCAGCGCAAAGAGTACGAAGAAGAAGCCCGCCGCATTCAGCAGCAGTGGGACAACCAACCGAATTGAGGTCGCCATGAGCGTTTACAAGAAACTCCAGGAGGCTCGCTGTGAGATGCAGCGAATGTCTCTCAGCAAGTCCGGAGAGAACAAATTCGCAGGTTACAACTACTTCGAACTCAGCGACTTTCTCCCCGTGATCAATGACCTGTTCCTGGAAAAGGGTCTTTGTGGGCTCGTGTCGTTTACCGCCGAGCTTGCCACCTTGAAAGTGGTCGACATCGAGGATGGCACCAGCGTTGATTTCACAAGCCCGATGGGTAGCGCAGCACTGAAGGGGTGCCATGAAGTTCAGAACATCGGCGCGGTTGAGACATACCAACGCAGGTATCTGTATGTCACGGCTCTCGAGATCGTCGAGCACGACGCGCTTGATCCAATTACGGGGGCCAAGCCGCCAGAAAAAGAAAAGATCCCCCAGCAGTACGACTGGACGGCTCTGATTGCAGACATTTCCAAGGCCAAATCCATTGCTGACTTGAAAACTGCGTTCGACGCAGGGATTTCGGCGGCAAAGGCCGCGGGAAATAAGAGCATGGCTGACAGCTTCACCAGGGCAAAAAATAAAAGGAAGACCGAGCTTTCCGCGCAGGAGCAAGCAGCATGACCGCATACATCTTCGACAGTGAAACCACCGGCCTGAATGATCCACACCTGGTAGAAGCTGCATGGCTGAAGTTGAGCAGCACCAGCAGTATCGCGGTAACCGACTCGTTCTTGCAGCGTTACAAGCCCGGAAAGCCGATTGAGCTGAGCGCCTTGGCAACGAGCCACATCCTCGATGAGGAATTGGAGGGGTTCGCGCCCCACACCTCCTTCAAGCTGCCGGTCGATACTGAGTATCTGATTGGCCACAACATCGACTACGACTGGCGCGTCATTGGCCAGCCGAACGTTAAACGGATTTGCACCAGGGCGCTGAGCGGAAGGCTTTGGCCTGATGCCGACAGCCACACGCAGTCGGCAATGATTTACTTGCACTACCGCAACGAGGCCACGGCCTTGCTGCGGAATGCCCATGCCGCACTTGATGACGTGAAGAACTGTCGCCTCCTGCTCGTGAAGATCCTCGACGATTTGGCAGCAAGGTTGGGTCGGCCGGTCAACGACTGGGAGGAGCTCTGGCAGATCTCGGAAGATGCTCGAATCCCCACTGTGATCAGCTTCGGCAAGCACAAAGGCACGGCCATCTCTGACCTTCCTAGCGACTACAAGCGCTGGCTGTTGAACCAGTCCGACCTGGACCCATTCCTGCGCAAAGCGCTTTCGAAATAGGAGGCCTCATGGCCCGCGGAGTAAACAAAGTCATCCTGGTCGGCACCTGCGGCCAGGATCCGGATGTTCGGTATCTGCCAAACGGTAACGCGGTCACGAACCTGAGCCTGGCCACCAGCGAGCAATGGATCGACAAGCAGACCGGCCAGAAGGCTGAAAAGACCGAATGGCACCGCGTCACGCTGTTCGGAAAAGTCGCCGAGATCGCCGGCGAGTATCTGGTCAAAGGTGCCCAGGTGTACATCGAGGGCAAACTGCAGACCCGCGAGTGGGAGAAAGATGGCATCAAGCGCTACACCACGGAAATCATCGTGGACATGCACGGCACCATGCAGCTGCTCGGCAGCCCCGCGCACCGCCAGCAAGGCACCAACGACCAGCGCCCAACCGGTCAGCGACCACAGCAGTCGCGCCCTCGGCCGAACGCTTCACAGCAGAGCCAGCAGCAGGCGCCGCAACAGGCTCAGAACTTCGACGACAGCTTCAACGATGACATCCCCTTCTGAGAGTCACCTCATGGACACACTCATCCAGCTTGGCCAAGACTGCCAAGCACCACTGGAGGCCGCAAAAGCGGCCTTCTTTGCCTCTGGCGGCCAGATCCGTCACTGCGACCTGAGCGAAACCCAGTACCGCCCCATCAGCGTCTGGAACACCGCCATCACCAAGCGCAAGTTCGCCAGGCGCGATTTCGAACAGAAGGAAAGCCAGCTGGCCGACCTGATTCGCCAGAACGCTACGGTGGAAACCGAGTTCGGAATCATCCGTCGGACACCAACCGAGGTCCGCAACAAGCTCCGAACGCTGGGCGAAAAGCTGACGACTCCACAGGTCGAGCAGATCGCCGCGAAGTTCCGCATCGAGCTTGCTGAAGGCGGGAAACTGCGTTGAGACGGATCGGCACCAGGGTCGCCGGCCGACGCCGGCAACCACAACTCGATTTACCACCCAGCGGGCTACGCCATGACGATGACAGTGCTGCACACCATCGGCCCGAACGGTGGCCACACGCTGCCCAAGGGCACCAGACCATCGAAGCCTATCCGCTGGGACGTCAGCGTCTGGCTGATACTTCCCAACGGTGAGAAGACCATCCACAGCATGACAGTGCCCTGCGCGCTGATGTTCGACCTGGTGCCGGCGGTGAACGAGCGGGTCAACGAACTGATTGCCGAGGTCGGCGACCAGGTGATCGGCGCCGGCTGGCTGGCCCATGGCCGCGGGGCGCCAAAGAAAAAGAGGAGGCGGTGATGGCCGAAGAGAAGCAACCCACGGCGGAAGCCCTCAAGCAGCGCCGAAAGCGCGAGAAGGAAGCGGCCAAGAACGCCGCATTGGGCATCGAGAAGTTTATGGTTGAGGTTGCCGGCGTGTTCAAGCCTGACCTGAAGCAGGTCATGAAAGACCACGGCATCAACAACCAACAGGACATTCACCAGCGGCTGCTGAAGAACCTGATAGGCGCCGACTTCGAAGTTCAAGCCTGGATGCTTCGGAATGTCACAACACCTTACGAGCCAAGCGAAAAGGTGTTGCGACATTTAAGGGCCGCCGGCCTGCAGTACCTCGCCAAACACCCAGGCGAGCCAGAAGACGAAATCGTCGACCCCGCATAACCCCTACCCAACGCTGCGCATCCGGCCCCTGATGGCGGCGCCTACCCGAGGTAATCGCATGAAACCTGAAATGATCACCCTGAAGCACGGCGATGCATCGATCAAGATGCCGGCCTCTTCCCTGGCGAAGCTCGCCATAGCCAGTGTCTTCGCCCAGGTGCTGCCGCCAGCGGCGAATGTTCAACCTGCCGCACCAAATGACATCCCAGCCCTGGGCGCATACTGGCCTGGCCAGGGCGGCATCAACGGCGGTTTCGTGGCCGCGCGCGGCGATGTGCCTGCCCACTACCTGATCTTCGGTGACTCCGATATCGGCGAGCACAAGTGGGGTGGCTACAAGAAGGAGTCAGAGGCGACAAGCAAGTGGGACGGCAAAGCTAACACCGACGCACTGATCGCCGCCGGTGGCCATCCAGCTGCCGAAGCTTGCCGGGAGTACACCGCCGACGGTCATGCTGACTTCGACCTGCCGGCGGCTGCTCAGTTGTATCAGGCCTGGGCGAATGACCTGATCACCAAGGGTGCCTACTGGTCGTCCACGCAGCGCTCCGCCGACACCGCGTTCTTCATGCTCTTCGGTGGTGGCGATCAGGGCTACGGCGGCAAGGGCGTCGAGCTCCGCGTCCGCCCAGTCCGCAGATATTTCATTTAATCCTTCATTCATTCGTTCTTGATCCGGCACCAGGGCGCAGCAGCGCCTTTTTTGTTGCCTTCGAAAAGAGGAAAGACCATGTCCGCAGCAGCCCAAGCAGCACCAGCAGTGACCATCCCGGAAATCGGCCAGCCCTACGGCGGCGGTTTCTTCTCCGGCATCACCCGCGATCCGGACACCGGCAAACGCTACCTGAACATCACTGCTGGCGCCGAGCATGAACTGGTAGGCGGCCACCGCGCGCGACCGGACACCGAAGCCTGCGCCCGCATCTACTTCGCCATGAACCCGCCAGCGCAGGTGGCTTGAATGACCGAAGCATTGATTAAGCCAGGCCGGCTGTTTCTGCGACTGCTGACAGCACTGCTCTACCTGGCCCTGACGATCGTCATTCTGCGGGGGATTGCTCCGGCAATGATCAGCACTGACTCCACCATGGTGGTAGTTCTCGGGTTTTCGCTGATCGCGTTCTGGCTAATCGGCTCGATCTGCCTTGTCACCCACCTGCTCAACAAGCGCCGCAGCTCAGCGGCAAACACCAAAGAGGAAAAACTATGAAGCGCATCGCCGCTGTCGCAATGCTGTGCCTGCTCGCCATCACGGCCGGCTGTTCCAAGGTGCCCGCCGGTTACACGGGCGTGATCGTGAATCTCATGGGCAGCGAGAAAGGAGTGGCTCCAACCGAGACCAGTGTCGGCTACAAGTGGCTGACCTGGAACGAAGAACTGTTCCTGTTCCCGACGTTCAACCAGAACATCAACATCGGCACCGTCACGTTCCAGGACAAGGACGGCATGAAGATCAGCACCCCCATCGGCATGACCCTGCGCGCCAAGCCTGGTGCTGCCCCCCTGCTGTTCCAAACCTACCGCAAGTCGATGGACGAGATTGTCCAGGTCAACGTCCCGCAGGTGATCCGCACGGCCTTCAACAACACCGCATCGAAGCTGACAGCCGAGGAGATCTACGGCCCGAACAAGGAGCGGTTCCTGAAGGACGTGGAAGCCCGGGTGCGTGACCACTTCGACAGCAAGGGGATCATCGTCGAGAGCCTTTATCTGAACGGTGAGATCGGGTTGCCGGAAAAGGTCGTGGCTGCGCTAAACCTGAAGATCGAGGCCACCCAGAAGACGGCGCAGCGCCAGAACGAAGTGGCCCAGGTGATCGCCGAGGCAGACAAGGCCCGCGAGGAAGCCAAGGGCTTGAAGGACGCGGCCGTGCTGCGCGCCCAAGGCGAGGCGGAGTCGCTGAACATCCGTGGCCAGGCCCTGCGCAATAACCCTGGTGTCGTCGAGCTAAACGCTATCGAAAAGTGGGACGGCAAACTGCCGGTTTATATGACCAGCGGAAGTGCGACCCCATTTATCGGCGTCGGGAAGTAGGTGACTTGAATGGACCGCCAGGCCGTGACCCTTGCCGCAGTAGTTGTTGAGCAGGGCCGGACCTGGCGCCTGTTCCCCGTCGACTTCACCACCGTAGAGGGCACGTTCAGCGTGTACCTCTACGCCCTCAACCGCGAGCACGCCGCGGCCATCCTGCTGGAACTGA
>Ga0213823_1000139_pt1 | contig 76103 bp, 62 predicted proteins | sample MC6MC0907MG_FD_179887 | JGI IMG/M metagenome (GOLD analysis project Ga0213823, IMG submission 179887) | Enriched soil aggregate microbial communities from Iowa State University, Ames, United States - MC6-MC0907-MG | ecosystem: Environmental > Terrestrial > Soil > Unclassified | place: USA: Iowa... | reverse complement strand
TGAAGGCGCGCCAGCGCTCGCACCGCCAGGTGCTGGACGAACTCAACGACAAGCTGGCCGACAAGTACATCTGCAACTTCTCGGTGTTCCAGAGCCTGCCGGACACCTGGGCCATCGACCAGGTCCTGCCGATCATCCCGCTGCATCGCCTGGACGAAGAGCCGCTGCGCCGCGCGGTGCTGCAAGACCTGACCTGCGATTCCGACGGCAAGATCAACCAGTACGTCGACGAGCAGAGCATCGAGACCAGCCTGCCGGTGCATGGCCTGAAAGAGGGTGAGGACTATCTGCTGGGCGTGTTCCTGGTCGGTGCCTACCAGGAGATCCTCGGCGACATGCACAACCTGTTCGGTGATACCGACTCGGTGAACATCTACCAGAACCCGAACGGCACCGTGTACCACGCCGGGATCGAGACCCACGACACCATCGAAGACATGCTGCGTTACGTGCACTTGTCGCCGGAGGAGTTGATGACTCATTACCGCGACAAGGTGGCCAGCGCGAAGATCAGCGCCAGCGAGCGTACCCAGTTCCTCGACGCCCTGCGTCTGGGCCTGACCCGCTCGTCGTACCTGTCTTCCTGATAGGTCGACCGTTCGAAAAAAACCACCGCTTGCGGTGGTTTTTTTATGCCCGCAGGAATCTTCAGCGGGCCGGAGCGAACCAGCCGTCATGCCGGCGCAGCCCGAGGGCGAAGGCCAGCAGGGTCAGGCTGCGCACCAGCATGAACAGCAGGAAGGTCAGCCACAGCCCGTGGTTGCCCAGGCCCTGCAAAGCCCAGGCGCAGGGCAGGGTGATGAGCACGCTGAGCAGCATGCCGTTGCGCATTTCCCGGGCGCGGGTGGCGCCGATGAACAGGCCGTCCAGCAGGTAGCTCCAGACCGCGATCAACGGCAGGGCGGCGAGGTAGGGCAGGTAGGTGAAGGCGGTCTGGCGCACTTCGGCGATGTCGGTCTGCATCTCGATGAACAGGTGCCCGGCGCACAGGAACAGCACGGCAAAACCGAGGCTGGCCAGCAGCGACCAGCCGCCGGCCACCACCAGCGAACGGCGCAGCGCCAGGCGATCGCGGGCGCCGATGGCGTGGCCGCACAGGGCTTCCACCGCGTGGGCCAGGCCGTCCAGGGCGTGGGCGGTCAGCAGCAGGCCGTTGAGCAGCAGCGCGTTGGCGGCCACGGTCGCGTCCCCCAGGCGCGCGCCTTGCACGGTGATCAGGAAGAACACCGATTGCAGCGCCAGGCTGCGGATGAAGATGTCGCGGTTGACCGCCAGCAACGGTCGCCAACTGGCCCAGCGCTGCAGCGCCGCCCAGGCAATCCGCCCCGGATAGGCGCGCAGGGCCGGGCGGGTCATGGCCAGGCCGATCAGCGCGCCGGTCCATTCGGCGATCACCGAGGCCCTGGCCGAGCCGGCCACGCCCCAGTCCAGGCCCAGCACGAACCACAGGTTGAGGGCGATGTTGATCAGGTTGGTGCTCAGCAGGATCGCCAGCGGCGCCCGGGCGTTCTGGGTGCCGAGGAACCAGCCGACCAGGGCCATGCTGGCCAGTGCCGCCGGCAGCCCGAGCAAGCGGGTATGGAAGAAGGTGCGGGTCATTTCGTCCAGCTCGGCCGAAGGCTGCATCAACTGCAAGGCCGCGCCGCTCAGCGGCACGCCTATGGCACCCAGCAGCAGGGCCAGCCCCATGGCCAGCAGCAGGCCTTGCACCAGGATCTGCCGCAGCGCCGCACCGTCGGCGCGCCCGGCGGCCTGGGCGGCAAAGCCGGTGGCGCCCATGCGCAGAAAGCCCATGGCCCAGGCCAGGAAGGTATAGAGGCTGGCGCCGACCGCCACCGCGCCGAGCTGATGGGCGTGGGGCAAATGGCCGATGACGGTGCTGTCGACCAGCGCCACCAGCGGCACGGAAATATTGGAAAGAATCATCGGCGCGGCCAGCGCCCACACCCGAGCATGGGTCGGACGATGGCGCCAGGCAGAAATCAGGCTGGACATGCAGGCTCCTTGAGAGCGGGCATTGTAGCCGCTTGCCCGCCCGGCCATGCCATCCCGATCACGGCCCGAATCCTACAAAGAAGCCGCCCTCAGTCGATCAATGTGCGCTGCGCCACAGCCAGCCGGACGGCGGTGAGATATAGTTCAACCCTTCGAGACTCCTGCCAATGAGTGCCCCATGTTTAACAAAGGATTGTTCCTGGCCTGTGCGCTGGCCTTGCTGAGCGCTTGCGATTCCTCGACCTCCGACAAGGCGGCGACCCCTTCGGCTCCGACAGCGGCAGTGCCCGCGGCCAAGGCGCGGCCCGTGCAGGATGTCGCTGTGCTCAAGCAACGCTACGCCGGTCGCGAGTTGAACGTGGTGGACGTGTCCGAGGTGCAGCTCGACGGGGCCAGCACCCTGTCGGTGAGTTTCTCGGTGCCCCTGGACCCGCAGCAGAAGTTCGCCGACAAGCTGCACCTGGTGGACAGCAAGAGCGGCAAGGTCGACGGCGCCTGGGAGCTGTCGGACAACTTCATGGAACTGCGCCTGCGCCACCTGGAGCCGCAGCGCAAACTGGTGCTGACCGTCGACGCCGGGCTGCGCGCAGTGAACGACGCGACCCTGGCCGCCGAATACGTCAGCCGCCTGGAAACCCGCGACTTGCAGGCCACGGTCGGGTTCGCCAGCCGCGGCACCCTGTTGCCGACCCGCCTCGCCGAAGGCCTGCCGGTGATTGCGCTGAATGTCGACAAGGTCGATGTCGAGTTCTTCCGCATCAAGCCCGAATCGCTGCCGATGTTCCTCGCCCAATGGGGGCGCAATAACAGCCTGCACAGTTACGAGTCCCGGGAACTGCTGCCGATGGCCGACCTGGTGTATGGCGGCCGCTTTGACCTCAACCCGGCGCGCAATACCCGGGAAACCCTGCTGCTGCCGATCGCCGGGCTCAAGCCGCTGCAACAGCCGGGCGTGTACCTGGCGGTGATGCGTGCCTCGGGCACCTACAACTATTCGCAACCGGCGACCCTGTTCACCCTCAGCGACATCGGCCTGTCGGTGCACCGTTACCAGAACCGCCTGGATGTCTTCACCCAGGCCCTGGAAGGCGGCAAGGCGCTGGACGGTGTCAGCCTGGAGCTGCTGGACGGCGAAGGCCGCGTGCTCGGCCAGGGCAAGACCGAGAAGGGCGGCCATGCCGAGTTGCCGCTGCCGAAGAAAGCCGAAGTGCTGCTGGCCCACCAGGGTGAGCAGACCAGCCTGCTGCGCTTGAACGGCGCCGCCTTGGACCTGGCCGAATTCAATATCGGCGGCCCCCAGCCCCATCCGTTGCAGTTCTTCGTGTTCGGCCCCCGCGACCTGTATCGCCCGGGCGAAACCGTGCTGCTCAACGCGCTGCTGCGGGACAAGGACGGCAATGCGGTCAAGCCGCAGCCGGTGAGCGTCGAAGTGCGCCGGCCGGATGAGCAGGTCAGCCGCAAGTTCGTCTGGGACGCCGATGCCTCAGGGCTCTATCAGTACCAGTTGCAACTGGCCGGCGAAGCGCCGACCGGGCGCTGGCAACTGGTGTTCGACCTCGGCGACGGCAAGCCGCAACTGTACGAATTCCTCGTGGAAGACTTCCTGCCCGAGCGCCTGGCGCTGGAACTCAAGGGCAGCGACACACCGCTCAAACCGGACGAGACCGTCGAGATCAGCGTCAATGGCCGTTACCTGTATGGCGCCCCGGCCGCCGGCAATCGCTTGAGCGGCCAGATCTACGTGCGGCCGCTGCGCGAGGCGGTCAAGGCCTTGCCGGGCTACCAGTTCGGCTCGGTCACCGAAGAAGAGCTGAGCCAGGACCTGGAGATAGAGGAGTCGACGCTGGATGAAAACGGCGAAGAACTGATCGCCCTGGAAAGCAAATGGGCCGAGGCCCGTTCGCCGCTGCAACTGATCGTCCAGGGCAGCCTGCAGGAATCGGGCGGTCGCCCGATCACCCGGCGGGTGGTGCTGCCGGTGTGGCCGGCGGACAGGTTGCCGGGGCTGCGCGCGCTGTTCGACGGCGCGGAAACCGACGGCGACGGCCCGGCCGAGTTCGAACTGCTGGTGGCCAACAATGAAGGCCAGAAGCTGGCGGCGGACAACCTCAAGGTGCGCCTGGTGCGCGAGCGCCGTGACTACTACTGGAACTACTCGGAAAGCGACGGCTGGAGTTATCACTTCAACGAGAAATTCCTCACCCAGGACGAACAGGTCCTGAGCATCAAGGCCGGCGATACCGCGAAGGTCAGCTTCCCGGTGGAGTGGGGCCCTTATCGCGTCGAAGTCGAAGACCCGCAGACCGGGCTGGTCAGCAGCCTGCGTTTCTGGGCCGGCTATCGCTCCCAAGACAACGCCGAAGGCGGCGCGGTGCGCCCCGACCAGGTCAAGCTGGCGCTGGACAAACCGCTGTATGGCGACGACGACACCGCCAATGTCACGGTGACCCCGCCGGCCGCCGGCAAGGGCTACTTGCTGGTGGAGTCCAGCGACGGTCCGTTGTGGTGGCAGGAAATCGACGTACCGGCCGAAGGCAAGAGCTATGCGGTCAAGCTCGATCCGAAATGGGCGCGCCACGACCTGTACGTCAGTGCGCTGGTGATCCGCCCCGGCGAGCGCAAGGCCAACATCACCCCGAAACGCGCGGTGGGCGTGTTGCACCTGCCCCTGGATCGCACCCAGCGCAAGCTCGGCCTGACCCTGACGGCACCGGAAAAAATGCGCCCCAAGCAGCCGCTCAAGGTGAAGATCCAGGCCAGGAACGCCGATGGCAGCGTGCCGAAACAGGCCCATGTGCTGCTGGCGGCGGTGGACGTGGGCATCCTCAACATCACCGAATACCCGACCCCGGACCCGTACTCCAGCCTGTTCGGGCGCAAGGCCTATGGCGCCGACCAGCTGGATATCTACGGCCAGTTGATCGAAGCCGGCCAGGGCCGCCTGGCCAGCCTGGCCTTCGGTGGCGACGCGGCGCTGGCCAAGGGCGGCAAGCGCCCGGACACCAGCGTCACCATAGTCGCCCTGCAAAGTGCGCCGGTGACCCTGAACGAGCAGGGTGAAGGCGAAGTCAGCGTCGACATTCCCGACTTCAACGGCGAACTGCGCCTGATGGCCCAGGCCTGGACCGACGAGCGCTATGGCATGGCCGAAGGCAAGACGGTGATCGCCGCGCCGCTGATCGCCGAACTGTCGGCGCCGCGTTTCCTCGCCGGCGGCGACCAGACCACCCTGGCGCTGGACCTGTCCAACCTGTCGGGCAAGGCGCAGAAACTCGATGTGCAACTGAGCGCCGAAGGCCAGTTGGCGCTGGTCAACGAAACCCGTCAGAGCGTGCAACTGACCCAGGGCCAGCGCACCACGTTGCGGATTCCGGTGCGGGCGCTGGGCGGCTTCGGCCAGGGCAAGGTCAAGGTGCTGGTCAATGGCCTGGACCTTCCGGGCGAGAGCCTGCCGCCGTTCAGCCGCGAATGGACCCTGGGGGTGCGACCGGCCTATCCGGCGTTGCTCAGGCATTACCGCGCGATGCTCAAGGACCAGCCGTGGAGCCTGCCGGAAGGCGAGCTGGCGGCGTTCGAACCGGCCGGGCGCGAAGCGCTGTTGAGCCTGTCGAGCCGGCCACCGTTGAACCTCGGCGAGCAGATCCGCGCACTCAAGGCCTACCCCTACGGGTGCCTGGAACAGACCACCAGCGGCCTGTACCCGGCGCTGTACGCCGATGCCGTCAGCCTGAAACGCCTGGGCCTGGAAGGCGAGCCGGATGCCGAGCGCAAGCGCAAGATCGAGCTGGGCATCGAACGCCTGCTGGGCATGCAGCGCTACAACGGCAGCTTCGGCCTGTGGGGCGCGGACGGCGAAGAGGAATACTGGCTGACCGCCTATGTCACCGATTTCCTGCTGCGGGCCCGCGACCAGGGCTTCGCGGTGCCGGCCGAGGCGCTGAAGAAGGCCAATGAACGCCTGCTGCGTTACCTGCAGGAGCGCAACCTGATCGAGGTCAACTACAGCGAAAACGCCGAGCACACGCGCTTTGCCGTACAGGCCTACGCCGGGCTGGTATTGGCACGCAGTCAACAGGCGCCGCTGGGCGCGCTGCGCAGCCTGTTCGAACGGCGTACCGATGCGCGCTCCGGCCTGCCGTTGGTACAGCTGGCCATCGCCTTGCAGAAAATGGGCGATCAGCCACGGGCCGAGCAGGCCTTGATCGCGGGCCTCGCGGCTTCGCGCAACAGCAAGGACTGGCTGGCCGACTACGGCAGCCCGCTACGGGATCAGGCGCTGATCCTGGCGCTGCTGGAAGAGAACGACCTGGCCAAGGGCAAGCGCGAGGAGCGGCTGTTCGAGCTGTCCGACCAACTGGCGGCCAGCCCGTACCTGTCGACCCAGGAGCGCAACTCGCTGTTCCTCGCCGGTCGCGGCCTGCTGGGCAAGCCGGAAGCCAACTGGACCGCGCAACTGAGCAGTGGCGCCGAAAGCCGCGAGCTGAACAACAGCCAGCCGGGGCTGAAGCTGGAAGGCGCGTTGCTGGCGTCGCCGTTGTCGATCAGCAATCAGGGCAGCGAGCCGGTGTACCAGCAACTGACCATTTCCGGTTATCCACAGCAGGCGCCGCTGGCCGGTGGCGAGAACCTGAGCATTCGGCGCGAATACCTGGGGATGAACGGCCAGCCACTGAACCTGCGGGCCCTGGGCAGCGGCGACCTGGTGCTGGTGCACCTGGCGGTCAGCGCCAAGCAACGGGTGCCGGATGCGCTGGTGGTGGACCTGCTGCCGGCCGGCCTGGAACTGGAAAACCAGAACCTGGCGCAGAGCGCCGCCAGCCTGGAAAACGCCAGCAGCCAGGTCAAGGAGTGGCGCGAGTCGATGCAGAACGCCAGCCTCAAGCACCAGGAGTTCCGCGATGACCGCTATGTGGCGGCGCTGAATCTGGACGGCTACGACAGCGTCACGCACCTGCTGTACCTGGCACGCGCGGTCACGCCCGGCACTTACCGTGTGCCGCCGCCGCAAGTGGAGTCGATGTACCGGCCGAACTGGCAGGCCGTGGGTGAAACCCTGCCGGAGATGGTGATCAAGGGGCGTTGAGAAGGGTGATCGCGGCAAGCGCGTTCCTTATGTAGGAGCGAGCTTGCTCGCGATACGACCGCGCAGCGGTCGTCTATCGGTCAGTGCACCACCCAGCTCAGCAGCCACAACCCCAGCAGCAGCCAGATGATGCCCATGACAATCGAGGCGCGCATGAAGGCGCGGACCGCCGAGTACAGCAGCATCAACCCGACGATCAGGGTGATGATGCTGATGATCGAGGTGTCCATGCCCAGCGCCCGCGACAAGCCGTCGATAAAGTTGCCGCCAGCGTTGGTCAGGGCGTTGAACAGACCGCTGAGGCCATCGACGATAAACCGTATGACCGAGCCCAGCGCCTGGCCGAGCCATTCAAAAAAGCTTTCTACCTGCATGCGTGCATCCTGATGAAAAAGTTGGCGTGCTTGCCAGACCTGAGCCTTTGGCCATCAATCGCGCTGGCGAGTTCCGTTCCAAGCATAGAGGTTCGCGGGTTTGATTTTTCGATTAGTTGCATCGCGCCTGCGCAGTTTTTGGTGGCGAATATTTGGCCAGGCACAGTCGCCCGGCTTGCCATCGCCGCAACCAAGCGGTCGCCGAGGTTGGCGCATCCTGCGGACCGTGCTGGGCGGCCTGTTGCTGCTGTGGGCCGGGCTTTGGCTGGCCGACCGCATCTGGCCGCTGCCGCTGCCCAAGGATGACCTGGCGCGGGTGGTGCTGGCCGAGGATGGCACGCCGCTGTGGCGCTTCGCCGATGGCAATGGCGTCTGGCGTTATCCGGTGCGCACCGACGACGTCTCGCCCTATTACCTGGACGCGCTGCTGACCTACGAAGACCGCTGGTTCTACAGCCATCCCGGGGTCAACCCGATGGCGCTGGCGCGTGCCGCCTGGCAGAACCTCACGGGCGGGCGGGTATTGTCCGGCGGCAGCACCCTGTCGATGCAGGTGGCGCGCCTGCTCGATCCCCACTCGCGAACCTGGCACGGCAAGCTGCGCCAGCTGTGGCGCACCGCGCAGCTGGAATGGCACCTGAGCAAGCAGCAGATCCTCACGCTCTACCTCAACCGCGCGCCGTTCGGCGGCACCTTGCAAGGGGTGGCCGCGGCCAGTTGGGCTTACCTGGGCAAGTCGCCGCAGCACCTGACCCACGCCGAAGCGGCGCTGCTGGCGGTGCTGCCCCAGGCGCCGAGCCGGCTGCGCCCGGACCGGCATGCCGCACGGGCACAGACGGCCCGGGACAAGGTGTTGCAGCGCCTGGCGCAGTTCCAGGTCTGGCCGCAGTCGGCGGTCGACGAAGCCTTGCAGGAACCGCTGTTGTTGGCGCCTCGCCTGGAACCGAGCCTGGCGCCCCTGCTGGCGCGCCGGTTGAACCGCCCGGACAGCCCGCCGCTGATCCGCACCACCCTGGACGCCAACCTGCAACGGCGCCTGGAAGACCTGCTTTTGGGCTGGCGCGCGCGCCTGCCGGAACACACCTCGGCGGCGATCCTGGTGGTCGAGGCGCAGACCATGGCGGTGCGCGCCTACCTGGGCTCGGTGGATATCAACGACGCGCGGCGCTTCGGCCATGTGGACATGATCAGCGCCATGCGTTCGCCGGGTTCGACCCTCAAGCCCTTCCTTTATGGCATGGCGCTGGATGCCGGGCTGATCCATTCCGAATCGCTGCTGCAGGACGTGCCACGGCGGTATGGCGACTACCGGCCGGGCAACTTCTCCATGGGCTTCAGCGGCGCGGTGGCGGCCAGCACCGCCCTGGCCACCTCGCTGAACCTGCCGGCGGTGCAACTGCTGGAAGCCTACGGACCGAAACGCTTTGCCGCCGAGATGCGCATCGGCGGCATGCCTTTGACCCTGCCGGCGCTGGCGGAACCGAACCTGGCGCTGATTCTCGGCGGCGCCGGCAGCCGCCTGGAGGATCTGGTCAGCGGCTACAGCGCCTTCGCCCGTGGCGGCAAGAGCGCGAGCCTGCGCCTGCAACCGGACGATGAGTTGCGCGAGCGGCCGCTGCTGTCCCCCGGTTCGGCGTGGATCGTGCGGCGCATTCTCAGCGGCCAGGCGCGTCCGGACCGCGACCCGCGAGCCGAGCTGGTACAGCGCCCGGTGCTGGCCTGGAAGACCGGCACCAGCTACGGCTTTCGCGACGCCTGGGCGATTGGCGTCGGGCCGCGCTACCTGATCGGCATCTGGATCGGCCGCCCGGACGGCACCCCGGTGCCGGGGCAGTTCGGCCTGGCCTCGGCGGCGCCGTTGATGCTGCAAGTGCACGATGTGCTGATCAACCGCGATAGCCAGCGCGGCATCAGCGCGCCGGTGCAGCCGGTGCCGATGAACGTCGGGGTGGCGGCGATCTGTTGGCCGCTGGGCCAGCCCATGAGCCGCAGCGATCCGAACTGCCGCCGCCAGCGTTTCGCCTGGACCCTGGACGGCACCACGCCGCCGACCTTGCAGGCGGCGGATCAACCCTTGGGCGTCGGCCTGCTGGAAAAAGTCTGGGTCAATGCCAAGGGCCTGCGGGTCGACGCCAAGTGCCCGGGGGCGCAGGCGCGGGATATCGCCCTGTGGCCGGCGCCGCTGGAGCCCTGGCTGCCGCGCATCGAACGGCGTGAAGCGCGCCTGCCGGCCAACGACCCGGAGTGCCCGGGGCCGGCCCTGGCGGCAGCCGCGCCGTTGTCCATCGTCGGCGTGCGCGAGGGCGATCGCTTGCGCCGCCCGGCGGCCAGCCAGGAACTGCTGCGGCTCAAGCTGTCGGCCTTGGGCGGCAGCGGCCGGCGCTGGTGGTTCGTCAACGGCGAGCCGCTGGGCGAGAGTGCCAACCAGGACAGCATCAACGCCAGCTTCGAACGGTTGGGGCCTTACCAGCTCAGCGTGCTGGACGAAGGCGGGCAGACGGCGCGGGTCGAGTTCAGCGTTATCGATTGAGGGGGCGGTGCGGGCCTTGCCTTCATCCGCCATCCCCCCGAAGCTATACGCCTTCAGGAGACCCCGATGAACCTAGACGAACTGACCCAACGCCTGCACGCCATTCGCGACCGCAATGACTGGCGGCAATTTCACAGCCCGAAGAACCTCGCCATGGCCGCCAGCGTGGAGATGGCCGAGCTGGTGGAGATCTTCCAGTGGCTGAGCGAAGACCAGTCGCGGCAACTGCCGGCCGACAAGCTGGCCCACGCCGGCCAGGAAGTCGGTGACATCGTGCTGTACCTGTTGCTGCTGTGCAGCGAACTGGGCCTGGACCTGGAGCAGGTGGTGCGCAGCAAGCTGGCCGACAGCGAACGGCGGTTCAGCTGATGAGCGACCGTCATTTCGACCAGCTGGCGACCCGTTTCGCCGAAAAGATCTACGGCGGCGCCAAGGGCGCGATCCGCCTGGCGGTGCTCCAGGCCGACCTGGCCGAAGCCTTGCCGGACCGCCCGCTGCGGGTACTGGATATCGGCGCCGGGTTGGGGCACATGTCGCTGTGGCTGGCCCAGCGTGGCCATCAGGTGACCCTGGCCGAGCCGGCCGAACCGATGCTCGAGGGCGCCCGCCAGCGCTTCGCTGAGGCCGGCCAGCAGGCGACCTTTATCCAGGCGCCCTGGCAGGACCTGCTGGGCCAGCTCACCGAGCCCTATGACCTGGTGCTGTGCCATGCGGTGCTGGAATGGCTGGCCGAGCCCCACGCGATCCTGCCGGTGCTGCATCAGCTGACTACCCAGGACGGCTGGCTGTCGCTGGCGTTCTACAACCGCGATGCGCTGATCTATCGCAACCTGCTCAAGGGCCACTTCCGCAAGATGCGCAAGAACGACATGGCCGGCGAGAAGCAGAGCCTGACCCCGCAACAGCCCCTCGATCCGCGGGAACTGGCGGCGCAACTCGACGGCTTGTGGCGGGTCGAAACCCAGAGTGGGGTACGGGTTTTCCATGACTACATGCCGGTGGAATTCCAGGCCCGCGCCGAGTTGCTGGATCTGTTGGAAATGGAATTGGCCCATCGTCGTCACCCAAGCTTTGCCGGGCTTGGGCGTTACCTGCACTGGATTTGTCGTCCGGTCTGAGCGGAGCTCGAAATGAAACGCCACGCTGGTTTGCTTGTGCTGTGCCTGGGGCTGGCGGCCTGCCAGAGCCCCAACCCCTATGTCGCCAGTTCCAATCCACTGCCGCCGGCGCCCCCGCAGGCGGCCGGGACCTTCGACCGCAGCGCCTACCCCGCGCCCCAGCGCGACTATGGGCGCTATCGCAGCTGGGCCTGGCGCAACGGGCGCCTGCCCAATGGCTCGGCCTGGGCCGATTCGGCGCAGGTCGCCGAGGCGGTCAGCAACGCCCTCGACCAGCGCGGCCTGCGTCCGTTGCACGACAACCGTCCGGCGGACCTGTGGGTCAGCGCCGACCTGCACCTGGAAAAGCGCCTGCGTCAGGTCCAGGACGACTACGGCTACGGTTACGGCGGTTATGGCTACAACCGCTACGGCCCTGGTTATGGCATGTACAACACAGTGCCGGTGGTGCGTACCTACGAGGTGGAAGTCGTGGTGGTACGGGTCAACCTGTTCGACGGCCGCAATGGCCAGCCGGTGTGGAGCGCCAGCGCGGAAACCTCGAGCCAGGGCAGCCTGAGCGAGCGCGCCGATGCGTTGCGCGAGGCTGTGGAAAAGGCCATGGCGGCGTATCCTCCTAGTTAGGCTCCATACGAAGCTGCACGCTGGGCTGGGTTAAAGCAGGCTTGCCTGACCTTCGCTCGCCGACTTTTCGTACAGACCCTAGCGACATCCCTTCAGGTGCATTTGCTCTTCTGGAGAAACATCATGTTCCGCCCTCTTGCTTTACTGGCCCTGGCCGCGCTGCTCAGCGCCTGCGCCGCCAACCAGGTCAACCATGACTTCGATGCCAGCCGCGACTTCGCGGCCTATCGCAGCTGGAGCTTCAAGGAACCCGCCCTGCAATACCGCCCCGACGATCCACGGATCAAGAGCGACCTCACCGAGCAGCGCATCCGCCAGGCGGTCAGCGATCAGCTTGACCAGCGCGGCCTGCGTCCGGCCAAGGCGGGCAGCAAGGCCGATCTTAACGTCCAGACCTACCTGATCGTCGAGAACCGCCAGCAACAGGTCACCACCAATTACGGCGGCGGCTGGGGTGGCCCGTGGAACGGCTACTGGGGCGCGCCGATGTACAACGAAACCCGCAACATCACCTACAAGGTCGCCACCATCCAGATCGACCTGCTCGATGGCAAGGACGGCAAGCTGGTGTGGCGCGGCAGCGACGAGCAGATACTCAGCAGCACACCAAACCCCGCCGATCGCAGCACGGCGATCAGGGAAACCGTCGGCCGGATCCTGGCGAACTACCCGCCCAGGTAAGTCGCTGCATTCCACCACGGGGCGAGGGCTGCACAGGCTCTTGCCCCAACGGCACCCTGCCCAAACACAGCGCTGGCAAGTCGCCGGCGTTGTATTCCAGCCTTGACTACACTCCTTTCACCCAGCGGAGATTGCGCCCGGCGGTGCGCCGGCAAAGGAGTGCTCCATGTTTTCCCGCACGCAGTTTTCCGGACCGGCTCGGCAGCGTGGCGCTATTGGTCTGATAGGGGCGTTGGCGTTGGCCACGGCGGTGTTGTGCACGCTGGTGGTGGTCGACAGTGGAAGCCTCTACCTGGAACAGCGAAAGTTGCAGCGGGTGGCCGATAACGCCGCGCTGGAGGCGGTGTCGCGGGGTGGTAATTGCCTGGCGGGGGGCAGCGCGGCGGCCTATGCGGCAGCGAGTGCGTTGCGCAACGGTTTTGACGGTATTCCGGAGACCACCTGCGGCTCGCTGCAGACCGGTGCCGACAACCTGCGCACCTTCAGCCCCAACGCCAGCCAGGCCAGCGCTATCCGAGTGGTGGTCAGTGAAGCGGTGCCCACCAGCATCGCCCTCGGCGTAACCAATCTGTTTTCCGACAAGCCTCTCAGCGACATGACTTCGTTGAGCGCCACGGCGGTAGCCGCCCAGCCCAAGCCACCGCTGGCGCAATTGACGATTCGCAGCGCGCTGGTCGATCTCAACCTGTTGAACGGCGCCCTCAGCGGCCTCGCGGGTAGCGCGATCAATGTCAGCCTGCTCGGTTGGCAAGGCCTGGTCGATACCGACATCAGCCTGCTCGGTTACCTGAAGCAGCTGGCCGTCGACCTGAATGTGAGCGCCGGAAACTACAGCGAACTGCTTGACGTCGATACCGATATCACCCAACTGCTCCAGACCAGCATCAGCGTGGCCCAGAAGGACGGCGCCACCGCCGAAGTCCTGACGGCCCTGGGCAGCATCAAGGCCGCAGCTATCAATACGGTTCCGGTGAAACTGGGTGACCTGTTGAAATTGCAGACCGGCACCGCGGACTCCGGGCTGGATGCCAGCGTCCAACTGCTGAGCCTGGTCGAGGCGTTCCTGCAACTGGCCAGCAGCCAGAGCGCCGCGGCGGTCGAGCTACCGGTGAGTGTATTGGGGCTGGCGGGCGTCACCACCCGGATCAAGATTGTTTCACCTCCGGAGTTCGCCATCGGCAACCCGGAACTGGCCGCCGCCGACCCGCTGGGGCCCAATCGCATCTATGTGCGTACCGCTCAGGTGCGGGCGTTGCTGACGGTGGATCTCTCGCTGATCAACAGCGTGCTGCAGGCGGTGAATGCCCTGCTGTCGCCGGTGGTGGTCACGCTCAATACGGTGCTCAGCGCCAATCTCAGCTGTGTGCTCGGCGGCCCCTGCGTAAAGACCGACCTGCTGATCCTGCCGGACGGCGCGAACCTGGATGTCAGCCTCGAAGTGGCGGCTGGCGACAGTCATGTCACCGGCTATACCTGCGTCAGCGACACCGACAACAGCCTTTCCGTCGACACCACCACCTCCGCGGTCAAGCTCAAGGTCGGTCGGGTGGACGCCAGCAACTGGGCGTCTTCGACCGCTCAAGTCAGCGTGAGCCCGTTGCCGCTGGTGGATATCGGATCGAAGACCTGCGAGGGGCTGCTTGGTCCCTGCGATCCGCGTGTCCCTTTTGCCGGCGGCGGCAGCGAGTTGATGATCGACGTGCCGGGTGCTGACACGTGGATTGCCGGTACCCACGAGCCGAATTTCACCTTCGTCAATCCGCCGAAAATGAAGCAGGAACTGGCGGACGACGATTGGCACAGCGTGACCGCCTCCAATGTGGTCAGCAGCCTGCGTGCGTCGTTGACTGGCATCACTCTGATTGAGCATTCGCCCAGCATCGGCAACCTGCTCGGTGTGGTGCTCAATACCTTGCTGTCGGCGTTGAACACCGTAGTCGGCCTGCTGGCCACGGCTATCGGCGCCTTGCTCGGCCCGTTGCTGGACCCATTGCTGAACAATGTCCTGGCGGTGTTGGGCATCGACCTGGGCAAGGTCGAGGTGGGCGCCAACCTCACCTGCGGCCAAACCGGCCGGGCCTATCTGGTGATCTGATCGCTCTGTACCAACGGCAGTTCGATGCAGAAACAGGCGCCTTCGCCGGTATTGCTCACGCTCAGGCGCCCGCCCATGTTCTCGACTATGCCGTAGCTCACCGAGAGCCCCAGGCCGGTGCCCACGCCGACCGGCTTGGTGGTAAAGAACGGTTCGAAGATGCGCCCCAGCAGGCGCGGGTCGATGCCGCCGGCATTGTCTTCGACCAGCAGCCGCACCCGCTGCGCGTCATGCTCGGCGCGTATGGCGATCCAGGGCCGCAAGTCCGGATCCTGCTCGCGCCGGCCGAGCAGCGCATCCCGGGCATTGACCAGCAGGTTGATCAAGACTTGCTCAAGCTGATCGACATGGCCCCGCACCTGCACCTTGAAGTCGATTGATGCGACACGCAATTCAACGCCTTTGCCGCGCATGCCGTCGGCCAGCAGCGACAGGCAGCCTTCCACCGCCTGGGCCGGATCGAAAGGTTGTTGCTCGATCTCCGAGCTGCGGCCAAACACCCGCATATGGTCCACCACCCGGCCGGCCCGCTGGACCTGGGCATCGATGCGCTTGAGCTTGTCCTGCAGGTAGTCGAGCTGCACGTCGCCATTGTTCAGGCGCTTGAGCACGTTGACGATGGCCATGCGCATCACATTCAGCGGCTGATTGATTTCATGGGCCAGCCCGGTGGCCATTTCGCCCAGGGTGGCCATCTTCGCGCTTTGCATGAGTTGCAGCTGGGAGCGCCGGACTTCGGTGTTGTCGCGGCCGACGGCCTGGATCTCCCGCAGGCGTCCTTGCTCGTCGAACACCCCGCGGTCGGACCAGACCCACCAGGCATGTTCGCGCCCCGGCAGTTGCAGGTTGATTTCCGCGGTGCTGACCGGAAATTCGGGGGTCAGCTGGCGGATGCGCTGCACGAAGGCGGCGTGTTGTTCGGCGGACAGCCAGTCACCGAGGTTGGCTCCGGCCAGTTGTTCGGGTGGGCATTCCAGGTAGGTCGCCAGGGGCCGGTTGCCGAAGGTCAGGGTCAGGTCGGGCAGGTAGCGGCAGATCATCGCCGGGGAGTCTTCCACCAGGATCCGGTAACGCTCCTCGCTGAGTCGTATCTGCTCGGCGGCCAGGGTGGCGTCGGTGACGTCCAGCCACAGGCCGACGGCTTCGACCGGCATGCCCAGGTCGTCGCGCAGCAGCCTGGCCTCGTCGAGCACCCAGTGGTATTCGCCACGGCTGTCGAGCAGGCGGTAGCGGCTGCGCACCGCGCCTTCGCGCAGCAGTTGCCGGTTGCGCTCGAAGTAGCGGTCGCGGTCGTCGGCATGCACCCGTTCCGCCAGTGCGCCGTCCTTGCAGTCGTTCAGGGTCCAGCCGAGCAACGGCTGCAGGCTGTCGCTGAAAAACGTCGGCTGCAGCGCACCCTCGACATAGCGCTGGACATAGATCACCGCCGGCGAATGGGCGATCAGATTGTCCAGCCGGGCGTGGGCCGCGGCCGCCTGCTGCTCCTGGTTCTTGATGTCGCTGATGTCCAGCATGAAGCCGACGAAGCGCTGGTTCTGGCCAATGCCCAGGGCTTGCCCCTGCAGGCGGTACCAGATGGCCGGCAGGTGCGGGTCGGCTCGCTGCAACCGTACGCAGAGCAGCAGCGGTTTACCCTGTCGCAACTCCTGCAGGCGGCTGCTCAGCTCCTGGCGATCGGCGGGGTGGATCAGGGCCAGCCAGGCCTGCAGCGACAAGCGCCGGGTCTGGGGTTCCAGCAGCAGGTTGAGGGCCAGTTGCGGCGCCAGCTGGATCTCGTTGTCTTGCGGGAACAACTCCCACCAACCGGTGCCGAGCAAACCTTGCAAGGCCTCCAGGCGCTCCAGCTGGTGATGGTGCTGCTGTTCGCGCAAACGTCCGAGCAAGGGCCCGGCCAGGGCGGCGCTCAATTGCAGCCAGTCCCGTTCGCTCAACTGCGGTGCCTGCTGGCGTACCGGGTAGAGGCCGCAGAGCAGCCAGGCCGCGACACCATGATCGTCGCGAAAGGGCACGACAAAGCCTTCGCTGCTGCCGAACGCATGTTGCAGGCGCGGATGCTCGCCAAGGCCTTGAGTGAAGATCAGCGACTGCGGGGCATTGCCGTTCAGGCTGTCCAGCCCGGTGCCCAGGACCTGGCCCTTGTGCCACAGCTGCGGTGCATCGGCGGCCTGATACAGGCCGTGGATGTACCAGCCCTGTTCCAGGTCGTCGAGCAGTGCCAGGGCGAGGCAGGGGATATGCCAGTGCCGGGCCAGGGCATGGAGTTGTTCATGCAGCACTTCGGGCAGGCGGAAGAGGCTGCACAGGCGCAGCTGTTCGCTGATCTGCGCGGCGAACTGCTGGCAGTCCTGGCGTTGCTGCGCCTGCTGGCGCTCCAGCAACAGGTCGCCGATGTCCAGCAGGTGCAGGAGCCAGCCTTGGGTGGACGGTTGCACCCAGCCGCGCAGGTGCAGGGTTTGCCCACCGGCGCCATGGAAGTCCAAGTCGAGCACATGTCCCTGCCAGTCGCCAGGGCTGCCTTCGACACTCAGCGCGCTGTGCGCCAGCAGGTAGTCCAGCAGCGGCACCGGCCCTTCGGCGGCCGGCGGCTGGGCCAGGGCGTGGCGCAGCGGGCCGGTCATTTGCAGCACCTGGGCGTTGTGGTCCAGGTGCACCAGCAGGCCGACCCCGGGCGTGGCCAGGGGCGGCGCGGGAGGAAGCGCCTGGGGCGTCGTCCGGCCGAGAAAACGCCCGAGGAGTTTGTCGCCCGAGCTCAAAATTGCAGACTCGACTGGGCGCTGAGGTTCGCGGGCAGGGCGGGCACGCTGCCCAGGCCCGGCAGCACCAGGAAGGGGATGACCTGTCTGAGCTTGTCGGTGGAGTAGTGGACACGGACCGTGAGCAGACCACCCGCGTAAGTCACGGTGGCATCGCTGGCGTTGTTGGCATTGAAGTTGAAGGCCTGTGGAATCCAGGTCAGTTGCTCGCGCAAGGTGTTCTTCGCGCGCGCTATCAGGGCGGCGTCATAGCCGGGCGTGGCGGGGTCCAGGGCGACGCTGCGCCGCACCGCTTCGGCAGTCGCCTTATTGAAGGACTGCACCATCAGAAGCGGCACGCTGTAGCTGACCAGGGCATAAAACACGGCGAAAAAAATGATGAAGACCATGGCGAACTCGATGGCCACGGCACCTTTTTGTTTTTCTGGCAGGTCGGCTTTCACGGCGGCGTCTACCCTGACTGCTAGTAGGTCATGTCAGCATAGAATCATTCAGCCAGAAGGGATGTTTTTTAACCGATGCAGCATTGGATTCTATTGGCTTGGCTGGGGCTGTGCGCGGTGCAGGATATCCGCCAGCGTCATCTCGCCAACGGCTTGACCCTGGGGGGCGCGCTGCTGGCGCTGGGGTACTTGCTGTGGGCCGGCAACACCTGGCTGGGCGCCGACGCGGTGGAGGGGGGCAGGGCGCTGTTGCTGGCCTTGCTGCTGACCGTGCCTGGCTATGTGCTGGGCCGGATGGGCGGCGGCGACGTGAAGCTCCTGGCGGCCCTCGGGCTGGCGTCCGACCCCCTGCACCTGCTGGGTACCTTCATCGGTGCCGCGTTGGCCAGCGGCCTGTGGTGGTTGCTCGCGCCCAGGCTGTTGCCCGCTGCCGACCAACCGCTGGCAAGGTCTTTGCAGTATCTCGATCCGCGTCAGGGGCAAAAGTACGCCTTTGCCCCTTTCGTCCTGGTCGGCATGGCCCTGACCCTGATTTGGGCCCGCTATTCATGCCGCCTATCTCTATGTACATAGTCGGAAAGTAGTCTACGTTTATTTAGTACCTGCCCGAAGTGGACGCGGCAGGGCAGGAACATTTGTCTTGGGCTTGCCAGGCATGGAGTTGCGCGTGAACAAGCTTATATCCCGCATCAAAGTACTCGTGGTCGACGACCAGCCGTTGATAGTCGAAGAGCTTTGCGAGTTTCTTGAAAGCAGCGGTTATCGCTGCGTCCCTTGTGAGTCCAGCCGCCAGGCGATCCAGCAGTTCAATGAAGATGCCGAAATTGGCCTGGTACTGTGCGACCTGCACATGCCCGATCTCGATGGCATCCAATTGGTGCAGGAACTGCAGCGTATCACCGGCAAGCATCGGGTCTTCGAGGCCATCATGCTCACCGGCCAGGCCGACAAGCAGGATGTGATCAAGGCCTTGCGCGCCGGCATCGCCGATTACTACCAGAAACCGATCGACCTCGATGAGCTGCTGGCCGGTCTGCAACGCCAGGAGGAAACGTTGCAGGAGCGACAGAAAAACCTGCAGCTGGGGCACCTGAACCAGAAGCTGCAGTTCCTTTCCGAATCCATTGACGATCTTTACCAGGATCTGGACAAAGTACGTCGCGCGCCACTCGCACCACCGACGACGCAGGCGTCGGACCAGGGCGGCGGCGAGGCGGAGCAGATCGAAATCCCGGCGATCTTCAATCAGCTGTCGCCCCGGCAACTGGATGTGGCCCGCCTGGTAGGCAAGGGGCAGACCAACTACCAGATCGCCTGTGAACTGGGGATCACGGAAAACACCGTGAAGCTCTACGTGTCCCAGGTGCTGCGCCTGACCCATATGCACAACCGCACCCAACTGGCGTTGGCGCTGGCACCGAGCAACTCGGGGTTGCGCCAGCGCGTGACCGCCCACTGACGCCTCCCGCCACGCAGTAAACCCCAGCAGTAGCGAGCGAGGGTTTGCTGCGCATGCCGGCCGGCTTTTGCCGCGCAGTGCGGGCCGCTGCGTCCTTCTATTGGTGGGTGAAAGCCCGGGCAATGGCGCTGACGCCAGGTCCGGCCAGGACGATCAGTAACGCCGGGAAGAGAAACAGCATCATCACGACGGACATTTTCGCGGACATCTTCGAGATGTATTCCTGCAGGCGCGTCAGGCGCCGGTCATCGAGCAGCAGCTTGAGCGACTGCAACGACTTCATCGCCCCACCGCCCTGGTAAATCAGCTGTTGCAGGATCACGCAGGTGTCGGTGAATTCATCGACGGCCAGCAGCCGCGCGGACTTGTTCAGTTCGTCCCCCAGTTCCAGGCCGGAATCCACCCGGGCCAACACCATGCGCAGTTCCTGGGTCAGGGCCGGCAGCAATTTTTGCGCGTCCTTGCTCAACACCCGCAGGGCCTGTTCCACCGCCATGCCCGACTCGAACAGGATGCGCACCAGGGGAATGAAGGTGGAGATATCGACCGCCAGTTGTTTCTGCCGCCTGCCGGCGGCCATGGCCAACAGGCGCTTGGGCAACAGGTAGCCGAGGCTCAGGGCGAACAGCGGGGCGACCCAGTGGTTTTTCGCCGCCGGGAAAAACACCCCCTGGATCACCAGGGTCAGGCCCAGGGCGAGAATCGGTGCGCCGATCTGGCAGGCGGCGAACAGCGAGCGTTGCCGCGCGCTGCGCCAGCCCAGGCGGTTGAGCAGCAACTGGGTTTCATTGTCGAGCCGGACCGCGTACTGGCCGACCTTGCTGTCGCCCAGCACGTGCAGCCAGTTGCCGAGTGTGTTGTCGCGCGCCAGGTGCCCCTGCAGGCGCTCGGTGACCTGGCGAGTTCGCCGACGCTGTTCCAGCCAGTTGCCCAGCACCAGCAGCATGGCTGCGAGAAACAACAGTGCACTGATCAGCAAGGCTGTCATGTCAAACACTCCGCAGCATGCGCCACAGCAGCGCGCAGCCGATGACCTGTAAGCCGAAGGCGGCCAGCAGCATCATCCGGCCGCCGCTCTGGTTCCACATGCTCATCAGGTAGGTCGGGTTGGCTATCAGGAAATAGCCGGCCAATGACACCGGCAGGGCCGCGAGCACCATCGCCGTGATGCGGGTTTCGCCGGTCATCGCGCGCAGTTGCCGGGCGGCCTGGTCGCGCTCGCGGATCAGCTTGATCAGGTTTTCCAGCAGCTCGCTGGCATTGCCGCCATAGCGGTGGTTGACCTTGAGCCCCAGGGCGAACAGGCGCAGTTCATCGCGCTCGTACAATTCGGCGAAGTCCGCCACCGCATCCGGCAGGTTGACCCCCAGCAGCACGTTGCGCTGGACCCGGCCCATGGCGTGCTGCAACGGATTGTCGGCGGCCTCGATGCCGCCCAGCACCGCGTCGGCCAGGGTGCGCCCCGACTTGAGGCTGCGCACGGCATGGTCGAGCAAGGGCGGCAGTTGCTCGATCATGCGCTTGAGGCGCCGCCGGTACAGCCAGCTGATGTACAGGCGCAGCAGCACAGGCGGTGCGACGAGCAGGGCGAGCAGCCCCGGCCACTTGCCTAGCCCATACCCGAGCATGCAACTCAGGGCCCAGACCACCAGCCATAGCCCCAGGCGTTCGGTGGGACGACCGAGGCCCGCGCGCAGAAAGGCCCTTTCGAGCCGGTTCCACGAGGTCTTTTCCACGTTCGGTTGCGGTTGCCCCTGGGCCAGGCGGTCGAGCACCCGGGCGGTGCGGGCCTGGCGCAGGCCGCTGTAGAACATCCAGCCCGACAGCCCCAGCAGGGTCAGGCACAGGAGGGCAAGCAGCACGGGACCTAACATGCGGTGGCGCTCCCTGGCTCAGTTGACGGGCAGGTCGGCGTCGCGTCGCAGCTTGTCGCCAGCGGGGTTGGCCGCTTCGCGCAGAAAGCCGAAACCGCTACGTCGGTTCAGACGGAACAGGGTGTTGGTGACGTAGATGTTTTCGCGTACGCCGACCACTTCCACCACCTCGCTGACGCAGCGCCGGCCATCGGGCAGGCGCGTCAGCTGAATCACCACGTCCAGGGCCGCGCAGATCATCTGCCGCAGGGTGCGTTCGGCCACCTGGCGCCCGGTCAGGCCCACCAGGGTTTCCAGACGCAGCAGGGCATCCTGGGCATTGTTGGCGTGCACGGTGCTCATGGAACCGTCGTGGCCGGTGTTCATCGCCGTCAGCACATCGAGCACTTCGACGCCACGGATCTCGCCGAGGATGATCCGGTCCGGGCGCATGCGCAGGGCGTTGCGGATCAGGTCGCTGGCCTTGACCTCGCCATGGCCTTCGGCGTTCGGCGGGCGGGTTTCCAGGCGCACCACATGGGGATGGCCCAGTTGCAGTTCGGCCACGTCTTCGATGGTCACCAGGCGTTCGTGAGGGTTGATCAACTGGCTGAGGATATTCAGCAGGGTGGTCTTGCCGGTGCCGGTGCCGCCGCTGATCAGGATGTTGCAACGCTTGCCCACGGCCTCCTGGACGAATTCGAAGATCGCCTGGTCGATGGTCTGCATGGCCATCAGGTCGCTGCTCTTGAGCATGTCCTTGCGGAATTTGCGGATCGACAGGCAAGGGCCGTCGAGGGCGATCGGCGGGATGATCGCGTTGACCCGGCTGCCGTCGGGCATCCGTGCATCGACCATGGGCGAGGACTCGTCGAGGCGTCGGCCCAGGGGCGCGAGGATGCGTTGCATGACCCGCTCCACATGGTGCGCGTCGATGAAACGCAGGTCGCTCTGGTGCAGCACGCCATCGCGCTCGACGAACACCCGGTGCGGGCCGTTGACCAGGATCTCGGTCACCGCCGGATCGCGCAGCAAGACTTCCAGCGGGCCGAAACCGGTGAGTTCGTCCACCAGCTCTTCGGCCAGGCGCTCCATTTCATAGCGGGAAATCGCCAGGTGCAGGCGCGAGATGTACTCGGCCACCTTGTCGGTAATGAAGCGCGCCAGTGCCTGGCGCGAACCTTCCAGCAGGTTTTTTCCCGATTCCTCGATGGCGTCGATGACGTAGCGATGCAGCACCAGTTTCAGGCCCTCGTGATCGGTGTTGCCGACCGGGCTGTGGGACTGGGCACCGAAAAGTTTTTCTCTGCTCATCGACTTCCCCTGAGGCGCTCGAACCAGCCGGGCTTCGCCGTGGGCAGCCCTTGGGAGCGTCTGGCCAGGCGCTCGCCGAGGGACTTCAGGGCTTGGGTCAGGCCTTCGCGGGGGGCCAGTTCGAACAGCGTGACGCCCTGGTTTTTCGCGTTGAGGCGTACCTCGGGGCTATAGGCCAGGACCGCGATCACTTCCAGGGCAAAGGTCTTGCCCAGGGTTTCCGCATCCGGAGCGACCCCGCGCAGGTAGCGGTCGACCAGCAGGCGGGCGTGTTCCAGCTTCATGCCTTTTTCGCGCCAGAGATTGAGCACCGCCAGGTTGCGGCGGCAGTCGAGCACGCTCTGGTCGGTGTACCAGAGCAACTTGTCGCAATGGCCGACGAAGGTGCGCAGGGCTTCGCTGTCCGGTTGTCCGGTGAGGTTCACCACGATGTGCTGGAAGTGCTGGCGCAGGGCGCTGAGCAGCATGTACAACTCGGCGGCGCTGGTGCGCTCCAGCGGCTCGTCATGGCCGGCATAGGCCAGGATCCGCAGCCCGGCTTCGGTGCTGGTGAAGGCACTGTCGATCAGGGTCGCATCCAGGCGCCGCAGATGGCGCAAGGCATCGCCGAAGTGGAACGAGCTTTCCAGCCCCAGCAGCGCCAGGCTGTCGCCGCGCGGCAGGCCGAGGTCGAGCAACAGCGTCTGCTGGCCGCTCTTCTGTACCACCAACGCCAGATGGCTGGCGAGCAGGGCGCCATCGGCATCGCTCTGGGTGCCGTAGAGCACGGTCAGGCCGCCGAGCTGGGTGCTCGGCGTGACCTGGGGCAGGCGTTTGCTCAGGCGCCGTACCAGGCCGGCCACTTCGCTGGAACGCGAGCCGTAGGCCACGAAGTCGCGGGCCCCGGCGCGCATGGCGTTGAGTACCAGTTGGTTGTCCATGCCGTCGCCCAGGGCGACGATGGCCAGCATCGGCTTGGCCTCCAGCGCGCCCTCGATCAACGCCGACTGGGTGACCACATGCTCGCGATCGAGACCGACGAAGACCAGGCTGGCGAATGTCACATCCACCAGCGCCAGCAATTCGTCGAGGCTGCCGCTGCCAGCGCTGACCACCTGCCCGAGTGGCGCCAGGGCGCCTTGCAGCCACTCCAGGTCGGTGCCGTTGCGGGTGATCGCGAGGAAGGTCTGGCTCAGGTTCTGACTCATTGCGATAGCCCACTGCGTTTGTTGAAGTTGCGGTTTCCCCGGGAGTACGAGGCGTACTCGTCCGGGTCGTGGTTGCGCAGCGATACGTCGCTCTCGACAGGCGCACCATTCGACATCAGGGGCCGGATCAGGCCTTTGAACAGGGACCGGGAATCATTGGACATGAAGAGGTGTCCTTGCATGATCAGGGTGTTTGTTGACTCGCTTCGATGCCGCGTATGACTTCTATCTGGGCGCGACGCGCTGCGGCGTCGAACGTTCTGCCGGTGGAGGGAGAGGGGGTGGACAGGGCCAGCTGGTTGAACTGGATCAGAGACCTGTCGGCGTTTTGCAGATGCTTCGATGCGCTTTTTTCGCCGGCCCAGTAATGCGCCAGGCGTTTCTCGTCGGCGCTGCGTACCGCCAGGCGCAGCACGCCGGCTTGAGCCGCGAGCATCAAGCGGCTCAGCAAGGGTTCCGGGACAGCCAGCAACACGCTGCGCGCGTTCAGGCGACGCTGATCCTGTTTGAGCTTTTCCTCGGCACTGGCGGGCGGCGAGCCCGGCTTGCCATCGTTGGTCAGGCCCAGTTGCTCGCCAATGCCCAGCACCCGCAGGGCTGGCACCACGACCTGGGCCGAGGGCAGCAGGTTGTTGCTGTCCTGGCGCAGGAACAGCAGCACATCGACGTAGTCGCCAGGGCTCAGTTGCCCGCTGACGCCAATGACTTCGTCTACCGCGACGGCCAGGGCGCGCTCATCGGCACGGATCATGCGGGCCACGCTGCCCCCGGCTTCGAAGCTTTCCTCGCTCAGCCAGGTCCCCGCCGGCAGTGCCCGCCATGGCGTGCGTCCGATGACTTGATCGAGACTTTTGAGGCTGCCGGCGGGGGCGGTGCGCAGCCGCTCCAGCGTGACATCGCCGGCCTTGATGGGAACGAACGGAGGTATGTCGCGAACCAGCACCGCGACGGGCTGGCGTGTCGCATCTTCGGCGGAAGCAGCGACGGTTTGCACGACGGCGGGGGAAGGCTGCGCTACAGGTTGCGCTGCGGGCCGGCGACTCAATGCCAGGCCCCAGTAACCGGCAATGAGAGCCCCCACCAGAAACACCCCAGCCAACCCCATAGTGATACGACTGTTCATGACGGCTCTCCCTTTCCCGCTGCATTACCGACTCGCACATCCAATGAGTCAATTTCGCAATCAGGCAGCTATGAACAAGCAACTATTTCGCTATTTGAAGGTAGAACAGCTGCAACAAAACGCCATTACTGTCGAGAAAATAACTTGGCTTATCCGTGCCCTGTCCGATGCCGCGTTTTTTTTGACGCCAAAGGGACAAGTTAATACTTAATGATTAATTCGTTCTTACAGTTGTTGGCTGGAAGTTTGTTGACAATGCTGTGCTGGCACAGGGGAATCATGTTGCAACGCTGCAACACTCAGTGCGTTGAGGAGAAACCAGATGTTCTTCATTCTCGCCACCCAATGGATCACCCTTCAAGCCTCCCGGCTCCTGCGCTTCCTCAAGAATAACGAGGGGGCGTCGGGGATCGAGTACGCGCTTATCGCCGGTATGGTGGCCGTGGCCATCTCGGCATTTGTACCTGAGATTTCGAACGCTATCACCGGCACCTTCGAGACTCTGCAAGCGGCGTTGGAGAACGACACTACTACCGCTGCCCCTGCTGCTCCTAGTGGTGGTTAGTAACACCGGTCCTCAAGGCTTTATCGAGGCGTCGATACCCATCGGTATTCAGTCACTTTCAGGTATTGCCCATGAGCTCCTCTTCGTTTCCACGCCAGCAGCTTCTTCTCGTGGACGATGAAGAGGACGCTCTGCTCGAGCTCGCCGAATTGCTCGAAGGTGAAGGCTTTTGCTGCTTCACAGCGACCTCGGTCAAGCTTGCCCTGGCCCATCTCACTCAACACCCGGACATCGCGCTGGTCATCACCGACCTGCGCATGCCGGAGGAGAGTGGCCTGTCGCTGATCAGGCGCCTGCGCGACCACACCTCCCGCCAGCACCTGCCGGTGATCGTCACCTCGGGTCATGCCGACATGGATGACGTCAGCGACCTGCTGCGCCTGCAAGTGCTGGACCTGTTCCGCAAACCCATCTACCACGTGCGCCTGCTGGAAACCCTGAACACGCTGTTCCCGCAGCCACGCATTCACCTGGTCAGTCCCTGAGTTTCCCTTTCTTCCAGGGCCACTGCGTAATCCAGAAGATGACCTGTAGGCGGATAACTAGGGTGCCTCTTTGAAATACCCTCTTGGTCGGGTATTGATTCGGCGTGAGTTCACTTTCGTGAATACCAACGTTTTCGTTCCCAATTAGCTGGAAGGGTAAACGCATAGACAAATATCATGACAAGGGATAGCCAGCCCATTACGGAGTTATCTACGCGCCCCATAAATGGTAGCGTGCTGTCTTGCACAAAAAAAACGTGAATAGAGCCGAACAGTACGTTATAGATACAAACTCCCCAGAACTTAAATGGGGAAAAGTTTCGACCTGAAAACGCGAAGTATGCCCAGTAGGAAGGCCAGTACAGAAGCACCGTTATCAGCACGAAGATGGGGTAGAAAATAAAGTTACTCATTAGAAGGATGGCACGCGCTATACATGGTTTTTGCAGTCGCACTGTCCATCAATCTATCGAAGATAAAGCCTCCTCGTGTAGCTTGTTGATACCCTCTAACATAGTCCGTATTCACGTACCTAAACAAACGCCAAGCATCGGGTTTTAATACCATTCTACCTATACCGTAGGCTGACGAACTCAAGTCAATCATTCCATAGGCCACATCGGCTTCACAATTACCTTTTCCCAGCATTCCAGAAATAGCACGGTAGCCTGTTCTTACTGGTCCAACGGTATCGGTACGGTTCTCGAAAAGGTTGCGCCCGTTTTCATAGATATTATTAGCTCCGTTGAGCATCATGGGCGCTCCGGCAAAAAGGCAAAGCGTGCCCACGGAGGCGTAACAAATCCCAGCGCCTGCAGCAAACTGAAGCGCTCCCGAGATAGTGCTTGCTCCTCGTAAGGCAACGTCTCTTGCCTGACTGAGTAGACTGCTTTGCTCATCCTTTAGCTCTTTTAATCCTTGCTCAGCGCTTTTATTACCCTGAGAAACATCATTGACAATACTTTTTGCGTAGTAAGCAACTTCGCGGTTGAATTGCAAACGTAGAGTGCCGTCTTTGATGTGTCTGGCACCTAATGTACTGGCTTGGTTTCCTAGTTTTCTAGCGGCGTCACTGACCAGCCAGTAATCACAACTGCTGGGCGTGCAATTGTCATCTATTAGCCTCATTCGTTGTTTCCCCAAGTACTGTGTCCACTGGTCCCGGCAGAGTGGTGGGTCCAGGTGATTTCCCTATAACGAATGGCGACATGCTCTTGCGGTTCAGCGTCGTTCTGCAATAGGGCGTGGGGCACTTCAAGTGTCAGGTCGGCAATAACTCCACCACTGATCGAAACGGAGTAGAATTTTTCCTGCATGCCAAAAGACGATACTCGGTAAAAGCTGATAGTGCAGTTTACTTCCTCTCTGCTTGAGAGGGCTTGAGCGATGAGTGGGGAGGACTTATCAATGTTTTTGGTTACTATGATTGGGCTGTGTGTTGGTTTATTAATGTTCCCGATATTAACCATGTTGTGACTGTAAGACAGCACCATGATTTCGTCGGTATGTCCTGCCTGACACTTATTACCAATAGAGTCTTGGGTTGAACAACCTGCAGAAATGAGTCCTTGCGTCTTGCCGGTGATGGTCATGTAACCGTGGTTAGCCATACGTGACACTCCTTTTAGTCAGCCGAACAATCCTATTGCAGGGCGGAGCAGGTGTGTTGTAAGGCATTTCCGAAAATCTATGCGAAATATTCGAACTTGAATCCGACAGAGGCTCCGTAAAGAATCTGGCCTGGTAAGTCTATGGGCAGGTCGAGAAACCAGAGCGTCCGGGCTTATTCTGATTGTTGCTCGGACAAAACGACCCGCCTGCGAGCGGGTCGTTTTGTTGTGCCTGTTTTGTGGGGAGGCTTACAGCTGGTAGCTGAAACTCAGGGTGTAGCGCGGACGCCGGTTGTGGGTGTCCAGTGCTTCATCGGACATTGGCTTGGCCGCTTCGAGGGAGATGTTGTAGTACTTGGCGTCGCCAAAGCGCAGGCCGACGGCGGCCGATGACAGGTCGTTACCCTTGACCGGCAGTTCGTTGAACCAGGTCCGCGAGCGATCCAGCACCACGTACGGCTGGAGGATTCGCAGCCAGCGGTCCTCGCGATTGAAGCTGTAGTTCACCTCATAGGCCGCGCCCCAGCCCTTGTCGCCGGACGCCTGGTCGTCGGGGTAGCCACGGCCGAAGTTCTGCCCGCCGAACACCGCGCGCTCGCTGTCGGGCAGGTTGTCGCGGCTCCAGTACAGGGCCGCCGACAGCACCCCTTGCCAGTTGTCGAAGAACTTGTCGCTCTGCACGCCGGACAGGCGCACGCGGAAGAAGTCCAGGTCGTACAGGTTGTCGTTGGTCTTCGCGCCCAGGGCGTCCAGCCCCTGGTACACCCCGGCACTGAGAATCCTTAGTTGGCGTGCGTTGGCCTTGCGCCAGTCGCCCTCGAAGGCCAGGGCGCGAATGTCGGTTTTCAGTTCGACGCTCTGCGGATAACCGACCACTTGATAGCGGGTCTTGTCGTTGACCGCATACAGGCGCGAACCCAGGATCAGCAGCTCGTTGGGTGCGGCGATGACCGGGTGGCTCAAGCCTATGGAGTAGCGGTCGTTCTCTCGGTGGGGTTTGAGTTCGAGGCCGTTGTCGAGCCGCACATTGGTCCCCGGGTCGGCGCGGTAGCGCGTGCCGTACAGGCTCAGCTGGGTGCCTTCGTCATTGAGAAACTGGTTGTAGTCCAGGCGGTAGTAGTGCTCGTGATCGTCCCCCGGGGGGAACAGGCCGCTGAGGGTTACCTGCTCGCCCATGGAGGTCTGCGAGTTGCTGCTGACCGCCAGCAGCGCTTGCAGGCCATTGCGGTTGTCGTCGGTGGTGCTGAGGCTGCTGGTGAACGGTTTGCGGCTGGCCTGGGCAATCAGGTAGGCCGCGCCGTCGGTGGTTCCCGGTGGCGGCACCTGGGCTTGCAGGGTGACCCCGGGAATGCGGCTCATCAGGGTGGTGTAGTGCTCGAAGGTCTTGCGGGTCAGCGGCCGTTCGGCCTTGAGTTTTGCCACCAGTTTGGCGAGGTAGGCCGAGACCGGGCCGATATCGCCCTGCAGTTGGTAGTCCTTGATGTAGCCCTCCACCAGGACCACGCGCACGGTGCCCTGGTCGAAGCTCTGTTGCGGCAGGAACGCATAGGACAACAGGTAGCCGTCCTGCTGGTAGCGGCGGGTGATTTCCCGGGTGGCTTCGATCAGTTGCCCCAGGGTGCTCTCATGGCCGATCAGCGGCTTGTAGATCTCTGCCAGCTCGCTCAGCGGATAGAGGGTGCCGCCCTCGATCTGCACGGTGCTGACGTTGACTGTGGTGCCCATCATCAGGGGCTGGGCCTGGGGTTCCGTGGGGGGCGCCAGTCTGGGCGCCGGGGTCGTGGGGCGGTAGGCGTCGGCCGGCAGGTTGGGCACCGGCAGATTGCGGATGGTTTCGTTGCTATTGAGAAAGCTGGGAAGGTTTTCGGCGTGGACGTATGAGCAAAGCGAGACTAACAGCAAGGGAGCCAAAGCGCGCATAGGACACTCCATGGTCAAGTCGCAGCAACGCGAGAGGTACTTCAGTCGGCGGCGCTTGTCAGGGTCTTGGCCTTGATCAAGGACTACAACCGTCATGCTCCAGGCAAGAAAAAGACGAGAGACTCAATCGAATCCCTCGTCTCCAACCAAGCGTAGGCGCTGTAGGTGGGGCCGTCGAATCGGCCAGGTGCAAAACGCTTATCGGGTGCCGCCCAGGGTTCCGGTCAGCCCCCCGAGCACACCACCGAGGCTGCCGGTGGTGCCGCCGGTGGTGCCACCGTCGACCAGGGTCCCGACCGAGGTGACCGTGGCCCCCAGGGTGTTCACGGTCTGGCCCACGGCTGTCACCACAGGGTTAGGGGCGCTTGCCGTGATCGTGGTACCCGCACCGCTGACGGCGCCGCCTACCTGGGTGAGCAGACCGGCGATGGGGGTGCCGGTGCCGGTCGTGGCGCCTACTTGCTGGGTCAGGCCGGTGACGGTCGTGGTGACCGGGTTCAACGCTGCGCCGACCGTGGCGCCGACACCGGCCAGTGGCGCAGTGGCGCCGACATTGGCCACACCCGTGCCGCCCAGGGCTCCACCCACCGAGGCTACAACGTTGCCGATCGAAGCTGTGCTTACCCCTGTGGCGCTGACCAGGGTGTTGGTGTTGCCGGCATTCAAGCCGGTACCCAGGTTGACCACCGCACCACCGACGGTTTCCAGCAGGCCGGCGCCGCCAATGGTTCCCCCGCCGGTGCTCGGGGCGGTCGTCAGGCTGCTGGTATTGCCGATAGTGGTGGCGACATTGTTCAGGGTGCCGCCCAGGGTATTGGTCAGCGTGTTGCCACTGCCCGTGGCGGTGACTTTGTCGCCCAGGCCATCGACGGTCGTTGCCACCTTGTCGATCAGGCCGCCGACCGGAGCGCTCAGGCCCGTGGTGCTGACCACCTTGCCGGTCAGGCCTTCTGCCAGGGTGACGACCGGCACCAGCAGGTTGTTGCCGACCTTGTCTGTCACTGTCCCCAGGGGGCCGCTACTGGTCACGGTGGTGAGGGTGTCGCCGAGCATGCTGACCTTGTCGCCGACGCCGTCGAGTACCGGCGCCACTTTGGTGACCACACCGCCCACCAGGGGAATGCTGCTGGTGCTGGTGGCCAGCTTGCCGCTGATGTCCGAGACGCCATCGCCGACGTCCGACACCACGTTGCCGACTATGGCCGTGGTCTTGCTCAAGGCCTGTGGATCGCTGCCCAGTTGGCCGAGGCCGTTGGTCAGGCCATCGCCCACGGTATCGACCACATTGCCGGTGGTATTCACTGCGCTCTGCAGTACACCACCGACTACCGGAAGCGGGGTCAATGCGTTGCTGAGGTTACTGACGCCATCGCCGACACCGCTGATGGTGGTGCCGAGGTCGGACACCAGGGTCGAGGTGACCAACGGGGTAGTGGTGGGGGTTGTCGGGTCGGTCGGATCCGTTGGGTTGGTCGGATCGGTGCCGCCACCTCCACCGGTACCGCCACCCGTGCCTCCGGTCCCGCCAGTACCACCCGTCCCTGCCGTGCCGCCGCCGGTTCCACCTGTACCACCCGTACCGCCGCCGATCCCGCCTGTACCATCAGTTCCGCCATCGATCCCGCCGGTCCCGCCTGTGCCCGCGGTGCCGCCACCGGTGCCGCCGGCACCGCCCGAACCATCGCCGGAGCCGCCAGAGCCACTGTCGGTACCTGCCGCGCTGTCGGGCGAGGAGCTGCCGGAGCTGCTCTTGTGGCCGCCACCGCCGCTGCTGCAACCGGTCAGGCCGAGGGCCAGGATCAGGGCCAGCGCTGTGCTTGTTTTCAACCAGACTTGAGTTTTCATGAGTGAGATTCCTTGCACCTGTTACAACGTTTTGTTGTCTTCGATAACTCTCCAGTTCTGTTGCTGGAGATGTTTTCGTCCGTAGTCGCTATAAAAGGTCCAAGTGCTTTTTTTCACCATTCTCAACTTGGTATTAACAACTTATATATCGGCTGTTTTTGCTCCCGCGGAGGGACTAATACCAAAGGTGTGGTAAACGAATATGTTTTTTAAAAGATCTTATTAATCAGTATGTTGTATTTTTGAAGTGAAAACTCTTAGGGCGCTTGAACGAAAGTTATATATATACAATTAATTGCCTGGCGACCCCGCCACGGATTTGGCGTCAACTTGTCTTATAATCCGCGGCCTGGCTTTTTTCTGGAGAAACTTTATGCCTGCCCCTGTCTGGTGGCTGCTTTGCCTGCCGGTGATTGCCGGTGCTTTTTTACCCCTGCAAGCGGGAATCAACGGCCAATTGGCCAAGCAGGTTTCCAGCGTGCTGGCGGCGGCGCTGATCTCGTTTTTTGTCGGCACCGTGGCCTTGCTGGTCCTGGCCATGGCCCAGCGCGAAGTGCCCGGCCTGACGGCCTTGAAAAGCCTGACCTGGTGGCACTGGTGCGGCGGTCTGCTGGGGGCGTTTTTCATTGCCACCGCGGCCTTCGCCGGGCCACGGATCGGCGCGATGCTGTTCATGGCCCTGGTACTCGCCGGGCAGTTGGGCATGGCCATGGCGCTGGACCATTTCGGCTGGGCGGGGTTTCGCGAGGCACCCATCAGCCTGGGCAAGATTGCCGGGCTGGTGCTGATCCTGGCGGGCGTGTTCCTGATTCGTCGCGGTTGAGACGGGCTCAGGCCAGCGGCTGCCAGTGCCCGCTCATATGTTCCAGGTCGCCCGCGCCGGTCAGGCGCAGGTCACCGCTCGAGCCCGCGGCGCTTGCCAGCAGGCACACCTCGCTGGGCAGGCGCACCGGTTTTCTGAAGTCCACGGCGATCTCGATAGGGGCCGCCGGCAAATGTTCGCTCAATGCCGCCAGGGTCCGCGCCTTGTTCCACAGGCCGTGGGCGATGGCCTGGGGGAAACCGAACATTCGGGCGCTGATGGCGCTCAGGTGAATCGGGTTGTAGTCGCCGGACACCCGGGCGTAACGCCGGCCGATGTCGGCGGGGGCTTGCCAGCGCGTCAGCTCGCTGAGGCTGGCCTCGGCCGACGGCTCTTCGGCCGGTGCTTCGCCCGGCAGTTGCACACCCCGGCAGAGCATCCGGCTTTGTGCTTCCCACAGCGGTCCCAGGGCGTCGTCGACGTAGGTCAACAGATCGAAAACCGCGCCTTTGGCATGGGGCTGCACGTTGTCCGCACGCACCCCGATGCTCAAGTTACCGACCCCACCCATGGGCCGTAGCACGCGAATGCGGTTGGCCAGATGGATCAGCCCCAGCAGCGGAAAGGGGAAGTCGCTGGCGGTCAGTAATTGCATCTGCAGGGCGAACGCCAGCACATGGGGATAGGTCGGCGGCAGCAGGCCGTTCTCGGTAAAGCCGCAGACCTGGCGATAGGCCGCAAGCTTCGCCGGTTGCACGCTCACCTGGCGGCGCAGGCCATACTCAGGCAGCTCGGTGCCGGTGATCTTGCGGCGGATCGCGGCCTTCCAGTACAACTCGGGCAGGTTCGGTGGGGTATCCAGCTCATGCCATTGCAGGCTCATGTTCACGCTCCCAATACGCTTTGCCCACAGACTCGCAGCGCTTGTCCGCTGACCGCGCCACTGCCCGGCTGGGCGAGCCAGGCCACGGCTTCGGCGACATCCTGCGGCAGGCCGCCTTGCCCCAGCGAACTCATGCGCCGCCCGGCCTCGCGCAGGGCGAACGGAATGTGCGCGGTCATCTGGGTTTCGATAAAGCCCGGGGCCACGGCGTTGATGCTGATGCCGCGCTCTTGCAACAGCGGGGCCCAGGACTGGGCCAGGCCGATCAGCCCGGCCTTGCTCGCCGCATAGTTGGTCTGCCCGCGATTGCCGGCGATACCGCTGATGGACGCCAGCAGGATCAGCCGGCCGTTGTCATGCAGGCAGCCACTGTCCAGCAGCGCCTTGGTCAGTACCTGCGGGGCGTTGAGGTTGACCGCCAGCACCGAGTCCCAGAATTCCGGGGTCATGTTGGCCAGGGTCTTGTCGCGGGTGATGCCGGCGTTGTGCACCACGATGTCGATGCCGTCCGGCAACTGTTCCACCAGCCGGGTCGCGGCGTCCTCGGCGCAGATATCCAGGGTGATCGCGTGGCCGCCCAGGCGCGCGGCCAGGGCTTCGAGGTCGGTCTTGGCGGCGGGCACATCCAGCAGCACCACCTGGGCGCCATCCCGGGCCAGGGTCTCGGCGATCGAGGCGCCGATGCCGCGCGCCGCGCCGGTGACCAGTGCCCGCGCGCCGGCCAGCGGCCGGGTCCAGTCCTGGACCTGGGTCGCGCAGGGGTTCAGGCGGATCGCCTGGCCGGAGATGTAAGCGCTTTTCGGCGAGAGGAAGAAGCGCAGCGCGCCTTCCAGTTGGCTTTCGGCACCCTCGCCGACATAGAGCAATTGCAGGGTGGCGCCACCGCGCAGCTCCTTGGCCAGCGAACGGCTGAAGCCCTCCAGGGCGCGTTGGGCGCTGGCGGCGAACGGATCGCCGAGGGTTTCCGGGGCGCGGCCGAGAATCACCAGGTGCGCGCTGGGTTCGAGGTTCTTCATCAGCGGCTGGAAAAATTCGCGCAGTTGCTTGAGCTGGTCGGTCTGCAGGAGGTCGCTGGCGTCGAACACCACGGCCTTGAGCTTGGGGCCGTGGCCGGGAATCCAGGCCGTGGCGAGGGTCGGATCGGTGCCGTAGCTGTAGATGCTCTCGGTCAGCCGCGGGGCGATGGCGCCGACCTGCTGGGTCAGCGGGCCGCCGCCGATCAGCAGCGTACCCTCGACCGGACGCATGCGGCCGGCCTGCCAGCGCTCCAGACGCACCGGCGACGGCAGGCCAAGGGCCCCGACCAGGCGCTGGCCGATGGACGAGTTGGCGAAGTCGATGTAACGATCTGACATGGAACACGCTCCGGTCAGGCTGTCTGAAAACTACTGCGCTCGGCAATCCTGCGTTAAAAACAGGCTCGGAATGCTCATTTAGGCCCCTAAACTCCGCTTCCTCGCCTGTTTTTGCCTTGTCTTGCCTTCGCTCGCTACATTTTCAAACAGCCTGATTGCTGGGGTTCAAAGTGTGGACCACGAAGGGCCTTTGGTCGTTCGATCCATGAGATACAACCTACGCTTGTCGGTTGTGCCACTTACAGAATAGGGAGCTTTCCATGACTCAGCTGCGTCGTGTTGCGATTATCGGCGGCAACCGCATCCCCTTTGCCCGTTCCAACGGGCCTTACGCCACCGCGAGTAACCAGGCCATGCTGACCGCGGCCCTGGAAGGCCTGATCGAACGCTACCGCCTGCACGGCCTGCGCATGGGCGAAGTGGCCGCTGGCGCGGTGCTCAAGCATTCCCGGGATTTCAACCTGACCCGCGAATGCGTGCTCGGCTCGCGGCTGTCGCCGACCACCCCGGCCTACGATATCCAGCAAGCCTGTGGCACGGGCCTGGAAGCGGCGTTGCTGGTGGCCAACAAGATCGCCCTGGGGCAGATCGAATGCGGCATCGCCGGCGGCGTGGATACCACCTCGGACGCGCCGATCGGCGTCAACGAGGGGCTGCGCAAGATCCTGCTGCAAGCCAACCGCGGCAAGACCCTGGGCGACAAGCTCAAGACTTTCCTGCAACTGCGCCCCCGGCACCTCAAGCCGGAACTGCCGCGCAATGGCGAACCGCGGACCGGCTTGTCCATGGGCCAGCACTGCGAGCGGATGGCGCAAGCCTGGAACATTCCCCGCGACGAGCAGGATCAGTTGGCGCTGGAGAGCCATCAGAAAATGGCCGCCGCCTATGCCGAGGGCTGGCACGATGACCTGATGACCCCCTTCCTCGGCCTGACCCGCGACAACAACCTGCGCCCGGACCTGACCCTGGAAAAGCTGGCATCGTTGAAACCAGTGTTCGAACGCGGCGACAAAGCCACCCTGACCGCGGGCAACTCCACGCCGCTGACCGATGGCGCGTCCCTGGTGCTGCTGGGCAGTGAGGAATGGGCGAAGGAACGCGGCTTGCCGATCCTCGCCTATCTGCGCGACGGCGAAGCGGCGGCGGTGGATTTCGTCCACGGCGCGGAAGGGCTGCTGATGGCGCCGGTCTACGCGGTGCCGCGCTTGTTGGCCCGCAACGGCCTGACACTGCAGGACTTCGATTACTACGAAATCCATGAGGCCTTCGCCGCGCAGGTGCTGTGCACGCTCAAGGCCTGGGAGGACGCGGACTACTGCAAGACTCGCCTGGGGCTGGACGCGCCCTTGGGTTCCATCGACCGCAGCCGGCTGAATGTCAAAGGCAGCTCGCTGGCCGCCGGGCATCCGTTCGCCGCCACCGGCGGGCGCATTGTCGCCAACCTGGCGAAGCTGCTGGAAGTGGCGGGGCAGGGGCGTGGCCTGATTTCGATCTGCGCCGCCGGAGGCCAGGGCGTGACGGCGATTGTCGAGCGCTGAGGGGCCAGGTGGTTCCGCAGTGGCGGCCCCCTGTAGGAGCAAGCTTGCTCGCGATCGAGCGCGCAGCACTCGCCAGCTTCTGTCACCTATACCCCGGCCTTTAGTAACGGGCAGCCGCCGAGCACTGGGCTATGATCCTGGTCGGTCAAGCCTGTCGAAATGACGGGTTGACCTGGCACATTGAGTGCATCGGCACTGTCGTAGGTCGGTAACCTCTCCCCGTGGTGCGAGGATTGCCGTATAACGAGTGACATTCGCGTGTTTGGTAATAAAGGACCCCTGATAAAAGCTGATGAAGACTCCAAAACGCATTGAACCCCTGATCGAGGACGGTCTGGTCGACGAGGTGCTGCGCCCACTCATGAGTGGTAAAGAAGCAGCTGTTTATGTGGTGCGCTGCGGCAACGAATTACGTTGCGCCAAGGTTTACAAGGAGGCGAACAAACGAAGTTTTCGTCAGGCGGCCGAGTATCAGGAAGGCCGCAAGGTGCGCAACAGCCGTCAGGCTCGCGCGATGGCCAAGGGGTCCAAGTTCGGGCGCAAGGAGACCGAGGACGCCTGGCAGAACGCCGAAGTGGCAGCGCTGTTCCGCCTGGCCAACGCCGGCGTGCGGGTGCCCAAGCCGTTCGACTTCCTCGAAGGCGTGCTGCTGATGGAGCTGGTGGCGGACGAATACGGCGATGCCGCGCCACGCCTGAACGACGTGGTGCTGGAGCCGGATCAGGCCCGCGAATATCACGCCTTCCTGATTTCCCAGATCGTGCTGATGCTGTGTACCGGCCTGGTGCACGGTGACCTGTCCGAGTTCAACGTGCTGCTGACCCCCGACGGCCCGGTGATCATCGACCTGCCCCAGGCGGTGGATGCGGCGGGCAACAACCACGCCTTCAGCATGCTGGAGCGGGATGTCGGCAACATGGCGTCCTACTTTGGGCGTTTCGCCCCGGAGCTCAAGCGCACCCGCTACGCCAAGGAGATGTGGGCCCTGTACGAAGCCGGCACCCTGCACCCGGCCAGCGTCCTGACCGGCGAGTTCGACGATCCGGAAGAACTGGCGGATGTCGGCGGCGTGTTGCGGGAGATCGAGGCGGCGCGCCTGGACGAGGAGCGGCGCCAGGCCATGCGCATGGCCGACGACGCGCCACCGGCCAAGTCCGAGGAACCACCGCCTCCGCCCTGGATGCAGTGATTCCCGAATACAAAAAATCCGGCAATAGCCGGATTTTTTGTACCCGTGAATCACGTAGCCGCTGCCGATAGGCTGCGATAAGGCTCGAAGAGCCTTCCAGCGATCACGAAGAACATGTCCTCTTCGCACGGAGTACCGCCCAGAGCGATCGCAGTCTGCGGCAGCGGCCACAGGTCATGGGGACGTGCAGCATCCGCCGGAGGCCAGGTCCTTGAGAATCGGGCAGTCCGGGCGATGGTCGCCGTGGCAGTGCTGCACCAGGTCCTGCAGGGTGTCGCGCAGCCCGGCCAGCTCGGCGATTTTCCGGTTGAGCTCGTCGATGTGCTGGCGGGCCAGGGCTTTGACATCGGCGCTGGCGCGCTGGCGGTCCTGCCACAGGGTCAGCAGCTTGCCCACTTCCTCCAGGGAAAAGCCCAGGTCCCGCGAGCGCTTGATAAAGGCCAGGCTGTGCAGGTCGTCGTCACCGTACAGGCGGTAGCCGCTGTCGCTGCGATGGGCCGGCCGGAGCAGGCCGATGGACTCGTAGTAGCGGATCATCTTGGCGCTCAGGCCGCTCTTGCGGGCTGCTTGGCCGATGTTCATCGCGCGTCCTCCAGGTCTTTGGGTTTCCAGGTTTTCAACAGTAGCGCATTGCTCACCACGCTGACGCTGGACAGCGCCATGGCCGCCCCGGCCAGCACCGGGTTGAGCAGGCCGAACGCCGCCAGCGGAATGCCGATCAGGTTGTAGACGAAGGCCCAGAACAGGTTCTGGCGGATCTTCGCGTAGGTCTTGCGGCTGATCTCCAGGGCCGCCGGCACCAGGCGCGGATCGCCGCGCATCAGGGTGATCCCCGCCGCGTGCATCGCCACATCGGTCCCCCCGCCCATGGCGATGCCGATATCGGCGGCGGCCAGGGCCGGAGCGTCGTTGATGCCGTCGCCGACCATCGCCACCACGCCGGTCTTTTTCAGTTCGGCGACGGTGGCGGCCTTGTCGGCGGGCAGCACTTCGGCGTGCACGTCGGTAATGCCCAGGGCCTCGGCGACCACCTTGGCGCTGCCGCGGTTGTCGCCGGTCAGCAGGTGGCTGCCGATATGACGCGCGCTCAGTTGCTGCACCGCTTGCAGGGCGCCGGGCTTGAGAGTGTCGCCAAAGGCGAACAGGCCCAGTACACGTGGTTGCGGCTGTTGTTCGATCAGCCAGGACAGGGTGCGGCCTTCGGTTTCCCAGGCCTGGGCCGAGGCCGCCAGGTCGCCGGCCTGCAGGCCGCTTTCTTCCAGCAGGCGCCGGTTACCCAGGGCCAGTTGGCGGCCGTCCAGGGTGCCGGCGATGCCGCGGCCGGTCAGGGACTGGCTGGCGCTGACGTCGGCCACCGCCAGCTGGCGTTCGGCGCACAGGTCGAGAACCGCCTTGGCCAGCGGGTGTTCGCTGCCGCGTTGCAGGGCGCCGGCCAGTTGCAGCAGGCGGTCTTCGTCGCCGTCGACCGCATCCAGGTGGGCGATGCGTGGCGTGCCGGAGGTCAGGGTGCCGGTCTTGTCGAAGACCACCGTGCTGACTTCATGGGCGCGCTCCAGGGCTTCGGCGTCCTTGATCAGGATTCCGTGGCGGGCGGCGACGCCGGTGCCGGCCATGATCGCGGTCGGCGTGGCCAGCCCCAGCGCGCAGGGACAGGCGATGACCAGCACCGCGACCGCATTGATCAGCGCGGTTTCCAGCGGCGCGCCATACAGCCACCAGCCGATCAGCGTCGCCAGGGCCAGCACCAGCACCGCCGGCACGAACACCTGGCTGACCCGGTCCACCAGTTTCTGGATCGGTGCCTTGCCGGCCTGGGCGTCTTCCACCAGGCGGATGATGCGCGCCAGCACGGTTTCCGCGCCGAGGGCCAGGGTCCGCACCAGCAGTCGGCCTTCGCCGTTGATGGCGCCGCCGGTGACCGGGTCGCCGGGCTGTTTCGGCACCGGCAGGCTTTCACCGCTGATCAGGGCTTCGTCGGCATGGCTCTGGCCTTCGACCACTTCACCGTCCACCGGGAAGCGCTCGCCGGGCTTGACCAGCACCAGGTCGTTCAGGCGCAGGGCGCTGATCGCCACTTCCTGCTCACTGCCATCGATGACCTGGATCGCCCGTTCCGGGCGCAAGGCTTCGAGGGCGCGGATGGCGCTGGCGGTCTGGCGCTTGGCGCGGCTTTCCAGGTACTTGCCCAGCAGCACCAGGGCGATGACCACGGCCGAGGCCTCGAAGTACAGGTGCGGCATGCCGCCGGCGGGGGTGATGGCCCATTGGTAGAGGCTCAAGCCGTAACCGGCGCTGGTGCCCAGGGCCACCAGCAGGTCCATGTTGCCGGCGCCGGCGCGCACGGCTTTCCAGGCGGCGACATAAAAACGCGCACCGAAGATGAATTGCACCGGTGTGGCCAGGACGAACTGCGCCCAGGCCGGCAGCATCCAGTGCAGGCCAAAGGGCTGCACCACCATGGGCAGTACCAGCGGCAGGGCCAGCAGGATCGCCAGCACCAGGGACCAGCGTTCGCGCCGCAGGCGTTGTTCCTGATCGTCGCGCTCGGGGTGTTCGGCCTGCCACAGGGTGGCGGAGTAGCCGGCCTTGCTGACGGCGGCGATCAAGTCGGCGCTATCGACCTGGCCCAGCAGATCGATATGCGCGCGTTCGTTGGCCAGGTTGACGCTGACCCGGGTGACCCCGGCCACCTTGGCCAGCGCGCGTTCCACACGGCCGACGCAGGAGGCGCAGGTCATGCCGCCGATATTCAGCTCCAGGCTGTGGGCCGGCACGCTGTAGCCGGCATCCTGCACCGCGGCCATCAGCGCCGGCAGGCTGTCGCTGGGCGCCTGGACACGGGCCTGTTCGGTGGCGAGATTGACGCTGACGGCCGCGGCGCCCGCGACCTTGCTCAAGGCGCGTTCCACGCGCCCGGCGCAGCTGGCGCAGGTCATGCCGGCAATCGGCAGGTCAAAGGTGGTTGATTCGGACATCACTGACACTCCCTGTAAACGGTGGTCTACAGGATCAACCTTGCCATGCTGGCAAGGTCAAGCGCCATGGTGCGGGGTGCTTCAATCTGTCTCGGGGGTAGCGCCCGGATCGTCGCCCGTGCCGGTTCCGGGGAGGGACAGGGCGCAGGCGACGACCCGGGGCCTCAGTATCCCAGGCCGGTGCGCTGGAGGTGCAGGCCCGACGGGCTCATGGCGATGCGGAACTTCAGCACGTCGCCGGCCTTGAGGCTGATGTCCTGGGAGCCTGGCGCGAGCATGCCGGGGTTGCAGCCCGGCATCTGCCCCGGCAGCAGTTTCAGGCGCAGCGAGACTTTGCCCGGCGGCAGGTTGAAGGACGTGGCTTGTTCCTGGAACAGCCGGCCCGCCAACTGGTCCTCGATGTACAGGCCGATCTCGCAGGAGGTGGCGACTTCCAGGCGTTCCCGGGAAATGATCAGGACGCCGTAGTCCTCACCGGCGGCGTTGACCGAAGGGGATGCCGCGATCAGGCCGAGGAGGCTGAACAGGCTGATAACCGACCAGCGCATGGCTGAATCTCCTAGTGTCGTGTCGTTGAGGGGTGAAGCTTGGCCGAGCGCGTCGCCGATTGCCAGCCCGGCAGATGCATCCGGAACTTGACCTTGCCATCATGGCAAGGTCGAGACTGGCGACAACCCTCACTACAGGAGAAGCGTCATGCAAGTGTTCAATGTCGAAGGGATGTCCTGCGGTCACTGCGTCCGGGCCATCACCCAGGCGGTGCAGAGCAAGGACCCGGCAGCCAGCGTCAAGGTCGATCTCGGGGCCCGGGAAGTGGGTGTGGAAAGCCGCTTGTCCGCCGACGAGGTGATCAGCCTGATCAGCGAAGAAGGCTATGCGGTCAAGCTGGCCTGAGCGGATTTAGCCGGTCTTTTTAATAGTTAGCGACCTATCGGAATGTTCAAGGCCTCCAAGCGCGGATAAACTGTCGGGCTGCCGACCGACCCGCACCTGGATGCCTGATGAACCTTCGCACAATCCTGATTCTCGGCGCCCTGAGCGCCTTCGGTCCTCTGGCCATCGACTTCTATCTGCCGGCGTTCCCGGCGATGGCGCTGGCCTTTGGCACCGATGAAAAACACGTTCAGCTGACCCTGGCGGCCTACTTCCTCGGCCTGTCCATCGGCCAGCTGGCCTACGGCCCGGTGGCCGACCGCTTTGGCCGGCGCATCCCGTTGCTGGCTGGGGTGGGGCTGTTCACCCTGGCGTCCCTGGCCTGTGCCTACGCGCCGAACCTGGAATGGCTGATCGGCGCGCGGTTCGTCCAGGCGCTCGGTGGCTGCGCGGGCATGGTGATTTCCCGGGCGGTGGTCAGCGACAAGTGCGATGCGGTGGGTTCGGCCAAGGTGTTTTCCCAACTGATGCTGGTCATGGGCCTGGCGCCGATCCTGGCGCCGATGCTCGGCGGCCTGTTGGTGAATCTCTACGGCTGGCAGTCGATCTTCATCATGCTGACCCTGTTCAGTGCCCTGGCCGGCCTGGCGGTAGCCCTGGGCTTGCCGGAAAGCCTGCCGGCCCATGTGCCGCGCCAGCCGTTGTCCGGCGCTTTGCGCCAGTACGGTCGGCTGCTGGCTGACCGGGTGTTCCTCGGCCATGCCCTGACCGGGGGCATCGCCATCGCCGGGATGTTCGCCTACATCGCCGGTTCGCCTTTTGTCTTCATCAAGCTCTATGGCGTGCCGGCCGAGCATTTCGGCTGGTTCTTCGGGATCAACGCCGGCGGCTTCATCCTGGTGGCGCAGATCAATGCGCGGTTGCTGGCCAAGCGTGGCCCGGCGTTCCTGCTGGCACGCACGGTGTGGATCTACCTGTTGGGTGGCCTGGCCTTGCTCGCCGTCAGTTCGCTGCACCCGGCACAACTCTGGCCGCTGCTGGCACCGCTGTTCATTTGTATCGCCAGCCTGGGCTGCATCCTTCCCAATGCCTCGGCCTGCGCCATGAACGGTCAGGGCGCGCGGGCCGGCAGTGCCTCGGCGATGCTCGGCTGCCTGCAGTTCAGCGTGGCGGCCGGCGCCGCGGCGTTGGTGGGCGTGTTGCACGATGGCAGCGCCGTGCCGATGGCAACGGTCATCAGCCTGTGTGGGATTCTGGTGGTGACGCTGGCGATGGTCACCCGCAAATTGCAGAACGCCAGGGCACTGCAAGCCGCCCAGCTGTAATCAGCCGGCGGCGCGTTGTTGGCTTTCGGGGAAGCGGTGGGGGGCTTGCAGACGCGTTTCCAGCGTATTGGCGAAGGCTCGGGCTTCGGCCTCGCTGCGGAAGGTCACCGCATGCTGGTCGAGTTGAACCTGCCATTGGGGGCCTTTGGATTTTGCCAATTCTTTTATCAGGATCTTCATTGCTGACCTCCTAGCGTAAAAGACTGCATTGCAAAGGCCCCCAGTGTAGACCCGAATACGGTCACAAGTATGACAAGGATCAACTGTCGGACTGACGGCATCCTGCCCCTTTTTAGCGCAGGCAGGACGCCGTCCGCTCCCCGCTTCAGAAGCCTTCGAGCACGATCTTGCCCTTGGCCTTGCCGCTTTCCAGCAACGCGTGAGCGCGCCGCAGGTTGGCCGCGTTGATCGTGCCGAAATGCTCGCCGAGGGTGGTCTTCAAGGTGCCGGCGTCGATCAGCTCGGCGACGCGATTGAGCAGCTTGTGCTGCTCCTGCATGTCCGCGGTTTCGAACAGCGAGCGGGTGTACATGAACTCCCAATGCAGCGACAGGCTCTTGCGCTTGAGCTTGGTTACGTCGAGGGTTTGCGGATCGTCGATCAGCGCCAGCCGGCCCTGGGGCGCGAGGACCTCGACCAACTCATCCAGGTGCGCTTCGGTCTGGGTCAGGCTGGCGACATGGGTGACGCTGGCCTGGCCGGCTTTCTTCAGTTCCTGGCTCAACGGCTGGCTATGGTCGATCACCAGGTCGGCGCCCAGCTCGCGTACCCAGCCCTGGGTTTCGGCGCGCGAGGCGCTGCCGATGACCTTGAGCCCGGTGAGCTGGCTGGCCAGTTGGGTGAGGATCGAACCGACGCCGCCGGCCGCGCCGACGATCAACAGGCTCTGCTGCCGATCGGCCTGGCCTTCGGCGATCTGCAGGCGTTCGAACAGCAGTTCCCAGGCGGTGATCGCGGTCAGCGGCAGGGCGGCGGCTTCGGCGAAGCCCAGGCTCTTGGGCATATGGCCGACAATGCGTTCGTCGACCACGTGCAATTCGCTGTTGCCACCGGCGCGGGCGATCGAGCCGGCGTAGAACACCTTGTCACCGACCTTGAACAGGCTGACGTCGCTGCCCACCGCCTTGACCACCCCGGCCACGTCCCAGCCCAGCACCTTGGCGGCGCCACCTTCAGGCTGGACGTTCTGCCGGACCTTGGTGTCCACCGGGTTGACCGAGATGGCTTTGACTTCCACCAGCAGGTCGCGGGGGCCGGCGAGCGGTTCCGGCAGTTCGATGTCTTGCAGGGACAGGGGATCGTCGATCGGCAGGGAGGCGTAGTAGGCGATGGCTTTCATGGTGGGTTTTCCTGATGAAGATGAAGGTTGGGTCAGAGGAGCAGCAGGCGCTTGAGCTCGAAGTGCTCGATCGCCTCGCGGGTCTGGCTGAGAAAATGCTGGAAGTGCGGCGTGGCGTTGTGAAATTCCAGGGCCGCCTCGTCGTCCCAGCGCTCCAGTACATAAAAGGTGCCTGGGGCTTCGGTGTCCTGGTGCAGGTTGTAGTACTGGCAGCCGGCTTCTTCACGGCTCGGTTGCACCAGGGCGCTGAGTTCGCGCTTGAGCACGGCCTGCTGGCCGCTCTTGGCGACCAGGGTGGCGATGACGGTAAAGGCTTGCGACATAGGGAGTTCCTTCAAAGGCTGGCGTGACGAGCTGATATGACGGTAGGCCGATCATTGGCCATTTCCCCGGAAGATAAAACCGGCTAAAACAGCAGTCTCTTTCAATATTTTTTTGATAATGCCCGGTGAGCTAGATGCTGCGATTCGATGACCTGCAATTGTTCGTGCGCGCCGCCGACCTCGGCAGCCTGTCCGCCGCGGCGCGGGTCATGGACCTGTCGGCGGCGGTGGCCAGCGCTGCCCTCAAGCGTATCGAGCAGCAGCTCGGCGCCCGGCTGCTGGCGCGTTCGACCCGCAGCCTGCGCCTGACCGCCGAGGGCGAAGGGTTTCTCGAATACGCCCGCGCGGCCCTGAGCAACCTGGAGGAAGGCCGGCGCCTGCTGGCCAGCGGGCAGGATCAGGTCAGCGGCGTTCTCCAGCTGTCCGCGCCCTCGGATTTCGGCCGCAATCTGTTGCTGCCCTGGCTCGACCAGTTCCAGCTGGAGCACCCCAAGCTCGCGCTGCGCCTGCTGCTGGGCGACCGTATCGCCGACCTGTTTCGCCAGCCGGTGGACATCGCCCTGCGTTACGGCGAACCGGAAGATTCCAGCCTGGTGGCCTTGCCGGTCGCGCCGCAGAACCGCCGGGTGCTGGTGGCCGCCCCCGAGTACCTGGCCCGCCACGGCGAGCCGCGTCAGCTGGAGCAATTGGCCCAGCACAATTGCCTGCTCTACATGCTCGGCAGCCGGGTGCATGACCATTGGAGTTTCCACGACGGCAAGCGCGAGGTCGGCTTGACGGTCAGCGGCGATCGTTTCAGCGACGACGCCGATGTGGTGCGCCTGTGGGCGGTGGCGGGGCGGGGTATCGCCTACAAGTCCTGGCTCGACGTGGCGGCCGATGTGCTGGCCGGGCGGCTCAAGGTGCTGCTGCCGGAGCTGCGCTGCGAATGGGCACCGCTGAACCTGTTGTGCGCCCATCGGGCGCAACTGAGCAAACCGGTGAAGCTGCTGCGGGACATGTTGCAGGCGCGCTGCGCTGAAGTTTCCGCGCATTACCCCAAGCCAACCCATGCCGATCACTGACCCTGGCCGGCGGCGTCGTTGCCGGGTGCGGGCGGGTCGCATCCAGCACTGAGCGGCGGCGTCGATCTTGCACACTCGATTGCAGACCATTCAATCGGGGGGACGGGGCATGGCAAGTCAGGGATACAGTGCGGCAGAGCGTCTGGAACGTTTGCCCATCAGCGGTTATCACCGGGTCATTTTCATCATCATCGCCCTGGCGTTTTTCTTCGACTCCATGGACCTGGCGATGATGACGTTCCTGCTCGGCTCGATCAAAGCCGAGTTCGGGCTGAGCACGGCCCAGGCCGGCCTGCTGGCCAGTTCGAGTTTCTTCGGCATGGTGGTCGGCGCGTCGCTGTCGGGCATGCTCGCCGACCGCTTCGGGCGCAAGCCGGTGTTCCAGTGGAGCATCGTGCTCTGGGGCATCGCCAGTTACCTGTGCTCCACGGCGCAGACGGTGGACAGCCTGACCCTGTTCCGGGTGCTGCTGGGGATCGGCATGGGCATGGAGTTTCCCATTGCCCAGTCGATGCTCTCGGAGATGATCCCGGCCAAGCGGCGCGGGCGCTATATCGCGTTGATGGACGGCTTCTGGCCGCTGGGTTTTGTCGCGGCGGGCGTGCTTTCGTACTTCCTGCTGCCGCTGATCGGCTGGCGCGACATCTTCCTGGTCCTGGCGATCCCGGCGGTGTTCGTGCTGGCGATCCGTTTCTTCATTCCCGAGTCGCCGCGTTGGCTGGAGCAGGCCGGGCGGCACGCCGATGCCGACCAGGTGCTGCGGCGGATCGAGGATAAGGTCCGCGCCTCGTTGCAGCGCGCGGACCTGCCCGAGCCGGTGCGCCTGCCGCGGGTGGAGAGCGTGCCGGGGCACTTCTTCTCGGCCTTGCGCGAGATCTGGTCGCCGCTCTATCGCCAGCGCACGATGATGATCTGGAGTGTGTGGTTCTTTGCCCTGCTGGGTTTTTATGGCCTGACCTCGTGGCTCAGTGCCTTGTTGCAGCAATCGGGTTTCGCCGTGACTCAGTCGGTGTACTACACGGTGCTGATTTCCCTCGGCGGGATTCCCGGCTTCCTCATGGCCGCCTGGCTGGTGGAGCGCTGGGGGCGCAAGCCGGTATGCGTGATCACCTTGTTGGGCGGTGGAGTCATGGCGTTCTTCTACGGGCAGAGCGCGGTGTTCGGCGGCAACGTGGCGCTGCTGATCAGCTCCGGCCTGTTGATGCAGTTCTTCCTGTTCGGCATGTGGGCGGTGCTCTACACCTATACGCCTGAGTTGTATCCCACCTCGGCGCGGGCTACCGGCTCCGGGTTCGCCTCGGCGGTGGGGCGCATCGGGTCGCTGCTCGGGCCGTTGGTGACCGGCGTGGTGTTCCCGATGACCGGGCAGGGTGGGGTGTTCGCCCTGGGCGCGCTGTGTTTCGCGGTCGCCGCGGCGGTGGTCTGGCTGTTCGGGATGGAGACGCGGGGCAAGACGCTGGAGGAGTTGAGCGAAGTCGGCGCCTGACTCGTAGCCGCTGCCGCAGGCTGCGATAAGGTTCGAAGAACCTTCCGAGGCCCTCAAGAGCGGCGCCCGCTTCGTCGGAGTGCCGCCCAGATCGATCGCAGCCTGCGGCAGCGGCTACATAGTGCGGTCGCGGCGTGGTCGGGTGGTTCGGGATGGAGACCCGGGGCAAGACGCTGGAGGAGTCGAGCGAAGTCGGCGTTTGATCTGTAGCCGCTGCCGCAGGCTGCGAAAAGGTTCGAAGAACCTTCCGAGGCCCTCAAGAGCGGCGCCCGCTTCGCGGTCGAGCGCAGCCTGCGGCAGCGGCTACAGGGGGATCGCGGGCAGGTTGCCCGCGATGGCGGTTTACGGCTTGACCAACCGCGCATCCAGGCTGTTCTGCGCCAGGCGTTTGGCCTGGTCCTGGGTCATGCCCAGGTGGGTGTACAGGGCGTGGAAGTTCTCGGTGACGTAGCCGCCGAAGTAGGCCGGGTCATCGGAGTTCACCGTGACCTTCACCCCACGCTCGAGCATCTCGAGGATGTTGTGCTGCGACATGTGATCGAACACGCAGAGCTTGGTGTTCGACAGCGGGCAGACGGTCAGCGGGATCTGCTCGTCGATGATGCGCTGCATCAGTCGCTCGTCCTCGAAGGCGCGCACGCCGTGGTCGATGCGCTGGATCTTCAGCAGGTCGAGGGCTTCCCAGATGTACTCGGGCGGGCCTTCTTCACCGGCGTGGGCGACAGTGAGGAAACCTTCGCTGCGGGCACGATCGAACACCCGCTGGAACTTGCTCGGCGGGTGACCCATTTCCGAACTGTCCAGGCCGACCGCGACAAAGGCTTCGCGGAACGGCAGCGCCTGGTCGAGGGTTTTCTGCGCTTCGTCTTCGCTCAGATGCCGCAGGAAGCTGAGGATCAGGCCGCTGGTGATGCCCAGTTGCTGCTCGCCATCCTTGAGCGCACTGGCGATGCCGTTGAGCACTACTTCGAAAGGAATGCCGCGATCGGTGTGGGTCTGCGGATCGAAGAAGGGTTCGGTGTGGATGACGTTCTGCTCTTTGCAGCGCAGCAGGTAGGCCCAGGTCAGGTCATAGAAATCCTGGGAGGTGCGCAGTACGTCCGCGCCCTGGTAGTACAGGTCGAGGAACTCTTGCAGGTTGTTGAAGGCATAAGCCTTGCGCAGGGTTTCCACATCGCTCCAGGGCAGGGCGATCTTGTTGCGTTCGGCCAGGGCGAACAGCAGCTCGGGCTCCAGGGATCCTTCGAGGTGCAGGTGCAGTTCGGCCTTGGGCAAGGCGTTCAGCCAGTCGTACATGGGTGTGATCTCATCAGGTGCAGTCGAGCGCTGCGTGAACGTATTGCGCTCCATCATCCTGCGGCGAAAAGCCCACCGCAAGGTTCGATGACAGGCGCCGGCCCCGGGTTTCCCCAGGGCTGCGCGGGCGCGTCAGGTTCCAATCGCGCCCATAAGGGCAGGCATTCTACAGGCGCACGCGGACGATTCGGCAAAACCTGACCAGCCGGGCGGTCAGGACGCTTGCGGTTCCCGGCGATAGGCATAGGTATCGGCGAACCGCGACAAGAGGAATTCGGCGCAGGTGGTGACCGGGTACTTCGGCGGATGCCCGGCATCCTGGCAGCCGGGCAGGCATTCGATGCGGGTATCCGGATGGGGTTCGGCGAAGAACGGCATCGAGTAGCGGTCCACCCCCAGCGGGCTGATCACCCGGTGCGGCGTCGACCGGTAACGGTCGTTGCTCCAGCGCGCCATCATGTCGCCGAGGTTGACCACGAAGGTGCCCTCGATGGGCGGGGCGTCGATCCACTGGCCCTGGACATTGCGCACCTGCAGGCCGCCGGCGCTGTCCTGGTAGAGCAGGGTGATGCAGCCGTAGTCGGTGTGGGCGCCGGCGCCTTGCTGTTCGTCGCTGCTGGCAGTATGCCGCGGCGGGTAATGGATCAGGCGCAAGACGCTGACCGGCTCCTTGAAGCGGCGGTCGAAAAAATCGCGCTCGATGCCCAGGGCCAGGGTCATGGCCCGCAGCAGGGTCTGGGCCAGGGCCTGCATGTCCAGGTAGTGCTGCTCCATCAGGGTTTCCCAGCCGGCGATATCCGGGTGCCGGTTGCTGCCGCGCAACGGTTTTTCCGCGAGCACCTCGGGATGGTCGGCCGGCAGGTGCAGGCCCATGTCGAAGGTTTCCTTGAGGTCGCTTGGCTTGTCCGGGTCCAGCTGCTCGGTGGCGATCGCGCCGTAGCCGCGATGGTGGCGGGTCTGGGTGATATCGATCTTGAGTTTCTCGGCGGCCGGCAGGGCGAAGAAATGCCGGGCGGCGTCGAGCAACTGGCCGATGCGCCCGGAGGTGATCGGGTGGCCCTTGATATAGAAGAACCCCCACTCGCGGCAGGCACGGTCGATCTGCTGGGCGACGCTGTTCCAGCCTTGGGCGTCGCCGCCGTAGAGCGGGCTGATGTCGATGATTGGCAGCTGGTTCATATAAATGCTCTCAAGGTACCCATTGCCCTGTAGCCGCTGCCGCAGGCTGCGATCGATCTGGGCGGCACTCCGACGAAGGGGGCGTGCTCTGGAGATCGAGCAAAGGTCCTTCGGACCTTAGCGCAGCCTGCGGCAGCGGCTACAGGATTCGATGAGTCATTTCGGAATGTCGGCCTTCATGCCTTCCACGTAATAGTTCATCGACGCGAGCTCTGCATTGCTGGCGCTGACCCCGGCGGCGAGTTTTTCCACGCCGGCCTGATCCTTGATCGGCCCGGTGAACGGGTGGAAGGCGCCGCTCTTGATGTCGGCGATGATCTGCTCGGCCTCACGCTTGACGTCGGCCGGTACCAGGTCGCTGATCGGCAGTTCGACCGTGCCTTCCTTCAGGCCGCCCCAGTAGTCCTGGGATTTCCAGCTGTGGTCGAGCACGCCCTGGGTGGCCTGGATGTAGTGCGGGCCCCAGTTGTTGACGATGGAGGTCAGCACCGCTTTCGGGCCGAAGTGGGCCATGTCCGAGGCGTAGCCCACGGCGTACACGCCACGGCGCTCGGCGGCCTGGATCGGCGCCGGGCTGTCGGTGTGCTGGAAGATCACGTCGGCGCCCTGGTCGATCAGGGCGTTGGCGGCGTCGGCTTCCTTGCCCGGGTCGAACCAGGAGTTGACCCACACCACCTTGATCTCGGTGCCCGGGTTGTATTTGTTCAGGGCCAGCTGGATGGCGTTGATGTCGCGGATCACTTCCGGGATCGGGAAGGAGGCGATGTAGCCGACCCTCTTGCTCTTGGTCATCTTCGCCGCGAGGAAACCGCCGACGTAGCGACCTTCATAGGTGCGGGCCAGGTAGGTGCCGAGGTTCTTGTCCTGCTTGTAGCCGGTGGCGTGTTCGAAGGTGGTTTTGGGAAACTGCCTGGCGACTTTCAGGGTCGGGTTCATGTAGCCGAAGGAGGTGGTGAAAATCAAGTCGTACTTATCCTTGGCCATGTTACGGATCACCCGCTCGGCGTCGGCGCCTTCGGCGACGTTCTCCACGTAGTTGGTCTTGATCTGCTCGCCGAACTTCTCCACCAGCGCCAGGCGCCCCTGTTCATGCTGATAGGTCCAGCCGTGGTCGCCGATCGGGCCGATATAGACGAAGCCGACCTTCAACGGATCGGCGGCGCTGGCGCCCAGCGAGACGCTCAGGCCGATGGCCGCGGTGAGGGCGCACAGCAGTTTTTGCAACGGACGTTTATGCATGAATCCGGACTCCATTTTGTTGTGGGGCGTGGCTGGGCTCTAAGGCTTGAATGGCTCAATGCAAATAGCTGACCAACAGGACAACAAAATCTTCGGGACCAGGGTGAAGCCTGCGCGGGCAAGCCTCGCGCCTGCAGAGGCTGCATGATCCTGTAGGCGCGAGGCTTGCCGGCGAAGAGGCCCGCCGGATCACCAAAGGCTCATCCCGGTGCACCCTCGCCCATCAACGCCATTGACTGGTGCACTAAGGTGTAACGAAACGTTAGTGACTTCAGGCAGTCTTTAGCTCATCTCTTTCTGCTCGATTTATCCGGTCAAAGGACTGCAATGTTCACTTCACTCAAGCAAGAAAGTTTTCTGTTGCTGGCGCTGCTCGCGGCGCTGGTTGCCTATCCGCTGGAGCATGCGCTGCTCAACGGCGGCCAGGGCGTGGCGCTGATCTCCGGGTTGGTGCTGATCGGTTTTATCGTCGCGGCCTCGATGCGCGTCGCCCATCACGCCGAGCTGCTGGCGGAGAAGGTCGGCGACCCCTACGGCACCATGATCCTGACCCTCGCCGCGGTCCTGGTGGAGGTGGTGATCCTGGCGATCATGATGAGCAACGAGGCCTCGCCGACCCTGGTGCGCGACACCATCTATTCGGCGGTGATGCTCGACATCAACGGCATCCTCGGCCTGGCCGCGCTGATGGGCGGGATCAAGCATGGCGAGCAGGCCTACAACGACGACTCGGCGCGTTCCTACAGTGTGATGATCCTCACCGCCATGGGCGTGTCGATGGTGGTGCCGGAGTTCATTCCCGAGTCGAAGTGGAAGCTCTACTCGGCCTTTACCATTGGCGCCATGGTGCTGTTGTACACCCTGTTCCTGCGCATGCAGGTCGGCGCCCACAGCTACTTCTTCAGCTACAGCTACCCGGAAAAACGCCGCAAGAAAGAACCGACGGAGGATCAGCCGGCGCCTGTCAGCCTGGCGTTTTCCATCGCCACCCTGGTGTTCGGCGTGGTGCTGATCGGCGCCTTGGCGGAGGTGATGTCCAAGACCCTCGACCTGGGGCTGGAAGGCACGGGCGCGCCGCCGGTGATCACGGCGATCCTGGTGGCGGCGATTTCCGCGGCGCCGGAAATCCTCACGGCCCTGCGCGCGGCGTTAGCCAATCGCATGCAGTCGGTGGTCAACATTGCGTTGGGCGCGTCGTTGTCGACGGTGATCCTGACGGTGCCGGTGATGGAGGCCATGGCGCTCTACACCGGCCAGCCGTTCCAGATGGCGATGACCCCGGTGCAGACGGTGATGATCTTCATCACCCTGATCGTCAGCGCGATCAACCTCAACGACGGTGAGACCAATGCCATCGAAGGCATGACCCACTTCGTGCTGTTCGCGACCTTCATCATGTTGTCGCTGTTGGGTCTTTGAAGAGCATCGCGAGCAAGCTCGCTCCTACATCTGGCGTGATTCATTCTGGAAATGATCGGAACCGGTTCGCTGTAGGAGCGAGCTTGCTCGCGATAACGCCGGATCAGGCGCCGGCGATCAGCTGCCGGGCCGCCTGGCTGTGATCGGCAATCAAGCCCCGCACATCCAACCCCTCGACCTGCCCGTCGATCACCCGCCACTGGCCGCCGACCATCACCCGGTCCGCCCGGTCCGCGCCGCACAGCAGTAACGCCGACAACGGATCATGGCTGCCGGAGAAGCGCAGCTCATCGAGCTTGAACAGCGCCAGGTCGGCCTGCTTGCCCACGGCCAGCTCGCCGATATCGCTGCGCCCCAGCAGCCGTGCCGAGCCCTGGGTGGCCCAGCCCAGCACCAACTCCGGGGTGATCTTTTCGGCGCCGTAGCGCAGGCGCTGCAGGTACAGGGCCTGACGGGTTTCGAGAATCATGTTGGAGGCGTCGTTCGAGGCCGAGCCATCCACGCCCAGGCCGACGGGCGCGCCGGCGTCGGTCAGTTCCAGGGTCGGGCAGATGCCCGAGGCCAGGCGCATGTTGGAGCTCGGGCAATGGCAGATGCCGGTCCCGGCGGCGCCGAGGCGGGCGATTTCATCCGGGTTGAAATGGATGCCGTGGGCCAGCCAGGTCCGCGGGCCGAGCCAGCCGACGCTGTCCAGGTAGTCCACGGTGCGCAGGCCGAAACGTTGCAGGCAGAAGTCTTCCTCATCGAGGGTTTCCGCCAGGTGGGTGTGCAGGCGCACGTCGAGTTTTGCCGCCAGTTCGGCGCTGGCCGCCATGATCTCTGGGGTCACCGAGAACGGCGAGCAGGGCGCCAGGGCGATCTGGATCTGCGCGCCGGCGCCGCGTTCGTGGTACTCGGCGATCAGCCGCTGGCTGTCGGCGAGAATCACCTCGCCCTGTTGCACGGTCTGTTGCGGCGGCAGGCCGCCATCCGCCTCGCCGAGGCTCATGGAACCGCGGGTGAGCATGGCGCGCATGCCCAGTTCGCGCACGCTGGCCACCTGCACGTCGATGGCGTTTTCCAGGCCTTCGGGGAACAGGTAGTGGTGGTCGGCGGCGGTGGTGCAGCCGGACAGCAGCAGTTCGGCCAGCGCCACTTTACTGGCCAGGGCGAGTTGCTCCGGGGTCAGCCGGGCCCAGACCGGGTACAGGGTTTTCAGCCAGGGGAACAGCGGCTGGTTGACTACCGGCGCCCAGGCGCGGGTCAGGGTCTGATAGAAGTGGTGATGGGTGTTGATCAGCCCGGGCAGCAGCACATGCTCGCGGGCATCGAAGACCTGTCCACAGGGCTGGGCGGGTGGCTGGCCGGCGCCGAGCACTTCGACGATCAGGCCGTCTTGCAGCACCAGGCCGCCACGGGCGTCGAGGGCATTGCCAGTGAAAATGGCGAGGGGATTCTTTAACCAGGTACGGGTCGCAGGCATGGTGACCGGCTCCTCTGAAAGTGGGTTCAGGTTAGCCAGCTCAGTGTTGCCCTGTCTGCTGATCCAGGGGCGTCAGGAGCGACGCGGGGTGCAGTTTACGGCGAGACCGCGTTGCGGTCTATCGCCGGCCAGCTCGTCCTCCGTAGGCGCAGGGCTAGCCCGCGATGACGTCCTGTAGCCGCTGCCGAAGGCTGCGTTCGACCACGCACTGTGTGCGCTGTGATGTCGGCCGCGGGAAGGCTCTTCGCGCCTTGTCGCAGCCTCCGGCCGCGGCTACAGGTGCAGGCTTACCAGGGAATGGTTTCGCCCTTGTAGTTGACGAAATGGTGTCCGCCCTTGCCGGTATAGGCATTGATCTGCTCGATCAGGCCGCGGGTGCTGGTCTCGACGTCGATGTCCGCGCCTTCGCCGCCCATGTCGGTCTTCACCCAGCCCGGGTGCAGCGACAGCACGGTGAGCTTCTGCTCGAGCTGGGTCACGAAACTGTTGGTCATGGAGTTCAGCGCCGCCTTGCTGGCCTTGTACAGCGCCAGCTCCGGCGCGTCGGGCATGGTCACGCTGCCCAGCACCGAACTCATGAACGCCAGCACGCCGCTGTCCGGACGGATCTGCGGGGCGAAACGCTGGGCCAGGTTGATCGGCGCCACGGCGTTGGTGAAGAACAGCTGGCCGACTTCCGCCAGGGTCGCCTTGCCCGGCGTCTGGTCGTCCGGCCCCTTGACCCCGGCGTTGACGAACAGCAGGTCGAACACTTCGCCTTTGAGCTTCTGGTTCAGGGCGATCACCGCCTGCTGGTCGTCCATGTCCAGTTGCTCGATACGGACCGGGCCCAGGGCCTTGAGCGCCTCGGCTTTTTGCGGGTTGCGCACGGTGGCGGTGACCTGCCAGCCAGCGTCCAGCAGACGTTGCACCAGGCCCAGGCCCAGGCCTCTGGAGGCGCCGATGATCAGTGCGGTTTTTGGCGTAGACATGCGGGGATTCCTTGATGAGTGAAGATCATGGATTTAATGGGCAACGCTGGCCGAGCCGTTGTCGCAGCTCCTGGCGCAACTCGCCCAGTTCGCTGATGCGGGTCTCGATCAGGGGCAGTTTGTCTTGCAGCAGCTGCGTCACGGCGCTGTCCGGATCGCTGGCATGCCAGATCGCGGCAACGCTGTTGCCGATCTCGCCGCGGCTGACGGCGCAGGCCGGGCAAGTTCACCGATGCGCATGCTGGCGTCTCGGAAGGGCTTGACCCTGGAGCATACTCCAGGCTTTAGCTTGTGTGCTCCTTGAATATCCGGAGCGATCCTTTATGTGGAGCACAGCGCAATACCGTCAATTGGTGCGGGCCAGCGGTTGGTACGACCTGATCGTCACCGCCGCCTTTGTCACCCCCTGGAGCTTTCTCGCCCTGCACGGCCTGATGCAGCAGTGGAGCCAGGCCCTCGACCTGCCCGGCGCGCTGCCGCCGTTCGAGCCCATGCACATGCTGATGGTCAACCTGATGGGCTCGATCGTCTGCGTGTGGTCGGTGCTGCGCATCCGCGATCCGCAACTGGCCTTCGGACGCTACGACGCCGCCGGCCGGCTGCTGTTCGCCACCTGGCAGATCTACGCCCTGGCCCAGGGCGGCACGGCCTTGATCGGCGTGATCCTGTTTTTCGAGTTGGCCTGGGCGGTGGCGCAGTTGTGGCCGGTCCGTGGTGAACCGCGTGCGATTCCTGGCGTGGCCTGAAGCATCGTCGCACGGCTGGCTCCTACAGGGGCAGGAGCCGGCAGCTCGACGATGGCGTCGCAGCGAATGCAGGGGATGAGCAAGGCCGCCCAGAATCCGATCCACTGGACGTCTGCCGCAGTCAGTCCTTTCCGGCGCGGGCTAATCGAACTGCAGCGCATTGGTCAGGTCGCCCATGGGTGTCTGGTCCCGGGCGGCCATGGCCTCGTCACGCAGTTTCAGGCCATCGAGCTTTTCCAGGTCGAAGACCCGGGTCACCAGGCGCAGGATCGATGCCGTGTCATACACCGTGTGATCCACCGTTCCCTTGCGGGCGAAGGGCGACACCACCAGGGCCGGAATGCGGCTGCCCGGGCCCCAGCGATCACCTTTGGGCGGGGCCACGTGGTCCCACCAGCCGCCGTTCTCGTCGACCGTGACAATCAGCACCATGTTGTTCCACTGCGGACTGTCCTGCAGGGTCTTGATCGCGTGGACCAGATGGCGGTCGCCCGCGGCGACATCGGCGTACCCGGCATGCATGTTGAGGTTGCCCTGGGGCTTGTAGAAACTCACGCTCGGCAGCTTGCCGGCCAGGGCGTCGGCGAAGAACCGGTTCGTCGACGGGTCGTCGCCCAGGCCGCCGTCGCGCAGGCGCCTGGCGCGTTCGCCGGGGTGCTCCGGGCCTTGCTGGCGGAAGTAGTTGAAGGGTTGGTGGTGGTACTGGAAGTTGGGGATTTTCGGGATCGCGTTCGAGCCGCTGAACTCATCCAGGGTGGCCTGCCAGCCACCGGCGTACCAGGCCCAGTCGATGTTCCTTTGCGACAGCTTGTCGCCGATGTGCTCGTGGTGTTGCGCAACCAGTACGAAGGGCAGGTCCGGTTTGGAATAGTCCGGCCGTTGTGGGTCGCGTTGCCAGGTCGGCCAGTAGGGCGGGGCGAAGGTGTTGACCGCGTAACCGTCCGGGGTGAGTGCGCAGGGGCCGAACTGGGCGGGGCCGTCCATGGCGCTGGCGGGCGAGTCGGCCAGGGGTTTGAGCCGCGGGTCGCTGGGGTCGTCGCTGTGCAGGCTGGCGATCTGCGCCTTGGCCACTGAGTTGCGGGCGTTCGGATAGTGCGGCACCGCCGCCGAGATCAGGTATTGGTGGTTCAGGTATGAACCGCCAAAGGCGCCCTGGAAGAAGTTGTCGCAGAGCACGAACTGCCGCGCGATATCCCACAGGCGAAGGGTATAGCGGCTTTGCCTGTAGTGCCCCATGGTCAGGCCGCCGGAGTCGGACCAGGCGGCGAACCGGTCATTCATGCCACCGTTGATCTGCATCTGATTCTGGAAGAATTCGTGGGACAAATCGCGGGTCACCAGGCTCAGCGGCAGGTCCTCGGCATTCGGGCCTTTGAGGGCGAACGGCGCGTTCGGCAGGTCCTGCTGAAATGGCACGCCAGCCGGGTAGGTCACGCCATCCACGGTCTGCGGTCCCAGATGCAGGGTGCCGCCCCAGACTGGGGGCAGGATTCGCAGCAGGCTGCCGTCGCGGTCGCGCTGCTGGTAAGCGGCGGGCTCGAGGCTGGAAAGAGGCTGTTCGAGGCCGGGGAAATCGGCGAACAGGTTGTTGAAGCTACGGTTCTCGGCATAGATCACCACCACCGTCTTGACGTGGTTGCGCAGTGCGCTGTCCAGCTCGGCAGCGGACAGGGGGCGCTTGACCGGTGCCTGGGGCGCATCGCTGTTGGGCGTGCAGCCGCTGAGCGCGGCGCCGGCACCCAGTACCGCGGCACCGGCGAGAAAGTGGCGACGGCGGGGATCGATCGGGGTTTCAGGGTCGTTGTGGTTCATTACAGGTCTTCCACGAAGTTGCAGGGCATCCGTTCATGGCGCGTTGGAACTCATGCCGCCAGGCGGCTGGCGCATTTGTCATGAATGCCGCGCCAGCTATCGAGCGGACGCGAAGGGGGAGCGCGGCGCTGAGGTCGGCCATGGGCGAGTCGCCGAATGCTTGAAATCCATCTGCTATGAGGAGGCCCCGGGCGGGGCCTCCCTGGTTAGCCAGCGAGATCAGAACTTGTAAACGAAGCTGGCGGTGTAGGTACGCGGAGCGGAAGGGAACACCAGGGTCGAGTCGAACAGGTTGGCGGAAGTGAAGTACTTCTCGTTGAACAGGTTGTTGACGGTAAACAGCGCTTCCCAGGACTTTTCGGAGTAGCCCACCGAGCCGTTCCACACGGTGTAGTCAGGCAGCTTGATCTGCTTCTGGTTGTCCGCCCATTGCTCGTCTACCCAGGTGAAGCCCAGGCTGGCGTTCACACGGCCACCCCAAGGGGTCGGCTGGGTGTAATTGCCATACAGGCTGGTTACCCATTCCGGTACGCCGCCACGATCGTATTCGCCGCCCAGCACCTGGCCGGTCGGGTCGAAGAAGCGGAAGCCGTAGAGTTGCGACGGATCCAGGCCATAGGCTTGGGCGACAGCGGCGGTATTGAGCACGGTGAAAGGCTGCCCTTTCTCGCGCACCTTCTGTTTGGTCGCCGAGGCGGTCATGGAGAAGTTCTGGTTGAGCATCCAGCGCAATTCACCTTCGTACCCCTTGCCGTTGACCAGCACGGTGCTGCCGTTTTGCGAGTCGCGGTAGGTCTTCTCCTGGTCGTAGTAGGCCAGCGCGGCGTAGACGTTGCCGTTCTCGCTGTTGTACTTGATGCCGTACTCGCGCAGTTTCGAGTCCTGCAGGTAGTTGCCGCTGGAGACGTCCGACGCCGTTACGCCACCCGCCTGGTTGGCCGACAGCGCGGTCGACTCGGCGTAGGTGAAGTAAGGGATGAACCCCCACGGTGTCTTGTACGAGAGGCTGGCGCTGAACGAGTCAGTGGTGTTGTGGTTGGTGGCTTTGTCCGGACGCCCGTCGCCATTGGCATCGCCGACCAGATCGCCATTGGTGGCCTGGGCCTTCTCTTTGGCCTTGGCGTCGTAGTAGTCGAAGCGATAGCCCAGCAGCAGGTTCCAGTTCTGCCAGTTCATGTCGGACAGCATGAACGCGCCGGTGTTTTTGGTGATGGATGCGCTCTGGGTATTGAAGTTGCGTCGGTACATGCCGGGGGCAATCTCGACGTTGCCGGTATGGCCGATGTCGAAGCTGTCGTCCGGTGTCGGCCCGACATTCAGGTCGCGGCGGTCGAGGATCTCATCGAGGTAGGACTCTCGGTCGATGGCGCTGTAGTAGCGATAGTTGACGCCGACGACGTTGGACGTGCTGACCTCTCCGATCTGCAGCGGGAAGCTCAGGCTGACCTTGTCTTCCCAGGTGTAGGCGTCGTAGTCGGCGGTGAAGCCATAGCTGGTGTATTTGTTGTGGTCCAGGGAGTCGTAGAAGAACTGGTTCTTGAGCTCCATGTCATTGTCCAGCGACCAGATAAGGTCGAAGTACGCCGTGGCGGCCTTGCTTTCGCCCTTGTCCTTCTTGTCGGTGAACACCTTGTTGCGGTCGAGCTTGGTGGTCCCGGGGTTGCTCAGTGCCGCGTTCGGGTCTTTCGGGTCGAAGAAGCAGTTGCTGTAGTTCAGGCAGAAAACGTCCAGCTTGGAGTTGCCGCTGCCTGGTGGAAAACCGACGCCCGGGCTGATGTTGTTGCGTACATCGTCAGGGAACAGCACATCGCCCCTTGAGCTCATCTTGGACGGCGCGCCGGTGATGTAGGTGTCGTGGTCGATCAGGTCCTGGGTGACCCGGTTCCATCCAGGGTTCTGGATGCGTTTGGCTTTCAGGTACTGGCCGCCGAACTCGGTCCGCAGGTTGTCGGTGAGGTCCATGTCGAAGGCGATCTGGCCGATGGTCGACTTGGGTTCGACGTTGTCGAAGTAGCTTTTCGAGTCCTCCTGCTCGAAGAAGCCATAGACGCCACCCTGGCGGCCACCCAGCTCAAAGGGCGAGCCGCCTTCGGCGGTGGTGATGTACTGGTCATAGGAGCCCACGGTCACACCGAATTGCCCGGTAGGTTTTTCGATGAACTTGGAGGTTGCCGACTTCGAGGATTTCGGGTTGAAGTTCATGTAGCCGCCGACCTTGCCGGCGCCGTAGATGGGCGAAACCGGGCCACGCACGATATCGACCGAACTGGCGGCGCGGATCGGCGTTGCATAGTTGCCAGGGTTCTCTACCCGCTTGAAACCCCGGAAGTAGTTATCCGCGGCATCGCCGCGCAGGCTCAACGCCCCCGGCACCCCGAAGAAGGAGCTGGTGTAGGCTCCCGGGGCGAGGCGAACCAGGTCGTTGATATCGCGCAAGCCGTAGTTTTCGATCAGGTCGGACGACACATCCGACACCGAGCGCGGGGTTTCGGCGATGGACTTGCCCAGGCCGAAAACGCTCTTCACCGGCTGGCTGGGCATGATGCCCATGGTGTCTTCGACACTCTCCTTGAGAATGTAGTCCTCAAGTTCGACTGTCTCTTTCTGATCCTCGGCCATGGCCTGTCCGCCGAGAATCTGCACAGCAGCCGCAACTGCCAGGGCCAGTTTTTGCGGGTGACGCCAGTTATATGTACCCATGGAACACTCCCCTACTACATTTGCTTTTATGTAAAAGTTGTTGAACGACAGGCGAGTGCGTACAGGCAGAAACACAAGGTGTTCCTGCCGTACTTGCACAGCCTTCTAGAGCAAGTTGAAGTTCGCTTACTTCTTCTCTGAGGTCATTTCCGGGTGAATACGCAAACTGTCGCCGACCCGCGGCTTATTGCCGATGGCGGCAATCTTCGGCAAGGACTCCAGAACGATTTCCAGGCAAACCGGATTAAGCCGTGGGTAAACTTCGCGGATGGTGTCCCATGTCCAGTTACCCAGGCCTTCGGCTGGATTGGAGATGGCGATCAGCGAGGCATAGTTGATTCCGGCCATGCGCGCATAGATCACCTCCGAACCCACGCTCATGGTCACCAGGTCGCCGCCCATCTTGGCCAGCATGCGCACTTCCGCGGCCGTTTCGAAACGCCCGCCGCGGGTTTGCATGATCACCCCGCTCTTGTGCAGGTTGATCCCGGCGACGGGAGCGTCTCCACGGTTCAGGCGCTTCTGCGTCTCATCGATCAGGATGTCGCGAAGAATGGGGTCCATGGCCGGCGTATAGCGCGGAACCGGATGGTCGCCCTTGCGGTAGATGGCATCGGGCAGCGCCAGTGGCCGGTCGATGTTGAAGTCGATGACGTCATCGGCCACTACCAGATCGTGGAGTTTCATTGCCGGATTGATACCGCCGGCTGTTGCTCCGCCAATCGCATCACGAACCCGTAGCTGGTAAAGGGCTGCCCAGGTTTCGACGATCTTTCCGTCGCCATGCATGTTGATGTAATAGAACGGAACGTTTTTATAGTTGCCACAATAAATAGTTGGCGAAGTTCCGGCTGGAGTTTCAAGGGTGAAGGACTCCTTGAGTTTTCCGGACTTCAACATGGCATCGTTGATGAAGGTACCGCCAATCACCGCAATATCGGCCTTGCACGGAACCGCGGGGGTAGCGGCCCAGGCCGTTACCGATAAGCATCCCAGTAATAAACCCATGAGGATTTTCATAAAACACCTCTTCACTTAGTTGTAAGTCCTGCCGTTTTCCAGGCAAGGCGTGGCCGTCATGCGGGTTAGTTGAATGTCAGCTAACGGGCATGGGTGTTAAGCATCAGCGCCGGCAACGCGCTGGCTGGTTATTGTCCGAACCGGTAAACAGCGGCTTCAGTCGCCAGGAAGTGTGTTCAAGCAACGAGTGCGGTTATCAAGTACATCCGCCTGTCAGTGCTCGATCGTGCTTCTCGGGTCATGGCCTGGATTGTTTTATGGCGTTCACCAGGCCGGGTCATGAGTTCAGTGTCCCGGCAGGGTCTGGGAATACAGCTCCCAGTTTCCCGTCAGCGCGTTGATCACCGTGCTGCCCACTCGATAGGCGGCTTCGAGCGAGGGCCGCATGCCGACGAAACCCGCCTGGTCATGAGCCATGCTTTGCGCGGCGCTCATGCCGGGCGGCTGCATGGTGTAGTTACTGGCGGTACGCAATACCAGCACGCGGTCCAGGTCCACCTTCGCTGCCTTGCTCAGGAAACTGAGGGACTGCAGGGTTCCGCTGTCCTCCATGGCGGAGGTCACGAATTGCCCTTTGCCGTCGGTCCAGTACTTGACCCAGTCACCGGCCCAGTCGTTGAGCCGCGCGCCGTGCCAGAACGTCGAGGAGGCGAGGTTGTCGCCTTTCATGACCTTGGCCGGCAGGACGGCCTGGGGGAAACCCTTGAACTGTTGGCGAAACGCTGCCAGGTCCTGGTTTTCTACCAGTGGCACGTCTTTCGTCAGGTTGTAGGCCCAGTCCACCAGTCGACCATTGAGCTTGTAGACTTCGCCGATGCTGTCCGAACGTGGCTGGGCATAAGGCGTTGCGCGAAAGAACGGGGTGTAGCCGGTTTTCCAGTCCTTGGGGATTTCCCGCGCATCGATCTCGTGCGCCAGGTCACCGTCCACCACATAGTTGGCCCAGGCCGCCGAGCCGATGGAGCCTTTGTGCGGATTGATGCCGGCAATGCCTGCAACCAGCCAGTACGCCTTGCTCAAGTCAAAGCGCGGATCCATGCCCAGGGCCATTACCGACGCCGCCGCACGGGCAGTGCCCATGCCGGTCACCGTTGCCAGGACGCCGGTTTCAGGGTTCAGGCATACGTCATGAAAACCCTGGGCGAGTGGCATGCACTGATTCAGGCCGGCGCGCTCACGCCAGAACTGAAACTCGCCAGGGTTGTCTCCCTGATCCTGGCCGACCTCGAACATGCTCAGGACCACAGCCTTGATCTGAATCGGCTGCTCGGCGGCCTGGGTTGCTCCGCCTGCGCCCAGGCAGCACAGCGCGGCAGCGAGTGCGCCACTGGTTTTACGTGTCGTCATCATCTTGATTCCTTGGCAGAGGGCATGCGCTCCGCGCGCACCCTCCACGGGCTTATTTCAGGTCGAACCTGACCGTCTGTTTAGCGCGCTGCTCCACGGCCGCGCCATTGACCATTCGCGGCTGGAACTTCCAGCGTTTCACCGCGTTGATCGCGGCCTCGTCGAACAGCTTGCGTGGTTTCGACTCGAGCACCTTGGCGCTGGCAACCGTGCCGTCCGGGCGGATCGCAAGTTCCAGCACCACATAGCCCTCGATCTTGGCCTGCCGGGCATCACGCGGATAAACCGGTGCCTGCTGATCCAGGGCGACCGCGTCGGTGCTGCTCGACGGTGCGGGCGGTGGCGGCGGCGGTGGCGGAGTAACCGGTGGTGGCGGTGTCGGCGCAGGGGGCGGCGGCACGGGCTGTTGCGGTTTGGGCTCCGGTTTGGGTTTCGGTTTCTCCGGCGTGACCTTCTTCGCAGGCGCAGGCTTTTTCACCGGAGCAGGCGGCGGTGGAGGGGGAGGCGGAGGCGGAGGTGGCGGAGGTGGCGGAGGCGGTGGCGGTGCAGGCGGTGGTGGAGGAGGCACTTGCACCATGGTCACCTTGGTCACCTTCGGCGGCTCCTCAACTACCGGCTGCCTGGCCTCGATCAGGCTCAGCAACGTGATACCCAATGCAACCGCCAGCACAGCCAGGCCGATAGCCGCCGGCATCGACAGGTGATGGTCGACATGATGGTCGTCGGAGGCCCACAAGGCCCCTCGCCGTACGTTGGGGGTCAGGTCGTTCATCAGTTTTGCGTCGCCAGGCCAATAGCACTGATACCGGCAGCGCGTACCAGATCCATTGTGTGCACGATGCTTTCATATTGGGTGCCACGATCGCCGGCGATCACCACATCCAGTTTTCCGCTGTTCTGCATCTCGGTGAGCCGGCTCGTCAGCTGTTCGTCGCTGATGGGCTGGCCATCGACAAACAAGCCACCGTCGTTGGAGACGCCGATATTGAGCGTGACCGACTCGATCGCTTCTTGCGAAGAGGACTGCGGCAACTCCAGGGTGATACCGGTGCCCTGGATCATCTCGATCATGATGAGTACGAAGAACACCAACAGAAACATCATCACGTCGATCATCGGAATGATTTCGATGCGGGCTTTCTCTTCATGTCCGAGATAGTTTGATCTCTTGCTAGCCATGACTATTTCTCCGAGTGGCGTAGGTATTAATCAACCCTTGGCCAAGCGCCCAACCAGCATGGACTTGATCAGTTCCATCTGATTGACGACCAGGCGGATACGCTTGTTGAAGTGATTGAGAAAAATCACGCAGACGATGGCGATGCATAAACCGACAGCGGTAGCGACCAGCGCATGGGCAATAGGCCCGGTTACCGAACTGACTTTCTGCGATGTATTGGCCGCCAATACACTGAACACCTGGATCATATGAATGATGGTGCCGAGCAGTCCAAGCAGCGGGCCTAAAGTTACACAGGTATCCAGTACCCAGAGATTGCGGTCCAGTCGCGGAATCTGAATCATGATGGTTTCATCGATATCCCGTTCCAGTGCCTCTTCGGACTTTCCGTGAGACTCCACTGCGGCCAATACCAACTTGCCTTGGGCACTTTTACTGTAGTGATCTGCAACTTTCTTGACATCGGCCAGGTTGTCCTGGTTTACCCGCTTCAAATCCAGATCAAGACTTTGTCCCAGTTTGATGCTGGTACTGAAGAAGAAGTAGCGTTCGATGATCACGGCGATCCCGATGATGAATACCACCACCATCAGTGGAATGAGCCCCCAAGAGTCTTTGGAGTACTGAATGACATCTTCTAACATGTGAAATCCTTCATTAACGTTGAAATACATACTCGGTAGCAGGTACTGGACCGGCGTTGCGAGGCCTTGGCACAGGTGCTCGGCACGCCTCTGTGGAGGGTCAGGTGGAACGAGCGAATGGGTCTTTGCAAAAACCTGACCAACAGTTCAGCTTAAACCTTTCAGCATGTTAAAAATCTTCGAAAACAGCTCTAAACAGGCAATCTTGGTCGATAAAGAGTGGCTTCTTCCTGACGAGTGGTTTTGGCCGGGGAAAATGGCTTGAGATCGATTTTCAATACGCCGCCGCAGAGCCTTTGTATCCGCCCCAACATGAAACGCCTCGCACCGTTTTGTGTCCGTTACTCGACGCCAGGATTCGGATACAAAGGGTGGCCGGTCGCTGGAAGTGCTTGAAAACAGGCTCTATATCTCGAACTGAAGCTATCCTCGTCAGCCTGGATGACGGGGTATTCGGCAGGCTGCAAGGTCGTACCGGTATGAAGGGCCCAACCTGTCTGAAACGGGATTCGCGTTTTTTCGATAGGTCGTGCAGGGGCAAATCCGGAAAGACTTGATCGGGCCGTGGCCGGAGATTCAATAAGCTGTGGCAGGGACCTTTCGCTTGTCCGGCTGTCCTGAGCAAAGGTCAATCTTGTTGATTGCATGCATACCCCTGGCTTTTGTTCTTGATAAATAAAAAAACCGGCGATGAATGACTTCGCCGGAAAAGACATCCTTGTCTGTGGAGGAGAACTCTTCACTTCTTGGGCAAGAAGTGAAATCGAATAAAAAAGTCGACAACAGTTACCCGTGCCGACATAAAGCAAAACCTGCTACTTCATCAGTAGCCTGTATTGCTAGGAGTCCGGCCACTTGGGAGATAAGCCGGAAATCGGTGGAGCCGATACTGGAATAAATGGGTAGGGCTCAGATCTTTCTATACGGTCAATTGAGATAGACGCGCCGGTCTTTCTTGGGTCCCTCACGCGAGAGTAATAGGCCGGTGTCATGCACTTCTTCAACGGTGGAAAATCAAATAGCCCTGCCTGTGAATATCGTGCGCGGTTACTTCAGTTGAACGCCAAGCCTGCCTGTTCAAAGTGTTTGTCAGTTGTTGAAAGTGGAACTCACGTCCAAAAAAGTTAACCATTGGGTCAGCTTAATCGTTTAAGCAGAAAGCGGGCCAATTTCCCGGGATGTGCCGGATAGAGGGTTTGCGGGGGAAAAGTAAATGACCTTGGCTGCGGATCCAGGGATAAGCGGTCGCTATTCGGCAATCGGCTGGCTGTTTTCATTTATGGTTGCGCACCCAAGCGGCGCCTGGTGCGCGGGTATGGGGCGCCATTCATCCGTCCTTGTCAGGCGGAAGTCATGCACGTTGGGTGATAGGGACTGCTAGCCCTTTCTGATGGCAGTTGCCTGGGCTAGGCCGGGGGCTGAGGGGAGGTGTTGCGAGGTGGGGGCATGGGCTGCCAGGCAGCCCATGCCAATAGTGAAAAGTCTTCGGTCAGTGACCCGCCTGCCACGGCTGCCCCAGCGACACTGGCGCATACAGGCGGGTGCGCAGCGCATCCCGGGACAGCAGCACCAGCACCAGGATGGTCGCGGCATACGGCAGCATCGCCAGCAGGTTCGAAGGGATCGCCAGGCCCAGGCCTTGCGCCACCAGGTGCAGGATGCTGGCGAGGCCGAACAGGTAGGCGCCGAGCAGCAGGCGCCACACCCGCCAGCTGGCGAACACCACCAGTGCCAGGGCGATCCAGCCGCGACCGGCGCTCATGTTTTCCGCCCACATCGGTGTGTAGGCCAGGGACAGGTAAGCCCCGGCCAGGCCCGCCATGGCGCCGCCGAACAGTACCGCCAGGGTGCGTACCCGCAGCACCGGCAGGCCCATGGCGCTGGCCGCGTCGGGGTTTTCGCCGACCGCCTGGATGATCAGGCCGACCCGGCTTTTCAGGATCACCCAAGCCACCAGGGCGAACAGGGCGAAGGACAGGTAGACCAGCAGGTCCTGGGCAAACAGCATGCGCCCGATCAAGGGGATTTCGCTCAGCAGCGGAATCGCCATCGGCTCGAATCCGGCCAGGGGTTTGCCGACCCAACTGGCGCCGACGAAGCTCGACAGCCCGACCCCAAAGATGGTCAGGGCCAGGCCGGTGGCCACCTGATTGGCGTTGAACACCAGCGCCACCAGGGCGAACAGCGATGACAGCAGCATCCCGGCGAGCATTGCCAGCAGCACGCCGAGCCACAGGTTGCCGCTGTTCAGGGCGACGATAAAACCGATCACCGCGCCAAACAGCATCATGCCTTCCTGGCCGAGGTTGAGGACGCCGCTCTTCTCGCAGATCAGTTCGCCCAGGGCCACCAGCAGCAGCGGCGTACCGCAGCGGATCATGGCGTAGAAAATATTGCTCAACAGATCGATATCCATCACAGCGCTCCTGCCTGTACGGAAGGGTTGGCGGCGCGACGTGCCCAGCGCAGGTTCAGGCGCGGCCGATAGAGAATCAGCACGTCACTGGCCAGCAGGAAGAACAGCATCATGCCCTGGAACAACTGGGTAATGGCTTGCGGCAGGTTGAGGCTCATCTGCGCGTTCTCGCCGCCGATGTACAGCAGCGCCATCAGCAGGCTGGAGAACAGAATGCCGATGGGGTGCAGGCGGCCGAGAAAGGCCACGGTGATCGCCGCATAGCCGTAGCCGGGCGATACCTGGGGCACCAGTTGGCCGATGGGGCCGGTGACTTCGCACACCCCGGCCAGGCCGGCCAGCCCACCGCTGATCAGCAGCGCCAGCCAGATCAGGCGCTTCTCGCGAAAACCGACGAAGCCGGCGGCGCGCTTGTCCAGCCCCAGCACCTTGATCTGGAAACCGACGAAGCTTTTTTGCAGCAGCACCCACACCGCCACCAGGGCCAGCAGGGCGAAATACACCCCGGCATGCACCCGGCCGTCTTCCAGGAGCAGCGGCAGGCGGCTGGCATCGCCGAACATCGCCGACTCGGGGAAGTTGAACCCGGCCGGGTCTTTCAGCGGCCCGTGCACGCAATACAGCAGCAGGTTCAGGGCGATGTAGTTGAGCATGATGCTGGTGAGGATTTCATTGGCATTGAAGTGTGTGCGCAACCAGGCGGTGAGGCCGGCCCAGGCGGCGCCGGCCAGGGTGCCGGTGAGCAGGATCAGCACCAGCGCCCAGCGGCTTTGCAGGTCGATGATGTTCACCGCCAGCGCGCTGCCGGCCAGGGCGCCGAGCAGCAGTTGGCCTTCGGCGCCGATGTTCCAGATCCGTGCCTGATACGCCACGGCCAGGCCGAGGGCACAGAGCAGGATCGGCAGGGCCTTGACCAGCAGTTCAGAGACCCCATACAGGTCGCTGATCGGGGCGATCAGCAAGGTGTGCAGGGTTTCCAGCGGGTCGTGGCCCAGGGCGACGAACAGCAACGAGCCACAGCCCAGGGTCAGGGCCGCGGCCAACAGCGGCGAGCACCAGAGCATCAGGCGCGATTGCTGGCCGCGGGGTTCGAGAGAAAGCAGCATAAATAAACAGCTCCGTTACGCTGGCTGAGCGGATAGGTGGAGGGGGGTATCGAACTGGCCGGCCATCCAGCCGCCGACTTCGACCAGGCTGGTGTCCGCGGTGGCCTTGAGGGCCGACAGGCGACCGCTGCACAAGGCCGCCAGGCGATCGCTGATCTGGAACAGTTCATCGAGGTCCTCGGAGATCACCAGGATCGCCGCGCCCGCATCGCGCAGGGCCACCAGGGCCCGGTGGATAGTCGCGGCGGCGCCGACGTCGACGCCCCAGGTCGGGTGCGCGGCGATCAGCAGCCTGGGGCGCTGGAGGATTTCCCGGCCGAGGATGAATTTCTGCAGATTGCCGCCGGACAGGCTGCGGGCGGCGGTCTGGCTGTCCGGCGTTTTCACCGCGAAGCGGCGAATGATGTCTTCGGCCAGGGCTAGCACTTTGCCGCGCTGGATCAGGCCTTTGCTCACCAGCCCTTGCTGGAAGGCGGTCAGCAGGGCGTTGTCCGCCAGGCTCAGTTCCGGCACGGCGCCGTGGCCCAGGCGCTCGGCCGGGACGAACGCCAGGCCCAGCCCGCGACGGGCGTCGGGGCGCAGGTGGGCGATGGCTTGCCCGGCGAAGCGCAGGGTGGCGCCTTGGGCGCGGCCAAGGCGCTGTTCGCCGCTGAGCAGGGCTAACAGTTCGTCCTGGCCATTGCCGGCGACCCCGGCGATGCCGACGATTTCACCGCTGCGCACGTCCAGGTCGATGTCCTGGAGCGAGCAGCCGAACGGGTCCGGATTGGGCCAGGAGAGTTTCTGTACCTGCAGGAAGGCCTCGCCGCCCTTGGCCTTCGGGTAATCGGTGATCAGGCCCGCGGCTTCGCCGACCATCAGCCGCGCCAGTTCCTGGTCCGAGCATTCGGCGGGTATGCAGTGCCCGGCAACCCGTCCACCGCGCAGCACCGTGGCGCTGTGGCACAGGGCGCGGACTTCGCCGAGCTTGTGGCTGATGAACAGAATGCTGCAGCCCTCGCTGGCCAGGCGGCGCAGGGTGACGAACAGTTCGTCGGCCTCCTGGGGCGTCAGCACTGAGGTCGGCTCGTCGAGGATCAGCAGGCGGATGTCCTGCATCAGGCAGCGAATGATCTCCACCCGCTGGCGTTCGCCGATGGACAGGCTGTGCACCAGGCGTTCCGGCTCCAGGGCCATGCCGTAGCGCTGCGAGACCTGGCGGATCTTCGGTTCCAGTTGCTTTGGCGTACCGGCCGCGGCGCCCATGGCCAGGGCGATGTTCTGCGCCACGGTCAGGGTCTCGAACAGCGAGAAATGCTGGAACACCATGCCGATCCCCAGGCTGCGCGCCTGGGCCGGATTGCGCATGAGCTGATGCTGCCCCTGCCAGATCACCTCGCCCGAGTCGGCCTGGGTCACCCCGTAGATGATTTTCATCAGAGTGCTTTTGCCGGCGCCGTTTTCACCGAGCAGGGCGTGGATTTCCCCCGGCTGGATACTCAGGTCGATCCCATCGTTGGCCAGGCAACCGGGGTAGCGTTTGGTGATTCCGCACAGTTGCAGGCGGGGTATTGCAGCGGGGATGGGTACAGGGTTTGGCATGACGGACTCGGGTTGCTGAACGTTATGCCGGTGGACAAAGCAATTTCCTGGCCAGTGAGTCAGGAAATTGCCGGAGCCCCGATGAACTGCGGCCTCGTGCCCCTTTTGCTCGTTACCTGCATCGCTGCTCGGCACCAGTTCAGGGCAAGGTGCTTGAAAAGGCGGCGGTTTTGCCCGAAGGATCTGGTCGAAAAATGATCAGGTGCCTGCAAGCCTTGCGCTCTATGCGGCTGGCGCAGCCTTGCACGGGTTATCCACAGCTTGTTCCACAGTATTTGTGTGCAAGCCCGAAGGCCGGGCATAAGCACTGTGTGGCTTTCTTCTAAAAGCGATAAACCACGCTAACTTACTGTTTTATCTTGAAAAATATGTTTTTGGCGAGCGATTGGCTGAAAAGTGAGCAATCGCTGCAAAGCCACGTGACAGAAGGGTTACAGGCAAGTGTGCTCAGGTTATCCACAGTCGGGTGCACAGCAGGTGTGGGCAAGTCGGCTATCCACCGGGCCATTGTGCACAGGATGATTTTGAGGCGTTGGTGCGTATTGGTGCGCTCAGCGCTGCAAGAGGATGCGCCCGCGACTCAGGTCGGCCAGCTGGCTTTGCAAGGTGGCGATCTGGCTTTCGCCCAGGGCTAGTTGCAGTTCTACGCCGTTGGCCGTGAAGTGTTCCTCGATCAGCAGCCCGCCGAGTTCGGCGACCCGCAGCTTGACCAGTGCCAGCTCGCTGAAGCTGCAGGCGCAACGCAGGGCTATGCGGCTGACCAGCTCGATGCGTTCGGCGCCTTGCAGGCACTTGTTGGCGCTACCGCCATAGGCGCGGGCCAGGCCGCCGGTGCCCAGCTGAATGCCGCCGTACCAGCGAATCACCAGCACCGCGACCTGGTCGCAGTCCTGGGCTTCGATGGCCGCGAGGATCGGGCGGCCGGCGGTGCCGCCGGGCTCGCCGTCATCGCTGCTGCGGTATTGCTCGGCGAGTTTCCAGGCCCAGCAGTTGTGGGAGGCATTGGGATCGCTGTGCCGTTCGATAAAGGCTTGGGCCTCGGCCGCGCTGCTGATTGGCGCGGCAAGGGCGATAAAGCGGCTTTTGCGAATCTCTTCGCGGTATTCGCAAAGGCCGGCGAGGGTAAAGGGCATGCGTTGTGTTCTTTATAAGGCAGGCTTGAGGCCGCAACCCTTGAGGATGATGCGGATCAGGTTGTTGCCGGCGTCTTCCATGTCCTGCTTGGTCAGCTTGCTGCGACCGGTGACGCGGCAGATCTGGGTGGCGAAGTCGGCGTAATGCTGGGTGCTGCCCCACAGCAGGAAGATCAGGTGCACCGGGTCCACGGGGTCCATCTTGCCGGCGTCGATCCAGGCCTGGAACACCGCGGCGCGCCCCTGGAACCAGGCGCGGTAGTCCTGGCTGAAGTATTCGCTGAGGCATTCGCCGCCGCTGATGATCTCCATGGCGAAGATCCGCGAGGCCTGCGGTTGGCGCCGGGAGAACTCCATCTTGGCGCGGATATAGCGGGTCAGCGCTTCGGCCGGGTCGTCCTCGGCGGTCAGGGTGTTGAAGGTGCTGTCCCACAACTCGAGGATGTTGCTCAGCACCGCGACATACAAACCAAGCTTGTTGGTGAAGTAGTAATGCAGGTTGGCCTTGGGCAGGCCGGCATTCTGCGCGATGGTGTTCATGCTGGTGCCTTTGAAACCGTGACGGGCGAACTCGTCTTCGGCGGCCTTGATGATCGCTTCTTCGTTTTTCTGACGAATACGGCTGGCGGGCTTGGCGGTTTGAGGGCCGGCGTGGGCTGGGACTTCAAGGGTCATAGGCATTTCCGAGCTGTTCTGTGGGTGCAACCAGTGCGTTGATAGCGCACCCACAGGCCTCAGACAAGTCTTAATGGGCAGAAAACCCTCAAAGCGGTTCCAGGGTGTCGCTTTCGCGAGCCGGATTTGCGCTACGCAGCGCGGCCCGATCTTCCGGCAGCAACAGGCACATGAGGATCGCGGTCAGGCCGCCGCTGGTGATCGCCGAGTCGAACAGGTTCTGCACCACCTTGGGCAACAGGTGCAACAGGTTCGGTTGCGCCGCGATCCCCAGGCCGACGCCGAAGGAGGTGGCGATGATCAGCATGCTGCGCCGGTCCAGTGGTGCCTGGGCGAGGATGCGCACGCCGGCCGCGGCGACGCTGCCGAACATCACCAGGGTGGCGCCGCCGAGCACTGGCTTGGGGATTTGCTGCAGCACCGCGCCGATCAGTGGAAACAGGCCCAGGCAAAACAGCAACAGGCCGATGTACAGCCCGACATGGCGGCTGGCGACGCCGGTCAGTTGAATCACCCCGTTGTTCTGGGCGAAGGTGGTGTTGGGGAAGGCGCTGAAGGTCGCGGCGATCATGCAACTGACGCCGTCGCCGAGAATGCCGCCCTTGAGCCGGCTTATATAAGAAGGGCCGCTGATGGGCTGGCGGGCGAGCATGCAGTTGGCGGTCAGGTCGCCGACGGTTTCGAGGGTGCTGATCAGGTAGATCAGCGCCACAGGCAGGAACGCTGTCCAGTCGAAGCTGAAACCGAAGCGGAAGGGCGTCGGCAGGCTGATCAGCGGTAGGTCGGGCAACGCCTGGGGCACCAGCTTGCCGCTGAACCAGGCGGCGAGGCTGCCCAGGGCCAGGCCGATGATGATCGCCGACAGTCGTACCCAGGGCGTGTTCGAGCGGTTCAGCAGGATGATGGTCAATAGCACCAACAGGCCCAGCGCCAGGTTGCCCGGCGCGCCGAAATCCGCGGCATTGAAGCCGCCGCCAAGATCGGTGATGCCGACCTTGATCAGGCTGACACCGATCAGGGTGATCACGATGCCGGTGACCAGCGGCGTGATGACCCGGCGCAATTGGCCGATGAAGCGGCTCAGGACGATCTGCACGGCCGCGCCGAAAAAGCACACGCCGAAAATCATCGCCAGGATGTCTTCCGGGCTGCCGCCCCGTTGCTTGACCAGAAAACCCGCGGACAGCACCGCGCCGAGGAAGGCAAAGCTGGTGCCTTGCAGGCAAATCATCCCCGCGCCGATTCCGAACGGCCGACGCGCCTGAATGAAGGTGCCGACGCCGGAAACCATCAGCGCCATGCTGATCAGGTAGGGCAGGTGGGCGCCCAGGCCCAGGGTCGAGCCGATCACCAGCGGCGGGGTGATGATGCCGACGAAACTCGCCAGCACATGCTGCAGGGCGGCGAGGATCGCGGCGAGTGGTTTCGGGCGATCGTCGAGACCGTAGATCAGGTCGCTTTGGCGCAAGGTGTCTGGCTGCATGGACGGGGAACTCAGGGCTGATGGTTCAAGGTCATCGTGCCCTGCAAAAAGCTGTCCAGGCGCTCAGGTTATTGCGGGTGCTTGCCGTTATGGGGCAATGGAGGCGGGGCTTTTATAGTGTCGTAGGTTTTTTCAGCGGGTGGCCGCCAGGCTGTCCAGGAAGCTTTCCAGCACCAAATGGGGGCGACGGCCCTTGCGCGTGACCGATGCCAGGCTCAGGTCATAAAAACGTGAGCCGGGCTTGAGCGCGCGCAGTCGTCCCTGCTGGACCCAGAGGCTGGCGTAGTGGTCCGGCAGGTAGCCAATGTAGCGTCCGGTGAGAATCAGGAACGCCATGCCTTCGCGGTCCGAAGCGCTGGCGGTGCAATTGAGCGCCTGGTAATGGGCCTGGATCTCGGCGGGCAGGCGGAAGGTCGGGGCGATGGCGTCCTGCTCGTTGAGGCGCCGGTCGTCCAGTTGCTTGTCGTCGACATAAAACAGCGGGTGGCCGACGGCGCAATAAAGCAGCGAGCGTTCGCTGTACAGCGGTTGGTATTCCAGCCCGGACAAGGCACTGGCCTGGGGCACTACGCCGACATGCAGGCGCCCGTCGAGCACGCCTTGTTCGACTTCGTTGGGGGCGATCATGCGGATCTGGATCTGCACGTCCGGCCCGCGCTCCTTCAGTTGCGCCAGGGCATGGGTGATGCGCATGTGGGGCAGGGTGACCAGATTGTCGGTCAGGCCGATGATCAGTTCGCCACGCAGGTGCCGGTGCAGGCCGTTGACCTCGGTACGAAAGCTTTCCAGGGCGCTCAACAGCTGCAGGGCCGATTGATACACCTCGCGACCCTCTTCGGTCAGCGAGAAGCCGGCGCGTCCGCGTTGGCACAGGCGCAGGCCCAGGCGTTGCTCGAGGTCGCTCATCTGCTGGCTGATGGCCGAGCGCCCGATGCCGAGCACGGTTTCCGCGGCGGAGAAGCCTCCGCACTCGACCACGCTGCGAAAGATCCGCAGCAGGCGGATATCAAAGTCGCTGACTTGCGCTAGCGGGTCGGCTCGACGGCTGCTCATAGTTTAGTGGGCCACTGACTGAAGGTTATAAAAGTTGGATTTCACCGACTTTATAGCCGTGGCAACTTAGCTGCAACAACGCTTTCCGATCCCTGCGCCGCTTATTGCCCTGCGAGGTTTTGCCCCATGAACATGCATGAAAACGCTCCAGCTTCCCTGGCCAGCCAGCTCAAGCTCGATGCTCACTGGATGCCCTACACCGCCAACCGCAACTTCCAGCGCGATCCGCGGTTGATCGTCGCCGCCGAAGGCAGCTGGCTGGTCGACGACAAGGGGCGCAAGGTTTATGACTCGCTGTCCGGCCTGTGGACCTGTGGCGCCGGCCACACCCGCAAGGAAATCCAGGAGGCGGTGGCCAAGCAACTGGGCACTCTCGATTACTCGCCAGGCTTCCAGTACGGTCACCCGCTGTCGTTCCAGCTGGCCGAGAAAATCACCGCACTGACCCCGGGCAATCTGAACCATGTGTTCTTCACCGACTCCGGTTCCGAATGCGCCGATACCGCGGTGAAAATGGTGCGCGCCTACTGGCGCCTGAAAGGCCAGTCGACCAAGACCAAGATGATCGGCCGTGCCCGTGGCTATCACGGCGTGAACATTGCCGGCACCAGCCTCGGCGGGGTCAACGGCAACCGTAAACTGTTCGGCCAGGCGATGATGGATGTCGACCACCTGCCGCACACCCTGCTGGCAAGCAACGCGTTCTCCCGCGGTATTCCGGAGCAGGGCGGTATCGCGCTGGCCGACGAACTGCTCAAGCTGATCGAACTGCATGACGCCTCCAACATCGCCGCGGTGTTCGTCGAGCCCCTGGCCGGTTCCGCTGGCGTGCTGGTGCCGCCACAGGGTTACCTCAAGCGCCTGCGGGAAATCTGCGACCAGCACAATATCCTGCTGGTGTTCGACGAAGTGATCACCGGTTTCGGCCGTACCGGCAAGATGTTCGGTGCCGACAGCTTTGGCGTGACCCCGGACCTGATGTGCATCGCCAAGCAAGTCACCAACGGCGCGATTCCGATGGGCGCGGTGATTGCCAGCTCCGAGATCTACCAGACCTTCATGAACCAGCCGACCCCCGAGTACGCGGTGGAATTCCCCCACGGCTATACCTACTCGGCGCACCCAGTGGCTTGCGCGGCCGGTCTGGCGGCACTGGATCTGCTGCAGAAGGAAAACCTGGTGCAGAGCGTCGCTGAGGTGGCGCCGCATTTCGAGAAGGCACTGCATGGCATCAAGGGTACGAAGAATGTCATCGACATCCGTAACTACGGCCTGGCCGGTGCCATCCAGATTGCCCCGCGCGATGGCGATGCCATCGTGCGTCCGTTCGAAGCGGGCATGGCGCTGTGGAAAGCCGGTTTCTACGTACGCTTCGGCGGCGACACCCTGCAGTTCGGCCCGACCTTCAACAGCAAGCCGCAGGATCTGGATCGTCTGTTCGATGCTGTCGGCGAAGTGCTGAACAAGCTTGACTGATTTCCAGGAACTGTAGGAGCCGAGCTTGCTCGCGATGGCGTACTCATGGGCGCCATCGTGGTTTGGCTCATATTCAAAGTCATCTATATAAAGCAGGCGCCCCTTGGCGGGCGCCTGTGGACAACTTCAGGAGTTCCCCGATGAGCGTTATCCCGCATTTGATCAATGGTGAACTGGTGACCGAGAGCGGTCGCGCGGTCGATGTGTTCAATCCGTCCACCGGTCAGGCGATCCACAAGCTGCCGCTGGCCAGCCGCGAAACCATCCAGAGCGCCATCGATGCCGCCAAGGCTGCCTTCCCGGCCTGGCGCAACACGCCGCCGGCCAAGCGTGCCCAGGTGATGTTCCGCTTCAAGCAACTGCTGGAGCAGAACGAATCGCGCATCGCCCAGTTGATCAGCGAAGAACACGGCAAGACCCTGGAAGATGCTGCCGGTGAACTCAAGCGTGGTATCGAAAACGTCGAGTTTGCCTGTGCCGCTCCGGAAATCCTCAAGGGCGAGTACAGCCGCAACGTCGGCCCTAACATCGATGCCTGGTCCGACTTCCAGCCGCTGGGCGTGGTTGCCGGCATTACCCCGTTCAACTTCCCGGCGATGGTGCCACTGTGGATGTATCCGCTGGCGATCGTCTGCGGCAACTGCTTCATCCTCAAGCCATCCGAGCGTGACCCGAGTTCGACCCTGCTGATTGCCCAGCTGTTGCTGGAAGCCGGCCTGCCGAAAGGCGTGCTGAGTGTGGTGCACGGTGATAAGACCGCGGTGGACGCGCTGATCGAAGCACCGGAAGTCAAGGCCCTGAGCTTCGTTGGTTCGACGCCGATTGCCGAATACATCTACGCCGAAGGCACCAAGCGCGGCAAACGCGTGCAGGCACTGGGCGGCGCGAAGAACCACGCCGTGCTGATGCCGGATGCCGACCTGGACAACGCGGTCAGCGCCTTGATGGGCGCGGCCTATGGTTCCTGCGGCGAGCGCTGTATGGCGATCTCGGTTGCCGTGTGTGTCGGCGACCAGGTGGCGGATGCGTTGGTGGCCAAGCTGGTTCCGCAGATCAAGGCGCTGAAAATCGGTGCCGGCACTTCCTGTGGCCTGGACATGGGGCCGCTGGTCACAGGGCAGGCGCGGGACAAGGTCAGCGGTTATGTCGAGGATGGCGTGAAGGCGGGCGCGAATCTGGTGGTCGACGGTCGTGGCCTGAGCGTGCCGGGTCATGAAGAAGGCTTCTTCCTCGGTGGTTGCCTGTTCGACAACGTCACCCCGGAAATGCGCATCTATAAAGAAGAGATCTTCGGGCCGGTGCTGTGCGTCGTGCGGGTGAACAGCCTGGAAGAGGCCATGCAACTGATCAACGATCACGAGTATGGCAACGGCACCTGCATCTTTACCCGTGACGGTGAAGCGGCGCGCCTGTTCTGTGATGAGATTGAAGTCGGGATGGTGGGGGTCAACGTACCGCTGCCGGTACCGGTGGCATACCACAGCTTCGGCGGCTGGAAGCGTTCGCTGTTTGGCGACCTGCATGCCTACGGTCCGGACGGTGTGCGTTTCTATACCCGTCGCAAGGCGATCACTCAGCGTTGGCCACAGCGTGCCAGCCATGAAGCCTCGCAGTTCGCCTTCCCTAGCTTGTAATAAGTAGAAGGTATTAAAGGCCGCCCCTTGGGGGCGGCCTTTGCTTTTAGGGGCTTTTTGACTGATATGACAGATTTGTGAAAATAAGTGTTGACGGCAGATTCTGGAAGTCTATAATTCGCCCCACTTCCGGCGCAGTCGAAACGGAAAACTCCTTGAGATTCAATGAGTTACACGATTTTCGACAGTGGTCGCGCTTCAGTTCATCGAAGCCCGAAGGAGTTGGTTCGGCAGTATGTTTTCGCCGAATGAACGGTTCGATCTTCTCGGTCGAAAGCGGAGAAAAAGAGGTGTTGACAGCAGCGTGTAACGCTGTAGAATT
>Ga0213823_1000138_pt1 | contig 76332 bp, 71 predicted proteins | sample MC6MC0907MG_FD_179887 | JGI IMG/M metagenome (GOLD analysis project Ga0213823, IMG submission 179887) | Enriched soil aggregate microbial communities from Iowa State University, Ames, United States - MC6-MC0907-MG | ecosystem: Environmental > Terrestrial > Soil > Unclassified | place: USA: Iowa... | reverse complement strand
GTTCGCTCGACTTGCATGTATTAGGCACGCCGCCAGCGTTCGTCCTGAGCCAGGATCAAACTCTCCATAAAAGAAATTTGATTAGCTCAAATTGTTTTGCTGGCATCATGTTTGATGTCCAAAATTATGTTTCGTTCACTAGCAAAACTAGCTACTTAAAACTTTATTGATTACGTTTTGCTTGTTCAGTTTTCAAGGTTCATTTTGTTTATTTCGTTGTCACCTCTTGGCGACTCATTTATAATATCAAGATTCCAAAACAAAGTCAACAGTTTCTCCAAAAATATTTTAATACAATATATAAATGTTTCAAAAAACAATTATGGTTAAAATGCTCACTATTTAATTGATTACTATTATTGCGAAGTGTTTGTTAAGAAAAAATTATATTAGCACTTGCGTAGAGTACATCTCTTACCTAATAAAAAAAGGCAAACCACATAATATAGTTTGCCCGTCTATCTATAAATTAGTTATGATACGTGAAATATAAAAACTGCGATTTTTCCCTAAATCAAAAATTTCCCCTGAATGAATTAATTTAATAAGTGGTCGTGTTGGGGCAAATTTATTTACAAACATTACTTCCCCACGTTCTAAATTAGAAAGCTCTACAATTGTACCTATCGGAAGATCTGCAACAATATCAATTAATGCACGTACTACTTTAATATCAAATTTACCAAACTCAGATTCATTAATCATTTCAATTACTTTAAATGAAGATTGTTTCGTTCTATATACTCGTTCACATGTCATAGCATGAAAAACATCTGCAACAGCAATGATTTGTGCAAATATAGAAATATTGGCGATCTTTTCGTTCCTCGGATATCCACTACCATTTAAACGTTCATGATGTTGGAAGATCGCTTCTTTCATCGTTTCTTTTAAAATGGTCAAATCTTTCACCATATTATGGCTATAAATCGGGTGTTTATATATCTCATCATATTCTTGCTCTGTTAATGGTGTCTTCTTATCCCTGATACGAGGATGTACTTTAGCCATACCACAATCAGCCAATAAACCACCGATGGCTACTTGAATAGTGGTTCCTCTATCATAACCAAGTTTTTGAGCAATAACTGAGGCAATCAGACCAGTTGCTACACAATGATGATACAGGTAGTCTTTTGGATTTGAATACTCATTTAAATCAAAAATAATAGTACGATCTTCTAGTACCATCTCTACTAAAGGTAAAATAATTGTTCTGGCCTTTGCAATATCTACCTTGGCGCCCGCTTCCCAGTTTTTAAATTCTTTTTTAAACTGTTCAACAGAATGATTATAGATTTTCCTAAAAGTCGGAAGTTCTTCTATTATAACTTCGACATCACTTTCATTCTTTTCTACACGCATATCATTTTCACTTTTATAAACGGGGACGGTGAAAATATTAAATGCATGAAAAACTTGCAAGTGTACATAAGAAATCATTGTATCTTTGAAAATAATCGGATACTGTGTATTAGCAAATATATCTTCAGAAATTACCTTGCCAACACCTAGCTCTGAAATTGGAACATGTATAGTTTCCACAGAATGAACACCTCTCCACTATTTCTTGCTTCAAAATAAGGTATTATCATTTTATCATGGAATTCAAAATAATTACTTATTTTTCATTATTTACGTAAAAAAACCGATGACGACATTCAATAATGTCGTCATCGGATTATATTATTCTTCGACTTCCTCTTCGTCTTCAAAAGACTCTTCTGCTTTTTCCACTTTAGCGACAGTTGCAACCAATTCGTCATCTCCTAGTCGAATTAAACGTACACCTTGCGTACTGCGCCCAATTAATGAAATATCATTTACATCCATACGGATAAGCATACCATTAATAGTTATAAGCATTAAATCCTCAGAACCATCGACGGTTTTTACAGCCACCATTGGACCATTCTTATCTGTAATCTGAATAGTTTTCAGTCCTACTCCACCACGACTTTGTAAACGATAGTCCTCTTCAGAAGTACGTTTACCGTAACCTTTTTCAGTTACTACTAATATTTCTTGCCCTGGTTCAACAATCTCCATGCCAACTACTTCATCACCATCACGTAGCTTAATGCCTCGAACACCACCAGCTGTACGGCCCATAGATCGAATGTCGTCTTCTTGGAAACGAACGAGCATACCATCGCGAGTACCAATAATCACTTGTTTCTCTCCATCTGTAAGACGTACCGAAATAAGATCGTCGTCTTCTCTCAAGCTGATTGCGATTAAACCATTTGTTCGGATGTTAGCAAATTGTGATACAGGGGTACGTTTTGTAATACCTGTTTTTGTGGTAAAGATAAAGTAAGCATCTTCATCAAACGACGCAACACGAATCATAGCTGTTACTTTTTCGCCTTTTTCTATATTAAGCAAGTTTACGATTGGTAACCCTTTAGCAGTACGACCGAACTCAGGAATTTCATATCCTTTTGCTCTAAATACTTTACCTTTAGACGTGAAGAATAAAATTGTATCGTGGGTAGAAGTATTCATTAGATGCTCTACAAAGTCGTCTTCATTTGTACCCATTCCTTGTACACCACGACCACCACGCTTTTGACTACGATATGTATTCGCAGCTAAACGCTTGATATAGCCATTATGTGTTAAAGTAACAACTGAGTTTTCAACAGGAATTAAATCCTCATCCTCAATCATTTCAATTCCACCTGATGTAATCTCAGTACGGCGTGTATCATTAAAACGTTCTTTCAACTCTAAGATTTCAGTACGAATAATATCTACAATTTTCTCTTCATCTGCTAAGATTGCCTTTAATTCAGCTATAAGAACTTGAAGCTCTTGATATTCTGCTTCAATTTTTTCACGTTCTAAGCCACTTAATCGAACGAGGCGCATATCTAAAATAGCTTGAGCCTGACGCTCCGATAAGTTAAAGCGTTCCATTAATTGAGGTTTTGCTTCTTCACCACTACGTGAACCACGTATAATAGCGATTATTTCATCAATATGATCGAGTGCGATTCGTAAGCCCTCTAAAATGTGAGCGCGGTCTTCAGCTTTTCGAAGATCAAACTCTGTACGACGACGAATAATTACTTTTTGGTGTTCTAAATAATGGTATAGCATTTCTTTTAAGCCTAATACTTTAGGCTGACCGTTTACTAAAGATAGCATATTGATACCGAAGCTAGATTGCATAGCTGTTTGTTTATATAAATTATTTAGTACAACATTAGCATTTGCATCTTTACGAACTTCAATCACTACACGCATACCACGACGGTCTGATTCATCACGTAAATTTGTGATTCCATCTATTTTTTTATCACGTACAAGCTCTGCAATTTTTTCAATAAGCTTAGCCTTATTCACTTGGTAAGGCAATTCATGAATAAGAATAGTTTCCTTACCATTTGCCTTTTGCTCAATTTCCACTTTCGCACGGATGATAATGGAACCTCGACCAGTTTCATAGGCTCTACGAATACCACTACGTCCTAAAATTAATCCACCAGTAGGAAAATCAGGGCCAGGAATGATTTCCATTAGCTCTTCAGTCGTAATGGCTGGATTTTCAGAAAGTGCTATAACAGCATCAATTGTTTCGCCCAATTGATGTGGTGGAATATTTGTTGCCATACCTACAGCAATCCCTGCTGCACCGTTGACTAAAAGATTTGGATAGCGACTTGGTAAAACTATTGGTTCTTTTTCTGATCCATCATAGTTATCTGTATAGTCAATTGTATCTTTATTAATATCACGGAGCATTTCCATTGCTATTTTAGACATACGTGATTCTGTATAACGCATGGCTGCTGCGCCATCACCATCAACAGAACCGAAGTTTCCGTGACCATCAACAAGCATGTAGCGATAGCTAAAATCCTGTGCCATACGTACCATTGCATCATAGATGGAAGAGTCACCATGTGGATGGTACTTACCCATTACATCCCCAACGATACGTGCTGACTTTTTGTAGGCTTTATCTGCTGTATTACCTAATTCCTGCATCCCATATAAAATACGACGATGAACTGGTTTTAATCCATCACGTACATCAGGTAATGCACGTGATACAATTACACTCATTGCATAATCAAGAAAGGATGTTTCAATTTCTTCTGTTATATTAACTCCTTTAACACCGGAGCGTTCTTGTTCTGACAAAGTGTAGACCTCCTCTCAAGAAAAATTAGATATCTAAATTAGCGTATACGGCATTTTCCTCGATAAATTGACGACGAGGTTCAACTTCATCGCCCATTAAACGTTCAAATGCTTGGTTTGCTTTAATTGCATCATCTAATTCTACTTGTAATAATGTGCGGTACTCAGGATCCATTGTTGTTTCCCAAAGCTGCTCAGCGTTCATTTCTCCAAGACCTTTATAACGCTGCACATTTGGCTTTGGCATTTTTGGTAGCCGTTCTAAAATTTCTTTTAATGTCTCTTCATCATAGCAATACTCAATATGTTTACCTTGTTTCACTTGATAAAGTGGTGGCTGTGCAATATAAATATAGCCTGCTTCTATAAGTGGTCGAAGGAAACGGAAGAAGAATGTTAAAAGTAATGTACGAATATGTGCCCCATCGACATCGGCATCTGTCATGATAATGATTTTATGATAACGAGCTTTCTCTAAATTAAACTCCTCACCAATACCAGTGCCGAATGCTGTTATCATCGCACGGATTTCCGCATTAGATAAGATTTTATCTAAACGAGCTTTCTCAACGTTAAGGATTTTACCACGTAAAGGTAAAATTGCTTGGAAGTGTCGATCACGTCCAGATTTAGCCGAACCGCCGGCAGAATCACCCTCAACAATATAAATTTCACAATCAGCTGGGTTAGTAGAAGAACAGTCAGCTAATTTACCCGGTAAGCTAGATACTTCGAGGGCATTTTTACGACGAGTAAACTCACGTGCTTTTTTCGCAGCTACACGAGCACGGGCTGCCATTAATCCTTTTTCCACAATCTTTCGTGCAACCGTTGGATTTTCTAACATAAAACGCTCAAAGCCATCTGAGAACAAAGAATTGGTAATTTGACTTACTTCAGAATTCCCTAACTTTGTTTTTGTTTGTCCTTCAAATTGCGGATCTGGGTGTTTCACAGAAACTATAGCTGTTAACCCTTCTCGTACATCCTCACCTGTAAGATTAGCGTCAGATTCTTTTAGTAATCCACTTTTTCGTGCATAGTCATTAATAACGCGTGTAAGGGCTGTTTTAAACCCTGACTCATGTGTACCGCCCTCATACGTATTAATGTTATTAGCAAATGAAAAAATATTAGAAGAGAATCCAGCATTATATTGCATAGCAATTTCTACTGTGATGCCATCCTTCTCTCCAAGAACATCAATTGGATCATGGATTGGCTCTTTAGATTGATTTAAATGCTCAACATAAGAACGAATACCACCTTCATAATGGTATGTTGTTGAGCGAATCTCTTCTTCACGTTCATCAGCAATCGTAATCTTAATACCACGATTTAAATAAGCCAATTCTCTAATACGATGAGCTAAAATATCATATTCATAAACAGTAGTTTCTTTAAATATTTCTGGGTCAGCTTTAAAACGCGTTGTTGTACCATTATGATCTGTGTCACCGATAACCATTAACTCTTGAACTGTTTTTCCACGTTCAAATTTTATTTCATGGATATGACCTTCACGATGTACTTGAACAATTGTTTCAACAGAAAGTGCATTTACTACTGATGCTCCAACTCCATGAAGACCACCAGAAACTTTATAGCCTCCACCGCCAAATTTACCACCAGCATGTAAAACAGTCATAATAACTTCAACAGCAGGCTTACCCATTTTTTCTTGAATACTAACTGGAATACCACGACCGTTATCTTCTACACGAATCCAGTTTTCTTTTTCAATTGTTACTTTGATATCTGTACAAAATCCTGCAAGTGCTTCATCGATACTATTATCAACAATTTCCCATACTAAATGGTGAAGCCCTTTAGAGCTAGTTGAACCGATATACATCCCTGGTCTTTTACGTACTGCTTCTAAACCTTCTAATACCTGTATCTGATCGGCCTCATAAGCTTGGTTTTGTAAACCTTCGTTCTCTATAGCCACGGCTTTCATCTACTCCTTCATAACATCATTGTGTGTAAATGAATGAACAGTCAACCGAGCTGACTATTACCATTCTTTTTGTAATCTAAAAAACTACCCTGGCTAACTTCTTTCAATCGCACCTTGTTTCACGTGGAACAGTTGAGCCTGTTCCATCGTTTCATGATGAATTCCTTCCACACTTGTGGTTGTAACAAAGGTTTGGACTTCACCCTGAATGGTATTTAATAAATGCGATTGGCGATAATCATCGAGTTCCGATAAAACATCATCTAAAAGTAGTATGGGTGTTTCATTTGTTTCTTGTTTAATTAATTCAATTTCAGCAAGCTTTAAAGACAATGCAGTAGTACGCTGCTGTCCTTGTGAACCATAAGTTTGAACATCATAGCCATTCACTAAAAATTGTAAATCATCTCGGTGTGGACCAACTAATGTCACGCCTCTATCAAATTCACGTTCTCTCGCTTCAATTAATTTTTGATGTAAAGTATTTTCAATTTCACTAGTAGAGTGTTCTTTTTCAATACCAGCTACCGTACGATATTTTATAACCAGTGTTTCCTTACCTTGCGATATACCTGCGTGTATGGGTTCCGCCCACTCTTGCAATAAATCCATAAATTGAAATCTTTTACGAATAATTTGGGTAGCAGCGTGAATATATTGTTCATTGTAGACCTCATACATCACATCATTTGGCATGGACTTGCCTTGGTTCATTTTTAAAAAATGGTTACGTTGTTTTAAAACTTTTTGAAAGGTTAATAAATCATGTAAATAGACAGGCGAAATTTGCCCAATCTCCATATCAATAAAACGCCGACGTATTTGCGGACTTCCCTTTACAACGTTCAAATCCTCTGGCGCAAACATAACGACATTCATTTGACCAATATAATGACTAAGGCGACTTTGCTCTATATGATTTATCTTGCCCTTTTTACCTTTCTTTGTAATCGTAAGTTCGATCGGTAAAATACCATGCCTTTTTTTAACGGCCCCTTCTATTTTACCATAGTCTGAATCCCAACGTATCAATTCTTTATCGTTCGTTGTTCGATGGGACTTAGCCATTGCTAAAACATAGATGGACTCCATAACATTTGTTTTTCCTTGTGCATTTTCACCAATGAAAACATTAATTTTTGGAGAGAAGTTTAAAGCTAAGGCATCATAGTTACGGTAATTTGTAAGTTTTATTTGCTCAATATACATAATTTATTGTCCAGTTGGTCCTATGATTTGAAAACGACCACATCCAGGAATATTTACAATATCTCCGTTACGTAATTTACGACCTCGACGATCGTCTACTTCTCCATTTACATATACAGCATGTTCTTGTAAAAACCACTTGGCCATTCCACCTGAACTAATGGCATCAGTAATTTTTAAAAGTTGCCCTAACGTGATGAACTCCTCATCAATTTTAATGTCCTGCATAGTGTGTTCCCCTCCGAATACAGACTGTCTATCTCTCTATCATACCTAAAATTACGACATAAGTAAAAAAAGATAGTCACAATGAGCGACTATCTTAACAGATCGTTTATTCTTTAGTAAGTTCGTACAGGTAAAATTAATTGTAAAATAGCATCATCATGAACGGAACGTAAAATAAACGGTCTCATTGCCCCAGTAAATTGAATAACTACGTCTTGTCCATCTATTGCTTTTAATGCTTCCATCATATATTTTGCACTGAATGAGATTTTCAAACCTTCCCCTTCTAATGCTTCCACAGGAATTTCTTCTTGTACTTTTCCGATTTCAGGAGAATTAGAAGAAACCTCAACTGCTTGGTTATCTAAAATTTCAAAACGGACAACATTATTACGATCTCCTCGTGCAACAAGTGATGCACGGTCAATAGCTTGTAATAAAGATTTACCATTAATTGTTACATTTGTTTGATACTCTTCAGGAATTAAACGAGTTGTGTCAGGATAATTTCCTTCCAGTAAGCGAGAGAAGAATAATACATCACCAGTTTTAAATAATACTTGCTGACTTGTAATAACGATTTGGACAAGATTTGTAGAATCTTCAAGTACTTTATTTAATTCATTCAAACTTTTCCCTGGAATTACTACACTATGTTCAACTTCTGGTAAATTTTCGAGTTGCACTTTACGTCTTGCTAAACGATGACTATCTGTTGCAACACAGATTAATGTTTCATTTTTGATCTGCCAGTTTACACCTGTCAACACGGGTCTACTTTCTGAAGTGGCAACAGCGAATACTGTTTCACGGATAATTGTTTTTAAGAGATCAGCAGGAATAGTAAATTTTTGATCTTCTGTAAGCTCTGGTAATAAAGGATACTCTGCTGCATCTGAGCCAATTAAATGGAATTCCGATTTCCCTGAACGAATATGCGTTTGGAAACCTGGTGTTACTTGAATTTCAACTTCGTTTGTTGGTAATTTACGTACGATTTCATTAAACATACGTGCTTGTACAACAATTGAACCTGTTTCTGTTATGTGAATAATTTGTTGTCCATCTTCTTCTACTGGAATAAATGTTTGAATAGTTATATCAGCATCACTACCAGTTAAGCGGATCCCTTCCTCTGTTACGTCAATTTTAATACCAGTTAAAATCGGAATAGTTGTTTTTGAACTTACTGCTTTCATGACATCATTTAAACCTTCTAATAAACGGTCACGTAAAATATCAAATTTCATTCGTTTTCCCTCACATATTTATATTATTTATTTATATAAAATAAAAAGATATAGTAATAGGCCCTGTGGATTTGTGGATAAGTATATTTTTATGAATAAAATCAGTCTATCCACATGTAGATAGACTGTGTATAAGTTTGTGTTTAAATAGTTAGTTTGTCCACAGCAATTACTTGCCTAGCATACTACGAATTTGTTTAACATCTTGTTGAAGTTGAACGTCATTTTTCAACATAGAAGATATTTTTTCGTGCGCATGGATGACAGTCGTATGATCGCGGCCACCAAATTCTTCGCCAATTTTGGGCAGCGAAAAATCTGTCAACTCGCGTGATAAGTACATAGCGATTTGACGTGGAAAAGCAATTAATTTAGTACGTTTTTTAGCAGCGAAATCTTCCAAACGTATACTAAAATGTTCCCCTACTGCATTTTGAATGTCTAATATTGTCACTGTTCGCGGTTTTGAATTTGGAATGATATCCTTCAATGCCTCGGCAGCTAATGTCGCTGTAATATCTTTGTTTACAAGAGATGAGTAGGCAACGACGCGAATAAGCGCACCTTCAAGCTCCCTAATATTGGAGTCAATCTGGTTCGCAATATAAAGCATTACTTCATTTGGTACCTCTAGACCGTCTGCTTTTGCTTTTTTACGCAAAATAGCGATACGAGTTTCCAAATCGGGTGGAGCAATATCAGTTATTAACCCCCACTCGAAACGTGAACGGAGCCGATCTTCTAAAGTTGGGATCTCCTTAGGAGGTCGGTCACTTGATATAACAATTTGTTTGGATTCTTCATGTAAAGTATTAAAAGTGTGGAAAAATTCTTCTTGAGTTGATTCTTTTCCAGCAAGGAATTGAATATCATCAATTAGCAGTACATCCACGTTGCGGTACTTATTGCGAAAATCAAGTGCTTTGTTATCACGAATTGAGTTAATAAATTCATTTGTAAATTTCTCGGATGATAAGTACACTACTTTAGCATTTGGATTATGCTCTAATACATAATGACCAATAGCGTGCATTAAGTGCGTTTTACCTAGCCCTACTCCCCCATAAATAAAGAATGGATTGTATGCCTTAGCAGGTGCTTCAGCTACAGCTAGCGAAGCTGCATGTGCAAAGCGGTTACCAGAGCCAATAACAAACGTGTCAAAAGTATATTTCGGGTTTAACATACCTGGTGAAATATCATGATGTTCATTATTTTTTGCTTGGATAATCGGCGCTGGCAAATCAAAATCGTCCGAATCCTGGTTTTTTTGAACAACAAATTTAATAAGCAAGTCTTCGCCTGTTAGCTCCGTTAATATACCTGTAATCAAATGAATATAATGATTTTCAAGCCAGTCTCGAGCAAACGAATTTGGCGCAGCAATTGTCACAGTGGACCCACTACCATTGTAAGATAGTAACTTTGTAGACTTTAGCCACGTTTCGAAGCTTGGTTTAGAAATTTTTTGTTCAACTTGAGCCAGGACATTGTTCCATAGTTCTTCTAAATGTTCCAAGCTACTAATCTCCTTTACAGTGTTCAATACAAAAAAAAATCGCATTTATAGAATTGTAAATACGTTCATTTTATAACTCGTCCACATAATCACAAGTTGTGGATAAAAGTTAACCAAAGGCTGTGATGAAACTTATCCACAGCATATTAACAGTTGTGGATAATTAAAATGTTCGTTTTAGTTTTCAACAAAGTGAAGCACAGTAATCGTATCAGAAAAACAAAGCTATTTCAATAGTTTGTGAAACTTATCCACATAGCTTGCAGTTATGCACTTTATAGTTGTCCACAAGCACTGCTTATGTGAGAAACCTGTAGATAATTGTTGTGGATAAAAAATAATGCAAAAAATACTATACACAACTCTGTGTAAAAAAAACAAGTACTCTGTGGATAAATATTTTTATGTTTATGTAGAAAAAAATATTTCTAGTAGAGATCCAAACACTAGAAAATTGAGAATAGAATAAATAGATAGTTCGACGGATTAAAAGAAATTTGTGAAATTCATTGACAAAATAACTAGATACTTTATATAATATTCGAGTCTGTATGTTGAAAAATTCAACTCATATCAGGAGGTGTCTATATAAATGAAACGTACTTACCAACCAAAAAAACGTAAGCACAGCAAAGTACACGGTTTCCGCGCACGTATGAGCACGAAAAACGGTCGCAAAGTTCTTGCTGCTCGTCGTCGTAAAGGAAGAAAAGTTTTATCAGCATAAAATAAGTCCACTGAGCCACATCAGTGGTCTTTTTTTTCTTTATTTTTGGTAAACCTAGAAATGAGGATCAAAAGATATTATCTAATAGCAGGTGAAAGAAATGAAAAAACGCCAACGAGTGAAGAAGAATGATGATTTTCAAAAGGTGTTTAAAAAAGGTAAATCTTTCGCTAATCGTCAGTTTGTTGTTTATTTTTTAGTAAAAGAGGGACAAACGGAATTTCGTGTAGGTTTATCAGTTAGTAAGAAGCTTGGGAATGCGGTAACACGCAACCAAGTAAAACGCTATATTCGACAAAGTATTCATGAATTAAAAGATGAGCTAAAGCCGAATATGGATTATGTTATTATCGCCAGACATCCGGCGGCCACTATGGATTTTCATGAAGTGAAACAAAGTTTGCAGCATGTACTACGAATCGCAAAGGTAATGAAAAAAGTGTAATGTATGCAACCAAGTGGTGAAATTACGCCTGTACTGTTAGCAATAGAATAAATAATATGTGATTTTGCATAAAATTATATGTAAGAGAATTATACACACGGGGGTATTTGTGGCGAGAGTTTTCGCTTAAAAATATGTAAAATTCACAACTTATCTTAGGAATAAGTGTGTGTAATTAGAATATTTAGTAGAGTGAATGTTATAGGCATGATAAAATAACTGATAACTTTATCTTCATCGAGGACTCTCAAAAGTGGACTGAATTAAAGATAAGGCTACTGACGTTAAACCGATTATGTGATAGGAAACTGTCGGTACAAAAAGAACCATATAGAATAAGAAAAAGTGAATAGTAATTGTAGGGGGAAGAAGGTTGAAAAAACAACATTGGGTAATTTTGTCACTAGTATCGGTAGCCTTACTACTTTCTGGTTGTACAGAATTCAATGAACCAATTTCCAAAGATAGCACAGGCTTCTGGAATGAATTCATTGTTTGGCCGTTGGTATCAGCAATAAAATACTTTGCTGATCTGCTAGGTACGTATGCATGGGGGATTATTGCCGTAACGATTATTATTCGTTTAGCAATTTTGCCATTGATGATCAAACAAACAAAGAGTTCTAAAAAGATGCAAGAAATTCAACCAAAATTGAAGGAACTGCAAAAGAAGTATGCTTCTAAGGATGCTCAGACACAACAACAATATCAGCAAGAAATGATGAAGTTAATGAGTGAATCTGGAGTAAATCCACTTGCAGGATGCTTACCAGTAATCATTCAAATGCCAATCTTAATTGGTTTCTATCATGCAATTAGCCGTATGAATGCAACATCAACATTTGATTTAGGGAATTTCTTTATCTTCCCGCTAGCAGATCCAGCACCTGCATTAGCTATTACAGCTGGCTTAATGCAATTTATCGTGTTACGTACAGGACCAGCAATGGATAATCCTCAAATGAAAATTATGATGTATATTATGCCATTCATGATTATTGGTTTTGGTATGGCCTTACCAGCTGCATTATCATTATACTGGGTAATCGGAAACATTATTTCGATTTTCCAAAACTTGTACATTTATAAACCTTGGAATAAAGATAAAACACAACCTGCTCAAAATGGAGGGGCTAAAAAGTGAAACAACTTACGCAAATAGGCGCAACAACACAAGAAGCGATCTCATTGGCGTTACAGAAACTTGGCAAAACCCGTGAACAAGTAGATGTTGAAGTTTTACAAGAAGGTAAAAAAGGATTTTTAGGTTTTGGTGCACGTTCTGCAGAGGTACGTGTAACAGTAAAAGAAGTTCAGGTTCCGACAATTGAAAGCGACAATGCGCAATTGCAGGTAGTAACTCAATTATATGAACCAATAGAATTAGATGATGTTGAAACACTAAGTTCACAAGTTTCTGAACAACCAAGTGAAATGGAAGAAGTTCAACAAGTCGTTAAAGAACAAGCTGAGGATGGAGACTCAGCAAATCCAATTGAAGAGGCAAAGGCTTATTTAAGTAATATCGCTGAACAATTGGCTATTCATGATCTTGAGATTGCTACGACACGCGAAGGGAAATATGTATTATTTCAACTAAAAAGTGAGAAAGCTGCCCTGCTTATAGGGAAACGAGGTCAAACATTAAATTCCTTACAGCAATTAACACAACTCGTATTAAATAAAAGCGCAAAGCAGTTCTTAATGGTGAAACTAGATGTAGAAAACTATCGCGAGCGTCGACAAGTAGCTTTAGAATTACTTGCGGATCGAATGGCGGATAAGGCATTACGCTTAAATCAACGTGTGGCATTTGAACCAATGCCGTCTTACGAACGAAAGATAATTCATAATCAATTAGCAAACCGTCTAGATCTTGAAACGTATTCAGAAGGTACGGAGCCTAATCGTTATTTAGTAATAGAACCCGTAAAAAAATAATTAGACTGTTTCACATAATCATACAGACAATATATTTTGAAAGGTCATTTTATCTTTTAGATAAAATGACCTTTTTTAATGAAACGTAGCAAATTTTGTCGAAAATATGATTAGCGAAAAATTGATTTTATCCACATTTGGAAATGATCCTTACTTTAGATTTTGCTGAAAATATGTTAGTCTAAGGTGTTAGTAAGTATTGGTCGGTTTTGATTATCCACATGTGGATAACGTTGAGGAGGTCATTAAATGGAGTTCGATACAATTGCTGCGATATCCACACCGATGGGTGAAGGTGCCATAGCCATCGTTCGTTTAAGTGGAGACGAGGCTGTGACGATTGCAGACAAAATATTCAAATCACCCGGGGGAAAAAGTTTAACAACCAAAGATTCGCACACTATTCATTATGGACATTTAGTCGATCCTAAAACTAATGAGGTAGTAGAGGAAGTAATGCTATCGCTGATGCGTGGGCCAAAAACATTCACACGTGAGGATGTAGTTGAAATAAACTGTCATGGTGGATTAGTTTCAGTCAAACGCGTGTTGCAACTTGCTTTAACAAATGGAGCAAGGTTAGCTGAGCCAGGTGAATTCACAAAACGTGCCTTTTTAAACGGACGTATTGATTTATCACAGGCTGAAGCAGTAATGGATTTGATAAGAGCTAAAACAGATCGTGCGATGAATGTGGCTCTGGGTCAAATGGATGGAAAATTATCGAGACTTATTGGTGATTTGCGCCAAGCTTTACTAGAGACATTAGCCCAAGTAGAGGTTAATATAGATTATCCAGAGTATGATGATGTAGAAGAAATGACTGTACCTGTATTAGTAGAGAAATGTACATGGGTAAAAAATGAAATTATAAAACTTTTGCAAACATCTTCTCAAGGAAAAATTTTACGTGAGGGATTATCAACAGTTATTTTAGGTCGTCCGAATGTAGGGAAATCTTCACTTTTAAATAGCTTAGTACAAGAAAATAAGGCCATAGTGACAGATATTGCAGGGACTACTCGTGATATTATAGAGGAGTACGTCAATGTCCGAGGTGTTCCACTTCGTTTAGTGGATACAGCGGGTATTCGGGAAACAGAAGATATTGTTGAACGAATTGGAGTAGAACGCTCACGGGAAGCTCTTCGTGGAGCTGATTTAATTCTGTTTGTATTAAACTATGCAGATGAATTAACTGCTGAGGATGAGCGTCTATTCGAAACAATTGAAGCGATGGATTACATCGTTATTGTCAATAAAACAGATTTACCGCAAAAAATTGATTTGGCTCATGTCAAGGAATTAGCTGGTGACCATCGCATTGTAACAACTTCTCTGCTACAAGAGGAAGGTATTACAGAGCTAGAAGAAGCCATTGCTGCATTGTTCTTTGAGGGACAAATCGAAGCGAGCGATTTAACATATGTTTCAAACGCAAGACATATTGCCCTTCTACACCAAGCGCAAGCAACGGTAGAAGATGCAATAGCAGCTGCACAGGATGGTGTACCAGTTGATATGGTACAAATTGATGTAACAAGAACATGGGAAATACTTGGCGAAATCATTGGTGATACTGTTCAAGAAAGCCTCATCAATCAACTATTTTCTCAGTTCTGTTTAGGAAAATAATTTTCAGAAAGAAAGGAAGGTACGAGCATGCCAACAAAATATGAGGCAGGCACGTTTGATGTGATTGTGATTGGTGCTGGTCATGCAGGTTCAGAAGCTGCACATGCCGCAGCTAAAATGGGTGCTAACACATTAATGCTAACAATCAATTTAGATATGATTGCATTTATGCCATGTAATCCATCTATTGGTGGTCCTGCCAAAGGAATTGTCGTACGTGAGATTGACGCTTTAGGAGGCGTCATGGGGAAAGTGATAGATAAAACGCATATTCAAATGCGAATGTTGAATACAGGTAAAGGCCCAGCTGTACGTGCATTGCGCGCACAAGCGGACAAAGTTTTGTATCAGCAAGAAATGAAACGAGTATTAGAAGAAACACCAAACTTAACAATCCATCAAGGGATGGTTGAAGAGTTAATTATTGAGGATGGGGAAGTAAAAGGGGTCATTACACAAATTGGTGCCGTTTATCGTGCTAAAACAGTTGTCGTGACTACAGGTACTTTCCTACGTGGTGAAATCATTATTGGTGATATTAAATATTCAAGTGGTCCTAATAACCAACAACCGTCAATTCGCTTAGCTGATAATTTAAAAGAGCTAGGTTTTGATCTAGTTCGATTTAAAACAGGTACACCACCACGTGTGAATAATCGAACAATAGATTATGACAAAACAGAGATTCAACCAGGTGATGATGTTCCACGTGCATTTAGTTTTGAAACGACTGAATTCATCATGGATCAGCTACCTTGCTGGTTAACATATACAAGCCCTGAAACTCATGAAATTATTGAAGCAAATTTACATCTTTCACCGATGTATTCAGGGATGATTAAAGGGACAGGTCCACGTTATTGCCCATCTATTGAAGATAAAGTTGTACGTTTTAATGATAAGCCAAGACACCAAATCTTCTTAGAGCCAGAAGGCCGCAATACACGTGAGGTTTATGTTCAAGGTTTGTCAACAAGCCTACCAGAGCATGTTCAAACACGTTTACTAAAATCTATACCTGGCTTAGAGAATGCGGAAATGATGCGCGCTGGTTATGCTATTGAATACGATTCAATTGTGCCAACACAACTATGGCCAACTTTAGAAACAAAACGTATTAAAGGCTTATATACAGCGGGTCAAATCAACGGCACATCTGGCTATGAAGAAGCTGCCGCGCAAGGCTTAATGGCGGGCATGAATGCTGCTGCTAATGTACTAGGTAAAGACGAATTAATTTTGAGCCGTTCGGATGCTTATATTGGCGTTTTGATCGATGACCTAGTGACAAAAGGAACAAATGAGCCATATCGTTTATTAACATCTCGTGCAGAATATCGTTTACTATTACGTCATGATAATGCAGATCTACGATTAGTAGAGTTAGCTTACAATATGGGGATGATTCCACAAGAAAGATATGCTAGTTTCAATGAGAAAAAAGAGCTGATTGAAAATGAAATTGCACGTCTTCGTGAAGTCATTATTAAGCCAAATGAAGCGACACAATCTGTTATTCGTTCTGTTGGTGGTAGTGAATTAAAAGACGGTATACGTGGTGCAGACTTATTAAAACGCCCTGAAATGCATTATGAGTTAATCTCTTCTTTAATTCCGGCAGAAATCGAATTGGCTAATGAAGTGAAAGAACAAATTGAAATCCAGCTTAAATATGAAGGCTATATCGAAAAAGCATTGCAACAGGTAGAGAAACTACACAAAATGGAAAACAAAAAAATTCCTGAGAATATTGATTACGATGCTATTTCAGGTTTAGCAACAGAAGCGCGTCAAAAATTAAAACAAGTTACACCTCTATCTATTGCGCAAGCCTCTCGTATTTCTGGTGTTAATCCAGCTGATATTTCAATTCTGCTTGTTTATATTGAACAAGGTAAAATTGCGAAAGTAAGCAGCTGATCATCAACAACAGTAAAGTGAATAAGAGGCGGGCATACCATTGTGCCCGCTTCCTATTTTTAAAGCTATACTATTAGTTGGAGTTGTATAGCTAGATCAACAAAGGAGACTTTACATGAACGAACAACAATTTATTGAGGCTCTGAAAGAGAAAGGTATCGAACTTTCTGATATACAGATTGCTCAATTTAAAAAGTATTTTGAATTACTTGTTGAGTGGAATGAAAAGATGAATTTAACTGCCATTACAGATTTAGAAGGCGTGTATTTAAAGCATTTCTTCGATTCGATTAGTCCTTCATTTTACTTTGATTTTTCAAAAGTCATAACTGTTTGTGATGTTGGGGCAGGAGCTGGTTTCCCAAGTATCCCAATTAAAATCTGTTTCCCACATTTACAAGTTACAATTGTCGACTCCTTAAATAAAAGAATTACCTTTTTAAATCATTTAAGTGATGAGTTACAATTAGAGAATATGCATTTTGTACATGCTCGAGCGGAAGAGTTTGGCCAAAATTTAAAATACCGTGAACAATTTGATGTAGTAACTGCACGTGCTGTAGCTCGTTTATCCGTTCTAGCAGAGTTATGTGTACCTTTAGCGAAACAAGATGGATATTTTGTTGCTTTAAAAGCCGCAGCTGGGGCAGAAGAACTAAAGGATGCTAAAAAAGCTTTAACAACATTGGGTGTTAAACTGAGAGAGGAATTTTCTTTCAAGCTACCTGTTGAAGAAAGTGAACGCATTTTATATATATTTGATAAAATAAAAGGAACACCGAAAAAATATCCGCGTAAGCCAGGTGTACCAAATAAAACACCGATTCAATAATTAGTGTTTCATGTGAAACTTCTCAAAGTGGAAAATATTTTTTCTATTTTGAGCATACATACTAGTTATGGATGGTTCACGCAAAAGACATCTATGAACTATATACATTTAAAGAAATATAATAAATAATAATAGAATGACACAGAGCAAGATAGTTACTTAAAGGTGGTGCCACTTGGATGAAAAGTCCTTTTTCACGTTTTTTTGGAGGCGGAAGTAAAACAGAGCCTATTGTGAAAAATGAAGTAGAACAAGCAGAGGCGGTTCATGCAGCGGAAGAAGTCATAAAGTTGCCTATTGATCAAATTGTACCTAACCGTTTTCAGCCACGTACTATTTTTGATGATGAAAAAATTGAAGAATTATCAAGAACCATTCATACACATGGTGTGATTCAGCCAATTGTTGTACGTAAAACATCAGACAATCAATATGAAATTATCGCTGGTGAGCGTCGTTATCGAGCGATGAAAAAGCTACAATGGACAGAAGTCCCTGCTATTGTACGTAATTTAACTGATAAGGAAACAGCATCTATTGCGTTAATAGAGAACTTGCAGCGTGAGGAGTTAACTGCTATTGAAGAAGCGGTAGCCTATCAAAAATTATTAGAGCTTCATGAGCTAACACAGGAAGCTCTTGCCCAAAGACTTGGAAAAGGACAATCCACTGTAGCCAACAAATTACGTTTATTAAGGCTGCCAGATGAAGTACAGCAAGCTATTTTGAAGCGAAAAATATCTGAACGACATGCACGTGCATTAATTGCTATTAAAGATCAACCATTGCAACTAGAAATTTTGCAGCTAGCAATTGAAAATGATTGGAATGTGCGACAGTTAGAGGAGCAAATCCAGGCTATATTACATCCTGTAGCTGATGAGCAGGAAGAATCAATTCCAAAGAAAGCTAAACCGAAACGTAAAGCTATAAGTAAAGATGTACGTATTGCTTTGAATACCATCAAACAGTCTTTAACGATGGTAACGAAAAGTGGGATTACGGTGAAAACTGAAGAAGAAGATACAGAAGAATACTATCAAATTACAGTGAAGATACCTAAAAAGAAAAAAGTGTAATAAATTATTTTAGAAAAATAATTTATGATCAAATTTATCACTGTACAGGGGAGATATCTCAGAAGATTAATAGAGATATCTCCTTTTTTGTATTTATTCTTAATATTTTATACAACTCTCTTCAAATTTTTTGATAGAATGAAAGTTAGATAGCGGATTAAATAGTGATTTTACAAATGATTTGTCAAAGTAAACTTTGATAGATGAAAGCAGGTGCTTTTAAATGGGTAGAATTATAGCAATCGCCAATCAAAAGGGTGGCGTAGGTAAAACAACAACTTCGGTCAATTTGAGCGCTTGCCTAGCATATTTAGGTAAGAAAGTGCTTTTAATTGATACTGATCCGCAGGGGAATACAACAAGTGGACTTGGTATTAATAAAGGAGAAATACAGGGTTGTATTTATGATGTGCTCATTGATGATGAAGATGTTCAAAATGTCATTCAAAAAACAAATGTTGAAAATTTATCTATCGTGCCAGCAACAATCTCACTTGCAGGTGCAGAAATTGAATTGGTTTCGACTATTTCCAGAGAAGTACGTTTAAAACATGCTTTACAAAATGTGAAAGAGGATTTCGATTATATAATTATTGACTGTCCACCATCTTTAGGGCTTTTAACAATCAATGCGTTAACAGCTTCAGATGCGCTTATTATTCCTGTACAATGTGAATATTATGCATTGGAAGGGTTAAGTCAATTACTATCAACAGTTCGCCTCGTTCAAAAGCATTTGAATCAACAACTTTACATCGATGGCGTTTTATTAACAATGCTAGATGCACGCACAAACTTAGGCTTACAAGTTATTGAGGAAGTGAAAAAATATTTCCAAGATAAAGTATATAAAACAATAATCCCCCGTAATGTGCGATTAAGTGAGGCACCAAGTCATGGTCAACCAATCATCACTTATGATGCAAAATCTAGAGGTGCAGAAGTTTATTTAGAGATGGCGAGGGAAGTGATTAAAAATGGCTAAAGGTTTAGGAAAGGGTATTGGGGCATTATTTCCAGGAGAGTCTTTAGAACACAGTGGTCAAGTGGAAGAAATCCAATTAGATTTAATTGTTGCGAACCCATTTCAGCCACGTAAAATTTTTGATCAAGAAAGTTTACAAGAATTAGCTGATTCTATTAAAGAACATGGAATTTTACAGCCAATTGCTGTGCGTAAAAAAGCACGCAAGTTTGAAATTGTTGCGGGAGAGCGTCGTTACAGAGCTTGTCTATTAGCTGGCCTCGAGGTTATTCCTGTCATTATAAAAGAGCTATCAGATGCACAAATGATGGAGCTTGCTATTTTAGAAAACCTCCAACGTGAGGATTTAACTGTTATTGAAGAAGCAGAAGCCTATCAGAGTTTAATGGAAAACTTACATTTAACTCAGGAAGAGTTATCGAAGCGATTAGGAAAAAGTAGACCACATATTGCCAATCACGTTCGACTACTGGCATTACCAGAAGATGTACGTAAATTGATGAATGATGGAACTCTATCGATGGGGCAGGGACGGGCATTACTCGGCTTAAAAAATAAAAGAAGAATATCAGAAGTGGCTAATAAGGTAATAAATTTAGGATTGAACGTACGTCAAGTTGAATTATTAGTGCAAAACTTAAATGAAGAAGTTTCACGTGAAACAATCCCTCCTAAGAAAAAAGATATCTTTGTAACGGCAAAGGAGTCACAATTACGAGACTACTTTGGAACAAATGTTCAAATAAAGAAAACAAGCAATAAAGGGAAAATAGAAATTGAATTTTATTCTGAAGATGATTTAGAACGAATATTGGAAATATTAAACATACAAGAAGAATAAAATAGTATTTCTATAACTTAATCAGAGCGCCAAGCAAATAGGCGCTCTCTATTTTTTAGAGAGAAAGAAGGCTTAAGTGTGGTATTACTAGGGGCATTAATAAATGCTGTGTTAATTATAGTAGGAGCATTAGTAGGGCGCATTTTTAAAAATCTTCCTGAATCTATGAAATCTACGGTTCTTTCTATTATTGGTTTAGCCGTCACATTATTAGGGATAAAAATGGGCTTTGAAAGTGATAATTTTATTATATTGGTAGTAAGTTTAGTGGTAGGTACAGTAATAGGTGAGTGGTTAGATTTAGATAAACAAATGAATCGTCTAGGTAAATGGGTAGAGAGTTTATTTCGTACAAAACGGGATGACCAAAATCAAATTAGCATAGCAGAGGGCTTTGTAACTGCCTCACTAATTTTTGTTGTAGGATCAATGGCTGTTATAGGTGCTCTTGATAGTGGTCTTCGTAATGATCATAATGTACTCATTACTAAAGGATTAATAGATGGATTTACATCCATTATTCTAGCCTCGACATTAGGTATAGGTGTAATGCTATCCGCTGTACCTGTCTTTGTTTATCAAGGATTAATAGCTCTTTTTGCAGGTGTTATAAGTTCCTTTATCCCTGATGCCGCACTACAAATGTTCATTACAGAAATGACGGCTGTTGGCGGGGTTATGATTATGGCAATAGGGTTAAACATTGCAGGCTTAGCTAAGATCAAAGCTGCTAACTTGCTTCCAGGTATCGTCATTGTTGGTATTATGGTGGCTATCTTCTACATTTTTTAGTGAATAACGATGAGCAGCCAGTAATAATGCTCTTGATAGCTTTTCAGCCATTGCATAAGAAATATGAAGTCTGGTATTTTGTAAAACAAGCATTTCCATAAAGCCTCCAATATTGACGATTCCTTTCACGGAAATGTCTCCAATTGGGGGTAATTCTTTTTTTACAGCTTTTCCAGGGAAAATGGGTCCACTTTGAACTGAAATATGACCAACATTTTGCTCACTGCCGAGACAGGCATCAATCGCAATAATGAATGGTTTTGTAGTATGATTGTGTAGCTGTTGCATTGTAGAATCTAGGTTTAGAGCATGTAAAGGGTCTTCTAAGGAACCGACAATTTCATAAGGAAAGCTAACAGATTTTTTTAAAAAGCTACCAGTTAATGGTCCGAGTGTATCACCCGTACATCGGTCACTGCCAATACAACAAAAAATTAGTCTTTCATGATGAAACGGTATATGTTCTAAAAATAATGTACTTAATTGCCAAACAGCATTTTTACTCTCATGATGAAGGGAATAAGGTAGTAACAAATTTGGTATAGTATTCATAAAAAAACTCACTTTCTTTTTATTTTTAGAAGTGCTCAATTTTTATGCAGTATACGCAAATTTTTAGCAAGTTATTCAAGAGGTGGTAATGATGGAAAAGAATAAAAAGTTAATGGAAAAATACTGGGACAAGCTCACATCTGAGGATCTTTGGGAAAAGGTTATTGATGCATCTATAGAAATTTTGCTCATTCTATTAGTATCGTGGATCGCTGTAAGATTAGGTAAAAAATTTATTAAAAAGGTGTTTTTAATCCGTATGCGTTCACCATTGAGCCACTCAGAGCGACGCCAACGAACAATTTCAAGATTATTACAAAGCGTGATTTCCTATGTCGTTTATTTCTCTGCAATCATTGGTATACTTTCTTCCTTAAATATAAAGGTAGCAGGTTTATTAGCGGGTGCAGGAATTGTTGGTTTAGCAATAGGTTTTGGTGCTCAAAGCTTAGTAAAGGATGTTATTACTGGATTCTTTATTATTTTTGAAGACCAGTTTGGTGTAGGCGATTATATAAAAATAAATGCTGCAGAAGGTACAGTTGTAGAAATTGGCTTACGTACAACAAAAATTAATGGTGCTACTGGTGAACAGTTCATCATTCCCAATGGTGCCATAGGCGAAGTCGTCAATTATTCTGTTAACAACTCCAAAATTTTTATAGATTTACAAATGGCCACGGATGCTGATTTTGAGAAAGCAGAAGGGGTTATTAATAAGTATTTAGAGACATTGCCTAAGATGCATAAAGAATTAATTGCAGCTCCGGTATTTCTAGGTGTGCAAAATGTGAAAGGGACAGAAGTAACCATTCGTATAGCTGCTGAAACATTACCGCAGCAACAATATGGAGTAGCACGTACCATACGCCGCGATATTACGAAACTCTTTGAAGAAAATAATATACCAATGGTCTATCCAAAAATGATGTTCTATGGCAAAGATGAGGGGAGAAGTGTGTAAGATGGAGGCAAAAAAATTTGGTTTAAACGATATTGTTGAAATGAAAAAACAACATCCATGCGGTACTAATAAATGGAAAATTATTCGTATGGGGGCGGATGTACGTATCAAATGCGAAGGATGTCAGCATAGTGTCATGATTCCACGTCGTGAATTTGAGAAAAAAATGAAAAAGGTTTTGTTTTCTGCGGAAGAGTTGTAACATCAGGCATATTAGACTTTTTCTAAGTGAATCAATATAATAGATAAGGTTATATGAGAGAAAATTTGAACTGAGTATAGAAAGGTTGTGTCCATCCATGGCATTAACAGCTGGAATCGTTGGTTTACCTAACGTTGGAAAATCAACATTATTTAACGCAATAACAAAAGCGGGCGCATTGGCTGCAAACTATCCATTCGCAACGATCGATCCAAACGTTGGTATAGTTGAAGTACCTGATGCACGTTTAGATAAATTAACAGAATTAGTGGTACCGAAAAAAACTGTGCCAACTGCATTTGAATTTACAGATATCGCTGGAATTGTTAAAGGTGCTTCCAAGGGTGAAGGATTAGGAAATAAGTTCCTAGCTCATATTCGTGAAGTAGACGCAATTTGTCAGGTAGTACGTTGTTTTGTAGACGAAAACATTACTCACGTTTCTGGCGCAGTAGATCCAATTGACGATATTGAAGTTATTAATCTAGAGCTTGCACTAGCTGACTTAGAATCTGTGGATAAACGTTTACAACGAGTTAGCAAAATGGCAAAACAAAAAGATAAAGAGGCTATGATAGAAGAGCCAGTGCTTCTAAAAATTAAAGAGCAACTAGAAAACGGTAAACCAGCTAGAGCAGCTGAGCTATCAGATGATGAATTGAAGGTAATTAAAGGTCTTCATCTGCTAACAATAAAACCAATGCTTTATGTAGCAAACGTTTCAGAAGATGAAGTAGCAGATGCAGACAACAACGAGTATGTGAAAAAAGTACGTGAGTATGCATCCGCTGAAGGTGCACAGGTCATTACTATTTGTGCAAAAATCGAAGAAGAAATCTCTGAGTTAGATGATGAAGAAAAAGCTATGTTCTTGGAAGAATTAGGAATTAAAGAATCTGGTTTAGATCAACTAATTCGTACTTCTTATGACTTATTAGGACTAGCTACTTACTTCACTGCAGGTGTACAGGAGGTACGTGCCTGGACGTTCCGTAAAGGAATGAAGGCACCTCAATGTGCAGGTATTATTCATACTGACTTTGAGCGCGGCTTTATTCGTGCAGAAACAGTGGCATATGATGATCTTCTTGAGGCAGGTTCGCAAGCAGCGGCTAAGGAAGCTGGTAAAGTACGTCTTGAAGGTAAAGAATATGAAGTACAAGATGGCGATATTATGTTATTCCGCTTTAATGTATAAAAAACTTACAAGGGCAATCTAAAATGGTTGCCCTTTTTCGATTGCGTAGTTATCAGAATTTTTAATGTATGGAGGCGACTTATGAATGAATCCTGTGCAAATTAAGGAACGTGGTTTAGAGTTTGAGCAACTGGGGATGCTACCACAAGATGTCTTAGATTATATTTATGAACAACGATTATTCAAATTGTTCACTCCAAGAGAATTAGGTGGTATGGATTTAAATTTAGTAGAAGGTGTAAAGATATTTCAACAGATGTCTGCACTTGATGGCAATTTTGGATGGCTCATTACTATTGGTACAGGTGGAAACGCATTTATTCCAACATTCAGTAAGGAAATTTGTGAAAAAATCTATTCTCCTAAAGAAGCAGTTATAGCAGGTAGTGGATATCCAACAGGGATAGCTGTAAAAACAATTGGAGGCTATTATGTAACAGGGCAATGGAAGTATTGTAGTGGTTCTAATTATGCATCAACATTTACGATGAATTGTTTAATTGAAGAAGATGGTATCAAAACCGAAAAAATTATTAGCTGCTCAGTAAATCCACATGATGTAGAAATTTTGAATGATTGGTCTGCAATGGGTTTAAAGGCAACAGCTAGTCATACAATCCGTGTAAACAATGTTTGGGTACCACAGGAAGCTACTTTTCAATTAGGGGTCATCAGAAATGATTATGGCAATTCAGTACATAGCTTTCCATTTACCACTTTTGCAGAGGCTTCCTTTTTAGGCGTTTGTCTTGGGATGACAGAGAATTTTTTAGAAGAAGCTTTTGCTTTAATGAAGCAACGAAATCATGATGGAAGCAGAACTGAGCGAATTGGAGCCTTCCAATTTTTATGGATGCAGCAGCATAAACGTTTCAAGCAATGCGAGGAACAGTTTTATGCAACATTATCTGTCTTTTGGCAACAGCATCAAAAAGGTGAACAATTAACGGAAGAGGAATTATCACAATTTACTCAATTGGCTAAGGATATAGCTGCTGCTTGCTTAGAGATAGCGAATAATTTAATACGCTGTCTTGGTATGGATGCTATTACAGAAACATCTACGATTAACCGTATTTGGAGAAATTTATATACAGCAGCCCAGCATGGATTTTTAACTCCTTAAAGTATAAATAGAATCTGTAGTTGTTCATTTCTAATCTACAGATTCTATTTAATTATGTAGTTTTATTTTAATGATGATCCTTTTCCTGCAATAGATAAACATACAGCTTTGGTAATTTAGGATCATCCTGTACGATAGCATTACGTGGAAATTTGCGTAGCTCTTTATACATGGCAAAATCGCCTACAGCTCCAGCTATTAACACCGCCCCTATCAATATTAAAACAGTACTGTTAAGATAAAACCCAACAATGGTTGGAAGTACTCCAGTCGTCCAGAATGGCAGTAATAAAGCTTTTTTCATAGCATGGTTGGGGAGAGGTTGCTCAGTAGTTGCATAGGCAATACCTTGCTCTAAATTTATGCCATATTTTAAAGCTTTAAAGGGAACTCTGCCAAAAATCATAAAGCCAATTAAATGAAAAGCCTCGTGTAGGATAATAAAAATTATATACAGCACAACAAATAGTGCTGTGCCACCAATCATCTTCCAAAAAGAAAAATGGAAATCTTTAAAGCAAATATATTGAATGGCAATAAATAATATGACAAGACCACTTGTAATCACAAAATTGTCGATCATTAACTTCTTTAAATCTAATTCGATAACGATAGGCTCCTTATCGTTGGTTAACATGAAGGCACTCCTTTCATAGATAATGAAATATACTGCCATTATATAACGAATTATTAGTTTGTGACTTGAAAGACATGTACCTATATGTTACAATTCATTGATGTGAGTAATAATTAATTACTTGCTCCTTGCTCCCTTAATTAGGAGAGCCTAAGTCCATAAGGAGGTGTAAACAGATGAGAAAATACGAATTAATGTACATCGTACGTCCGAACATTGAAGACGAAGCGAAGAAAGCTTTAGTTGAACGTTTCAACGAAATGTTAACTTCTAACGGTGCAGAAGTCATCGAATCAAAAGAGTGGGGCAAACGCCGCTTAGCTTATGAAATTCAAGACTTCCGCGAAGGTTACTACCAAATCGTAAAAGTAAACGCTACTTCAGATGCAATCAACGAGTATACACGTCTTGCTAACATCAGCGAAGACATCATTCGCCACATTGCAGTTCGCGAAGAAGCTTAATAATTAATTTTTTACAAAACGCTGAAAAGGAGGTTGTATTCTGATGATTAACCGTGTCGTATTAGTTGGAAGACTAACAAAAGATCCTGAGCTACGTTATACACCGAATGGAGTTGCGTCTACAAGATTTACAGTAGCTGTAAACCGTGCATTCTCAAATCAACAAGGTGAACGCGAAGCTGATTTCATTAGCTGTGTTGCTTGGCGTAAACAGGCTGAAAACCTAGCGAACTTCATGCGAAAAGGAAGTTTAATTGGGGTAGAAGGTCGTATCCAGACAGGCAGTTATGAAGGACAAGATGGTAAGCGAGTATACACAACAGATGTCGTGGCGGATAGCGTACAGTTTTTAGAACCCCGTAATGGTAGCGGTGCTCCTGCTCCTCAATATGGTGGACAAACTTACGGTAATAACCAACCGTCATATGGCGGTGGTCAACCACAACAACAGTTTAGTGGCGCTATGCCAGGGCAGGGTTCCTATGGCGGCGATTCGTATCAGCAAAATCAACCACCTATGAATCAGCCGAATTATACACGTGTAGATGAGGATCCATTTGCGAATAGCAAAGGGCCAATAGAAGTATCTGAGGATGATCTTCCATTCTAATGCTTCTAAATGATAAAAAAAGATAAGGAGGAGACACACTATGGCACCACGTCGCGGAGGCCGCAAACGCCGTAAAGTTTGCTACTTCACTGCTAATAACATTACGCATATCGACTATAAAGATGTAGATTTATTAAAAAAATTCATCTCTGAGCGCGGTAAAATTTTACCACGTCGCGTAACTGGCACTAGCGCTAAGTACCAACGTAAATTAACTTCAGCTATCAAAGTATCTCGTATCATGGGATTACTTCCATTCGTAGCAGAAGATAAATAAGATTGATGACGTTAAGGTAACTGACCTTACATCAATTTTAACTACCAGCATATTACGATATTCGTATCGGTATGCTGGTTTTTTGTTATGGTTAAAAAGAAAATTATCAGCTACTTAGGTAAAAGTTCGAATTAAAATTGAAAAAATAATGACAATGTACATAGTGATCTAAGTGATTTTTGTTCAATACTATGAAAAAATGGTACAATAAAGGGTAGTAAGTTTGACTGAAAAAAAGGAAGGTTTTCAATGCCGAATAATCAAACAAAAGCGCTTGTACAAGGCTCAATGATGGTTGCACTTTTTACAATTTTGATGCTAATTTCTGCATATGTACCATTCATCTTTATAGTAGCTTTATTATTCGCTCCACTACCGATTGCTTGGTATAGCGCAAATTACAAGCGTTCCACATCAATACTCGTAGCAATAGTAGGCTGTATCCTAACCACTATAACGAGTGGAATATCCATGCTGCCATTTGCCTTTATTTTAGGGCTAGTAGGTGTCGTTATGGGTAACGCCATTTATTTGAAGAAGAGTAAGCTTTATTTATTTATGTCAACGGGGATTGCTAATCTCCTTTCGATGGCAATTGTTTATGTTGCTTATGTAAAGCTTTCAGGGATTGACTTCATAAGCATGAGTTTAGAGATGGCACGTAAAAATTATGAGCAATCTAATGAATTTGCGAAGAATGTAACAGGCCAAGTAGCCATTAATCCAGAGCAGCTTGAGGCAATGTTTAAAACAATTGAACTGACTATGCCTGCAACGATAACAATCTCAGCATTTTTTGCTGCATTTATTATCATTACAGTCAATTTACCAGCTCTAAAACGACTAGGGGTAGATGTTCCAAAATTTGCTCCATTCCAAAATATGAGATTACCACGCTCTATTTTATGGTATTACATGATTGTTTTATGTATTAATTTATTCATGCGTCCTGAGGCTGGATCTACGCTAGATATTATTGTATTAAATGTTTCTTATATTTTATGGTTGTTACTGATTTTACAAGGAATATCTTTTATCCATTATTTTATCTCTAAAAAGGGGATGCCAAATGGAGTTAAATGGGTAGCAACTTTATTAGCAATTCCATTATCATCCTTTATGATCTTACTCGGTATTGTTGATTTAGGTTTTGACGTACGTTCACTTGTAAAGGGGAAGACTAAAGAATAAGGGGCTGATTGTAATGGGGACATTTAGAAAACGACCAATTCGCTATCCGCTTTTTGTTCTTTCCATATTTGGAACTGTGACGTTCGTGCTTCTATGTATTTGGAATATCGGGATAGGTATCGGTTATGGTGTAGGTTTTGTTTTACTGATGGCCTACACATGGAAAGTAGAGAAGATAGCTTTTGAGGAAACAGAAAAGCACATTGAATCTATCTCCTTCCGTATGAAAAAAGTGGGGGAAGAGGCACTGCTTGAAATGCCAATTGGGATACTGCTGGTTAATGAGCAGTATGAAATCGAATGGTCTAATCCATATATGCAAGGCATTTTAAATATGGAATCATTAGTTGGAGAAGGTATTGTAAATATATCTGATGACATCTATGTATTAATGAAGACCGAGGAGACTAATGAGGCGACGATTACACTACGTGATCGGAAATATCGTGTTTATTATAAAAAAGAGGAACGACTACTGTATTTCTTTGATATAACTGAACAGATTGCCATTGAAAAGCAATACTATGCAGACCGTACAGTAATCGCTATATTGTTTGTAGATAATTACGATGAAATCACGCAAGCCATGGACGATCAACCACGTAGTTTAACCAACACAATGGTTACTTCAATTGTCAATGAATGGGCTGCAGAGCATGGTGTATTTGTCAAACGAATATCATCAGATCGTTTCTTAGCAGTCTTAAATGAATCCATTTTAACGGAGCTAGAAAAGAAAAAATTTGCTATATTAGATACCATTCGAGAAAAAACAGCTCAAAAGAATTTATCATTAACATTAAGTATTGGTGTAGGAGCTGGATCATCCTCATTAGTGGAGCTTGGTGAGTTGGCACAATCCAGTCTTGATCTTGTATTAGGACGGGGTGGAGACCAAGTGGCGATAAAGCAACCTACTGGAAAACTTAAATTCTATGGTGGAAAAACAAATCCAGTCGAAAAACGTACACGTGTTAGAGCGCGCGTTATTTCACATGCATTACGCGATTTAATTCAAGACAGTGACCAAGTGTTTGTTATGGGACATAAAAATCCTGACATGGACTCCATTGGTGCTTCTGTAGGTGTACGGAAAATGGCACAAATGAATGATGTAAAGGGTTATGTCATTATCAATTTTGATGAATTAAATGGTAGCGTTACACGATTAATGAATGAAATAGAGAGTAAATCAGATTTCTATGAAAATTTCCTTACACCAGAGGAAGCCGCTGGTAAAATGACTGAGAAATCGTTGCTCGTTATTGTTGATACACATAAGCCGAATTTAGTAATTGATGCACACCTATTGAAATTAGCTGAAAAGGTGGTTGTAATCGACCATCATCGTCGAAGTGAGGACTTTATCGAAAATCCTACACTCGTTTATATGGAGCCATATGCGTCGTCCACAGCAGAGCTAGTGACAGAGTTACTAGAATATCAGCCGAAGCGTGCAAAAATTAATATGCTAGAAGCTACTGCATTACTAGCGGGTATTATCGTTGATACCAAAAGCTTTACACTTCGAACAGGAGCACGTACATTTGAAGCAGCTTCTTACTTACGAACAAATGGTGCCGATACAGTATTGGTCCAACGTCTCTTGAAGGAGGACGTGGACACATATATAGAGCGCTCCAAAATTGTGCAAACAGTTAAGTTCGTAAAACCAGGAGTAGCTGTTGCTGTAGGTGAGGAATCAAAAGTGTATGACTCTGTCTTAATTGCGCAAACAGCCGATATATTACTAACGATGAAGGATGTTAGTGCATCCTTTGTCATTGCACATCGGGCAGATGGCAAAATTGGTATAAGTGCACGATCACTTGGCGAGGTCAATGTACAGCTAATTATGGAGAGGCTTGGCGGCGGTGGACATTTAACGAATGCTGCCTGCCAAATAGATGCTAAATCCATCGATGGTGTGAAAAAACATTTAGAAGAGGCCATAAATGAGGTCTTTGAAGGGAGTTCTGACTAATGAAAGTAGTATTTTTAAAAGACGTTAAAGGAAAAGGAAAAAAAGGTGAAATTAAAAACGTAGCTGATGGCTATGCACAAAATTTCTTAATCAAGAATGGCTATGCAGCGGAAGCAAATGCGCAAGCTTTAAGCCAAATAGAGGGGCAAAAGAAATTAGAGGCCAAAAATGCTGCTGCCGAATTAGCTGAAGCACAAGCATTAAAGGAAAAAGTAGAAGCACTAACAGTTGAGCTAAAAGCAAAATCAGGTGATGGTGGCCGCTTATTTGGCTCAGTATCTACAAAGCAAATTGCTGATGCATTACAAAAAGTGCACGGCATTAAAATTGACAAACGTAAAATGACTTTACCTGATGGGATTCGTTCACTTGGCTTTACAAATGTTCCTGTAAAACTACATCATGAAGTATCAGCAACGTTAAAAGTACATGTAACGGAAGAATAAGGAGCGACAATCCATGAGTGAACCGATGATGGACCGCGTTCCACCGCATAACCGGGAGGCGGAGCAATCGGTTATCGGTGCTATTTTCCTTGAGCCACAGGCATTAATAACAGCATCAGAAATTTTATTGGCAGATGATTTTTATTTAAATGCCCATAAGAAAATTTTCGAAACGATGTTGCGCTTGAGTGATCAAGGAAAAGCGATAGATGTTGTAACAGTTACAGAAGAATTATCAGCTAAAAAAGAGATTGAGGACGTTGGCGGGCTTTCTTATTTACTAGAGCTCGCCAATGCTGTCCCTACAGCTGCCAATGTCGCTCATTATGCCAAAATCGTTGAGGAAAAGGCCCTCTTACGTCGATTGATTCGAGTGGCTACGAAAATTGTCGAGGACGGCTATACACGTGAAGACGAAGTAGAGGCATTATTAGGCGAGGCAGAGAAGAAAATGATGGAGGTTGCCAATCGAAAGAATGCAGGTGACTTTAAGCATGTTAAAGATGTGCTAGTGGAAACTTTCGATAATATTGAGCAACTGCAATCACAAAAGGGAGAAGTAACAGGTATCCCGACTGGCTTCCGTGATTTAGATAACATTACTGCAGGCTTTCAACGCAACGATTTAATCATTGTTGCTGCTCGTCCATCTGTAGGGAAAACAGCCTTTGCATTGAATGTTGCGCAAAGTGTTGCTGTACAAGCTCGTGAAAATGTTGCAATCTTTTCTTTAGAGATGGGTGCAGAGCAACTGGTCATGCGTATGCTTTGTGCAGAGGGAAATATTGATGCACAAGTTTTACGTACAGGTGCTTTAACTACAGAAGATTGGGGTAAACTAACTATGGCAATGGGTAGTTTATCGAATTCAGGGATTTTTATTGATGATACTCCAGGTGTACGTATCAATGAAATCCGTGCAAAATGTCGTCGTTTAGCTCAGGAGAATGGACTAGGAATGATCTTAATTGATTATTTACAGTTGATTCAGGGGAGCGGCAAGCCAGGAGAAAACCGTCAGCAAGAGGTATCAGAGATTTCCCGTTCTTTAAAGGGATTAGCCCGTGAATTAAAGGTACCTGTTATTGCGTTATCACAGTTATCTCGTGGTGTTGAGCAACGACAAGATAAACGGCCAATGATGAGTGACTTACGTGAATCGGGAAGTATTGAGCAAGATGCTGATATTGTTGCGTTTTTATACCGTGATGATTATTACGATAAAGAATCTGAGAATAAAAATATGATCGAAATTATCATTGCGAAACAACGTAATGGTCCAACAGGAACTGTTACATTGGCCTTTAAAAAAGAATTCAATAAATTCATTAATGTGGATTGGTCACAAATGCCACCTCCACCGCCACGTGATTAGTCAAGTTACTCGTCATTCAGATAAGTTGCCTATTAGTAATGAAATATTACCCTTAGATTAAATTAATCTGAATGTTCGATAATATTCATACCATTCTGTTATTAAACACGAACGTTGAATCAGATTTTTTGATTTTATGTTCGTGTTTTTTCGCTATTTTTTATTGACGAGTTGTTTCTATCATTGTTACAATAATTGAGGCTTGAAAATTGAGATACAAAGGTATCTAACGGAGGTGCTGATTATGACATCAGTAGTAGTTGTAGGAACACAGTGGGGAGACGAAGGAAAAGGTAAAATTACAGATTTCCTTTCGCACAAAGCCGATGCCATCGCTCGTTTTGCCGGTGGAGATAATGCAGGACATACCATTAAAATTGATGGTGAAACTTATAAATTACATTTAATTCCATCAGGGATCTTCTATAAAGATAAAACTTCAGTAATTGGTAATGGATTAGTTGTGAATCCAAAATCATTAGTAACAGAGCTTAAAGGTTTACAAGAGCGTGGTATTAATACAGATAATCTACGTATTTCTAATCGTGCACATGTGATTTTGCCTTATCATATTAAACAAGATATTGCGGATGAAGAAAGTCGTGGAGACAATAAAATCGGCACAACTTGTAAAGGTATTGGACCTTGTTATCAAGATAAAGTAGCACGTATTGGGATTCGTATGGCTGACTTACTTGATAAGGAAATCTTTGAGGAAAAACTACGTCATAATTTAGCCATTAAAAATAAGTTATTTGAGAAATTCTATGAAGTTGAAGGCGTAACATTCGAAGAAATTTTCGAGGAATACTATGGTTACGGACAAGAAATTGCTAAGTATGTTACGGACACGTCTAAAATTTTGAACGATGTCCTAGATGAGGGCGGTAAAGTGCTATTCGAAGGTGCACAAGGAATTTTACTTGATGTCGATCAAGGTACGTATCCATATGTAACATCTTCAAATCCTGTTGCTGGGGGAGTAGCGATTGGTGCAGGTGTAGGGCCATCACGCGTAACAAGCGTTATTGGTGTATCTAAGGCCTATACATCTCGAGTAGGAGATGGACCATTCCCAACGGAGTTGTTCGATGAAGTAGGTCAACAAATTCGTGAGGTTGGTCGCGAATATGGTACAACAACAGGTCGTCCACGTCGTGTAGGCTGGTTCGACACAGTCGTTGTTCGTCACTCACGCCGTGTAAGTGGCATTACTCATCTTGCTCTTAACTCTATCGATGTTTTATCGGGCTTAGAAACAGTAAAAATTTGTACAGCCTATAACTATAAAGGTGAAACAATCACAGAGTATCCAGCAAACCTTCATATTATTGAACAATGTGAGCCGATTTATGAGGAGCTTCCAGGCTGGTCTGAGGATGTAACAAGCTGCAGAACTTTAGAAGAGCTACCTGAAAATGCACGCCGCTATGTGGAGCGTATCAGCGAACTAACGGGCATTCAAATTGCTACTTTCTCTGTTGGACCTGCACGTGAGCAAACAAACGTGTTAGTGGACGTTTGGGAAGCATAATAAAATAAAATGAAAAGGGCGTGCCAAATGCGGCATGCCCTTTTTTAGTGAATATCTTTCTTCTTAAAGCGACCACCTTTTACCTCGGCGATATTACCGATGGCTAGAAAAGCATTGTCATCTATTTCAGCGACGATTGTTTTCAATTTAGATTCTTCTAAACGAGTAATAACGGTAAATATGACTTTCTTGTCATTCCCCGTATAAGCTCCCTCTCCGTGAAGGAAAGTAACGCCACGACCAAGTCGATCCATAATCGTTTGTCCAATTTCATCAATGTCATCACTTATGATATAAACAGATTTAGATTCTTCCAATCCTTGAATAACAATATCAATCATTTTATAGGCAATATAGTATGCAATGATGGAGTACATGGCTTGCTCCCAATTAAAAATAAATCCTGCCACCGTAAAAATAATGATATTGAAGAACATGATGATTTCACCAACTGAAAAAGGTGTTTTGCTATTAGCTAAAATAGCTAATATTTCAGTTCCATCCAATGAACCTCCATAACGAATGACAATTCCGACACCAACTCCTAAAATCATTCCTCCAAAGACTGTTGCCAATAATGTGTCTTCCGTAAATGGATGGATATTATGTAAGGCGAGTGTTGAAAATGAGAGTACGGTAATACCTAGACCTGTGGACAATGCAAAGGTTTTACCAATTTGTTTATAGCCTAAAAAAATAAAAGGTAAGTTTAAAATGAAGATGAAAATACCAAGGGGTAATTTTAATAAATGAGATGTGATAATGGAAACACCTACGATGCCACCATCCATAATGTGGTTGGGTACTAAAAACAGTTCCAAGCCCAATGCCATTATAATCGCGCCTAGCGAAACCATAATAATTCTTGCAAAAACTTTACGTATGCTATTTTTCTGAGGTCTCAACATTTTTGTTGTGATCTCAGAGGTTTGTGAATCACTCAATTTAATCGCTCCAATCAAATAGTGTACCTTCTATATATATTTTATCGGAATATTAAAAAAGTAAAAAGTATTAAGTCAAAATTCACTTGAAAAAATTTGAGAATAGTATACCGATGATAGTTAAATTGAATTTTAAGAACCAATATATGAATAAAATTACAGTATTTATAAACTATATAAAATATATTCTATGTAACAATAAGTAGATAAATAATACATTTACATTACAAAAGAGTGAAATCGTTCAAACGTCATTTTCTTTATGGTACATTATAGGGGTGCAAAAAATCCTTGTGGGTAAATCATCCTACAGTAGGGTAAAGTTGGAAGGGGCTTTATTGATGAATTCGTTTTGGAAAAGAAAAGAAGAAAACAATAGATTCACCTACAATTTTTCTTCTTTTAAAAAGGCTTCAATCATTGTAGTTTTAATGACAAGCCTAACGATTAACATGGGATTTGCTAAGGAATATAACAAAGAAAACTTAAATAAAATTTACCACGTATATGTGGGGAATGAATATATTGGTGCAGTATCTGATGAGAAAGCAATTCAAGAAATAATTGCATCAAAAGAAAAAGTGGCAAGTCAGCAATTCAAAGGTTTATCCATTGATGCTAGCTCAGCTGTTAAAATAATCCCAGAACAAGTATTTACAAATGAAACAAAAGATGCAGAAACATTATCAAAACTTAAGCAATCTTTAGTGGCCAAATCAGATGCCTTTACATTATTAGTAAATCACAAACCAGTAGTATCACTAAAGAATACGGAAGCTTATGAGAAAACTGTTCAAATGTTAAAGCTACAATATGTTTCTCAGCAAGAATTAGATAACTTATCAAAACGCCAAGCTAGCAATAATCTACCAGAATTAAAAGATGGTGAGTCTAGACTTCTAAATGTTTCCTTTAAACAAGGAGTTTCAGGGTTATCACAAAAAGTGACACCCACTGATATATTATCACCTGAGCAAGCCGTGAAGTTTTTAATGACAGGCTATCTTGAGCAAGAAACATATAAAATTGAATCAGGAGACGTGTTAGGGTCAGTTGCTAAAAAACATAATTTAACAACAAGTGAACTACTAGCTCTAAATCCGGATATCACAGTAGATACAGTTTTACAAATTGGACAAGAATTAAATGTTACTGTGGCAAAGCCATTTGTGACACTTGAAGTAAAAAAGGAAAAGAAAGTTGCGGAAGTCATTCCGTTTAAAAAAGTAATTGAAGAAGATCCTACTATGTATAAAGGTGAAAAGGTCATCAAGCAAGAAGGTGTTAATGGAAAAAAAGAAACAACTTATGCATTAACATCTGAAAATGGTACACAGACATCAAAAGTTGCCTTAGAGGAAAAAATACTTCAACAACCAGTAGATGAAATTGAAGTAGTTGGTACAAAGGTTATTTCTTCACGTGGAACTGGAGAATTTGCATGGCCAGCAGTCGGGGGCTATATTTCAAGTGGTATGGGTGAACGTTGGGGAGCCTTCCATCGTGGTATTGATATCGCTCGACCAAGTAACTATAATATTTTAGCTGCTGATAATGGTGTAGTTGTTGCTGCTGGCACTTCTGGCACCTATGGTAATCGTATTGTTATTAATCACAATAATGGTTTTACAACACTTTATGGACATTTATCTTCAATTAATGTTGAAGTCGGACAAGTAGTGGAAAAAGGTTCTGTGATTGGTATTATGGGTTCCACTGGAAATTCGACAGGTACACATTTGCACTTTGAAGTTGAAAAGAACGGTTCATTAGAAAATCCGTTATCTTATGTAGGCCGATAAAACATGTTGAATAGAAGGCAGTCCGAATAATGGACTGTCTTTTTCTATTATTTCCCGAGAAATAATTGTTGAATTACATCGCTTTTTGTCACAGTATTAGAGGGATTGAATATCGATTAATGCATAGAATCCGAAAGCATGATAGAGTTAAGAGTAGTGAATTTACAAATACACATTGTTTAAGAATAGATAAGAAGCGAAAGGGAGAGTATGTATGAATAAAACAATTTTAGTTGTTGATGATGAGAAACCAATCGCAGATATTTTGCAATTTAATTTAATAAAAGAAGGCTATAAAGTTATTTGTGCTTATGATGGTGATGAGGCATTAAAGAAAGTAGAGGAAGAGCAACCAGATTTAATGCTTTTAGATATTATGCTGCCAAAGCGTGATGGGATGGAAGTTTGTAGAGAAGTACGTAAAAAATATGATTTTCCGATTATTATGCTAACAGCTAAAGGCTCTGAAATTGATAAAGTATTAGGATTAGAGATGGGTGCAGATGATTATGTCACAAAGCCATTTAGTACAAGAGAGCTGATTGCACGTGTAAAGGCCAATATGCGCCGTTTACAAGTAGTCGCTCCAGCAGCAGAAGAGGCTGAGGAGGAGTCGAATGAGATTGTCGTAGGTTCGCTTGTTATTCAACCAGATGCTTATTTAGTAATGAAGCGTGATGAAGCAATTGAATTGACACATCGAGAATTTGAGTTACTTCATTATTTAGGGAAACATATTGGACAAGTAATGACACGGGAGCACCTCCTACAAACAGTATGGGGCTATGATTACTTTGGTGATGTACGAACTGTTGATGTAACAATTCGCCGTTTACGTGAAAAAATTGAGGATAATCCTAGTCATCCCGCTTGGATTGTCACACGACGTGGTGTAGGTTATTATTTACGAAATCCTGAACAGGAGTAATAGGAATGCAGAAAGTGAGCTTCTTTAAATCCATTCATGTCAAACTAGTGCTGATTTATATTTTATTAATATTGCTTGCTTTACAAATTATCGGTATCTATTTCGCTCGTGAATTAGAAAGAAATTTGAAGAGCAACTTCCAAGATTCCATTTTTCAGCGAGTTGACTTGATGCAATATAGTCTTCGTGAGGAAATTTTAAAGGAACGCGATGAAAGCATGCCTAAACTAGAGGAGAGCCTAAAGTCAATTGTTATGGAGTTTTCTACTGGTTTAAGGGATGTTTCAAATGGTGATATTTTAGAAATTCGTGTCATTGACGATAGACAAAGAATACTTGCAACATCTGAGCTTGAAAACCAGAATTTAATAGGTCAGCGCTCTAATACTGATCTTGTACGTCGAGCGATCTCTGCCGAAACACTGTTTGATATTATTAAGCTGGACAATAAGACGAGAAATCGTGTGTGGGTTTTAGCGAATCCCATTCGTGCGGGTGCAGGACCAGATGATGAAATCATTGGTGTACTCTATATTGAAGCCAATATTGAATCAGTTTTTGAACAAATGAATGATATTAATCAGATTTTCCTTGGTGGTACGGCAATGTCCTTGGTCATTACCATCTTCTTAGGTATTCTTGTGGCAAGAACGATTACACAGCCTATTGCTGATATGCGAAAGCAGGCTCAGGCAATGGCGAAGGGGAACTATTCTCGAAAGGTACGTGTATATGGTACAGATGAAATCGGCCAGCTAGCCATTACCTTTAATCATCTAACCAACCGTTTGCAGGAAGCACAATCGACCACAGAAGCTGAACGTCGAAAGCTAGATTCAGTTCTGAGTAATATGACAGATGGTGTAATTGCAACAGATCGTAAGGGACGTATTATTCTCATCAATGACCCTGCATTGGAATTACTGCATATTTCAAGAGATATTACATTAGGGCGTCCTATCGCCTCTGTATTGGGGATTGATCAGGAATATAGTTTTGAAGACTTAATTCATATGAATGATGCCGTGAATTTAAACTTCAGTACAGCAGATGCTCCCTATATACTTCGTGCTAATTTCTCTGTTATTCAAAAAGAAACAGGCTTTATTAATGGTCTGATTACTGTTTTGCACGATATAACAGAGCAAGAAAAGATTGAAATGGATCGTCGGGAATTCGTATCGAATGTATCACATGAGTTAAGAACGCCATTAACAACAATGCGTAGTTATTTAGAGGCACTTGCAGATGGTGCATGGAAAGATGAAAATATTGCTCCTACGTTTTTAAATGTGACACAAACCGAAACAGAGCGTATGATTCGTCTAGTAAATGATTTACTGCAGTTATCAAGAATGGATAGTTCAGATTACGAGTTGAATAAAGATATTGTCTTATTTAATTCATTCTTTAACCGCATTATAGACCGATTTGAAATGTCTAAGTCTGACAAGGTACATTTTGAACGATTATTCCCTGAAACCTCCTTTTATGTAGAAATTGATACGGATAAAATCACACAAGTTATTGATAATATCATTTCCAATGCTATTAAATATTCTCCAGATGGTGGCAATATTCGCTTTGGCTTTACGGGACAGGATGACATGTTGAAAGTCATGATTTCAGATGATGGCATGGGCATTCCTAAAGAAAATGTTGGCCGTATTTTTGATCGCTTCTATCGTGTGGATCGTGCACGCGCTCGTTCTATGGGAGGAACAGGCTTGGGACTAGCTATTGCGCGGGAAATGATTGAAGCACACGGCGGTAAGATTTGGGCTGAAAGTGAAGAAGGACAGGGTACAACAATTTTCTTCACATTACCATATGATGCAGATGAATTTGGTGAGGCAGGTGAGTGGGAATGAAATATATAGAGCCAGTTAAATCTGTTGTATTATTTCTACTTGTTATGCTGAGTGTGATTTTAACTTTTTTAATTTGGACCTATACACCTGATTATAAATATATTGAAAAAACAGAGGGAGAGGAAATTTTAATTAAGCCGCAAAAGGATATGGAGGATATTATTCGACCATACAAGGCTATTTTCCGTTCTGAAGAAGAGTTTACAGGCACAGTGTCTAATGCAGCTATGAAAGACATGATGAAAGTATTTAAAGGCTGGAATGTTTTAGATTTGGTGCCTGTAAACAATAATCTTTCTGCAAACTATGTGAATCAAATTATTGGCGCTGATCATCGAATGACAATATTTTTTACAGGAGAGATTCCATTTTCAGCTTTTAACACAACCTTTCAGTTCACTGATAAGGAATTACCAGAAACAACGTTCAATCGTATGATTATAGATTGGAGTAATTACAATAGCAAAGAATTGATGTTGTATTACATTAGTGGTAATAACCAATCATTATTCCGCTCACATGTCAGTGTGCCAAACATGAATCAATTTATACAGGAAGTCATAGAGCCTGCCAAAAAATATGAGGTTTTTAAAGAAGTAGAAAGAGAAGGCCATACATCTCTTTATTTGGCGAACAGTAATATTGAATCTGTAAAATATACGTATTTTATTGAGGATATTACGCCAGAACTATTTAAAAATGTATTATTCCCAGATCCAAATATTGTGCAGCGGAATGTGGAAAGTGCATCCTCTGAAAAATATACAGATGGTATGTCGTTAATGACCTTAGAAACAAATCTTAAATCATTAAACTATGTTTATCCTGCTGCAGAAAGTAGTATTAGAGTCGAGCCATCCAAGCTTTTAAAGGATAGCTTTGAATTTATTAATGAGCATGGAGGATTTACCGCAGATTTCCGCTATGCTTCATCCAATACCAATAAAAATCAAATAGATTATCAAATGTATTTGCAAGGTTTCCCTGTCTATAGCAATCATGTCATTACACGAATGACAACGATTTGGGGAGATAGTCGAATTTTCCATTATAAGCGCCCATACTTCTCATTGGATATGGATATATCATTGGAGAAAGAAATCAAAGAGTTAGCATCAGGTGCGGAAATCGCAGAGAGATTAAAAAGCGCTAACAGTATTCCTCTGTCTGATATCGATGAAATCGTCTTAGGCTATTATTTAACACAAAATCAAGAACAGAATATATTTATATTTGAACCTTGTTGGTTTGTTATTCGTAATGGTACATGGACTAAACTGACTCCTGAAGTATTAGGAGGTGTTAAAAATGGATTGGAATAGAACAAAATCTATTTTTATATTCGTTTTTTTAATACTGAACATCTTCTTGTATTCACTTTATGTCAATCGCTATAATGAAGCAAAAGATATTGAGGTACCAGGTGAAAGAACAATAGAAGCTCGTTTAAAGGATGATAATATTACGTATGGCACGTTACCAAATAATATTGAATCTGCTTCGTATATGACAGCTCAAGTGCATAAATTCACACCAGCCGAATTTAATAATAGTAACCAGCAAGTTAAATTTAAGGATGATAATAATACAAAGGCTCGTGTTATCTTTATGAGGCCTGTTAAATTACGTAATGTAAGTGATGACGCAAGCTTTACAGATTTTGTCCTAGCAAACATCATTGAAGGTGCATCTTATGCTTTATGGAAAATAGACCGCGAAGAACGAGTCGCAATTTTTTTCCAAAAGACAAACAATCGAATGTTCTATTATAGTGGTTCATTAAAAATAAAATGGAATGCTAATAACGAAGTAACAATGTATGAGCAAACAATGATTGATAATATTGAAGAAATGGAACAGCAGGAAACAGTTATTCCTCCACTTCAAATTATTCAAACTTTGTATGCAAAGGGACCGCTCAAGCCAGATTCTCGCATTACACAAATGAAACTAGGTTACTCAACGCTTGTTAAATTGACACGTACTCAGGTATTGGTGCCAACATGGGAAGTTCAAGTGAAATTATCTGATGGGACAAAAGAGGAGTACTTTGTGAATGCAGTAGAAGGTAAAGTCATCGAAATCCAGGAGGACAAGCAAGAGAGCGAAGAAGAAGACTGGGGAGTTGAATAATGCGATTTAGTGTTTTAGCAAGTGGCAGTACAGGGAATTCGATTTATGTAGAGAATGACGATCATGCTTTTATCGTTGATGCGGGTCTTAGTGGGAAAAAGATGGAGCAGTTATTTACAAAAATCGACCGTAATATGAAGCAGCTCAGTGGTATCTTTGTTACACATGAGCATAGTGATCATATTAAAGGAATTGGTGTACTGGCACGGAAATATAATGTACCAATTTACGCAAACGCCAAAACGTGGCAGGCAATGGATGGGCTTATTGGGGACATTCCTGTAGAGCAACGTTTTGAATTTGAAATGGATACAGTGAAGCATTTTGGTTCTTTAGCTGTTGAATCCTTTGCTGTTTCACACGATGCAGCAGATCCAATGTTCTATACTTTTCATGAAAATGATCGCAAGCTTGTTATTATTACAGATACAGGCTATGTCAGTGATCGTATGAAAGGAATTATTCGAGGCGCTGATTCTTTTGTCTTTGAAAGTAATCATGATGTCAATATGCTGCAAATGGGACGCTATCCTTGGTCTATTAAACGTCGTATTTTAAGTGATGTAGGACATGTGTCTAATGAGGATGCAGCAATTGCAATGAGTGAGGTTGTATTTGATAAGACGACCAATATTTATCTTTCACATTTAAGTAAAGATAATAATATGAAAGAGCTAGCACGTATGAGTGTCGCACAAACCTTACAATCTTGTGGCATCCTTGTTGGTGAGCATGTTCATCTATTTGATACGGATGCAGAAGAACCAACAAAATTGGTGACGGTTTAATCATAGGCTATTTAGACAAAATTTGAAGCTGTTCAACGCATAAAAAAATGCATTGAGCAGCTTTTTTTATGCCTATTTTATTTGTTTTTCATCTGATTTTAATGTTTGAATCGTAAGATTAGGGTAACAACTAATTAGATAGCACTCAAAGGAAAGGATGACGAACATGAGCTATTTCCAAGATGATGATAAAAACAGTGATTTCCTTAAAAATGATGAAGTACCGAAATCACCTCTTCAAGAAAGACTAGAGCGCGAGGAGCAAGAAATGCAGACTAAGCGCATGAAAAAGAAAGGTGGAGGAGGTAAAGGCGGCTATTTCTTTAGTGGTCTGGTCGGTGTCATTATAGGTGCTTTACTTGTGTGGCTTATGCTACCGGGACTTGTCAATCAAATGCCTGGAACAACAACAAGTAATACAGGAAAAAATAACACAACAATTAATCAGGTAGCTACAGAAGTAACGACAGATGTGACAACTGCAGTTGATAAAGCCTCACAAGCAGTTGTTGGTATCACAAATATTCAAGAAGTCACAAGCGGAGGTTTTTGGAGCCCACCATCAACGACAACAAAAGAAGCGGGAAGCGGTTCAGGTGTCGTTTATAAAATTGAAGGTGACAAAGCCTTTATCATCACAAATAACCATGTTATTGAAGGGGCAAAGCAGTTAGAGGTCACAATGCCAGACGGAACAAAAGAACCAGCTCAATTAGTGGGTCACGATGTTTGGACGGACCTTGCAGTTATTTCTATTAACTCTAAAAATGTTAAAACAGTTGCGACATTCGGGAATTCGGATGTATTAAAACAAGGCGAAACAGTGATTGCCATTGGTAACCCACTTGGTTTAGACTTCTATGGTTCTGTTACAACTGGTGTTGTTTCTGGTAAAGACCGTTCTGTACCGGTAGACTTAAATGGTGATGGCACAGAAGATTGGCAACAAGAAGTATTGCAAACAGATGCTGCGATTAACCCAGGGAATAGTGGTGGAGCACTTGTGAACTTAGCTGGAGAATTAGTAGGAATTAACTCCATGAAAATTGCTGAATCCTCAGTGGAAGGTTTAGGGTTCTCTATTCCAATTAATTCAGCTATTCCAATTATCGAGGAATTAGAGAAAAATGGAGAAATGAAACGTCCAACAATGGGAGTTTCACTTGCAGATTTAACAGATGTGCCATCATTCTATCAACAACAAACATTAAAATTACCTGCAGAGGTGACAACAGGCGTTGTTGTAACAGATGTCATGAATAACTCACCAGCCTCAAAAGCAGGAGTTCAACAATACGATGTTATTGTAGAGATGGATGGTCAAAAAATCGAAACAACTATAGATTTACGTAAACATTTATATAATGACAAAAAAATTGGTGATAAGCTAACATTAAAAGTGTACCGTCAAGGTAAATTAGTCGAGCTATCACTAACATTAACAAACGGTAATACATTGTAAAGAAGATGAAAAGCGATGGAGATCTAATCAATCTCCATCGCTTTTTTTGTGAGGATGGAGAAAATACTTTTATGAAATATTGTGGATAACTAGAAAATTGTGAATACTAATTCCGCACAGTAAATCGGGAGTAAAAGGCACTTCTTCCATACATGCTATTACTTTGTTACAATAGATTGTGGATAACATAGACTGATTTGTGAATAAGTTTGTGGAAATTTCGGAAAATAAGGAGACATCAAAAAATGGAAAAGTACAGCTGTGAAAGCCATATAGATCACGCTTTAGACATGTTTGTAGCAGAGCAAAAAGTGTTCCCAATTATGGATAAAATCGAAGAGGATAAAAAGTTATCCACAAAGTGTAGCTACTGTGAACAGGCAGCAGAATATATTGTATCAAGTAAATAACTTTACACAATATATAGAGAGTGCTTGTGGATATGTTGATAACTTTTGTGGATAATTTGTTTGTAAATGAATTGTAAAGGTGGATAACGTGTGAATATAACGATTGTATCAGTCGGCAAACTAAAAGAAAAGTACTTAAAAATGGGGATCGATGAGTACGTAAAACGTCTTGGCGGCTATGCAAAAATGGATTTGGTTGAAGTGCCAGACGAAAAGGCACCTGAACAACTAAGTGAAGCCGAAATGGATATCGTCAAGAAAAAAGAGGGCGAACGCATCCTAACGAAAATCAGTCCAGATGCCTATGTAATTGCCCTAGCCATCAACGGCAAAATGAAAACCTCCGAACAAATGGCTGCCGACATCGAATCCCTCATGACCTACGGCAAAAGCAAAATCGCCTTCGTCATCGGTGGCTCCCTCGGTCTTCATGAAGATGTGTTAAAGCGTGCAGATGAGCAGCAATCTTTTGGTAAGATGACACTTCCTCACCAGCTCATGAAGCTTGTGCTAGTCGAGCAGATTTATCGTAGTTTTAGGATTATGAAGGGTGAACCGTATCATAAGTAAGGGCGGTTTTCTTAGTTCTATACATCTAAAAAGCTACATTTTAGAGGAAAGAGAATACCTGAAAGATAATTATATAATGCGAAATTTGTAGAAAAAGTATCAGGCACTATTAATAGTGCCTGATACTTTTTAGTTTTATCGGAAGTAGATTGGGTATTAACTATCATAAGCAAGTTATATAGCAAGAAAGGATTGTAGGAATAATCGAAAGAGAAAGGAGTTATAGCCAACATGTTGTTGAGTAAAAAGTTTTTATTGGTCTTAAGTACAATCGTAGCCTGCATGTTGTCTGGTTGTGGAGAGAAGCAGAAGCTTGAAGATGGATCTGAACTGATCAATAAAAATCAATTTGTTTTTGCTACTTCTGGTGAATTTAAGCCATTTAGTTATATAAATGACGATCTTACAATGTCGGGCTTTGATATTGAGGTTGGTGAAGCGATTGCAAAGGAAATGGGCCTTGAGCCGGTTCAGAAACGAATCAAGTTCAAAGGGATTGTTGAAGGGGTGAAAACGGGAAGAGCGGATGCAGCCGTTGCAAGTCACACGATTAACCCGCAGCGGAGTAAACATGTTTCTTTCTCTACCCCCTATTATTATTCAGGACCGAAAATTTTCACCAGACCGGATAGTAAAATTAGGACTGTTGAAGATTTAGAGGGAAAGGAAGTAGCTGTTGCAAAAGGATCAACATATGCCGATACAGCTTCCAAGTATACAGACAACATCAAAACATATGACAGCGATATTACGGCATTAAAGGCATTAAGCAGTGGGCGTCATGATGCAGTAATTACAGATTTTGTTACAGGAAAAACTGCTGAAAAGGAAGGTTTTAAGATTAAAGGACAACAATTAATTAATCGCAGTGAACAAGCGATTGTGTTGCCTCAGGATAATCCAAAGCTAGTGAAGCGAGTTAATGAATCTTTGGAACAACTTCGGGAAAATGGAACATTGACTCAAATCAGTATCAAATATTTTGGTGAGGACATTACCAAAAAATCAGAATAAACCAATGCTATAAAAGAAAGGAAGTAGTACTTTGCCAAGTTTTTCACATTTTTTTCAAATACTAATGGAAACAAAAGGTGTATTCTTTAAAGCTATGCTTTTAACATTAGAGCTGACGGTGGTTTCTATCTTACTGGGAATCATCATCGGACTAGTCTTTGCCTTATTAAAAATTTCTAATATAAAAATTTTAGAACTTATTTCAGATATATATGTCTATTTGGTTCGAGGAACACCACTGATTGTTCAAATATTTATCCTCTACTTCGGAATTAGCGGGATTTTCCTTCTCCCTGATTTTTGGGCTGCTTCCCTTGCTCTAGCGCTACATAATGGAGCTTATATTTCTGAAATCCTTCGGGGAGCAATTCAGTCAGTCGATAATGGCCAATTTGAAGCAGGACGCTCTTTGGGAATGACAAAGACACTGACATTAAGAAGGATTATTCTCCCACAGGCATTCCGTAGAGCATTGCCGCCTTTAGGCAATCAATTTATCATCAGTTTAAAAGATTCTTCGTTAGCCGCATTTATCTCCATGAATGAGCTGTTTAATGTGGCGACAACACTTGGGTCGAATAATTTCGATGAAATGACCTACTTACTCATTGTAGCAGTCTACTATTTATTGTTGGTAGCGTTGATGACATTTGTAGTGAACCGAACTGAATTAAAATTAGCAGTAAGCGACAGATAGGAGCTGAAAAAATTGGAAACTAAGGAAATGATTAAAATAAGTCAATTGAATAAATCGTTTGGAGACTTACATGTATTGAAAAATATCGACATGACAGTCTATGAGAGCGATGTTGTTTGTCTAATAGGATCGAGTGGGTCAGGGAAAAGCACCCTCCTTCGCTGCTTGAACTTTTTAGAAAGAAAAGATAATGGCAATATTATAATTGAGGGAAATGAAGTCAATCCACGGACAGATGATCTTAACAAGATTAGAGAAAAGGTTGGGATGGTGTTTCAAAATTTTAACTTATTCCCACATAAAACGGTTTTAGAAAATATTATTGAAGCACCTGTTATGGTAAAGGGTGTAGACAAAGAAAAAGCTATCATCAAAGCAAAACAATTACTGAAAAAAGTAGGTTTGGAGGATAAGTCGGATGTCTATCCTAGTAAACTATCAGGGGGGCAAAAGCAACGGGTGGCGATTGCTAGAGCACTTGCGATGGAACCAGACATTATGCTTTTTGATGAGCCAACATCGGCACTCGATCCTGAGCTTGTGGGAGAGGTTTTAACAACCATGAAAGATTTGGCTGAAGAAGGAATGACTATGGTTGTTGTAACCCATGAAATGGGATTCGCAAAAGAGGTAGCTGATTGGATTGTCTATATGCATGATGGGAGAATTATTGAACGCGGCACACCTGAACAATTTTTCAATCATCCAAAAGAGGAGAGAACACGAGAATTTTTAACTGCAACAATGCTTAAATAAAACTAAAAGGTTCTGAACAGTAATGTTAGGATCTCTTATGGTTTTGCATTAAATATTCGATTACTAGATAAAGCTTGTACAGAAAAACTGTACATAGACTCGTTACAGCCAACCTTATCATGAGTAAGTGAAATTTAAATAGCAAAAGGAGAAATTGCAAAGCGCAATTTCTCTTTTTGCTGGAACGGTACTTATTTAATTATAACTCAACTTCGGTAACTTCATTATTACCATTACCATTACCATTGCCATTGCCATTGCCATTGCCATTGCCATTGCCATTGCTATTACCATTACCGTTACCGTTACCGTTGCCGTTGCTATTGCCGTTGCCATTGCCCGGCTTTTCAACCAATACATCAAATGTTAATGTGTGGTCACCATACGTTGCTGTAATTGTCGTAGTACCTTGACCTTTACCTTTTACAGCCCCTGCTTTTACAGTAGCTATTTTATCATTTGCTACTTCGTAGGTTGCAAGCGTAGTAACATCTTTTTCTGTTGTTCTACCCTCAAAAGTAGTTACTTCAGTAATCTTAACCATAACCTCTTTACCTATTCTAGTTTCAACCTGAGCTTGGTCAATTTCTAGTGTTATGATTGGTGTTTCTACAACAGGTGCTTTTACTGTAACATTTACCGTAACTTCATGATCACCATATGAAATAGTAATCGTAGTCGTGCCCTCACCTACAGCAGTTACTAATCCATTTGCTATTGTTGCAACATTTTCATCTCCCACAACATAAGTTGCTTTTGAAGTTACATCTTCCTCTGTTGCTTCACCTTCTGGAGGAGTAGATGTCTCTGTTACCGTAAGTTGTGCAGATTCCCCAGCTGTTAGGTCTAGCTCAGTTGGATTGACAGAAAGTGTTACTTTTGGTTCAACTACATCTTTTTCAAATATTAATGCTTCACCAATATTCCCTGCAGCGTCTTCAATTTTTACTGATACAGCATTAGTTTCTGTTGTTACTGGGAATGTGAAGCTACCATCTTGATTTAATTCAAAAGGAACTGGCGCTTGTATTTCGCCATTCACAGTCGCAATATAGGAAGCTTTTAATTTATCATTTAAATTGTAGTTTAAACCATATAAATATAACTCTTCATTGTAGTCGATATACTTATCTGTTACCTTTCCTGTAGCGACATCTTCAGCTACTGAACCAGTAATTTCTGGTTTAGTCGTTTTCACGATAATTGGTCCAACATAATCGGAAACTACCCCTGATGCCGCAAGACCAGTAAAGTCAATAGTATAGAGACCATCTGGAATTGCTGTGGCAGGTTCTGTTCCCCATGGTTTGTATTGCCCAGCGATATTTAGCGTATAAGAGCCTTTTCCTAGCGCAGTACCTGCATGTAGATAACCGATGTAGCCATCACCATATTCTCCACCCTGAGGATTCATAATATCCCATAGCTCGATATAGTTAGTTGTTACATCGCCAGTTAATGTAAATGAAAGTACAGCTGAATCTTTCACGCCATCTCCATTAAAGGATAGGTCTGTTTCTGTAATCTTTAAATCTTTAATTTCAGTTACTGCCTCACTTCCAAAGTCAGCTGCGAATGGCAATGAAATTTCTGTAGCACCACCGCTGATGTGAATATACCCCAGTATTTCCGAGCCGTTTGGAGCTGTAGCTTGTGAAGCCGTTAATGTAAGATTTAACACTTGCTCACCAACTAGATTAAATGTTGGCTGGTCGACTGTAACAGTTGCATCACCAAATGATTTTGTCACATCAATTGATACATTATAATTACCGCCGTTCCCCTTTATATCTTTTACTAAAACTTGTTTCGTTACGGAAATATCCTGGTCTTTAAGTGATTGTGGACCAAAAGTAACTGTCCCTTTTAAGTTTTCTGAAACAGCTCCTGTTCCATCTAAAATTGCACTATCCAATGCATAGGCAAGAATTTCTGGATGTGCTGCAGCATAAGCATTTACACGACCTGCACCTTGAGAGAACACATCGTATTTTGTTTTATCTAAAACCTTTGCTGTATTAGAAAGCGCCACTTTTATGTCGAACGCATTCCAATCAGGATTTGCTTGTTTAAGTAATGCAACAATACCTGTAATATGCGGTGTTGCCATAGAGGTTCCTGTTTTACGATCATATGCCTCTGCATAATCTGCATTAGGGAAGTCCTTTTTATACATTGGAATCGTTGACATAATGTTTGTTCCAGGTGCACTTACATCTGGTTTAATATCAAAGTTTGGCGTAGATGGGCCACGGGAGCTTGAATCGTTTACTTCATCCCCCAGTGTCTTTGTGGAAGTAAATTGACTAAAGCTAACTTTTCCAGTTCCACCGGCTAATGCAGTACGAATTGCATTGCCATCCGTTTGGGACATATCAAATGTTGGTAGAAAAGCAAAGGAATCACCCAGGAATGTACCTGAAATATTAGGTGCATTTGTTCCACCAGCAAAGTTATGAATAATTGTGGCGACTGCTCCATTTGCCTTTGCATTCGCAATTTTATCAACAAATGCGATACTGCCACGAGAGATTAATGCCACTTTACCTTCTACATCGATTCCCTCATAGTCTTTTACTTCTCCGTTTCCAGGAATAGCAACTAGGTCAAATTCTCCTTGAAGCTGTGTTGCTAAATCCCTTCCAAAAGTTGTGCCCATTAATGGGAGCTGTTTTGTTAGGTTGTAGTCACCAACTGTAACATTCACTTCACCGTTATACATTGTTTCAGGATTTGTTGTGTTACCCACAGCAATTCCTAAACGAGCGGTTGCAGGCGTGCCCATTGTTCCTCGATTTGGGCCGGAGTTCCCTGTTGCAATTACTCCGATTGTTCCAGCCATCATTGCATTATTAATAGCAAATGAACCAGCGTCCGTTTCAGAGTTAGCCCCCCCACCAAGAGAAAGGTTGATTATGTCCATTTTTTCTGTTACAGCCGTTTCAATTGCTTTAACAATACCAGATGTAGCCCCACTTCCATATGCACCAAGAACACGGTAAGCATAAAGGTCTACTTTTGGAGCAATTCCTTTAATGCCGAAATTGTTAGCTCCAATTGCTGCAATGGTTCCAGCAACATGGGTACCGTGAGAAGTATAGAACGAGCTTCCCTTTTCATTAAATTCAGGTGTTCCAGCAGGACGCTCAGAAGGCAAGGTTTCCGATGCATCGTCATCTGCCCGAGGCTTTGTGTAAGTTGATGAATTTGGAATGAAGTTTTTCCCACCCTTGTAAATTCCGGCGAACTCAGGGTGATCTGTGTCAATACCAGTATCTAATACTGCTACCTTTATACCTTGTCCTTCAATTCCTTCATTCCAAAGCTGTTCGATGCCGAGGAAAGAAATACTTGTATTCATTTGAGCCTCTAATTGATCTTCCTTAATCAGTTCTGATGATTTCATTGTATTATCTTCAGATGCGTAAACAATTGCATCAGGTTCAATTAATGTTATTCCTTCTATTGAAAGCAGCTTTGGGAGATCATTTGCTTTCACAGTTGCTGCAAAACCGTTTAAAACAGTATCAAATGTGTAGCCTTGAGTCATTTGAACATTTTTAGTAGCTAATTCTTTCTTAACTTGTGCTTGTTGAGATTTTACATTTGATCGAACTTCATTTGCTCGCGCATTAGAGAACTTTTGGCCTTTCAATTGGCTCATTCCTTGCTCTAGTGCCACAGGCTTTTCAGATAAATGTACGATGACTGCAACTTCTTGATTGCCTGATACATTTTGTAAGCTTTCGTGAAGAGTTGGACCATCTTTAGACAAGCTTAGCTGTTCAGCGATAGCCGCCTTTAATTGAAGTATGCTTTCACTTTGGCTATCCTGCTTGAATGGTTTCGAATCTTCAGCATTAGCACTCGATAATGGAACCAATAGAAAAAGCACCATAACGAAAGCTATCATACTACTTAAAAACTTCGTAAACTTAAACTTTTTCAAATCTCATTTCTCCCTCCGCTCTTAATTATCACACTTTTCAGTTTAGTGTGATATTTCCAATTTATCACAGGTGAGATAATTCGAATATCGTAATATTGAAAAATCTCAAAATATTGATAATTAGTATTACTTTTTCAAAAATGAATTAATTCTATTTTCCTAGTAATTTAATAAAAAAGTAGAACTTTCAAATGAGTATTTACTTACAGTAATTCATACTTTTTATCACTAAAGAGTTTTATAAAAAATCCATTTGACGTTCTGTATTATTTTTTGTACGATATTGAAGAAAAGAATGCCCGGACTAGAACGGGAGAGGTTCATAGCTGATACCCTCTATAAAAAACTATGGAAACATGACAATATGCCATGTCCATATCGGACGTGGCTTTTTTTATCTGTTTACTTATGTTTTAAATAGAATGATTGGTGATGCCTCTCTTGAAAAGTGTTGGGAAACATTTTACAAGGAGGTTTTTTTATGTCTGGCAGAAGTCATGAAGAAGGATTAAAGGATTTGACCCTATTAGGTAATCAAGGTACAAAGTATTCCTATGATTATGCACCTGAGGTATTAGAGGCAGTGGATAATCTTCATGCTAATCGAGATTATTTTGTTAAGTTTAATTGCCCAGAGTTTACTAGTTTATGTCCGCTTACAAATCAGCCGGATTTTGCAACGATGTACATTTCATATATCCCAGATAAAAAAATTGTTGAAAGTAAATCTCTAAAGTTGTATTTATTCAGTTTTAGAAATCACGGCGATTTCCATGAAGATTGCGTTAATATCATTATGAATGATTTAATTGCATTACTTGATCCAAGATATATAGAGGTTTGGGGGAAATTTACTCCACGTGGGGGTATCTCGATTGATCCATGGTGTAACTATGGGAAGCCAGGAACTAAATACGAAGAAATCTCCAATTATCGTTTAATGAACCACGATCTTAACCCAGAAAAAATTGATAATCGATAAATGAAGCAAGACAGAGGTTTTTAGCTACCCTCTTAAAAAAACTAAGAAGAAAGCAGCACTTTTTCTTAGAGTGCTGTTTTTTCGATATAAGGGAGTCTTTATAGATGAAAAAGGAAAAAGCAATTGTAGTATTTAGTGGAGGTCAGGACAGCACAACTTGTTTGTTCTGGGCAAAAGAACGCTTTGAAGAGATTGAGGCAGTAACTTTCGATTATGGTCAAAGGCACCGTCTTGAAATTGACTGTGCGAAGGTGATAACAGAGGAGCTTGGTATCAAGCATCACATACTTGATATGTCTCTCCTGAATCAACTTGCTCCAAATGCATTGACACGACAAGACATAAAGGTGAAGGACGGAGACAATGGTGAGCTCCCATCGACTTTTGTGCCTGGCCGCAATCTCCTTTTTCTTTCATTTGCGGGCGTTTTAGCGAGCCAAGTAGGGGCAAAGCATATTGTAACAGGTGTTTGTGAAACTGATTTTAGTGGATATCCGGATTGCCGAGATGTCTTTATTAAATCCTTAAATGTAACGTTAAATTTATCGATGGATGATTCCTTTGTGATTGATACACCCTTGATGTGGCTGAATAAGGCACAAACATGGGAATTAGCTGATCAGCTTGGGGCACTTGAGTTTGTACGACAAAGAACGTTGACTTGCTATAACGGTGTCATAGCAGATGGATGTGGTGAATGCCCAGCATGTAAATTGCGAAATAAAGGGCTTGATGAGTATTTAAGTTATAGGAAGGAGTCTTAAGGCATGTCAGATTTTAAAATCGTTGAGAGACTCCAGAGAATTGATGTGGATATTCAAAGAAATCAATTGAAATATCATGCAAAGCGTGTTCTCATAAGCAAAGAATTTACTTTCGATGCTGCCCATCATCTACATCATTATGAAGGGAAATGTAAAAATCTACATGGGCATACCTATCGAGCTATATTAGGACTGAGTGGCTACACAGATGAACGTGGTTTGATGATTGATTTCGGTGATATAAAAGAAATATGGAAACATAAAATAGAGATTCATTTGGATCACCGTTATTTAAATGAAACGCTTCCACCCATGAATACGACGGCAGAGAACATTGTTGTTTGGATTTACGAAAAGTTGACTGAGGCTTTGCTTGATGAAGGATATAACGGTGTGCGTGTAGAGTTTATCAGGCTTTACGAGACTCCAACAAGCTATGCAGAAGCTAGAAGGGAGTGGATGGAAGTTGAGTAAAGTACCTGTTATCGAGATTTTTGGGCCAACGATTCAAGGAGAGGGTATGGTCGTTGGCCAGAAGACGATGTTTGTAAGAACTGCGGGCTGCGATTATTCCTGTTCTTGGTGTGATTCATCGTTTACGTGGGATGGCAGTGGAAAGCACCTTATTGTCCAAATGACAGCGGAAGAGATTTGGTCTGAGTTGAAACGTTTAGGGGGCAATGGTTTTTCATTTGTCACAATTTCAGGCGGCAATCCTGCACTCAATCCGAATTTAGCAGAGCTTATTGCCATTTTAAAAGAAAATGACATAAAAATCGGGGTAGAAACACAGGGGAGTAGGTGGCAAAAGTGGATGTATGAGATTGATGAACTGACAATTTCACCAAAGCCACCTAGTTCTGGAATGACCACAGACTACTCGGTGCTCTCTTATATCTTCGAAAAACTTAAAGATCGGAACAGCAATCACCATGTATCCCTCAAAATAGTCGTTTTTAATCAAGAGGATTACGATTATGCTAAACAAATTCACCATCGATATCCCATGATTCCTTTTTATCTTCAAGTCGGTAATGATGATCTCACGGCAACTGATAATTCACAATTAATGATGAATTTATTGGATAAATATCGTGCACTGATTGATAGAGTAATGAAGGATGAGGATTTAAGAGATGTTAAAGTACTGCCACAGTTACATGCCCTTGTGTGGGGAAATAAAAGAGGCGTGTAGGGTGCTCTTACCAAAATTAAATTTACTTGAGGAGTAATAGTTTGAGAATATTATTTTATTTATTATCTATTGTTATTGCTAATGTGGTAACGGCAGCATTTGCACCATTCCATTTTGGTATGTTTATTGTTCCAATGGGAACGCTTTTAATTGGGGCAACCTTTATTTTTCGGGATCTAGTACAAAATAAATATGGTAGAAAAAAGACGTATTTATTTATTATTACAGCTTTAATTTTATCAGCTGTGGTGTCATTCCTACTAGGTGATACACTTTTAATTGTGGTAGCCTCAGCGCTATCATTTGTTGTCGCTGAAACGGCTGATACTGAAATTTATACTCGGTTAAAATTACCAATGGCTTGGCGTGTGTTCTACAGTGGTATTGTTGGAGGATTTCTAGATTCTGCAATTTTCGTAGTAATCGGCTTAAGTCCACTTGGTGCCAATATATTGCCATGGGAAGCGGTACCTGCCGCCATCTTGGGGCAAATTATTGTGAAGACGATTATACAAATGATTGGCGCAATTATTTTAAATAAAGTTGGGCCAATGAAAGAAAAATATATTATTCCAGAATAATTATTCCTTATTATGAAGATACGGATCACAAGTAAGCTTTTTAAAAACAGGCCCATTCGCTTTATTCGAATGGGTCTGTTTGATTTATATTCTTTCTAATGTACCTCTTGCATTTTTTATGCTGTTTTCTTTTGTTTAAGGTCTAAATGATAACTAAAGAAAGTTAGTAGACTTGCACTGACGGCAACTATACCACCGACCCATGTGACATTCATCAAATTTCCTTGATGATATACAATGCCGCCTAATGCAGACCCAAAAGCGATGCCTACGTTACTTGCCACGGGCATAAGAGAAGCAGCGAGTCCTTTAGCATCTGGTTTATAAATTTCGGCCAAATCTATTAAATAAAGTTGAGTAGATGTTGTTAAGAGGATGGCCATTAGTGACATTAGTCCGATGTTCGCTAATCCTAAAGTAAAATGGTTTGTTGTCCAAAATAAGCTTGTCAATACAATAGCTTGTGCGAGAAAGACAAACCGAAGTCGGCCGATGGCATTGTGAGTGGCAATTTTACCGGCAAGAATGTTGCTGAAAATCGAAAGAAAGCCGTAGCCGAATAAGATTAAACTTATAGAATTATTTGGTGCACCCATTCCCTTTAAAATAGGAACAAGGTACGTAAAGACTGCATAGGTTGCACCAAACCCGAGAGCAGGAATGAAAAAGGCAATTAAAATTCGAGGCTGAATCATTAAAGAAAATTGATCCCGTATTGAGCTTCGTACTTGGCTGAGTCGAGTAGGTAAGACAAAAAAAGATGCCGCAAACGCCAACCCTCCGAGAAGAGTGGTTAACATAAAAGTGGCATTCCAGCCGTACCATTCAGCGATTACAATTCCAATGGGTACTCCAACTACATTGGCCAGTGTAAAACCACCGAAAACAAATGATATAGCAAGGCCGCGTTTATTAATCGGCATGGTTTCGCTTGCAACAATCATGGCTAGAGAGATCAATACACCTGTTACAATCGCGGTCATAACCCGAAGTATAAGGAGCATAATATAGCTCGTTGAAATTACACACAGAGCATTTAAGGCAATGAAGGAACCTATCAAAAACAACATCCATTTACGCTTTGGAAAATGGCTTGTTGCTGACATCACGAGTGGTGTAGCGATGGCAAATGTGATAGCGAACGCAGAAACGAGTGTGCCTGCTTTTGCATTTGTCATATGAAGGCTTGAAGAAATATCAGTTAAGATCCCGACAATAACAAATTCGCTTGTCCCAAGAACAAATGTTAATAATGCAAGTGTTAAGATAAGTAACCAATGTCGCTTGGATAACTGTGTATGATGCATAAATACCTCTTTCTTTGAAGAATGTAACTGTGCTACTTAGTAGACACACAATTTAAACATCATATCATAAAATGCATTTATGAGAAATTAGATTGGTTTTCTGTAAATATCAGTGTTTGTTTCCAGTTATTCCTCTAAAGAAGGATTTTGTAAATATTACTCGAATTTTTTAATTGGAAGATTAACTTTACAATTTTATCAATTTGATATCTATACATAATAAGGGGATAAGGGGGATTCACATGATTCAATTCCTTCAGATGGGAGCCAATACAGTTATAAGTTCCCAAAAAGGTAGTGTTACTATTAGCTACGAAATGTCTAATTCGATCGATATTTCGTTAACTGCATTCCTTTTAACGGATGTAAACAAGGTACAAGGAGATAGCGGCATTATATTTTATAATCAACCAACTAGCTTATCTGGTGCAGCTACCCTGATACCACCTGAGAATGTAGGGAATATAAAAATACATAAAATGAATTTCGACATGAGTAAAATCCCTGAAGGTATTACTAAAATAGCTATAACACTTACAGAAGATAATAGCCGAGGTTTTTCAAATGTGAAAAATTTAAAGGCAGAAATACGTACTGATAACAATATTATCAATTTAGCACCAGCTAATTTTGCAAATGAAAATGGAATCGTAGTATTAGAATTATATCTAAGAAATAGTCAGACAAAGGTGAGATCTATTTGGCAGGGATTTGATTCTGGGTTAGAGGGGTTATGTGAAAATTACGGTGTTGAGGTTGAACCTGAAGAACAAAACAAGCTTTCTGAATCAACAACTATAAAAAAACAAATGCTGATAGAACCTGATCAATCATTAAATGTTCCAGAAAGTACAAATAGACAAAACATGTTATCACAGATAAATCTTGAAAAGGTAAAGGGGAATGTCAGTCTCACCAAAGGTCAAAAGCCAGTTATCATTGATAAAACGCCTGAAATTACTGCTACGGTATCATGGCAAACTGGTACTGACTACGATATATATGCTTTAGTCTATACAAAGGATGGTCAGCAGATCGATGTAGCTATGTTTGGGGCGAAAAATACACCCCCACTTAGGAGTTTTCACAACGGGGTAGTCGAACACATGGGGGATGTTGGGAGAGATGCTGGTTCAACAAAAACTGAAGTGATCAAATTGAGATTAAATAATAATGTTTTAGCTGTTGTTCCTGTGGTTTATTCCGCCCAATCAAATGGCACAGGCTCATTCTACAGATATAAGGTGTCTATGAGTATAGATAATCATAATGGAACCTCCGTTACTATTTTTGCTAAAAATGCTAATAATAATGATAGAATTTATTCCTGTGTGCCTGGAATACTTCATAATACTCCAGATGGTGTGATTATCAGCCCATTAGAGCTTTATAGTGAACCAAATTCTGAACGTAGACCTAAGCTGAAGATGGGCTCTTCTAATATGGTAGAAGTTCTAATGGATAAAGGCCCAATAAATGATTACAAGTAAAAGCAAATAAAAAGGAGAGTGGCGAAGCCAATCTCCTCTTATTTATTCTCCTTTAGTTCGTGGGCAATATACGCAGCTAGTAATTCACGGACTTCATCCGTAGAATGTGCACCCAGTAATTGAACTCTCAATTGACTAGCCCCTTTGAAGCCACGTACATATATTTTAAAGAAACGTTGTAATGCTTTAAATGAACGTGTTTCGAATTCCTTGGAATAGTGGTCATGAAGATTAAGGTGTAAGTATAGTAAATTAAGGTATTCTTTGGCACTATGCTCTTTAGGTTCCTTTTCAAAGGCAAATGGGTTTGAAAACACCCCGCGCCCAATCATTACACCATCGATACCGTATTGTTCAACTAGTTTTAGCCCTGTTAAACGATCAGGAATATCACCGTTGATCGTCAGTAATGTGTGGGGAGCAACTTCATCACGTAGTTTTTTGATATCTCCAATTAATTCCCAATGTGCAGCGACCTTGCTCATCTCTTCCCTTGTACGGAGATGAATAGAAAGATTGGCGATATCCTGTTTTAAAATATGTGTAAGCCACTCACGCCATTCTGCTACATCCGTAAAGCCAAGTCTTGTTTTGACACTGACGGGTAAGCCTCCTGCTTTGGCTGCTTGAATAATATCTGCGGCTAGGTCAGGATGAAGAATTAATCCAGCTCCTTTACCTCTTTCTGCTACATTATCAACTGGGCAACCCATATTAATATCAATTCCCTTAAAGCCTAATTCCTTCATACCAATACTCATTTGACGAAAATGTTCAGGGTTGTCTCCCCAAATATGTGCAACAATAGGCTGTTCATCTTCTGTGAAAGCTAAGCGGTTACGTACATTATCTAACCCATCTGGATGACAATAGCTCGTCGTATTGGTGAATTCCGTAAAATATACATCGGGTCTCCCTGCTTCCTGAATGACATGACGAAATACAACATCTGTCACATCCTCCATTGGAGCTAAAATGAAGAATGGCCGTGGTAAATCAAGCCAGAAATTTTTTTGATTCATTGCTAAAAATCCTCTCTTTCCAAAATACTACCTTGCAAAAAGATATCATATTTATTTTATTTCTACATAGTTAATTGGCTTAGCTTAAGGATAGAAATGCATCATTGTAATTAGACTTAGGCTCTCTTAGATTAGAAAGTAATTAAAAATATCCAACAAAATCCTGTATTATCTATAATGATATAATATGTAATATAATGTAGAAATTTAGGGGGAGAGTTGAAGTGGGAAAATATAAATATAAAACAATCGATGTGAATGATGTACCCACAATGGCTGAATTACTCGAAAATAGACAGAGCCTTGAGGGTGAAGTATATCCATTTCTAAACAATAGCTGTCTTAATGCTGAACATATAACAAATATGCTTGAAAACTTATTTGCTCATAATACTATTAAGGGGATTGGAGCATTTATTAAAGATGACCTAGTAGGATTTTTAATCGGAGTCATCAAGAATGACTCTCTAAGAGGCAGACATGTATGGGTACCATATGAAGGGTTGGCAATCAGAAAGGATCAATCCGCTGAGCTTATTAGAAAATTATATGCAGAGATTTCAGTGGTATGGCTAGAGCAAGGTTGCTTTATGCATTACACGATAATCCCTCTTGGAAATCAGGCTTACTATGATGCCTACCAACGATTAAGCTTTTCTATACAACAAGTACATGGGGTCATGAACATTGGGGATTATAAACCATTTGAAAATACATGTAATGCAGAGATTAGGGTTGCAAATAAAATGGATAGTGAAATGATGGGGAAAATGTCTAGGATCATTCAATCGTATCAAAATTCCGCACCTACATTTGAGCCTGTATTCCCTGAGGTTGTCATGAGCATAAAAGACTCATATAAAAGTATAGTAGAGGAGAATGATGATACATGTTTCGTTGCAGTAAAGGATGGACAGGAATTAGGATTTCAAAAATATTATCCTATACATTCAGATTTGATGACACCTGAGCATGCAATAGAGCTAACGATTGCAGGTACTTACTCTTCACAAATGGGAAGAGGTGTGGGAAAAAAGTTGATGAATGAAGGCTGTAGAAGGATGAAAGAGGCGGGCTATGAGAATATCATTACAGATTGGAGAATAACTAATCTTGCTGCATCGGCATTTTGGCCTAAGTGCGGTTTTAAGCCAGTTGCCTATAGAATGGTTAGGTACATTAACAGTGATATAGCCTGGGCAAACTTTAATAACCCAAGTATAGGATTACTGTAAATTTAGTTAGATTTATTAAATTCTGCTGTTATGAAGAATTCAAACAGCTGGCTAGACACTTAAAATTTAGTTTTAGATTGCTTGCCTATACTTCGTAAATATTGACATTTATTTTTTAGACAACTAAGCTTAATGGAAAAATAGTGCTGGGGGGCTGCCAGTGGAATTTATTAAATTAAATTGTCCAAATTGTAATGGGAAAATTGAATATAAAGAAGAGCAAACATTCAAATGTCCTTTTTGTGATACGGAAATCATGTTGAAAGAGAATAAAATTTATTATGTTGATCAAACGATTAATAATTATTATGGAACAGCTTCTCCTCATACACCATCCCGTCCAAAAACAAATTTAAAGCTGCTCTTTATGATACCAATTGTCATGATGTGTGTATTCCTTGGGTATTTTCTTTTAAGTAGTAATCAAACAGAGGATGGAAACCGTGAAGAACTATCCGTTCGAACAATGCCTGAAAGTGAAGTTCTACTGTTCTTTTTAAAAGATATTTTTGATAAAGGTGGGACGATGCCAGCAAAAGAAGAGATTGCAAGTATTCGATATTTGGCTGCCTACTATTCTGACGATCAATGGCATTTTGATTATAGTCTAGAAGATCCTTTTACAAATAAGGAAGCTAAAATTTCTACTTATATCATTATGGATAAATTATTAAATACGCAAAAAATTGAACAAAAGGACTTTGAGGCCTTTACTGGATTAACGGTTTTAAAGCTCATGAATGATTATGAAATATCACAAAGTGAAAAAGTAAGCTTCCAACATCTTGAAAACTTAAAAAGTTATACAGGTAGTTTTAATGAATCATTTAGTAAAATCGCAGGATATTTTAGTGATAAGTCTAATGTTAAAGAGCTCTCTATCCAAATTAGAAGTAATGATGAACTTGCTTTATTATTAGAGTTCCCCAATCTTCAATCTCTAGAACTATCTTATGTGGCTGAAGAGGTGACAGATTTTCAGATTCTAAATAAATTATCGCTGAAATCACTTTCCTTAAAATCAATTAATGATTTAAAGTGGCTGTCTACACTAACTAATCTAGAATCGTTAGCAATAGACATTAGTGAAGCTACAGATTTTAGCCCACTATACTCATTGACTCAATTACAAGAATTAAAACTTACCTCAGTAAGAAATTTAAAAACACTTGATTTTATACAAAATATGCCTAAACTACAATCTTTAGATCTTGAAAACATGAATATCATCAATTTAGATAGACTTAGAAATATGTCATCTTTAACAAAGCTACGTTTAGCTTCTCCTGGTCAAGTGGAATTGTTGGATATGGTTAACAGTCTAACGTCATTGACGGAGTTATCGTTAACTGGCTATCATGGTGATATTTCATCGATTGTAGCGCCCCATTTGAAAAAAGCAGAGCTGAAGAGTTCATTTTTACCACAGCTAGAAGCACCCGCTTTAAGAGATTTGACGGTTTCTATAAGTGGATCGGATTCGCAATTGAATGGTGCAGAACTACTGAAATACCCACAGCTAGAACAGCTTACAGTCATGGAGTATGGAATTCTTACAGGTATTCGTTCATTAAATGACCTACCTCATTTGCAAACAATCAATTTAAATGAGACCCTCTTTTATGAAACCAATGACTTATTCAATTTGCAGCATGTAAAAATGTTAATCTGTAATGAATGTAATTTTCAGGTGAATAGCAAGCCATTTACGAACAACGTGCTGGAGCATTTAACTTTAAATGATGTTTCCATTCAAATTGGTAATGGGGAATGGGTGCAAGAAGTAGATAAGATCATGCCTTACTTTGCTGGCTTTACAAATTTACGTTCATTCACTTTACAAGATAGTTCACTACAATCGTTAAATTTCTTGGGAAATTGGCAACAAATAGAGGTGCTTCATTTAGAAAATAATGCTATTTCGAATGTAGAACCCTTAGTGAATTTGCCCAACTTAAAAAAACTATATATTTTAGGGAATCAGGTACAAAATCAATCTGTATTAGACAAGGGAATTATGATTTATTGAAATAATGTGAATTAATAGCAACCTACGAAATTAATATAGTAGAAATAAAAAGAGACAATGACAGGAATATTCTGTCATTGTCTCTCTTGGATTTGTCCTACAGTTTGGATAGTTTTATAATGAATTGATGCTTAACAAGAGGAGTTGAAAAGGATATGTTCGTACGTAATAAAGGTTTGTTTTTTATGCTATCTCTGCTAGCCATTATTGTTGTTTTGACAGGCTGTGGTACAGCTAAGGATAGTGAGAAAACTGAGGGAAAAACAGCTAGAGAAACACAAGAAACAATGGATTATGCGTCAAAAGTGAAGGAAAATCCAATTGTGACGATTACGATGAGCAATGATGAAAAAATTGTTATTGAATTGGAGCCTACTGTAGCACCAAATACAGTAGCTAACTTTATTGCTTTAGTAAAAGATGGATTCTATGATGGTCTTATTTTCCATCGAGTTATTCCTGATTTTATGATTCAGGGTGGAGATCCTAAAGGAAATGGTACTGGAGGACCTGATTATTCGATTGATGGTGAGTTTACCTCAAATGGATTTGAAAATAATATGAAGCATGAACGTGGTGTTATTTCGATGGCTCGTTCAGATGATCCAAACTCAGCAGGCTCACAATTTTTCATTATGGTAAAGGAAGCATCACATCTTGATGGAAAATATGCTGCTTTTGGCAAGGTGATTGCAGGTATGGAAACAGTTGATGCCATTGTTGGAGCAGAGCGAGATGCTACAAATAAACCACTAGAAGATCAGCAGATGAAAAAGGTAGAGGTGGATACAAAGGGCTTTGATTATCCAGCACCTAAGGTAAACAAATAGTTTTCGTCCCAATGCTATTGGTTAAAATCTATACTATAAATATTAAAAAGGCTAAATCAATTGAGATTTAGCCTTTTATATTTGTTAAAAAATTGAAATTATAAATATTTTTGAGTAATATGAGAAGAAATTTAAGATTGAGCGATGTTTTATATAAAGGATCCTTTATGTTTATGGAAGAAAGGGTGTTTGCATGAGGGTAACAGATGAAAATTTTATAAAACATCTTAAGAAAAAACGAGAAGAAGCACTTCAATATGTCATTGATGAATATATGGGGATTATCAAAGCGATTATTTATAATGCTCTAAAATCCTATAATGATCCTCAAATAATAGAGGAATGTATTAGTGATACATTTCTAGGGGCTTATGAAAATGCTAAACAATTTAGAGGCGATAAAGAGGATTTTAGAAGATGGATTTGCACGATAGCAAAGTTTAAAGCCATTTCGAAACAAAGAAGGTTGTCTAAAACGCCATATTTTTATGAGCTAAATGAAACAGGTGAAGCCGCAATATCGGCTGAAGAGGAATACTTAATTAAGACAACAACAGAGGAAGTGCTCATCATGATGACGCAATTAGAGCAGTTAGACCGGGATATTTTTACGATGAAATACTTTTTAAATATGAAAAACGAAGAAATTGCTATTCATTGTGGTTTAACAAAAGCCGCTATTGATAATCGATTATATCGTGGGAAAAAACGATTACAGCAAATTCGTTTGGGGGGAAGTATGACATGAAAAAGCTATATAAACAATTTAATGATTTAAATCTTGATATAAATATAGAGCCGATGGAAGTGAGCTCACTTGAAAAAGAGAGAGTGAAAAGAAATGTCATGATAGTCAAAAAGAAAAGGCATTTCATTAAAAATTTTATTGTTGCAGCTACTTTTTTTATTGCATCCAGTATGACAATTGGTTATTCGTTTCCTACATTTGCTGCAAATTTACCGTTTATTGGAAGTGTATTCGAATTGTTTATTGATGATGAAAGGTATGTATTTAACAATTATGATCAGTATTCTACAAGTGTCGGAGTGAGCCAAGAAAGTAATGGAGTTGAAGTCACTGTTACAGATGCTGTATATGATGGTGAAAATATTACTATTGCTTACACTATAAAAAGTGAAAAGGATTTAGGAGAAAGGCCAGTTTTATATGGTGACAATCGTGAACTAACTGCTGAGGAATTTGGTAATAGGTATCGATATGGTGGCTATTCAACAAATTATTTGGTTCAAAAAATAAACAGCAATGAGTATGCAGTATTGTATATTTTTGAACTCATTAGAGGCTCTAAGCCCGAGGAAGTTCACATTAATTTTCAAGGAAATCAAATTGTTGATTTAAATAATGTAAATAAGTCAGTAGCAGGAGACTGGGCATTTGAATTTACTTTAGAGAAGCTTGAAAGTGAAACAATAAAGGTGGAAAAAGATAGTATGAAAACAGAAGGGGAAGGTATAAAAATTGAAGCTTTTAAAATAACCAAAACACCTATCGCTACAACATTTTATCTTTCCGAAGAAGTCTTGGTGGAAAAAGAAAATGAAGCTTGGCGAGGAGTTCTCATTGACTATATTGTGACAGATGATTTAGGGAATGATTATAATGTCATTCATTTTAGAGGAACTGGTCATAGTACAGATTTTCAAGGGCGTGAAAATTTCCCTCGTATTGTTGCAAACAAATTTGATGAACAAGCTACCTCGATTATGATCACCCCTGTAGTAGGTGTATACAAAATTAAGGATAGTACAGGGGCATTAGAACCGATAAAAGAGCCATATACATTAAAGCCTATTGCTGTTCCGATAAAGTAAAAAATTAAAAGAGTATGTAAGAAGAACAACCTTACATACTCTTTTTACTTATCATCTTTCTTTGGGATTGAAATAAGCCATAAAAAATCATCTTCTATTAATATTTGAATGTCTTGTCCCTCACGGATTAGTTGCTCAGCTTTCTGCTGCTTGGCGCTTATACCCCTACGTTTATTACCAAGCACAACGAAATCAGTATGTTGTGTAACAGCTCCCTGTAAATACCCTCCATAGGCTTTTACTTGTTTGAAGGCTTCGGATCGTGTCATGGTAGAAAGGGCGCCTGTGAATACAATTTGTTTCTTATAAAAGGGGTGGGTTAGATTTTCAACTGGATCAGAAAAGAAAATGATTTCTGAGTTATCCTTATTAATCATATTCGTTACTCCTTAAAAAATTAATCGATAAATAAATCCACAAAATTTTATATGTATGCTACATTAAAATTAAAAATATAAAGAGGTACATAGACATGAATTCGCAATTGACTGCTTTCATTACTCTTAGCTGCACATCAGGTGTACTAAATTTGTATTTATGTTTATACGTATTTCTAAAACGCTACAATTATACAAAAATTGCTCAATTGTTTATTAGTTATACCGCATTAATTGCGGTATATTGTTTTGCCTCTGCTTTTGGTTTAATCGCTACAACATTAAGTGCCATAAAGGTTTGGACGGCCATCCAATATGTAGGTATGGCTTTTTCAACGCCTCTCGGATTATTGTTTATCATGCAATACCTAGGCTTTCATCTGACAAGGAAAAAGATAATGGCTCTTCTTGCCGTTCCATTTATTAGCTTAGTCATGGTTGCTACAAATGATATACACCATTTTCATTATAGAGTATTTGAAATAGATCCTATATTAGGGGCACCTTATGTTCATCAGGAAATTGGCATATGGTATATCATTCATGGCATATTTACTTTTGGCTGTATGTTCGTATCCTTCTTATTAGTATTAATCCATTGGAAAGAGACTACTAAGGCCTACCGGCAACAATTAATTGCCTTAATGTGTGGTCAACTTATTCCTATGATAACAGCATTCATCTATTTATTGGGCTTAACACCTCAAGGAGTTGATCCTGTTCCTATGGTATTATGGGCTTCTTCATTTTTATATTTATGGTCTATTAATTCCTCACGGTTATTTAGGGTGATGCCTGTTGCCAAGGATGCAATATTTCATAGTATCAATGATGGGGTTATTGTCTTAGATGAATCTGCTCGATTAATAGAGTTTAACCAAGCCTGCAGCAAGGTATTTCCTCAGCTAACCAGATCCATGATTGGTAGGGATATTAGGAAAACATGGCTTGAAGTAACTGGACAACCGATACCATTTACATTGGAGGCAGTGGTGAATACGCAAGACATCGAGATGGTGCTTTCTGATCATACTTATCAAGTGCGTGTTACAGAGCTGCAACATGTTAATCATGGTAAGGGGTTATTACTTATTTTCACTGATATAACAGAGTTGAAGGAGCTACAAAGACAGTTAGAGCAACTCGCTTTTTACGATGAACTTACACAAATTTATAATCGTCGAGCTTTTTTTCAACAATGTAATCAGGCTTACAGCGAGGCAAGAGAATCATCCTCAGCTTTTACTGTCATTTTAATGGACATCGATCATTTTAAAAACGTCAATGATACGTATGGGCATGCTATCGGTGATCAATTACTAGTTCATGTCGTAAAGGTTTGTCAGAGTGTGTTGAAAAAAGGAGAACTGTTTGCACGGTATGGCGGTGAGGAATTTGTTCTTGCACTCAAGGACTCTACATTATTAGAGGGGCAAGCATTAGCTAATTTGCTCTGTAATAGCGTAGAATCCCAGCCACTTATGACTACTGAGGGAGCAATTCGTGCTACTATAAGCTGTGGTGTAGCAGAAGGCACAAAGGGACAAGAGACACTGTATCAGCTTTTAAACAGTGCGGACAAAGCACTGTATGCGGCAAAACAAGCAGGCCGTAATCGAGTACATGTTTTTCTAGAATAAAAAAGCTAAAATATACAATCATTGAGGCAATGATGTATATTTTAGCTTTTTACTTACCAATTTGTATGGAAAACACCTTGTGCATCAATTCGTTCATACGTATGCGCACCGAAATAATCACGTTGTGCCTGTAACATATTAGCATTAGATGAACCTGTTCGATAACTATCGTAATATGTGAGAGAAGCACTCAAGCAAGGGAACGCGTTTCCTGCTTGGATGCCTTCACAAACTATTTTTCTTAATCCATTTTGATAGTCCATCGACTTTTCTGCAAAGTACGGATCAATTAATAAATTATTTAGAGAAGGTTGCTTTTGATAGGCTTCACTAATAACATTTAAAAATTCTGCTCGAATAATACAACCACTACGGAAAATTAATGCAATATCTTTTAATGGTAAACGCCATTCATAAAGCTCTGATGTCATTTTATATTGTGTAAATCCTTGCGCATAAGCACATATTTTCCCCATATATAGCGCTTGGCGGACGTATTCAATCCAGACATCTTTATCTAGATTTTGTTGTTTATAATTTGGTCCAGATAGTATTGCCTCTGCTTGAATTCGTTCCTCTTTTAATGATGAAATATAGCGAGCGAATAAGGCCTCCGTAATAATTGATGTAGGAATACCATTGTCTATAGATTGCAGGCTTGTCCATTTCCCAGTACCTTTTTGACCAGCTTTATCAAGTATCATATCAATCAGTGGTAATCCTGTTATCTCATCTTTTTTCCTTAAGATTTCAGCTGTTATTTCGATTAAATAGCTTTTCAATTCGCCCTGATTCCATGTTTCAAAGATAGTAGCAATTTCCTCAACGGATAATCCTATATTTTTTCTTAAAAACGTATAGGCCTCCGCAATGAGTTGCATATCTGCATACTCGATTCCATTGTGTACCATTTTGACGAAGTGACCTGCGCCCTTGGGACCAATATACGTACAGCATGGTGTATCATTCACTTGCGCTGCAATCTTTGTCAGTATAGGTGCTACTTTGTTATAGACCTCTTGATCACCACCAGGCATAATAGATGGTCCTGTCAATGCTCCTACTTCACCACCAGAAATACCAATCCCTAAATACCCGATTTCTAAAGCTTTAAGTTCATCGTATCTACGCTCTGTATCTTTATAATGAGAGTTGCCTCCATCCATAATGACATCGCCCTTTTCAAGGAAAGGCACTACTGATTGGATAACTGAATCAATAGCATTCCCAGCTGTCACCATCAAAAAAATCTTTCTTGGTTTTTCTAAAGCTTGTACAAACTCTTCTATTTCATAGTAAGGAGTAAGCGCTTGTCCTTCAACTTTTTGTAGAAGTTTGTCGGTTAAATCTCGTGTGTAATTATAAACGGCTACTTGCTCGCCCTTATTAGCCATGTTTAAAGCGATATTACTGCCCATAACACCTAATCCAATAACGCCAATTGTATTTAACATTGTACTTGCTCCTTTTTAAATATTTTTTAAACAAATAAACTAAGTAATAAAATAAACCCTAAACCAGCCACAGATACAATTGTTTCTAGCAAGGTCCAAGTAGCGAATGTTTCCTTCATGCTCAATCCAAAATATTCTTTAAACATCCAGAAACCTGCATCATTAACATGTGAAGCAATTAAGCTTCCTGCACCTGTTGCCAACACGACCAAGGCAAGGTTTACATCACTTTGACCTAACATTGGAATGACTAACCCAGCTGTTGTTAAAGCAGCAACCGTAGCTGACCCTAATGAAATGCGTAAAATAGCCGCAATAATCCATGCTAGTAAAATTGGCGATAAGGTAGTTCCATGGAAGAGTTCAGCTACATAATCACCGACACCACCATCAATTAAAACTTGTTTGAAGGCACCACCGCCCCCAATAATTAAGAGCATCATACCGATATGGGAGATTGCTGTTGTACATGACTCCATTACTTGCTTAATAGGAATATTCCTTGCGATACCCATTGTATAGACGGCAACTAATAAGGAAATTAACATGGATGTACCAGCTTCACCGATGAAGCGGATACCTGCTAAGAAGCCATTATCTTCAAAGCCAATTGTTTTTTGTAACAGTGTAATAATAGTAGCAATGGACATTAAAATAACGGGTAATAGTGCAGTAAAAACACTTATTCCAAAACTCGGTGTGTCCTCTAGTTCAAATGTTTTTTGTTCACCTAGAGAGGCAATATTTCCAGTTTTGTTGAATGATTCAGGCACTAACCTTTTCGCTAATTTTGTAAATAATGGTCCAGCTAAAATAACAGTCGGAATGGCGATGAAAAAGCCATAAAGCAACACCTCACCAATATTTGCCCCAAATTCGCCAGCAATAACAGTTGGTCCAGGATGTGGTGGCAAAAATCCATGTGTGACAGATAAGGCTGCGGTCATTGGAATTCCTAAATATAAAATAGATACCTTTAATTGTCTTGAAATAGCAAAGACAATTGGGATTAATAGCACAAGACCTACTTCAAAGAAAAGAGCGATACCGATAATAAAGGATGCTACTACAACTGCCCATTGAATGTTCTTTTCTCCAAATTTATTCACAAGGGTCATGGCAATACGCTGTGCACCGCCAGAATCGGCAATTAATTTTCCTAGCATCGCTCCAAGACCAAATATTAGTGCCAAGTGACCTAATGTTCCACCTAACCCTGCTTCAATCGTTTTTACGATAATATCCAAAGGCATCCCAAGAGCTAAAGCAACACCGAATGAAACAATGATTAATGAAATAAACGTATTTAATTTAAAGCCCATTATTAAAATTAACAGCGCAATAATACCAATACCTACAATAACTAATGGCATGTATTCTCCTCCTCTTTAGTCGGGCTTAATTAAGCTCCTTTGATACTGAGCAATTGACGTATAGTCGTCTGCTAAAACTCTAGATAAACGAATGAAAATTGGGAGTAGCTGTCTATATTCTTTGGCTGCTTCTTCGATTGGCGTATGTTTATAAGTGTCACCAACCATATCAGCGACAACGTCAAAGGAATCAATTTTTCCTGTAGCATATAAGCCTAAAATACAAGCGCCTAGACAGGAGCTTTCATAGCTTTCAGGTACTACCACTTCGGATTCAAAAATATCCGCCATCATTTGTCTCCAAATCTCAGAGCGTGAAAACCCGCCTGTTGCTTGAATACGAGTGACAGGGCTTTCCATACATTCCAGTAATGCTAAATAGACAGTATATAAATTGTAGATAACCCCTTCGAGGGCAGCTCGTATCATATGTTCCTTTTTATGAGACATAGTTAAACCAAAAAATGAACCACGGACATCTGGATTCCATAAAGGCGCACGTTCACCTGATAGATAGGGATGGAATAGCAGCCCATCAGCACCAGGTCTAACACGTTCAGCAATTTTCGTTAACACTTCATATGGATCAATACCTAGTCTTTTAGCTGTTTCAATCTCAGAAGAGGCAAACTCATCGCGAATCCAGCGTAATACCATACCACCATTGTTTACGGGTCCACCAATGACCCAATGGTTTTCTGTTAGTGCATAGCAAAAAATTCTACCCTTTACATCTGTTTTGGGCCTATCAATTATGGTACGGATAGCACCGCTTGTCCCAATAGTGACAGCAATTTCGCCTTCTCGAATGGCGTTCACACCTAGATTAGAGAGCACGCCATCACTTGCACCAATGACAAAAGGTGTTTGTGGGTCAATACCAATTTGTTTAGCTAAAAGGTCATTGCAATTTAAAAATAGTTGAGTTGTTGGTACGAGTGTGGATAATTGTGCTTTCGCAATACCTGCAACAGCTAAAGCTTCTTCGTCCCAATCTAATGTATGGAGATTCATCATACCCATACACGAAGCTAATGAATAATCGACGACATATTGATCAAAAAACTTTTTAAAAATGTATTCTTTAATACCGATATATTTCTTCGTTTTGCGCGCGATTTCAGGATGTTCATGCACAAGCCAAGTAATTTTGCTTAGTGGTGACATTGGATGAATAGGTGTACCTGTTCTTTTATAAATTTCATGGCCATTCCAGTCAGCTTTAATTTTATGTGCCCATGCTTCACTACGATTATCCGCCCAAGTGATGACAGGTGTTAACGGTTGATCATTTTCGTCCATAGCGATCACACTATGCATAGCACTACTAAAGGAAACAAATAGTAATGGTTTATCAGAATGGACTTTCATAATGCTGGTAATGGCTTGTAGTACAGCTTGAAAGATTTCTTCTGGATTTTGTTCTGCTGTCGAAATATCCGGTGTATATAATGGATACCCAATATTTTCTTGTTGAATAACCTTCCCATGTTGACTAAATAATACGGCCTTAGTGCTAGTAGTCCCTATATCAACACCTAACATATAGTTAGTCATTTTGTGGCTCAACCCCTTTAGATAGCATTTGCTGTGACCGCCATAAATCTTCTACTTTGCCTTGAACATCATCAAAATTTTCATGTAAGGATTTAATCATAAGCTCTCGATCTTTGGCTCTAATAGCGTCAATATAGAGCTCATGATTTTTCACAATACGAGTAAAATCCTCATATTTCTCTTTAAAGCGCATGCGCATAGATAGTAAAATCAAGCCTTCCATTACTGGCTTTAAATTATTCCAAATCATGGTGATATAGGAATGTCCGATGGAACGAATAATTGTCTCATGGAACATAACATCCTGATAAGAAAATTCGTCTGCATCGTTATACTTAATGGCAACTTTCATCATTTCTAATGTTTTGCTAAGTTCTAGTGCTAAGCTAGTTGTATCCATTTTTATGAGACGTTCAAACACAAATGTTTCAATCAGCAATCGAACATCATAAATTTCTTCAATCTCTTTTTCAGATAAACCAATGACAACAGCACCCATTTTCTCTAATCGAATGATATTTTCAGAAGCTAATATTCTTAAGGCTTCACGAATGGGTGAACGGCTTACTTCAAAATCAGCTGCCAGTTTGTTTTCTGAAAGAATGGTACCGCTTTCAATTAAACCTGAAATAATACGCATTCTAAGTTCATATGCTACGCGATCACCTGTAGAAGCCTTAGAAAGCCATTTTTGTGGATATAAATAATCATTATATTCGCTCATAATATCACCCTTTTTGATTTGAAGTATACTTGTATACAAGTATTATAGTCAGAAAGAAAATAAGATTGCAAGCGACTTACTAACAATCAAAAATTGAAAAATCCTCAACTCTATACTTAGCTAAAAAAAATAATTAATGCACATTCTTTTTTCCTCCTTGGACAAACTTTAGAATGAAAAGTTCGTAAAACTTGTACAAGGTTTTAAAGCTTTTCAAATAATCGATGAAGGATGGTTATGTCAAATATGGATACAAATCGTAACAGATCAAATGGTACGAAAAGTGCAAATAAAACAAATCAACAGCGTCAGACACTTCATCGTGAGGAGTTTGGTGCTGAATTTGAGCTTGATTCAGCTTCAGCACAAATCAATAACTTTGCTGAAACACAAGGAAAAACAGATATCAAGCAACCAGTCAGTGAGAGGACTGCATGGCACTAATTTATATTTGACAACTATTCATGACATTGAGAGAAGGACTAAGGCATATGCCTTAGTCCTTTGATTATAGCCTGGGAAATATTGTGTTTATTTTCTTCCATACATATTATCAGAGCATTTCATAATACTACATCTAGAACAATGAAAACATTTTTAAGAAGGGAAGATATATACATTGGCTAAGCACTCCGATACAAGTTGGAAGCAGGATCATCCTAGCACATTATTTAGTAACTCCGTGCAAAAGGCGGATCGTCTATTAAAGCATGCAAAATCACATCCAGAGGAAATAGCAATAGAACATGCATTTAATCAGATTAAGCATGCTGAAAATGCACGTTTCAATGCAGAACAATATGGTGAGCATTTGGATACGGTTCAGCAAAATAAAGAATATCTAGAGCAGATTAAACAACAATTACATGAAATGAAAAATGATACTGAATAAAAAATAACAATAAACAACGGCTTAAATTCACGCAGTGAGGTTTAAGCCGTTGTTTAAATGTGATTAAATTAACACCAAACAATGATTTCATAGGGAGTGGTTTGAGAAGGAATACTCCTAGTGGTAGGACCATAAACAACAATGAGGTTTCGATTGGCAGGACTATTGGTAAAAGGCTGCCCATTTTTAAGTGAAATAATCGTAGTAGGAGAAAGGTTTAATTGTAATTGTCCATCACTACTCAGTAATTGTTGATTAAAGAAATCTACCTTTACATTATGATAATTGCTTTCTTTTACAATAATTAAAGCACGGTATTGTGGCGGGTAAATCATCGGTACAGGTGCATCTCCATCATAATATCCTGTTACCCATTCACCAGTTGTGACAATTTCACGATTAACAAAATAGGTGGAGGGAGAAATAATAAAATTGACGACCCCACCAGCACCATCTTCTAAGGTCATTATTTTATAACAACCATTCTTATCTCCGTTTTGCCCAACAGAAAAATCACTGATTTGAGTGATAACACCTCGAAAAGATTTAAAATTGACCATACCCATTCCCTTCTTACATATTTCTCATTTTTAGCGTATCATTTTAATTTATGTAGCATTGTAAAATTAGGTGACAGACAATGAATAGGATGCTATTTGATAGCAATCAACTTATACTAAACATGCTTACTATTAGGACAGAGGAGTGGCATCTATTGAATTGGATTTCTAAAAATAAGAAAATCTTTCTATTGTTAATTTTCGTTGTTATTGTTGTCGCTGGTATACTGGATATTAAATATGAGGGATTATTCTTTCAGCTATTACCTACATCAATACAAACATTTTTATCTAATTTATTTTGAAATGTGGAGAACCGTACCTAAAAGAGTGCGGTTTTTTCATTACCAGAATTTTTGCCACAACATGCAACCAATTGTTTGGATTATCTACTTTATAAGTAAGAGTACATAAAAGGAGAAAATGCAAATGGACGATGAAAAAATAGTTGCTTTATACATACAACGCTCACAGCAGGCTATTTTGGAAACAAGGAAAAAATATGGAGCATATTGTAGAGTAATAGCAAGAAGAATCTTGGCAAATTTGAGGGATGTTGAAGAATGTGAGAATGATGCCTACCTAGCTGCATGGAACACAATTCCTCCACAGATACCAAGAAAACTATCTATTTTTTTAGGGAGAATCATACGTAATATTGCACTTGATAAGCATAGCTATAATACAGCCAAAAAAAGAAACAATGAGTTTGAGGTCATTCTCACAGAGCTGGAAGAATGTCTAGCTTCTTCTCATACAGTAGAAACATCCTATGAAGCGGGTGAACTTGCTCAATACATTAGCCAATTTTTATATACCTTAGATGAACAATCTAGAAATATATTTATTCAGCGATATTGGTACTCCTATTCTATAAAAGATATTTCCTTACACTTTCAAATGAGTAGTAGTAAAGTTAAGTCCAACTTATTTAGAACACGTAATAAACTAAGATTTTATTTGGAAAGCGAGGGATTATATATATGAAAAAAGAGGAGTTATATCGTGAAATTGGATTTATAGAGGAAGAATTAATTGAAGCAGCCAACTATGAAGTAAAGAAGAAAAGTTTTTCTAAAAAATGGCTCGCTGTGGTAATAAGTATGATGATCGTAAGCTCAGTTTCTACTGCCACAATAGCAGCAGCTTACTATAAACATCAAAATAATGAGCTTTATATTCGTTATTTATCAGCAGAGGATATGGAACTAATGCCAGCTACAAAATATGATGCAGATAAATTTCTAAAAGCTCTAGATAGTGACAAAGAGGAGTATATCTATATTGCAATAAATAGGCTAGTAGAGAGCTATAATGATGAAAAGTTGAGAAATAAGGCGTTAAAGGCTATTCAGCCGTTTATACAAAGTGATAACAAAAAAATTGCAAATTCGGCTATTTTTGCTGTCGATATTTTATCGGGAAGCTTTAAAAGTCAGCAGGTATATAAATTAGCAGATGGGAGCGTCTTCTTTACTTTATTCAATAATTATTCAGATTACGGAAGCCAAAATGTTCTTTGGCGTATAAAAGATGATGTGCTAGAGGCATATTCTAGCTTCTCCAGTCCATCAATGTATATTAAAGAGATAATTCCTTCACCTGATCAGAAATTAATTGCTATTGTCACGAACTCTAATAAAAGTGAATTTGTTGAAGTCATCAATGTGGAAGAGCGAATGGTAAGCCCAGAGTTAGTAGAATCTTCAAGGGTTAAATATGGTGCTGAGCAAGGGTTAGATACTTGGATTCGAACAGATCATGAAAACTATAGCTATGTGGATCATCTTAGATGGAAGGGAGATGCTACAATAGAATTTGAAGCTAGTCTTTCCTATGATGATACGGCGATTATTAAAAACGTGGTAGTCACTTATGAAGTTAGCCAAAAGAAATTAACTGTTAAAGAAATTAAATAAGAAGCAGATAAAAACAGAAAACGTATTTAAAGGTTTTCTGTTTTTTCAATAGTATTGTAGAAATAAATCAATTAAAAAGGGAGTGAATGATATCAATGGCAAAATGGAAAATAGCCTTAGAAACGTTCCTGAAAGCATGGCAAGATAAAGAGGAAGTTGTAGGAGCGCTCGTATGTGGGAGCTATATTACTGGAAATCCCTCTAAGCGCTCTGATATTGATGTTCATATTATTTTGGCGGATAATGTGGGGTGGAGGGAAAGAGGGAATCGTGTTATTGATGGTTTTTTAATTGAATACTTTGCGAATCCACCAAGTCAAATTCGTGGGTATTTCCAAGATGATTTTAAAAAAAGAAGAACCATGTCGATGGTCCAATTTAAAACAGGTAGGATTTTATTTGATTATACTGGAATAATAAAAGACTTGAAATTTGAGGCAGAGGAATGGCTCGAAGAAAAATATAACACAATGAATGAAACGGTCTTAGAAATAAAAAAATATGAACTATGGGATGCACTAGATAATTTAAAGGATTGCTATGAGCAGGATAGAATGGACTTTTCCTTTACCTACCATAACTCATTAGCCAATTTATTTTTGGTGTACTGTCAGTTTTTAAATCTAGAAACGATACCCTTTTATCAAATCTATGCCTATCTTGAAGATCCAATTTACCTGCAAAAATATAGTAAGTCAGCATTTCCAGATGAGGACTTTAGAGAAATTTTTATGAGAGCAATGCATGAGGACAATGCTGAAAAGATGATGGCGTCATATGAAGCAGTAGTAGAGTATGTGCTCATACAAATGGGTGGTTTTCATATAGATGGCTGGCATATAAAAAGCCCAATCGAAAGTTTATCTGTGGAAAATTGAAAGTTAGTTCAGATACAAGACGAGCTCCATATTTATATGTTATTATACAGATATAATAATAAAAAGAACCTATTTTTTATGAAAATGTCAACCATTTTTAGGCCGATTATTCCAATAAGCTTAAATAATTCAATTTTTATCTAGAACAAAAAGTGATTTTTTTGCTTGAATTATGATTGGAAAGGCTCGAAAAAAGCTGATAACTCTCATATAAATAGTTGATATTTTATTCTTGAACTAATTGTGATAAACTGCAATAAGGTAATAATTGATACAGAAATGGTGTGCTCC